>Ga0163150_10010295_pt1 | contig 10146 bp, 7 predicted proteins | sample OliLakLV19P2IB_FD_148628 | JGI IMG/M metagenome (GOLD analysis project Ga0163150, IMG submission 148628) | Freshwater microbial mat bacterial communities from Lake Vanda, McMurdo Dry Valleys, Antarctica - Oligotrophic Lake LV.19.P2.IB | ecosystem: Environmental > Aquatic > Freshwater > Lake >...
AGCTGTCGGCGCTCCGCCACCACGAAATCGCTCGTTCCCAGGCTCTCGCTCTCTCCGTTATACATAAAACAGCGAAATAAGTTTTTGGTCGCCGATCATGGCGCTGGTGTTTAGCCTTTAGGCGACTCTTCCGCCTCGATCCGGCGATATGCATAGTTGCGGCTAAAGCCTGTAAACCAACGTTACGCAATAAATTGCTTGCCGCAACACTTTGGCTACCGTTCAGCGAGAAGTGTCAGAAAACTCACGCGAGATCATGTCCCAGATGTTCTGGATGGACACGATACGATTTCTCTTCGGTGGTCGTTCTGTTTTCGATGAATTGTGGGACTTTCGAGCCGATCAGCATTCCAAGAATACTGGCTAACAATCCACCGAGTGGACTTGGAATGACTTCGCCCCACGCTGGGATCAACGTCAAGCACAGCCATACTCCGATACCGCAGATAATGCTGCTCAATGCCCCTTGCGTCGTCGCGCCTTTCCAGTAAACGCCAAACGCCAATGGCACAAAGGATCCGACGAGCGTTACTTGATAAGCATCCGAAACCATCGTGTAAATTGACGCACCTTGCACCCTGATCGCGTACGTTAAAACGATTACCGTAAAAACAAAGATGGTAATCCGCATGGCTCTCAACATATGTCGATCGTCAAGACTCGGCCAAAGATGACGCAAAATGTTTTCGACGAAACTTGTCGACGGTGCAAGTAAGGTCGCCGACGATGTCGACTTGATCGCTGAAACCAATGCTCCAAAGAAAAGTACCTGCGCTAGAAATGGCATCTTATTCAAGATCAGCGTCGGCAAAATTTTCTGCGGGTCGTCAGCCAGGAACTCTGTCGTTTCTTCGGGCATGATAATCAGCGACGAAGCTACGACAAACATCGGAACAAAGGCGAATACTAAATAGGCTAAGCCACCGATAACCGCTCCGTTGCGAGCCGTCGGAGCATCCTTAGCCGACATCACGCGTTGAAAAACGTCTTGCTGAGGAATCGAACCGAACATCATCGTAATCGCAGCCGCAACAAAAAAGAGCCAGCCGTGCAGCGTCGGCTCGGGAAGGATCGTAAACCATTCGCGTTCACTGGCCAATGCAAAGACTTTATCTGCTCCACCGGCAAGATCAGACGAAACCCATGCGATATACGACAAACCGATGACCAGCACAATCATCTGTATAAAATCGGTGTAGGCAACCGCGAGCATTCCTCCCATCATGACGTAAATCAAGATGAGCACGGTGCCGACGATCATCCCAAAGGGTACGCTAATAGCGCCACCCGATAGGACTGAAAAAACCAATCCAAGTGCCGTGATCTGAGCTGCGACCCACCCTAGGTAGCTGAGAATAATTAAAATCGAGCATAGTATCTCGATAATGACCCCGTATCTATTGCGATAGTAATCGCCGATCGTCAGGAGGTTCATCTTGTAGAGCCGCTGTGCAAAAAAGAGGCCGACGAGGACCAGACACATCGACGCGCCGAACGGATCTTCGACGACCTCTCGCAATCCACCCTCGACAAATTTCGCAGGAATCCCCATGACCGTTTCGGCACCGAACCAAGTCGCGAAACTTGTTGTGATCACCATAATTAGCGGAAGACTTCGACCGGCGACCGCGAAGTCGGATGTATCCTTAATTCGCGTACCTGCCCATGCACCGATGGCCAATGTGCCGATTAAATAAAGAAAGACAAACACCAATAGGGCTGTGTTCATTCGGCGGTAGTCCTACTTTCAAATAGTCTTTTTTAACTTTTCAGTTCAAGCTGCGCTGCTTGAGTTTCCCACCGATCGACGCATGTTGCAACAGCGATATCACCAGCAACATTCACTGTCGTTCGCGACATGTCCAGCAGCCTATCGACGCCCATGATAATTCCGATTCCTTCGACAGGCACGTTGATCGTCTGCAAAACCAAAACTACCAGCGGAAGCGAACCGCCTGGCACTCCGGCGGTTCCCACGCCCGCTAGGATCGCCATCAGCACGACTAGTACCTGTTGCGAGATCGACAATTCTACGCCGAAAACTTGCGCAATGAACAGAACCGTTAGCCCTTCATAGAGCGCCGTCCCATTCTGGTTCGCCGTCGAACCCACGGTCAAAACAAAGTGCGAGACGCGTTTATCAAGTCGAAGTTTTTCATCGACGACCCGCAGTGCCGTTGGAAGCGTCACGTTCGACGACGATGTCGCAAAGGCGGTTAGAAGGACTTCGGAAATATCGCTAAAGAATGCCACGGGCGATTTTCGAGCGATGACCATGATCGCAATGGAATAGACAACTAGCAACTGAATCAGCAATCCGACGATGACCGTAAGAACGTACCAAAACAAGGCCGTGATAATGTCTAGCCCGAGCGTTGCCGTCATGGCAAAGACAAGTCCCGCAACGCCATACGGAGCTAAACGCATCGCGAATGCAATAATCGCCATCACGGCATCGTAGAAACCATCCAAGACATCCAGGACCGGTTTGGCTTTATCGCCAATCACCGTCAATGCAACGCCCATGCAAAGTGAAAAAAACATCACCCCCAACATGCCGCTTCCCGGTGAGCTTCCATCCAGCGAACCTACGGCTTCTTGCAATGGGTTTTTCGGAATAATATCGAGCAGCGAATCTTTAATCGACTTAGCTTTACTGGCTTGTTTAGTCGTATTGTCGGCTTCCACCACATATTTTGCTCGAAGCTGTTCGCGAGAGGCGTCTGACAAGCGTTCGCCTGGTCGAATCGAATTGGCTAAGCCGAGACCAATCAAGACCGAGCATGACGAAAAAATGATCGTCATGACAAGCGTTCGCATCCCGAGACGACCAAGCTTGCTAGCATCGCCAATTCCGGCTACGCCCAGGGTCAACGCGCAGAAGACCAGCGGTACAACCACCATGAAAATTAAACGCAAAAAGACCTGGCCAACCGTTTCGCCGACGACAGAAAGCCTCTTTGTCGTTTCCGCATCGACATAAAGGTTGCAGATCAATCCCGCGATCGCACCGATCATCAACCCAATCAAGATCTTCCAGTGCAGAGCCATTCCAGTCGGACGATCGCTATTGCGGGTTTCCATCAAACGAGTCTCGTATTTCTGTTGCTATAAATGGGAGCCAAATCGAACCGGAGCAAAAAGCACCGCTTTGATACTGCCGCCATATCGTACAATGTTTGCGGCAAGAAATCTGCTAGGCAAGGGGGAGATACGAAACTACCACGTAGCAGCGTCTTTCCAAGACGCTGAACGAGTCTCGGAGAGACTCGCCTAGGTTAATTCAGACACAAACTTTTCTGCCGCTCGCCCTAGGCTAACTGGCGTAGCTTTGGTGTCGAAGACTCCGTTTTTTCAAAATTCAGCTCTTATTCCCGACACAGTAAAGCACGGTAGTGCTGCGGATGAAGAGTTGGCCTTCGGAGGGTGTTATCGAGGCTCGAAAGATTTCTAAGGTTCCTGCCTTCAAAGCGTTTTCCGATATGACTTCGAACGTTGGACCAGGCTTGATCACGCTTGTGATTCCTTCTTCGCTTATAAAATAGACCAGTCCGTTGGCAGTGATCGGCGACGCGCTAAAATTTCCCGGCAGCCGTTCTTTCCAAAAGATATGCCCATCTTCGGCGTCATAGCACGTAGCGATCCCTTTCATGTCGCAGACGGTAATATATTTTCCGACGACAATCGGCGACGGACAGTCTCGACCACCTTTGCGCGGCGTGTGCCAAGCCATATGCGAACTTGTCACATCGCCATTGCCTCCTGGACGAACTGAATAAAAGTCACCGGCCAATCCGTTGACGACGCAAAGCAATTTTCCAGCGGGCGTTACCGTCGGCTCGCCCCGCCCATTAAATCCTTTGCAAAACCAGAGATCTTTGCCGGTCTTCGGATCGTAAGCTTGAACGCCTTCGTGGCCATTGATCACAAGTTCGCGCCGCGTACCGGTATCGACGAGAATCGGCGTACTCCATCCGCGATGATCCTGTCGCTTAGTCTTCCAGATTTCGTTCCCCGTTTTCTTATCCAGAGCCGTGATATACGCATCGACATCCGCATCGCAATTCTGAATGACCATGTCGTCGACGATGATCGGACACGCTGCAACTCCCCACGGGCTTTCAAAGGTGCCAAGATTTTTCGACCACAACGGTTTGCCATCTAGCGTGTAAGCGTGAATGCCGCCTCGACCAAAAAACGCCACAACGACATCGCCATCGGTTACGCATGTAGCCGACGCCCAGCCGTTCATCTTGTGAACCGGTTCTGGCTCGCCTTTCCATGCCGAGTGTTGCCAAATTAGTTTGCCGGACTTTCGTGAAAGGCAAAACACAACGCGCTCTTTTCCGTCCTCCAAAGCGGCGGTCAAGAAAATTTGATCGCCCCAAATGACAGGCGAAGATTGGCCACTGCCAGGCAAGTCAACTTTCCAAACCACATCTTTGTCGGACCATTTGACTGGCAATTTGGTGTCTAAAGAATGACCATTTTCGTTAGGGCCTCGCCATCTCGACCAATTCGTTTCTGCCAAAACTGAAGCAACGAACGGTGCAGAAACAAGCAGTACCAAAAACGCTTTGCGAGAAAAGGCAAACATGGGGGAGAGTACCTGAGGGTGGGAGGTGGGGATCAGCGACGCCGGGTGACGTTTCCATAATTTAATCGAACGAGCGACCGTTCGCTACTGTTTATCTAGTCTTTGCATTCTCGTGAGTGAGCGGCAAGGCGCTAGCCGCCGGTGTATTTTTGCGACGGCCGAATAACCCGCGGCTAGCGCCGGCGACTCACAATGTAAGAAAATTACGCAACTTGGGACAGTCGAACTAGGACTGCGCGCCGCACCTGCCAAAGAGTACACTCAAGAGTCCCTGCTCGAATTATTCGAGACGACCATCCAGCCTACCTTTCTCAAACTCTGCCAGGTCCTTCCTATGAACCGTTTCTTTTTCTCAATCGCGGTTGCCGTTGTTTCATTGAATATCACTTGGGGAGGAGAACCGACGTTTCGAAAAATAGTGCTCTTAGAAGACTTCATTGCGGAAGGAGCACATTTCGCAGACTTCGATCACGATGGTCATAACGATATCTGTGCTGGTCCCTATATTTGGAAAGGCCCAGAATTTAAGACGCGCGTCGAATACACTGCGCCCCCCGAAAAGCCCTACATTGCTGCGTCGGGCTACAGCGATTATTTTTTGACATACACCTACGATTTTAACAGCGACGGCTGGCAAGACATTCTCGTCTACTCATCGCCGGGAAAAGAGACTTGGGTCTTTGAGAATCCTCAGAACAAACCAGGGAATTGGACCAGGCATTCTATCTTTGACATCACGGACAATGAGTCGCCGACGATCGGAGATATGAATGGAGATCAGAAGCCCGAGTTGATTTTTCATACTAGCGACGGAAAGCCTAAGAAATCGGGCGGGCAACTTGGCTACGCCGAATTCAACTGGGAACATCCGTTTGCGAAAGCTCGCTTTCGTCCCATTACTCCAATCACCCCTGAAAACGATGAGAAGTATTTCAAGTACACGCATGGATATGGCTTTGGCGACATCAACGGCGATGGGCGACCGGACTTGCTAACCAAGGACGGTTGGTTTGAACAGCCTGCGGATACAAAAGAAGATCAGGTTTGGAATGCGCATCCAATTCCCTTCGCCCCGCCAGGATCGCGCGGCGGATCATTTATGCTCGTTTACGATGTCAATGGCGACGGACGAAACGATGTGATTACTGGCCACGATGCGCATGGCTACGGCTTTAGTTGGTACGAACAAAAAGCCGATGGTACATTTACTGACCATCTCTTGATGGGTAAGACCAACGAAGAAAGCCCGCACGGTGTCAAATTCTCGCAGTTGCATGCAATGCAGCTTGCCGATGTCGATGGCGATGGCGTCTTGGATGTCGTGACCGGCAAACGGCGATGGGCGCACGGGCCTCGCAAAGATGAAGAGCCAATGGCCGATCCGGTTCTCTATTGGTTTCAAATCAAACGCGATGGTCGAGGAGGAGCAGACTTTATTCCGCATCTGATCGATAACGATAGCGGCGTTGGAACTCAGGTAACCCCCGGCGATATCAACAAGGATGGCAAAATCGACGTTGTCGTCGCCAATAAACGAGGCGTTTTTGTTTTCCTACAGCAATAAGCAAAACAATCGATTTCCCCTTGTCACGGTCGACCAAACGAGCTAAACTGGATGTTGGTGTCCAGTTTAGCGGAGTTTACCGATGAAGAAGACTTTTACTATTCATATCGCTAGCGTTTGTTTGCTGGGTGTGACCCTTGCCGCCAATGCGCTCGGGCAGATGGATTTCGAAGGACCCCCGATTCGATATGGCGAACAAGCCAGTCGCGATCGTGTGGCGATGCTGGCAGAAGCACTTGATAAAGGTGCGATTCGGCTAGAGGAAGACGAGCAATTGGGATTGCTGCCTTCTTTGCTAAAAGCGTTAGCAATACCTCCCGAATCGCAAACGCTGGTCTTTTCAAAGACCAGTTTCCAACTTCATAAGATTGGTCCCGATCGGCCGCGTGCGGTCTACTTTAATGATGATACCTACGTCGGATGGGTTCGCGACAGTCGATTGTTAGAGCTTGGGGCAGTGGACAATGATCAGGGTGCAGTTTTCTATTCGATGGATACTCCATTGCATGGGAGCCCTCGAATCGTTCGCGATCAAGGGCAATGTCTGATTTGCCATGCAAATCAAAGAACGCAAGCCGTGCCCGGCTTTCTTGTGCGGTCGGTTTACAGTAACCCCGTCGGGCACTTTGTTTCTGGAACACCTGCCTACGTCACCGATCATACAAGTCCTTTTTCGGAACGTTGGGGCGGCTGGTACGTCACCGGCAAGCATGGAGAAATGCCGCATTTGGGAAACTCGGTTTGTGTCGATGAATCTTTGCCGGGATGGATCGATCCAAAAGCTGGGTTGAATCAAACCCAGTTGCCAGACGAGGTTTCGCCTAGCGAATACTATGCTCAATCGAGCGACATTGTGGCCTTGATGGTTTTAGAACATCAAACACAAATGCATAATTTTATCACCCGCGCAAGCTTCGAAGCCAGGACAGCGGCCTATCAAGATGCGGGAATCAACAAAGCTCTTGAACGCCCCGAAGACTATCAAAGTGAATCGACGGTGCGACGGATCGCAAGTGTTGGCGAAAAGCTGGTGCGATATCTCTTGATGGCCGACGAATTCGAATTGACGTCGCCTGTCCAAGGAAGCTCGCGCTTTACCGAAGTTTTTTCCAAGCGAGGAGCTCGGGATTCGCAAAATCGTTCGCTGTATGCACTCGATCTGCAACGGCGACTCTTCAAATATCCGTGTAGCTATCTGATCTATTCGAAATCGTTCGACGCGCTCCCGCACGTCGTTCTCGAATATGTTGGTCAACGGCTTAACGAGATCTTGCTTTCCGATATCGCGATAGAAGGCTACGAAAAACTATCGCTCGAAGACCGACAGGCAATCGTCTCGATCCTGCGCGAAACAAAAGCCGATTTCTGGACCAAGTATGTTGCTGGCAACCTTTAAAGTTGCGTAGGAACGAGTCAAAAATAATTTCGGGTTTTTCTAAATCGGGTGGCACGCCCCGAATGATTCCTTAGTTAGTAACGGCGTCAGGCAGTTCCATTACCTCGACCTTGCGAATACTTACGGTGCTGCCTGGATCGTGTTGTTGGAAAGCAAAGTATCCCTCTTTGAAGGCTTGATCAAAATCTTGGTATTCGTAGAGTTCTTTTCCATTCAATGAAATTTTCATTTTTGTTACCGGCTTTTTGCGCCAAACCTCATCGCGAACTTCTAGATCGTATTGGAACCAAGTATTGGGCTCGACGAGTCGATCATAGATGTGGCACATGCCATAGAGGGAACCGGTTCGGATTGGATCTTTATGAGTGCAATCGATTTGTGCTTCGTATCCATCGCTGAACGTCGGATTTCGAGTCGCCCGAAAATAGAGTCCTGAGTTCCCGCCGTCGTTGACTTTGACTTCAGCTCGATATCGAAAGTTTTTGAACGACTTCTTGGTGTAGACCAGCATTGACTGAGTCCCTGTTCCACACAGAGCTCCTTCCTTGACTTCCCAATGACTGTCCTCCTTGCCGACCTTTTCCCAGCCATCCAAGCTCTTGCCATCAAACAAGGAAACCCAGTTTGGTTCTTGGGCGTGTGTCGCTGTAGGTAAAAGAATTGCAGAAAATGAGAGTAAAACGATGCATGAAAATAAACGCGGCAATAGCATGAAGCATTTCCTTGTTTGAGGAGGGGGAGAAACCGATATTCGTTGGGTGAGAATGCTATAGAATAGAGTCTGTGACGCGAATTGTCACGCTGACATGAGGGTTTTAAGTGGGGTAAGTTTCCAGCTTACCTGTTTGTGAAAATCGCAAGCAAAGAGCTGAAGATCGCAAACTGGAAGCTTACGCCACTGGTTAATTTTTGAGACTGAGATGCTATGAATGTAAGTTATCCACTTTCAACCTACAAATCGTATCAAAATCTTCCTCCTCTGGCCGGGTTGTCTTCGATGGCTCGGGCCGTGGAATGCCAATGGAGCGTCGAGCAAAGTGCCGAGCGATTGAAGCGATTGCATTACATCTTGAAACGCTTGTATGAGACGCTAACCGCGAGGATTACCGCCGAGCCGATCTATGAGCTGAAAACGGCATTGAGTCATCATGCTTACCTTTGCGCCGAATATACGACGGCGATTCGAAAACGCGTTGGCGAAATGCGAGAACCACCTTTGGGTCTCGACAAAGTCCCGCATCCTTCGCTCAAATTATTCATGGATGAGATCATTGCGGCTCCGTCGACCGAAGATCTGATTCTTGGAATATACGACGTTGCCTTGCCTGCTGTTTTGGAAGCAGCCAATCGCCTCCAAACCGAAGCCCATCCGCTTGCCGATGCACCGACGGTTCGATTGGCGAAACTTCTGCAATTCGAGCTACAAGAAGTTGCCGACTTTGGATCGCAGGCGATCTCTTCCCTTATTGACAACGAACAACGAAAAGCGAGGCAGGATTGGCAAACGCTACTCAAAAATTGCCTCGCCTCAGCCGGCAGCTTGGATGGCTCGCAAGCAGTGGATGCAAGCATCCAACTAGAGCCGCTTTATTCGGCCACACCCTATGTCTATCAGGGGGAACCGAAACGCGATGAACGGTTTCAAGATAGTTTTAATGCGGGCGTCAATCCGGAAGCGTTTTTATACGACGAACGTTTTCAAGCTCGCGATAAAACACTCATGATGTACTATAAGAGAATTCGCGAGATCGATGTCCCCGAGATGATGGCCAGTATACTTTACGACCTTCGCGACGAGGAACCGTGGGAGTTCCATATCGAGATGAGTCGGCAACTTTGGGATGAAGCTCGACATGCCATGATGGGCGAAGTCGGGTTCGCATCGTTGGGGATTGATTGGAGCAAAATTCCGATCAACTTCACATGGTCGAGGAATCTCAATCTTCAGCTCGACGCGCGTGAACGACATGGTGTCCTTTTCTTTATCGAACAAGGCTTGATGCCGCGAACGGGTAAACGCTACGAATGGGAAGTCGGACGCGAAAGCGGAGATCGTCTGTCGGGGCTCTTTCAAGATTTTGATTGGGCAGACGAAGTCTTGCATGCACAGATCGGTCGTCGCTGGTATGTCCCTCGCTACAAATCGCTCAACGAAGCGCTGGCCTATGGCGACGGCTGTTGGACCAAAGTCGTTAGTCAGTGGCATGCTTATCGCGACCAGGGACTGACAAGCCATCGCAACTGGTGGCCCGAACTCTATCAAGAAGCCTGTTCGCGATGGAACACACAGCCAGACCCGGTCGCCCTAGCGTTTAACAAAACCTACGAAGACTCGCGAGCCGATTTGCAGAAATTGCCCAGCAGTTAATTGAGTCGTTTACATTGAACGGTATTCTGTTACGAACTTACGCTCTTCCGCAGAAACTGTGGGTGGTTTTCGTGATCCGCAATCGATTTTAGCCGTGAAATACAAGGAAAACACTGGACTGAGTGATTGCAAAAACCAAGGTTCGCTTTCTGATCGGAAATGCTTACCCAAAAAATTGCTATGGTTTGGATGGTGCAATGAGTTTGGCGGATGGATTTACA
>Ga0163150_10010296_pt1 | contig 10146 bp, 7 predicted proteins | sample OliLakLV19P2IB_FD_148628 | JGI IMG/M metagenome (GOLD analysis project Ga0163150, IMG submission 148628) | Freshwater microbial mat bacterial communities from Lake Vanda, McMurdo Dry Valleys, Antarctica - Oligotrophic Lake LV.19.P2.IB | ecosystem: Environmental > Aquatic > Freshwater > Lake >...
CCCTAAAACTCGATACGATTGCGGCGGAATGCGGCTTCTCGTCCACCAGCGACTTCTGCCGCGCCTTCAAGGCGCACACCAAGGTGACCCCGAGCGTCTGGCGCCGCACGATCCTCGCCCCGCCCAAAGCCGCGGTTAACCCCGGCGCCAGCTGATCTGCCTGAACCCTTGGGAGCGAGGCCCCCGCCACCCGACGGGAAGCGGCCCCTGGCGCCCGTGGTCCCAACCTCACGTCGGCGCAGGCTTGAACACCCGCTCCGCCCAACTTCATGTTGGGCGCCATGCCTACCCTGAAACCCCTTGTGCTCGCGTTGACCGTGGGCGCGTGGCTCGCCTGCCTGGCCACCGCCGCCCTCGCTGCCACCCCTCGCAATGTCGTTCTCTTTATCGCCGATGACATGGGCCAGGACGCCGGCTGCTACGGCAATCCCGACGTCAAAACACCCGCGCTCGATCAACTTGCGCGGGAAGGCACCCGTTACCGCAACGCCTTCTGCACCACGGCGAGTTGCAGCGCGAGCCGCTCCGTCCTGATGACCGGGTTGCAAAACCACGCCACCGGGCACTACGGCCACTCGCACGCGGTGCATCATTTCACAACGTACCAGAGTGTGCGCTCGCTGCCGGTGATCTTGGGAGATAACAACTACCGGACCGGCCGCATCGGAAAATACCACCTCGCTCCGGAAGCCGTTTACCAATTCGGCACGGCCCTCCCCGGCAACGCTTGGAATCCCGTGGGCATGGCCAACGCGAGCAAGGCCTTTATCGCGGACAAAAGTAAGCCGTTCTTCCTGTATTTCTGCACGCTCACGCCGCATCGCTCAGGCGGAGAGCTCCCGGGCCACCCGCTCAAGCCGAACCCGTTCGGCAACCATCAGCAGTATCCGGAAACCAAGGACGTCACCTACAATGAAGCGGCGCTGAAAGTCCCACCCCACCTGCCGGACTTGCCGGCAACCCGGGCGGAGCTGGCGCAGTATTACCAGGCCATCTCCCGCACCGATGCCGGCCTGGCGCGCTTGATTGAAATCCTCAAAGCAACCGGTCAGTACGAAAACACGGTGATCATCTTTGCCGCCGACAACGGCATGCCGTGGCCGGCGGCGAAAACGACCCTCTATGACCCCGGCATAAAGCTCCCGCTCGTGGTGCGCAGCCCGGATCAAAAGAACCGCGGAGTCGTGGCGGACGCCATGATTTCGTGGGTCGACATGACGCCGACCATTCTCGACATCGCGGGCGTGAAGGAAGTGCTCGCGCCGCCATTCCAAGCCGGCGATCCCGAGAGCGGCGGAGGCGAATCAGCGGCGCCCGCGACCAAGGGCGCAGGGAAAAAGAAGGGAGCCGGCGCGCAACGGGTAAAATACGAGTTTCACGGCCGCTCATTCCTGCCCACGTTGGACGGCGCCACCTTAGCCGACTGGAACGTCGTGTTCGCGTCACATCAATTCCACGAGATCACGATGTATTATCCGATGCGGGTGATTCGCACCGACCGCTACAAGCTCATCCTGAACATCGCCCATCAACTCCCCTATCCCTTCGCGTCCGACCTGTGGGCATCCGCCACCTGGCAGGCCGCGGTAAAATCGGAGAGCGGGTACTATGGCAACCGACGGGTGAACGATTACCAGTTCCGTCCGCGCTACGAACTGTACGACCTGCAGAGCGACCCGCACGAAATCAAGAATCTCGCCGAGGATCCGAATCATCGGTCCGTGTTTACGGACCTGTCGGCGCGCCTGAAGGATTACCAGCAGAAGACGCGCGATCCGTGGATCTCGAAGTATACGTATGAGTGATACGCGGCGACGCCCAGTCGCTATCAGTGCTCATCAGTGGTTCTTCCGCAGACTTTAGGTTAGCGGGACCGCGGCCGCCCCCGGCCGCATCCGGAATCCGGACAGGGCGGCCACGGTCCGGCCCCCCTGCGCTCAACCCGCGGTGCGATTATGCTTCGCGAGCGTAGTCGCAATGTAGGCCAGCACCGCGGTCCGACCCTCGCCCGTCTTGGCGGAACTCACCAGAATGTCCGGCAGCTCCTCACGCCACGCGCTCATGTTCTGCTTGAAGACGGCGACCGCATCCTTCGTCTGCGAGTCGGACTGCTTGTCCGCCTTGGTGAATACGAGGGCAAATGGCACCTTCGCAGTTTCGAGCCAGCGTAAAAACTCGATGTCAATTTCCTGCGGAGGCAGACGCGAGTCGATGAGCACGAACACGCAGCGCAGATTGCGCCGTCCGGAGAGGAAGTCCGCGACGGCCTCGTTGAACTCGAGCCGGCGTTGACGCCCGACGTGGGCATAACCGTAGCCCGGCAAATCGACGAGCGACCAGGCGCCGTTGATCACGAAGAAATTGATGAGCTGCGTTTTGCCGGGGGTGACGGACACCTTCGCCAACGCGCGTCGTTCTGTGAGCAAATTAATCAACGACGACTTGCCGACGTTGGACCGGCCAATGAACGCAAACTCGGGCAACGCCCATTTGGGACAGGCTCGCAGATCCGGGGCACTGAGCTCGAATTCCGCAGTTTTGATTTTCATGAGAGCAGGGAGCGACGACGACGGTGAAAGTTGACCACAGAAAGGAAGAGCGGAAACCGGCGCTAAATCGCCGCGGGTTACCGGAGTTTCAAATGAGCGTTTCGGCCGCCAGCGATCCGCGGCGGCCAAAAACCGCGCGGCGGCAAAGCGACGTGCCACGGGCAAAATCGCGGCAAACCTGAGGCCGGCGCTCGTAAATCGTGCAGAGCTGAGTCTCAGGATCGAGAGCGACGCAGGCCCCATCCCCCTGTTGATCCATGCAGCGAAACCCGTCGTGCTCGACCACGTACTCGGCGGGCACGTCGTCGAGTGGTCCAAGGTCCACCAGCAAGTGGCAGCATTTGCCACATCCGGCACAGGCGGGAAGGTCGTCGAGCGAGTTCAACATCAGCGGTCGAACGACCATGCACAGATGTTACGCCGCGGCGACACCTCGTTTCGAGCGACGCCGGGTGTCGCGAGAGCGGCCAAGCCGCCCATCGCTCTCGCGTTGAAACTAGAGGTTGAGTGATTCGATCACCGTCGGCGCCAAGGCGTTCCAGTCGGGCTGCTGAGGGCCAAATGATTGGAGGACGACCAAGACAGGTTCGGCCCCGGAACGGCCGAGTGACATGCGCCGGAGCGTCGTCTGCCACCAGTAGCGCAGCAACGAGGTGTAGCGGCCGGCGCCATCCGAGAACCAGAAGAGGGCCTGGACCTCGTATTGGCCATTCACCGCATGAACCAAGTGCCCCTCCCCGCCGTTGAGCGGGAGCTTCCGTTCGGAGAGCACCTTCCAGCCGGCACCTTGAAAACAATAACGAGGATCGTGCACCGCGTGACGATCCTTGGTGCCGTCGATCACCGTCGCATAAAACTGCGTTTCGCCGAGTTGGTAGCGGCGGTGCACCACGTTCACGCGTCCGAGCACCTGCAGTTCGGTCGGCGTGAGAGCAATGTCCTCACTCGCAAACTCCGACCCGGTTCGCGGCATGACTTTCAACCGCGCAGCGGCGTCCGGCAGCGGATACACGGCCCAGAGCATACCGCTCACTACCGCGACGCCAATCGCCACCCAGAGGGCCGTACGGCGCCGGCCGAGCGTGGGAACCGCGGCGACATCAAGAGACTGATTTGATTGAACCGGCATAATTAAAATCCCGCGCCGGCTGTGCCTTCGGAGCGGGCGTCACCGTGCCGCGGATACGCCCGGTGCTCACCAGCATCCAGCCGCTCCCAGCCAGCGCCAGCGCCGAACGGCCCAGACCCGCGGCGTCGGGATCGAGGCCGAAGCGACTCGCGACCCAGCCCAAGGCCGGCATCCAGGCCACGGCCGTCAAGGCCCACAGCCAGCGGCCTGCTCGCGGGGCGAAACCCACGAAAATGAGCGCAAGCCCGACGTACTTGATTGCGTTCAACGTCCCAACATCTCCCAGGCAGATCAGACCCACGCCGGCACCCAGCAGCCACGGGCGAAGCCGGCCCGAGCCCGCGAAGGGCAGGCCGGTGCTTTGCGCGTGAATTCCAATCGGCAGAATCCACAACGCGAAGGCCAGCCAGCCGAGGCGGTCAAACGGGTTGGTGAACCACGTATCGAATAAAGTATGACACCGCGAACCGGCATAAACCAGGATCGCCAGCTCCAGCCACGGAGCGTGGCGCATCCCCTCCCGAGCGCGGCCGAGGGCAGCGCGGTCCAGACGGGCCAGCGCGGAAAATATCACCCAGCAGAGCGCAAACATCACGCAGAGCGCGATCCAGCCTGCACCCGAATGCAGCGGCCCCACCCAACGCGCCGCCGCCTCGGCATCCATGATAACCGGAACGATCGCACCGGAAAGAATCCGGAGGACATTCGCCACCCAGGCGGCCACCGGCAGCAGGAGGAGACTCGACCAGAACCAAGGACTATTTTTGAGCGTGATGAAGGCTAGCATGGTCCCGGCAATCAGCAGGGACTGCAGGCCGTTCAGCCCCGAGCACGCGGGCTCCACGCTCAGCTGAAAGCCGTTTACGAGGAGAAACGTACCGTCGCGGCTGACCGGCACGCTGCCGGCCGCCAGCAATCGCTCCACCGCGTTCGCGCCCGACAAGCGGAACCACCAGCCGAGCCGCTCAAAATCGGTGGCGATCCACGGGAACGAGAAAATCGGCAGCACCAACAGGCGCCTCAGGGCGGGCGATCGACCGTCGATCAAACGCACCGACAGCCAAGCCCAAAGTAGAACCGTCCAACTCACCGCCAGGAGCACCGTGAGATTTGCCAACACCCCGGCCGCAAACAGCAGGGCCGCGACCAACAAGCTGGAGGTGGCAGGCGCTACGGCGGTGGCAGTAAAACGCAGCGGCCACTTCAGCCAGACGAACAGCGGCAAGCCCGCCAAGATCGGAACGAGATCGTCGGCCGCCGCCAGCCACTGAAGGTTGCGAAACCAGATGAAAGCGGCGTATCCAATCAGGACGAAAAGCCAGGAATAATCGGATGGTTTCATCAGGCAGCGGGGCGCGTCGCGTGACTTGCGGCTAGGACGCCGCCTCGGCGCGTGCGGCGGGCCGCACGCGCTGCTCGAAAACGCCCCGCCACCCGGGCAGAGCGGTCTTTCATTTGCCTCACTGCGCGACCGTCCGACGCCGCCGACGAGCGTACGCCGCTGCAGCGACCAACGTGCCCATGGCAATCCAGGTCGAGGTCTCCGGCACGGGTGCCGTGCCTGAGGCGGGCCCGAGCCCGCTGACGTTGGAGTGTGCCTTACCGTTCGCGATTCCCGTGGCGCTCGCGTTGGATTTACTGGCATTGCTGCTGGCATTCGACGATTGAGCCATGCTGAGCGCCGAAGCGCCGCAGAACAACCCAGCCGACGCGATCAGAACGGCGAGTCGCCGACTTAAACCTGTCTGTGTTTTATACTTCATTATGTGTACTCCCTTGGAGATGGTGAACCAGGGTTAAGACACCCCCAACCCGGCGCGTTCATAGTACCACGCCCAGCGCGATCGGGTATCTGGCTCCTGCCCCATTCTAGGGGTGTACACACCCCATGAACCCGCTCGCGCCCTACCGGGCGGACCGAGAATTCAGGGAGAATCTCGCGCAAACAACTCCGCCAGCGCGACGTACCCTAGTAACGCGACGACCTCGACCGACTTGGGGTTACGTAAAATCCCTTTGAGCCGGCGTCGGACGCGCGTTCCAGCGCCGCGGAAGCACCGCTATCAAACGGACGCGCGGGGAAAATCCACCGCGACAGCTATCCCAGCCCGTGAGACTTCCGCCGGGCGATCGACCGGCGGAGTCCAATGCGCGTATCGGCTAGAAAGGCAGTTGAACCACTGATTTTCACTGATGACCACTGATGCAAACCGAGTTTCGCGATGGAGGCGGTTCACCCCGTAAGTGAAGGGAGAGTTCTATCCCATCGATCTGCATCTATTGATCAGTGTTTATTAGTGCTCATCAGTGGTTACCTCTTCTGCGGAATTTAGTATCAGACCTTCCCTAACGCCGGAATCTCGAAGCCGGGGCTGTTCGGATCCTTCAGAAGCGCGTTAGCTTCCTTGGCGTATTCGCCGGTGTGGCGCTCGGTCTTGGGATCAAACGTGAGCCAGGGGCCGACCACATACTCCGCGCCGTTCTCGGGAATGCCGACGCCATCACGCATGATGGCGTGCAGCTTCATGAAGTGCTCATACGCATCCTTGTTGTCGCCAAACTTTCCGGCTTTGGCGTTGAACGGCACCTTCTGCCCGAGCCGGTAGGAATTGTTCATTAAATGGCCCAGCACGGAGCCAGTGTGCGCCTCGACGACATTACCGTTGGCCATCTCGGGCTTGCCGGCGCGACAGGCCGCGATGAACGAAGCCCAGTTGCCGCCGGGCGTCACTTTGCCGGGCGCGATCGTCAGCTTCTCCCCTTTCGCGCTGCCCTTGGCGTAATACTGGTCCTTGATGATCTTGCCGCCGTCCTCGAAGTAATACTCGTTTTCGACCTGGTGCAGGTAGCCCGTGTAGTTCACGTTGCGGACGTTGAAGAACGCGTATTGGCCATTGGGATACTCGCCGATGGCGAACATCGTGTTCGGCGTTACGCCTTGGTCATTCCACTTGAAACGGCCACCGAGGGCCATGACGCGCGTCGGGTGGGTTAGCTTCGGCTCCAGTGCCCAGCGCGCGACATCCAGCTGGTGCGTGCCTTGGTTGTTCATGTCACCGTTGCCGGTTTCCCAGAACCAGTGCCAGTTGTAGTGCACGAGATTGGGGTGATACGCCACCTTCGCCGGACCGCGCCAGAGATTCCAATCAAGGTTGCTCGGCGGAGCGGAGGGCTCCTTATGGCCGATCGTGTCGCGAGGCTTGCAGCAATAACCGTAGGAAATCTTTAACTTGCCGAATTTCCCGGCCTGAATGGCCTCGTGCAGTCCCGCGATCTTGGCATCGCTTCGTCGCTGCGTGCCGTGCTGCACGACGACGCCGTATTTCTTCTGCGCCTCGACTGCGATCCGACCCTCGGCGACGTCGTGACTCATCGGCTTTTCGACGTACACGTGCTTGCCCGCCTGCGCTCCCCAGATGGTCATCAGCGAGTGCCAGTGATTCGGCGCGGCAATCGAAATCGCGTCGACCGTTGGGTCTTCCAGAGCCCGGCGGATGTCAGCGACGCCCTTGCACGCGAACTTGTCGCCGAGTTTTTCCTTGAGCGTCTTCAAGGAGCGATCGAGCACGGTCTTGTCCGGATCGACGAGATAGGCGATTTCGACGTTTGGCTGCTCCAACCAACCGGCGATGTGGCTCTTGCCGCGGCCATTGCAGCCGGCGACCGCGATCCGCAGCCGGTTATTGGCGCCGATGGCCTTTGCATAGGAATGGGTGCCGCCGGCAAGCGTCAGGGCGCCAGCCGCAAACGCGGAGTTTTTCAGAAACGAACGTCGGGTGAGATGTTGCATTTGATTTGGGGAGTTGCCTGACCCGGCCGAGATCGGCGAGTCGGGGTAGACGGCACAGGCCGGGGTGACGAAACGCAGATTACGAGCGCGCGGGTCGCAGGCAAGCGCTAGTAACCAGCCGGTGCACTGTTTTCTGATTCGGCGCCGGGCGCCCACCGTCCAGCGGGTTGGGCCTAACGGATGCCCAACGCTGCGGATTACGACAACGGGTCCGCGTTCGCTCAACCCGGGGGACGCTGAAAAACGATCTCTTCCCGTTTACGGACCGACGTGGCCTCGCCTCGCCTTAGCGGCGCTGCGTAGCGCCATTGCATGACGGCCACGGTCGCTGCATCGCTGAACGCGTCGCCATCGGACTTCGCGACTGCAATCAGACGCGTACGCCCGAAGCCGTCCACGAAGTAATCCAACGTCACCCGCCCCGTCTGCACCGCCGCGGGCGCCTGCGGCGGCCAATCCGGCGCAACGTGCTTATCGAGCTGCAGCGGAGCATCCAGCTCCTCCTCCTTCACCACGAGGACAGTGATCTCGGGTTTCTGGGGCAGCAAAAATGCCGGGCTGGTATGGGCGTCGGCGCCACTGCGCGACACCACTTGCCCGGTGATGCTGAAGTAGAAATGAAATTCCTGGCGGGTCGCCACCGGCACGCCCGCGACGCGCGCGGGCTCGAATTTCCACTCGTGAAGGGCCTCGATCGCCGCTTTCGCAAACGAGGCGCGCGTATACGCCGTGAGCAGGCGATCCACCAGCCGTCCGTCCGGATCGACTGATATGGTTAACCATACTTGCCCTTCGGTGATGCCCCGGTTCGACATTTCCAAGGGAAACTGCGGCTTCACCGTCTCGATCACGCGCATCGGCCTAAATCCAACCGTCGCGCCGGTCGGAACATGGAGGCATCCACCCCAGCAAAGGAGGAGGCAAATTATAAAGAGCCGATGAGCGTGATGCCGCATGACGCACTCCGCGTGATGGCAAATTAAGCCGCTCCCCTTAGGTTGCAACCCGACGGCGATCCAAAGTTCGATGCTCACGGCGACGGCAGCGCAGTCGCTATCTTTGAGCCGGCTCCTCGCTGTTTTCAGTGGGTAAAGAGCTGAGTGCCCATCAACGAAAGACCTCAAGGATGCGCGAGATGGAGCGGCTTGTCCCTAAGCCGCTGGGTTGAGGATCTCGCCGGCGAGGCGTCGAATCCATCCTGTAAATCGGGTTTATCCTGTCTCCCGTCTTCAGCGATCGATCCCAATCATGACAGGATGACAGGATGACAAGATGACAGGATGAACGTCGTCTCGGACCCAAGCGGGCGAACCACGGATCTTCACTGCCGGAACGGGACGTGGCTTCCATTTCGGATCCCGGATGCGGCCGGGGGGCGGCCGCGGTCCCAGGTTGCCGGAGGTGGGGTTTACCGTGGAGCGGCTCGTCCCTAAGCCGCTGGGTTGAGGATTTCGCCGGCGAGGCGTCGCGAGGCGTCGAATCCATCCGGTAAATCGTGTCTATCCTGTCTCCCGTCTTCAGCGATCGATCTCGATCATGACAGGATGACAAGATGACAGGATGAACGTCGTCTCGGACCCAAGCGGGCGAACCACTAATCTTCACAGACAGAACGGGGCGTGGCTTCCATTTCGGATCCCGGATGCGGCCGGGGGGCGGCCGCGGTCCCAGGTTGCCGGAGGCGGGATTTAAGGTGGAGCGGCTTGTCCCTAACGCGCCTTTTACCCGGTCTAGCGTTTTCCAACCAACTTCAGGTAAACGTCGGCATACCGGCGGCCGAGTTCGCGATAGGACTCCGCATCGAAGTGCACCTGATCGCCTTTGTGCTTAAGTCCCTCGGAGGAAACCAACGCGGTGTTCGTGACCGCTAGCGGGAGATCGCGGTGGGCTTGATCGATCTGCGTCGTGAATTCTTTCCACGGTCTGTCGGCAAAATGGCCCAGCTGCCCCGCGATGAACGGAACGTTCGGCGCCCGCAATTCCAACCGCATCCGATGGATCAAGTCACCCAGTTTTTTGGCATAGCTCGGCGCCAACTCCGCGTTCGCATCCGATTCGCCCTGATGCCAGAGAATGCCTTTCAGCGTACCCGCCGCCACCGCGAGCTTCGCTCGACGCATCGCATCATCCCACGGGTGGCTCTTGGTCGGCGGATAAAACACTCCCGGCTGCCAGGAATCGATCGGAGAACCACCGACTGCGCAGGGGATCAAGCCGATCGTGTCCTCTGGATACGCCTCCGCCAGTGCCAGTGCAAAACTTCGGCCCAGCCCGACGCCCACCGCCGCCGGCTTGTCAAAATGCAATGGATCAATGGCGGGCACCCACTCGCCCGCTTGATTCAGCATCAACACCCGGGCATGCGGCACCTTGTCCACGGGAGTGACCACACCCCGCCCGGCCATGTTGGATTGTCCCACCAGCAGAAACAGCTGGAAGCGTTCTTTCGGCGGCAACGCCGGGGTCGCCGCCGCGGCTAATGCTGCAATCGAAACCCACGCCAGGCACAGGAGGTAGAAAGCACGAAGGTTCATGGGGAGAGGAGGAAAATTGGGAAATTGGAAAATCGGAAAAGCGGAAAAGCGGGGAGAGGAGGAAAATCGGGAAATTGGAAAATCGGAAAAGCGGAAAAGCGGGAAGAGGAGGAAAATCGGGAAATTGGAAAAACGGAAAAGCGG
>Ga0163150_10010297_pt1 | contig 10145 bp, 9 predicted proteins | sample OliLakLV19P2IB_FD_148628 | JGI IMG/M metagenome (GOLD analysis project Ga0163150, IMG submission 148628) | Freshwater microbial mat bacterial communities from Lake Vanda, McMurdo Dry Valleys, Antarctica - Oligotrophic Lake LV.19.P2.IB | ecosystem: Environmental > Aquatic > Freshwater > Lake >...
ATAGTGGTGGGTTCCGGAATTTCTGGGGGTTGGGCCGCCAAAGAACTCACTGAAAAAGGACTCAAAGTCCTGGTACTGGAACGGGGCAGGATGGTCAAACACGGCGAATATCCTACCGCAGCCCTGGCACCGTGGGAACTGCCCAACAGAAACCGGATGACCCAGGAAGAAATTAAAGACTATCCAAAACAAAACCGGACCGGTTATACCATTACTCCGGCCACTAAACATTGGTTTATAAAAGATACCGAGAGCCCTTACACGGAAGTCAAACGATTTGACTGGATAAGAGGTTATCACGTTGGTGGGCGTTCGTTAATGTGGGGAAGGCACTCTTACCGCCACAGTGATATTGATTTTTCAGCCAATGCTCAGGAAGGCGTCGGCACCGACTGGCCAATCCGTTATAAAGACATTGCTCCCTGGTATGATTATACCGAAACTTTTGCGGGGATCAGTGGATTAAAAGAAGGTTTGGAACAATTTCCAGATGGTAAGTTTTTACCCGCGATTGAATTTAATTGTGTGGAAAAAAAAGTAAGGGAAACCGTCGGTGCAAAATTCCCGGGAAGGGTATTGAGTGCCGGACGGGTGGCCAACCTGACCCAGAATCACAACGGAAGGACAAAATGTCAATTCAGAAACTTATGCAGCAGAGGGTGTCCTTATGGTGCATACTTCAGCTCACAATCTTCCACGCTACCCGCAGCAGAAAAAACAGGTAACCTGACTATTCGCCCCAATTCAATAGTCAATGCTATCCTCTACGATGCCAAGGCGAAAAAAGCCAGTGGGGTAAGGGTATTGGACGCTGAGTCCAAGGAAAGTATGGAGTTTCACGCTAAGATTATATTTCTGTGTGCGTCGACTGTCAATTCTACCTGGATTTTGATGAACTCGACTTCCGATCAATATCCGGATGGACTGGGATCCTCCAGTGGTGAACTGGGACATAACCTGATGGATCATCATTTCAGGGCAGGTGCCAGCGGTGAAATACCCGGTTTTGAAGACATGTATTATTTTGGACGGAGACCCGGAGGCACTTATATGCCCCGGTTCAGAAACATAGGCAAAGACAAACAAAAAGATTTTACCAGGGGATATGGTTACCAGGGTGGGGCTTCGCGCACCGGATGGCAGCGCAATGTCAAAGAACTTGGTTTTGGTGAAGACCTCAAAGATAATATTGGCGCCCCCGGTCCCTGGGTTATGGGTTTTGGTGGTTTTGGTGAAACCCTACCCTACCACGAGAATAAAATGATGCTCAATAAAGATTTACTGGATAAATGGGGACAATCCACCGTAACCTTTGATTGTGAGTTTAAGGAAAATGAAATGAATATGCGCAAGGATATGATCACCTCAGCGGCTGAAATGCTGGATGCCAGCGGAGCGAAAAATATCCGACTCAACGATCCTAAAGACAATACGCCGGGATTAGGTATCCATGAAATGGGCACCGCGCGAATGGGCACCAACCCGAAAAACAGCGTATTGAATGCACACAACCAGGTTTGGGATTGTACCAACATCTATGTGACGGACGGGGCTTGTATGACTTCTGCTGCTTGTGTTAATCCATCGCTGACGTATATGGCCTTGACCGCACGCGCGGCAGACCACGCGGTAAAGGAATTGAAGAAAATGAATTTATAAATCTGTATTCAATATATCGACATCATGGATAGAAGAGAAGCATTGAGATTAAGCACCATCATGCTGGGTGGTTCATTATCAGCCGCCACTATAACCGGGGTACTAAATGGTTGTAAGGCCGATCCCGGCCCGGATTGGACGCCGGAATTTATAACCCGGGGGCAGGTTTCGACGTTGACGGAGTTGTGTGAGACCATCCTCCCTGCAGGAAAAACACCAGGAGCTAAAGATGCCCAGGTCGAGCGGTTCATTGACTCTATGATGAAAAATGTATTTAAACCGGAAGACCAGGCGATTTTTGCCAAAGGACTTAAACAACTGGATACCGATGCCAAAGACAAATACGGCAAATCATTTGGCCAGTTAAAACCAGAAGAAAAAGTGGCCATGGTAAAAACAATGGATGATGAACTCCGTAACCGTACAGAAACACCGGCAAGCAAACCTTTTTACGACCTGGTAAAAGAACTGACCATTACCGGTTATTGCACTTCTGAAGTTGGCGCGACGAAGCATTTAAAATACGTAGCGGTACCCGGCGAATACAAGCCCTGTATTCCTTTGTCTGAAGTCGGTGGGGCATGGGCAATATAAGTGTCGAATTAGCCAAGTTTCTGATTGTCCGCTGCATATAGAAAGACATCTCCCAACACGCCCGGAGGTAAAGGCTAGGATTGTGGCGACCTCGGGGTTTTGCCACAATCCAAATACCAAATGCAGGTCCTGGATAATTATACTGATCCAACTTATGTCAATGCACAGGCTGGCTCCATCTATAAACAATCCGTCCCATTGGTCAACGCAACTAAACCCCGGAGAATGGCAAACTGATGATATCATTTATATGGCTCCCCGGTTTGATGAAAGCGGCAAATTGACCCAAATGGAACTATTATCAGCATTCACAACCGTATCCTGGTGCAAATCACAATGTTCTCAAAGGTACCACGGAATACATCGGCCATCAAAAGTCGAGGCTCATGGCATATTGCCTATTCAAAGTCCCCGGTAAGTTTTTGCAATATCTGGATAAGAGCACTTTAAGGTATTTGGTTAAGCGGCCTGGTGTTTTAGTTTTTCCCTTCTTTTATAGCTCTGGTATATCCATCCGCTAAAAACAAAGGCCAGGATGGGGGCCAATCCCAACAAGTATGCCGGCATTCTGAGGGGATGCGAAAACAATGGGCTCAAGTCACCATGACATTGAAATGCAGCCCAATAAGATGGAAAGGCTTCATCGGCCCGGCTTTCAGCCAGGTAATGGATTTGCATATCCCGTATCGCTTCATCCTTTCGTTTGCCCTTTTTTAAATTTTTATAGATCCGGATGACTTGTTCCTTTGAGATATCATCCCGGATCGGCCATAATGTACTGATGACCCCTTTGGCCCCCGATTGAAAAAAGCTCCTGGCCAGTGACATCATTCCTTCCCCGGAGATAATTTTCCCTGTACCGGTTTCACAGGCACTCAGAAAGACCAGTTCCATAGGCAGGTTCATCATCCCTATTTCTCCGGCGTACAGGGTATCCTCTTGCATACGGATATAACTTCTGTCCTGAGCTTCTAAATTTGATTGGGCATGGCTGGCTATATGCAATATTCGTCCATGGCCTGCTTGGTTTTTAAAATTAACCCGATTGGCTTCAGTGCCATAATAATCTGCGGTTTTTCCCAACATTCCGGATAGCTGTTTACACTCCTCCAAATTAAATAACAAGTCTTTAAATTCCGGTGCAAAAGCTGTAAATGAAAATTTAAATTCCCTCTTGTTTCTGTGCGTTTCGCCCATCAATTGATCAATCCAAAGCGCAGCGGAATATTGAATGGAAACCGAATGCCGGTGAACCCAGTAGGGCCATTGTTTGTATTTCAAATTTAATGCAGGTTTGTCCAATAATGCCGCAAAAGGAATTTGAGCAAGGGCGAGGTCCGGGACCAGGATGACGCTTCTTTTCAAAGCGGGCTCTACCGGTTGTAACAAAATCCGATAAAGGTTCCAGGCCGAATTCCGGTATAAGGAATCCCTCCTATTAACCTGGTCCGGCTCATCGGCAGATAAAATACTGTATTGCAGGTTTTTTAGATCATTTTCGAAGGAAGTCTGAATTATAGGCGACCGCAGCAATTGAACCTGGTTGGCGTTGACGACAAGGATATAGACGTAGTCCATTCCATTGAAAAATTCCACCAGACTGGTGTATTGATCCAGGTGGTCCTGAATTTCGGAGATTTCAGGAAAGCCCACCAATTTACCGGGGGAATGGCTAGACAGATACTCGTTGAGCTGGATTTGAATTTGTGCAGATTGTTTTTGCAGTTGATCCAGATCGGCACCCTGGTGACTAAATTGTTGTTGGATCATTTTTTGTTCACTCTTCAGGTGATTATAGGTTTTAAATTCAATTTCACTGACGCTCTTTTTCAGCGTAAATTCAGAAAGCAGATTGAATGCTTTACCCGCTTCAAAACAAGCAAATACGGTATTAAAATCAATTTTTTGCCTCAGCAAGGGATCACTAAACGTTTTTAATGCCAGGTCAAGGAGTGGAGCCAGCTGCTGCACCAGCACCAAACGGTCATAATCCGAAATTAGATCCTTTCTGATCGCTTTTAAGCCGAGTATAAATTCTTCGATTAACGCTATTTTTTTATTGAGCGATGATGGATATTGACCCGATTCGTAGGCTTGATTGTGATAAAAAATCCCTTTCTGAACGGTTGCAAATAACTGACTCCTCAGCCCTTCATCCTGCCAGATGTCTTGTTCTGAATATTCTTTTTTCAAATAATAAAAAGAAGAGTCGATGTATTGTGACATTTGTAAATAAGATGCTTGCTGATTAGCAAGGCCCGCTTTAGCCAGGTACCAGCCGGCTTTTTGATTGTGGTGATGAAGGCAGGGTTCCAGCTTTTTAATTAAATCCCTGCACGGACCGGTTACCTGATGATTCAGATAAAAATCCATGATGATAAACTGTGTTTTGAGGTCTGCAACAGCCAATGGATTTTGATTGAGTCGGTAAATCAAACGCAAGCCCTGATCCCTGCCCAGGTCAGGCTGTTGTAGTAAGGTGGTCAACAAATCCCGGTTTCTGTTGACCTGGTAGGCCCCTGCTTTTTTAATATTCTTATGTGCATCCAGGTAATATTCCAAAAGAGTTGTTTCTTTGGATTTAATAGCCATTTTGATCAGATTGATCAAAATCTTTTCCTCACACCCCTGATCGGCTATCCTGCCATTCCGAATAGCCTGGTCCGCAAGACGGGCAAAATGCAGACCTTCTACAAAGTAAATTTTAGCCTGGGCATAATTTTGTTCTTCCAGTGCGATTAGTCCCAACCGATCATAACATTGATAGAGGCGATGGGGTTTGCAATCATACCCTCTAATAAAATCCAGCCGGTAGAACTTTGGATACTCTAATACAAACTGGATCGCATGGTGGAGCAGGGAACTCGCTTTTTTATAATCTTTTTTATTAACACTAAAATCCGAAAAGAGAATGTACCGTCCGTACCCACTGACAATATCAGGGATGGTAACTGCTTTTTTTTTGCTGGTTTGTTCGATATCGGCTTGCAAGGCATTGGCTGCAGCCTCCAATTGCGGAAACATCTGCAATTCCCGGTAGGCTTCCATCAGGTATATTCTGGCCTGGTCGGAGACGATTCCCACATCAGGCCCCCCCAGCCGTTCGGCTTTTCGGATCAGTTCCAAACCAAGTGGAATCGATGTCTGATATTTTGATTCTTCCTGAAGATTGTCCAGCCGTACCAGCATTCGTTTGAGATCACCCAAAGAATCCAATAAAGACTGGCCAACAGCGTGATTTAAATCCAGGATGAAAAAGATTACCAAACACAAGACGCCTCTTTTCAAGCAATCGAATCCGGTAATCATTCTTTAAAATTAGGTATCGAATCTCATTGCCGCAAATTTAACACGACTTCAAGGGGTTCTGTTCCTTCATCATTATTAAGTTGTATGATAATTTTTGAGCCCTTGTATTGTTTCAATCTGGAAATTGAAACTTCGGTGGGTATAAAATAATGTATGAGGTGCGGGGCGGAATCCGTGGTTGCTTCAACGACAGTCTCGTGACAGTCATATTCAACCAGGACTTCACCTTTTGAACCCACAATGACGATTTTGGAAGCATCGACGCTCACTACCTCTTTCAACAGGGAAGATGCGTCTACCGAGGACCGGGTAAGTGTACACGGAGGATAAGAAGGACAAGGAGGCATGGCAAATTTATTTATGTGGGTTAAATCCTAAAATTTTGAGAAAAAACGCCAGGACCCGGCCATACCATCCGGTGTTGTATAGCTGCTTTACAACTCCAAAATGGGCATCAATGGATTCAAGATCATATAAAGCATAGCGGTTTATTTCAGACTGGGCCAGAGCTTGCTGCATTTTTTTGCTGTATTCCAGGGCCAAACCAATGGATTTTGTATCCTTCTGATACGCCTCCACTTTTTGGGCATAGGCCCTGAATTTTAGTTCATCAAAAAGGAAAACTTTCCCATAGTCTAAAGGAAATTTTAGTTCTTTCATAAGTTGGTAGTTTTAAAAGGTTTGAATAAAGTGTAGTCCCAAATGAATTTCGTTACATGAATTTCACTCTTTTTTTTAACGATCCGATAAAAATAAATTTATGCACACAACAAATTGATTTATAATTATTTATATTTGTATATTAGTTTTTAACTAAAATTTTCAGTACATTATCTTATTACTTTACACTTATGGCTAAGAAGACTGACGCAGAGTTGGTACACATGATTCGAACCGGAGGAGTTGACAGGGAAAAAGCCTTGAAAATCATCTATACCAATTTAAAAATCAAAGAAAAACTAGCCTCCATGATTTTATATAACAACGGAAATACCCAGGATGGGGAAGATATGTACCAGGAAGCAATCATCGTAATGGATAAAAATATCAGGGAAGGCAATTTCCGCACAGAAGGAAGTTTGGAGTCCTATTTATTTTCTATCGGCAAGTATCTATGGATGAATCAATTGCGAAAGAAAAAATTAACCCTCAAGGAAAAATTTTACGATCATGAATTAATCGGTGAAGGCATTGAGCCCGATCTGCTGATGATGAACGATCAACGAAAATCGCAATTAAATGAATTATTGGCAAAGCTGGGGCAGCGGTGTCAGGCCATATTGGCGCTCTGGCAGCTTTCCTACTCTATGGAAGAAATCGCCTCCAGACTGGGATTACATGATGCCTCTACAGCCAGAAAAGCGAAATACGACTGCCAGCAACAATTGATTAAGATCGTTCACCAAAATCCCCTCATTAAATCCAACCTATCATGACCCCACTACTAACCAACGAAACCATCATTGAACAGTTTGAATCCCACCTGACCGGAAAGATGAGCCAGGAAATCAGGGAAGAGTTTATCCAAAAATTGAATAACGACCCGCAATGGCAAGAAGCCTACCAGACCTTTCTTTTAAGCCGGGAAGTGATTGGGCTTAAAATTACCGAAAACCTCAGGACCCAGTTAAAACAATGGAACAAAGAAACCCATTCCAATAAGCCGGAAAAAGAAAATATAGTCCACCTCAGGCCCACCGAAAAGATCCGACGGTTAAATTCGGTCTTGGGTTATGCAGTTGCTGCAGGCGTTTTATTCCTTATGACGTTTAGTTTTATTCAATATCAAAAGGTTAAGCAGTTTACGGACATGGCTGTGGTGGAATATCAGGGCATTAATAGCAAAGCCAATCGAAGCGAGGGAGCCGGGTCAAAAGTAGATCAGATCATCATCGATTATGTCAATAAAACACAATCTTCTGATCAAACGATTAATTCGCTGAAACAAATCAGTCCGGATGCCTCGGGCATTGATTATTTCAAGGCTCAGAATTATCTTGGACGTTTGTATCTCCTGCAGGGAATGTGCATTGATATGAGCACCGCCTATCAAATTTCTGCTCAGCTGAACGGTTATAAGTATGATGGGGATATTGCCCAGGTCCTTTGTGAACTCAAGCAGGGATCCGGTCGCGAAGAACTTTCCGTAAATCTCAAAAAGATCCTGGACAACCCGGAACATACTTATTATGACCAGGCTGTCGAAATTGATAAAAAAATCAATTCCTTTTGGTGGTCACTTTTCAACTAATCCAGCCTTATCCAAACCACTACCGGCATATCCGATTTTCTGAACAGTATTTCAGACCTGTTTTTTCCGCGGATTTGTCTTGCGTGTGAGAAAAACCTTCAGGCTAAAGGACATCTTTTTTGTATAACCTGTTCGTATAAAATTCCGGTTACCGATCAATGGCAATATGCCGACAATGAGTTCAGTGCTAAGTTTACCGGCAGAGTATTAATTCAGCAAGGCGCTGCCCTATATCGTTTTGTACCGGGTGGGATGTTACAACAGGTTATTCATAAATTAAAATACCAGGACCGGCCGGATATCGGCTTACATATTGGTCGAAAGGCCGGTCATCAGATCAAAGCCCATTGGAAGCTGCCGGATTGTATAATTCCCGTGCCACTGCATCCTAAAAAACTTTGGAAACGCGGGTACAACCAGGCGGAACGACTGGCGATAGGCATTTCGGAAATCATTGAAGTACCGGTTTACGCCCGTGGGTTGATCAAATCCGTAGCGACCTCCAGCCAAACCAGCTTGCACCGCCAGGAGCGAATAACGAATGTGGAAGGTTCGTTTTTACAAAATCCATCTTACGATCTTAGGGGCAAACATATTTTACTCGTCGATGATGTATTGACTACCGGGGCTACCCTGGAAGCCTGCACCCAGGTGATCCTAAGGAATTCGGGTAGTCGGGTAAGCCTGTGTACTCTGGCCATGGGCAGGATGGGATAAACTTTTATTTATTCCTACCGTACTGAAATTTATTTTTACCGGATGGATGCTATTGAAATAATCAAAACCGAATGTATTCGCCGCTTGCGTGAAAACCAGGATAAGATTAATAAGGTGCTGACCCATCTTCCGGAAGAGGAGATATGGTGGCGTCCAAATCCAGCTAGCAATAGCATAGGAAACCTGATTCTTCATCTATGTGGCAACCTCACCCAATATGTCCTGAGCAGCATCGGAGGGCAATCAGACCACAGGGAAAGATCCAAAGAATTTGAAGCCATTGGCCCTGTTCCGGCATCAGCGCTTTTGCCTAAATTTAATGGGGTCATGGAGGCGGTATATTCAACCATCTCTACTGCCTCAGAAACAGAATGGATGCGGATAAGAGCCGTTCAATGTTATCAGGAGTCCGGCATCGGCATCCTGATACATGTAACAGAACATCTCTCTTATCATACCGGCCAGATTATCTATCTGATAAAATGGAAGGGAGGGAAAGTCCTGGATTTTTATTCGAGCTCTGATCTGGAACAACGGCAAAATCCATGAACAATTGATTTATTGGGTTAAAAAACAAAGGCCTGGCTTTTCAGACAGGCCCGGTCACAAGGTATTTTTATACTAATCAGTAAAACTGATTTAAAAAAATTTAAGCAGTTTTGATTTTGATGTTTCTGAAGCTGATCATACCTCCGTGGTTTTGTAAACCGATATGGCCGGTTTTATTTAAACTCCAGCCCTTTAATGTTTTAAATTTTGATTTAGCTACAAGTGCCTTGAATTCTTTTGAACCGATTTCATATTCTATACATTTCACTCCGTTGAGCCAATGTTCAACATGATTCCCTTTTTTAACCACCCCTGCACTGTTCCAATTACCGGCGGCATTAAAAGTGGCGTTCTCACAGGGCATCAGATCATAATTATCTGCACTCAGGTGTTTGGAGGTTTCCATACTTTCATGGGTCTTGACATAATTGTTGTCAACCAGTTGAAATTCCGGGGCAGTCTGCCAGATAGCCAGTTTGGGGTTTTCGCTGACCAGGTAAAACAAGCCACTGTTGGCGGAATCGACGAGGTTAAATTCAAAACTCAGTTGGAAATCACCAAAGGTATCGCGCGTGATCAGGTCACCGCCCACCATGGCTCCATGTTCACCTTCCGGGGTTAATTTGATTTCTCCATTAACTGCTTTCCAGTTATGCGGGATAGAATCACCGTTGTACACTCTCCATTGATCGAGGCTTTTACCATCGAACAACAATTTCCACCCGTCGGCAGACTCAGCAGCAGTCAGGATATTGTGGGAATCCACGACCATAGGGGTGGCTGTTGAATCGGCAGTCATTGCCGAATCTGCAGGTTGCAGTTCTTTATTCTTGCAGAAAGCGAGCAGGACTGGAAATACCAGGAGGATTAGATTTTTCATTGAATGCGTATTTTACAATTGGGTTGCAAAATTAACTCTTCACCATGCCGCTTTATTCGGTTACCGGGTTAACGATGTGTAAATTTATGCTAATGAATTCCTTGCCAGGCAAGGGGAAGACTTTGCTGTCAGGCTTTTTTATCCTTATTCTCTATGGGATCTCCATCCAAATTTTCCCAGTCATTT
>Ga0163150_10010298_pt1 | contig 10144 bp, 9 predicted proteins | sample OliLakLV19P2IB_FD_148628 | JGI IMG/M metagenome (GOLD analysis project Ga0163150, IMG submission 148628) | Freshwater microbial mat bacterial communities from Lake Vanda, McMurdo Dry Valleys, Antarctica - Oligotrophic Lake LV.19.P2.IB | ecosystem: Environmental > Aquatic > Freshwater > Lake >...
CGCGTCCGGGTCGCTGGGCGAGGCCCAGTCCTTGTTGCTCACGCCCTTGTCCTTGCGGTTCCTGTCGAAACGGCGTAGGTCGTCGTCGTCCTTGATCTCCACACCCTCCGCCGCTGCCAGCCGCTTCGGCGCGATGGAGCCGAGCGAGATCAGGCGCTTGAAGCAGCTGGAGGAGGAGAACCGGCGCCTCAAGGCGATGGTGGCCGACCTCTCGCTGGACAAACTGATGCTCCAGGAGGCGCTCCGAAAATAAGATTGAGCCCGGCGCGTCGGCGCCTGGAGGCCAGACAGCTCGTGCTCCAGCACGGGGTGGCCCAGCGCCGCGTGTGCCGGGTGACGGGCCCCGCCGTCAGCCCTCATGCCCCCATCCTCACGACCCCGGCACAGACCCGGGAGCTTCGAAGTTCTCGCTCGATGATGCGCCAACGCTCGACGCATCCGGCTCATGCAAGACCAACGAGGCCAGACCTCCTGCCACGGCTTCCTCGTCAACAGTCACAGCCGTTGCACCGAGAGCCAGGAGCGCGGCGCGCTCCCTGACGTAGCGCGTGCGAACGATGATGCGCACCCTGGCGTCCAGGGCCCGCGCCGCGACCATCGTCTGGGTGGCGAGGTCCGGGGTCGCCGCAGTCACGAGGAGGAGTTCCGCACCGACCAGCCCAGCGCCGGCCAGCACCTCGGCGCGCCGTGCATCCCCGTAGAAGGCGCGGCGCCCCTCAGCAACGAGGCGCTGAACCGTGTCCACGTTGGAGTCCACGATCACGGGCACGATGCCCCGCAGCTCCAGCGCCGCCGCCGCGGCTTGGCCCGCCGGGCCAAAGCCGACGATCAGGGCGCGTCGCCCGGCCTCGCCCGACGTCACGGGGTGGGAGGCGAGAGTGAGGGCTCGACGCTCAGCCCGGCGCGAGAGCAGATCCCACAGCCGCGGCCGGGCACGCAGCCAGCGTTCGCAGGGCTCAACGAGGCCCATGAGCCAGGGGTTGAGCGCGATCGAGACCAGCGCCGCCGTGACGATCGCGCTGCCCCCCTCCGTCGGCAGCAGTCCCAGGCTCCCGCCCAGCGTCGCGAGGATGAAGGAGAACTCACCGATCTGCGCCAGTCCGATCGCCGCGGTGAGCGCGGTGCGCACACTCCAGCCGAACAGCAGCACTACCCCGAACGCGACGGCGGGCTTGGCGATCAGGACAATGGCGAGTACTGCGAAGGTCAGGCTCGGATGAGAGAGCAGGAGCGCGGGGTTGAACTGCATCCCGGCTGAGACGAAGAACAGGACCGCAAACGCGTCGCGCAGAGGGAGCACGTCGGCGGCGGCTTGGTGCCTCATCGCGGAACCGGCCACGACCATCCCCGCCAGGAACGCGCCCAGCGCTGGGCTCGCGTCAAACGCCCATGTGGCGAGGGCGGCGACGGCGAGGGCGATCGCCAGGACGGCCAGGGTGAAGAGTTCGCGCGACCGGGTCCGTGCGACGCGGGCCAGCAGCGGGGGGATGAGGCGCCCCCCCGCGAATGCTACGAGCGCAACGAGAGCCGCGAGCTTGAGGACTGCCAGCCCCAGCGCTGCAGCGAGCGCGCCAACGTTCGCCGCCTCGCCCAGGAGAGCCGGCGCGGCCGCCGGGAGCAACACGAGGGCCAGCACCGTCAGCAGGTCCTCCACGACCAGCCAACCGACGGCGACATGGCCCGGAGGGGTGTCCACGAGGTCGCGCGACATCAGGACGCGCAGCAATACGACCGTGCTCGCCACGGAGACGGCCATCCCTAGTACGAGCCCTTCACCCCAGGTCCACCCGAACGCCAAGCCCACCACCACGCCCAGCGCCGTCGCGACAGTGGTCTGGATCAGCGCACCGGGCACGGCAACGGACCGAACGGCGAGCAGGTCCTCCCAGTGGAAGTGCAGCCCGACGCCAAACATGAGGAGCACGACGCCCACCTCAGCGAGCTGAGCCGCCAAGTGAGGGTCGGCCACGAACCCTGGCGTGTGGGGGCCGACTACGATCCCGGCCACCAGGTAGCCGAGGATGGGCGAGAGACGGAGACGATGCGCAAGGAGGCCAAGCAGTACGGCCAGGGTAAAGCCGGCGGCCAGGGTGCTCAGCATCGGATCGATCCCGGACGTGCTCGCGAGGACGCTCGTTGCCGTCATGCCGCTTCCATGGAGTGGCAGAAGCCTAGGGGGAAGTACGACCCTCGGGGAGCAAGTTCACCAACGCTACAACGCTCGAACTCAGCATCTCGCGCCACAACTGGTTGTAGTGGCCCAGGGGAGTCCACGACGGCAAGAACACCTACGAGGACGTGTCGAACGCCCTGCGCGGCCTCGTCGCCCTCGGCCCGAAGCAGGCGACTCCGGAGATCCGAGCGGTGGCGGGAGAGTCCGAGCCGGATTCCACCCTGATGCGCCGCCTGCGGAAGCAGGCAGAGGAGGCGCTGGAAGCCCTCGGGGCGAAGTGGGCGCTCTCTTCCCAGCCCGCGATCAGGCCGCCCCCGGGATCTCAGCCATGATCTGGTGCACATGGCCATCGGATGAGCGGAAGTAGGACCACTCCCACCGGCCACCGCGGCCCACGGGTCCGAGGAAGACCACGCCCTTCCCCTCCATCTCCTTGCGGGCCGCACTGACGTCCTCCACGAGGAAGCCGACCATGGGCGCCTTGAAGAGGTCGCGGTCGCCGAGCCCCGCGCCGAAGACTTCGACGAAGTCACCGTTCGCGGCCGTCAACTCCACGAACCGCGCGCCAGCGTCCCCAGGATCCGATAGGACTACCGTCCGAGGCGCTCCAAGATTGCCTTCATTTGGTCGATCTCCGCTTGCTGGCCAGCCCGGATCTTCCTGCACAGCTCCAGGATCTCCGGATCTGCGATGTCCGCCTCCTCGCACATGAGCAGGGCGGAAGCGTGGTGGGGGATCATCGACTTCAGGAACTGTTCGTCGCCGATCCCGGCCTGGCGCCTGATGAGCATGAAGCACCCGGCACCGAGGATCAAGCTGAGCGCCAAGAAGATCGCGTTCACCTTCTTGCTCGGGTACATGAACCTCATCACCAACAGCTCGATGCCGACCATGGGTGCCGTCATGAGTCCGGCCATGTAGAGCTGGTTCCAATTGGGCAGCACGTTCGCGAACCGATCCACCATCGCATACATCAGCGCGTACATGGCGACGAACGACAAGAGGGCCATGAGGAGCAGCAGCCGATAGTGCTTGCTGCCGTGACCATGCTGCTTGCCGGCCTCGTGCATGGGGGTCCTCCGGAGTTGGCTCACAGCCTACGGAGCCTCGAGCCTTGGAATCGTGGCAAGTCGGCAAAGTGCGGCCGCCATCGGTTGGGCCAACGGTGGCCGGGCAAGCTTACCGCATCGCCGCGGGTCATCCACAGGACACGGAGCCTGGGGCTTGATTCAGGCCCAGAATGGGGATCCTGGATGGGCGCCGAGTTGCCCCAGCGCCCACCCAGGGGTTCGTCCGCAGGAGCCTGCCAGGTCACGGGAGATTCCGTTCCGGTAGGAGAACGTCGTGGAGCGCAGACAGTGCGGACGGAAGCCGTGCGCGGAAGCGGTCGTGTCTAGAGGGAGTTCTGGGGAGCGGGCGGCTTGGGGAGCGAGCCGCAGCAGCCGCCGCTGCCACCGCCGCCGCTAGGCGGGTTGGCCCCGCCGCCTGAGGGGTTGGACGGGGAGGCACACCCGGTGGCGAGGGTTGCGGCGAGCAGGGACATGGCGAGCAGTAGTCGCTTGGACACGAGCGTTCTCCGGAGTCGATCAGGGTTGGGTCGTTCGCTCGGGCTGCTGACCGTCAGCCCAAGCGACGCGCGCGGTTGCGCTCGTTGGTCTCGCTCGCGAACCGCACCTACCGCTGCGATCCGTGAGCTGAGAACATGGGATATGGGTTCGGGTGGCTACCGTGCGCCGTGTCCGCCGTGCCCAGGAGGACTGGCGGCGGGTTTGGGTTGTGATGGGGCGGGCTCCGGAGGTTGTCCTCCGTGGCCGGCATGTCCCTCTGCCTTCGGTGCAGCCGCCGCTTCGACATCGATGCCGTCGCGCCGCAGCACATCCTCCGAGGCGGGGTTCGCCACGGCGCCCTCGGGGTGGACGTACCAACCTGGATCGTCATACGACGTCAGGCCCTCGCGAACCTTGATGACGGTGAACATGCCTCCCATGGCGATGTAGCCGAACGGGCCCGTGCCGCCGAGCATGGCGATGCTGTTCTTGGGCGTCTCGCCGCCCATGTCGTGGGCGCCGTCCTGCCCCGGCTTCTGGGGCAGCTTGTCGGCCACGAGCTCCATGACTGCCATGTCGAAATCGCTTGGATCGATCCCCACGAGGTTGGGGATGTTGTGACCCATCTGATTCATCGTGTGGTGGGTCATGTGGCAGTGGAGCGCCCAGTCGCCCGGGTTCGTGGCGATGAACTCCACGGTGCGGGTGCTGCCCACGGGCACAAGCACCGTCGTCTCGGGCCATTGCGCCGACTCGGGAATCTGGCCCCCGTCGGTCTCGATGACCTTGAACGAGCCACCGTGCATGTGGATGGGATGGTGGTCTGTGGCGGAGAGGTTCCCGATCCGGATGCGCACCCGGTCGCCCTTTTTCACGACGAGCGGCGCCGTGGCGGGAAACACCTTCGCGTTGAAGGTGAGGACGTTGAAGTCGATCATCTCGTTGGGGTCGGGACGCTCGATGCCCGGATCGATCTTCCATTCGCTCAGGAGGATGGCGAAGTCGCGGTCGGGCAACGGACCCGCCGGGTCACGGGGGTGGATCACGAATAGGCCCATCAGGCCCATCGCCATCTGCACCATCTCGTCGTGGTGCGAGTGGTACATGAACGTGCCGTGCTGGTGCAGCTCGAACTCGTAGCGGAAGGTCTCGCTTGGCTCGATCGAGCGCTGCGTGAGCCCGCTCACGCCGTCCATCCCGTTGGTGATGTGCAGCCCGTGCCAGTGGATGCTGGTGGGGACTGTGAGCCGGTTCGTGACGTAGATCCGGACCCGATCGCCCTCCACCGCCTCGATCGTCGGCCCGTGAACCTGCCCGTTGTACCCCCAGAGCTTCCCGGTCAGGCCCTCGGCGAACTCGTGCTTCACCTCTCCCGCGATCAGATGGAAGACCTTGACCCCGTCCACCATCCGATGGGGCAGCGTCGTCCCGTTGGGCGTGATGACGGGACGGTAGCCATGCTCGTTGCGCTTGCCGTCCGGCTGCCCAGGAGCGTGCCCGGGCGGATGCTCGGGCGCTGGTTGGGGCGGCTGGCCCGGAGGAGCAGCGGGCGGCGCTGCGGGGGCATGGCCCGGAGGGTGACCGCCCGGAGGCTCGTCGGCTGGGGAGGTCGAAGCACCCCAGAGCAGGACGAGCGCGATGGCCGGACCCAACGCTGCGGTACGGAGCGTCAGCATGGTCAATGTCCTTTCGGTGCGTCGGGATGCTCGGCCTCATCCGGGAGCGGCATGGGATCCAATCGAGCGGGGTTCAAACTGCCCGCGAGTAGCTCTTGAAGATCGAGCAGCACGAGCCACGCGTCCCGGGTGGTCTCGATGTACTCCCTCTTGGCGTCCATCTCCTGCTGCTTGGCGTTCAAGACGTCGAAGGCGCCGATCTGCATGGCGTTGAAGAACTGGAGCGTCTCCTGCAACAGCCTCTCTCGAAGCGGCAGGTAGGTGTCCCGCAGGTACTCGGCCCGCTGGCGCAGCGCCAAGAGGCGCGCTGTGAGGCGGCGCGCTGCGGCCTCCACCTGCACCGTCAGCTGAACGTGATGCGCGACCCGCTGGCGCAGCGTGGCATTGGCCGCCAGGAACCTGGCCTGTCCCTGATCGAAAATCGGAAGCGCCGTCGCGATCGACGGGCCCGCGCCCCAGTCGCCGCCGCTCTCGCGTTTGGCAACCACGCCCAGGTCGAGCAGCGGCCAACCACTCTCCTTCCGCACGAGGCCCGCCTTGAACATGGCCGAGCGGATGCGAGCGCAGTTCTCCAGCAGATCGAGGCTCGCCGCCCGAGCCCGGGACTCGGCGTTCGCCACGGCTGGATCGGCAGGGGGTCCACCGATCCCGCCCTCGATGGTCCAACCGACGGCAGCACCCGTGAGGCCCAGCAACACGTTGAGCGGTTCCCGTGCGTCACGGGCGAGCGTAGTCGCCTCGTCGAGTTCTAGTTGCGTCCTCGCCGCACCCACCTCCTCGATAGTCCGGCGAGTGTCCAGGGCGTTCCCGGCAGCATGGAGTTTCAACATCAAGTCTCTGGAAGCCTGCGCCGTAAGCAGCGCCTCCTGTCGCATCGTCACCAGCTGGTCGGCCGCATGCACTACGACGAAGGCCCGGCGAACGTCGTAGACGAGCCGCACTAGGTCGCGACTCACGGCGGCCTCTTCAGCGACCAGGTCAGCTTGCGCCACCCGCTTGCGAAGCGGGATGAAGAAGAGATCGAGGAACGAGCGTGCCAGACCGATCTCGATCTCCGGACCGGCGGTGAAGAACTTTGTGTCCGCCGTGAACACAGGATTGGACAGTAGGCCCGCTTGGAGCAGGTCTGCCCGAGCAATCCCCAGCCGCTCGTAGATCTCGCGCACCGACCGGTTGTTGAGCAGCGCGATGCGGACGGCACTCTCCTGGGTGAGGGGCCGTGCAAGCAACCCATCTACCAGCGGATCGCCGCAGGTCTGGGCGCTGGGGATCCTCACCGGGAGGTCCGTGCCCGTGCGCTTGGCTACGTCCCTCCCGACACGGTCCGCACTCAGCCGGCCAGCGCCGTCCGTCCGATACGACGAGACGCATCCGCTGAGAGCCGCACAAGTGCCCAGGATCACAAGTTGCGCGCCCATGCCCATGGAACTGTCCCTCCTGCCGCTGACGAACCTGCTCTCCCGAAAGCCCAGCCTCTGAGCCTGGCCCGCCCTCCTGCGGGCCAAGCTCCTGCGAGCGCTAGCGGGGGTGGTGCCCGGGGCCCGAACCGTGGCCAGCCGCCGCGGCCTGCTGCTGGGCGACGATGTCCTTCGCGGCCTTGAGGTGCTTGGCGGGATCCTTCTTCACGTCCTCCACGACCTTGGGCGAGGAGAGGTGGACCAGCTCGTTGCCGATCACGCAGAAGGCGTTGGTCGCCACCGGCTGGTTCGTAACCGGGCAGGTGGCGTTGCGGATCTCGACGATCTTCGGATCGAGAGCCTTGGCCAACGTGATCTGGTGGTTCTTCTTCGCCTCCTCGGCGCACGTCTTGCACACGCCGATCTCGTAGCCTTGCAGGATGACCGTCACGGCGTCGGCCTCGAGCGGCTTGTCCGTGACCGGGCACACCTTGTTGCCCGCCTTCTTCGTCGTGGGGTACGCAGCGGCGTACGCCTTTTCCGGGTCCGCCAGGATCTTCTTGATGCACGGCGGGCAGCAGATGTAGATGCGGCCCTTGGCCGTCTCGGCAAACATCGCCTTCGAGGCGGCCTTCGCCATGATCGGGCAGGTCGTGTTGATGTAGGTGGGGACGATGACCGTGAGCGCGGGCTGCGCGGGAGCCCCAGGCTGTGCGGGTTGCGCCGGACCCGCAGGCGGCCGGGCCGGAGGCGCTGCGGGCGGATCGGCTTGGACCGGCAGCGCCAAGGCAAGTAGGCCGGTCAGCATGAGCAACGAGAAGAGGCGGTGCATGGGGAGTCTCCGGAGGCAGCCGCGGGTGAATTGCGGCGCGCTCAGATTACTACGCGAGGCGAGGGTTGGTGGTTGGGAAACGCAGGCGTAACCGGGCGAAATCGGCAGTTGGTTGACTGAGTTCGGCGTTGATTCCCATGATCGTCGTTTGATGATTCCAAATACGGAGTCGGCGCGTGCCGTGGCATGCGGCGAGGCTTGCGCTCGGGCTACGACACGACAGCCTCGGCGGATCGCACCGAGGTCAAGCGGCAGGGGGACAGCCCCAGCGGAGGGACGACTAGCGGATCTTGGCTGCGTACGCCGCCGGGTTCGCATCGAACTCCGCCTTGCAACCTGCACAGCAGAAGCCGATCACGCGGCCCTGGTACATGCTGGTCGGGACGGAGGGATCTATGGGCTGGCCGCTGATGGGGCAGAACTGGTTCGAGGCGACTGCAACCGGAGCCGGCGGTGTGCCCTGCGACGGCATTGCCTGCTGAGGTCCTGCGCCCTTGGCACAGCAACCGCCGCCGCCCTGCATGCTGCGGCCTCCGCCGCGGGAGCAGGCGCCGACGGCGGCAGCGAGCAACAGGATCGAACCGAGCGAACGTAGGGAATGATGCATGAACGTGACTACCTCCTAGGGGGAACGTGGCTTGACGAAGGGCACACAGCAGGAAGCCGCTGCGCGGCTTCGGCTCTGCTGTGTGCGATAGAGTGGTCTCTGAACCTGCATGGCGGCGCGATCCCGTTCCATTCGGGCGGAACTGCGGCATCTCGTCGCCTGGTGTGTCGGGATCGACACTGTCGGCGATGTTGCTACCGGCCCCAGAGCCCACCCTGTGTCGGGCCAGACGAGCGGCGTAGCAGCGCCGCTCTCCAGGGAGCGCACGAGAGCTACACACTCTCGTTCCCCGCCCACAGGGCGGGCCCTGAGATCGCTTGCTGGGTTGTGAGGCAACAGCTCGGTGCGCATCAGGGCTGTGTCCCTGCGGCGCTTGCCACGGGCTCCGCAAGCGAGGGCATGACCCGCTGTGCGAGGCGCCGGAGCCGGGATCCGAGCCAGAGTTCGTCCAAGGCAAGGACCGACATCGTCAGCAGGGCGATGCCGTAGAGGGCGCCGCCCGCGATCACGCCGTATTGGAACGGATGGCCGTATAGGTGCGTGAGCCACCACGACGAGACGTCGATCGCGGGGCCGACGAAGGCTGTCAGCACGAGCGCAGAGACCAGACCCTTGCGCCAGCTCGTGCACGCGAAGATGAGCGAAACGAGCAGGGACGAGATCGCAAACCCCATCAGATGATTGTGCGTGGTGAGAGCGAGCGTGGAGCGGCTCATCCCCCGGTCAACCTTTGTGAACGGCAGGACTTGCTCGTAGGTCTCCAGCGGCAGGTCGGCCCTCGTTCGCGTACCCCCATCCGCCGTGCTGTGGCACTCCACGCAGCCGTGACCATGCGAACCGGCAAAGACCTCGGAGACCCTCGACCACTGATCCCGTGGCGCACCCGCTTCGACCCACCTGAGGACCAGCCCGAGGTTCGTGCGACGGTCCGCCTCGTCGTGCCCCAGATGGGGGTACATGGCCCTCGGGTCGCCTTCCGGAAGCGCCGGGTCGAGGACGAGGTGAAGACGGCTGGCCTTGCCAGAACCGTGGTAGCGCTCCAACACAGCAGTCGGTCCCGGGATCCCCCGCGTCCCGGCCTGCAACACGAGGTTGACCAGGGCGGCCCCGTAGAAGGCGAGGATCAGCAGCAAGAAGGCTCCGACGGCGAGCCGTGCGGGACTGGAAAGCTGACGAAGTTGGAGCGGGGGCATAGGCGCCTCTGACAGAGCAGGTGGGATCGAACTGGAGGGTGAGAGCCGGTGCTAGGGCACAGCCCTAACACTGGGGCTCGCCGCGACGGCGCTCGTCACGGTCGGTGACGGGCGGACTCGCGACGTGGTGAGGATCCGACTCGTTCGAGTCGGGCATGCCGCTGCACGAGACGCCCGAGAACCCGGGCCCCTGGCGGCAGCACGCAGCCCTCCGCAACCGATGACGGTGCGGTAGGGTTGCCTCAGCTCAACAGTTCAAGACCGGAAGCAGGTGAGGCGCAGACGAGGAGATGCAACCTCCTGGCAGTGGTGGGCCAGTGGCTGCGGTACGCACGGCGGCCCGAGGCTGCCACACGGATCCGAGAGCCTCCGCTGCGAAACTCGGCAGCGCTCGCTCCCATCCGCCCGCGCTCGGCTTGGGGAGTCCGGGACCGGCGACGATAAGCGTGGCGCTTGACGGGCAGATGCAGACTTCGTCGTGTGGAGGGCTGCCCGGTTCGTGGGCCGGCGCATGGTCATCGGGAGCGGCGGGGTGGTGGTGCCCGCATTCGTGATGGTCCGGAGCCCTTGCCGAAGCAGCGTGCCCCTCGTGCCCCGTGCAGTCCTCGCCGGCGGCGTGTACGCACACGCAGAAGGCGGTGCCCTGCGCTTGCAGCAGGACTGCCACCCACAGGATCGTCAGGATGCGGCGCACGCGGGGAGTATAGCCGCCCTAGCCC
>Ga0163150_10010301_pt1 | contig 10143 bp, 9 predicted proteins | sample OliLakLV19P2IB_FD_148628 | JGI IMG/M metagenome (GOLD analysis project Ga0163150, IMG submission 148628) | Freshwater microbial mat bacterial communities from Lake Vanda, McMurdo Dry Valleys, Antarctica - Oligotrophic Lake LV.19.P2.IB | ecosystem: Environmental > Aquatic > Freshwater > Lake >...
TGGAAACTGCGGGCCGATTGATCCTCGAGGCTCCCGACATCGACCGGTCGGACCCGCTGGTCCGTCGGGCGTTTCCGAGCCCGGGTCCGGTGTTCCCCGCCGCGGTGAAACACGAATTGGAAACCGCACTGCTCGAGGCAGGGATCCCCTTCCTGTTTTTCACCCGCCCGGTCGGCATTCTCGAGGGCGCCTCGGGCAACCTCGCCGGCCTGTTGCTCGCGCAACGGACTTCTCTCTTCGCGGTCTCCTGCGCCACCGTGATCGACGCCAGCGCCCACGGAGTTTGCCTCCGCCTGGGCGGCATCCCGATCACCGGCCGGCCCGGCGCTGGGCGGGCCATGCAATTGCGCGCCGTCTGCTCCGGATCCCTGCCGGATTGGGAACCGGGCTGCCGACCTGCGGGCACCTTCTCCGCCCCCTCGAAGGATGGTCCGCGCGATTTTCTGCTCGCTGATTTTGAGCTCCCGCCGATTCGAACCGAACTTCCCCGCGCGGCGTGGGAGCATGCGGCGCGTGCGATGCTCGCCGATCGCCGCATCGAGATCACCGCGGAGATCCTCACGGCGGAGGAGCCCGAGATGATCGGGGGCGCGACCGACGCCCTCGTCGAATCGGTCGACAACCTGCCGGAGTCCGCCTTCGAACCGGCTCCCGGCCTGTTCGCCGCGAACCGCCTCCTGCCTCTCCACCCCGACGCCGCAACACGGTTGGATCGGATGGATTCCAACGTGGCACTGGGCCGTCGCGTCGCCGCATTCGTGCTCGGCCGCGAAGCAAAGCAGACCTCCGAGCCGGTCACGGGCGTCCGCACGGGCGCGGCCGGGTCGGGTGGGTTCCGGTTTGCCCCGGCGTTTCTGAGGAACGGGGGTGCGCCCCTGCAATTACCCGAGCTGAACTATCCCGAGTTGGACTGCGCGGACGTGCTGGTGGCGGGCGGTGGCACGGGCGGTGCGGGCGCTGCAATTGCCTCGGCCCGGGAGGGCGGCCGAACGGTGGTGCTCGAACTCCAACACGGCCTCGGCGGCGTGGGCACGCTCGGTCTGATTGCCTCTTACTGGTTCGGAAACCGGGTGGGATTCACCGAGGAACTCCGCCGGGAACTCGATGCCCTGGATCCAACCGGAGATTCCGAGCGCGGCAACCGCTGGAACACCGAACTCAAAATGGCCGTCTATCACCGCCTGCTCGCCGCCGCGGGCGGACAAGCCTGGCTCGGCAGTTTCGCCTTCGGCGTCCACCGCACCGGCGACCGGGTCGACGGCGTCCTCGTTTCCACTCCGTTTGGATGCGGACTGGTCCGGACAGGCTGCGTGATTGACTCGACGGGAAACGCCGACATCGCAGCCGCCGCCGGTGCCCCCTGCCGCGTGATCGGAGCGGCGCATGCGGCGGTGCAGGGCTCGGGGTTGTCTCCGCGTGATCCCGGCCATCATTACCGGAATTCCGACCACACGTTCATCGACGATGCCGACCCCGCAGGGGTGACCCACGCCTTCGTCAACGCCCGCGCGAAATTCCGCGATGCGTTCGATACCTCCCCCCTCGCCGACACCCGCGAACGTCGTCAGATCGAGGGCGACCTCGAAATTTCTCCGCTCGATATTCTCGCCGAACGAACGTTCCCGGACACGCTCGTCACGGCTTCGAGCAATTTCGACACGCACGGGTTCACGATCCACCCGGTGTTTGCCGTCGCCCCGCCCGACAAAAAGCCAATGCAGGCCCATGTGCCATTCCGTTGCATGTTGCCGCGGGGCTTGGACGGCGTGCTCGTGACCGGCCTGGGGATGAGCGCTCATCGGGACGCCATCCCGGTGATCCGGATGCAGGCCGATGTCCAGAACCAGGGGTATGCGGCGGGGCTGGCCGCCGCCGAGTCGGCCCGATCAGGAACCCCGTTGCGGACGCTCGACATTCGGGCGCTGCAGGGCCGGTTGGTGGCTCTCGGGATTCTCGATCCGGCAATTGTCGGGCATGCCGACTCGTTCCCGCCGGCTCCCGCCACCCTCGAACGGGCCGCGCGCGCTCATCCCCGCTCTCCGCTCGAGCTGGCCCTGTTGTTCGCCGACCCGGCCCGGGCCATCCCCCTGCTCCGACGCGAACTGGCGGATTCTATCGGACCGGACCGGCAACCCGGCACCGCCCTGGTGCTCGGATTCATGGGGTGCGCAGAGGCGGCTCCGATCCTCATCGAACAGATCTCACGCATGGATTGGGACGAGGGCTGGAACTTTCGCGGCATGGGCCAGTTCGGCGCCTCGATGAGTCCGCTGGACACCGCCTGCATCGCCCTCGCGAGCACCCGGGCGCCAGACGCGATCCCGGTCCTCGCCGCCCGCATCCGCACGCTCGACTGCGAGGCGGCGTTCTCGCATTGCCGTGCCGCCGCCCTGGCGGGAGCCTTGCTTCCCGGTCCGGCAATCGCCGCCGCCCTGCATGAGCTTCTGGGCCTGCCGGGAATGACGGGGCATGCCCAGCTCGACTCGCTCCAGGTCGTCCGCAGTGCGAACGCGAACACGACCGAGACGGCGGCCCGCAACCTTGCCCTGCGCGAAATCTATCTCGCCCGTGGATTGTTCTGCGCCGGGGACATCGAGGGCCGCGGGCGTGCGGTGCTTGAGACTTACACCAACGATCTGCGCGGTGTTTTTGCAAGACACGTGCGTGCGGTGCTGCACGCAGGGCCGGCAGGCGCGGCAGTCGAGGCGGCCGGTTGACCCGGGATCGGAAAATGCACCTGCCCCAGGCAGGATGAACGCCGACCGGGCCGGCGCCACGGAGCTGCAGGGCTTCAACCCATGGTAAGCTGTGAGGACTGCCTTCCCCACCCAGCCCGCTGCACCGATCAGCGCTTGGAGAATTGAAAGCGCTTGCGCGCCCCGGGCTGGCCCGACTTCTTGCGCTCTTTCATCCGCGGATCGCGGGTGAGCAAGCCGTGCTCGCGCAGAACGGGGCGCAAATTCTCATCGACCAGGAGCAACGCACGGGCAATGCCCAGACGCGCGGCGCCGGCCTGACCGGCGGGACCCCCCCCGGTGGCCTTGATCCGCACATCGAACGTGCCGGTTTGCTTGGTCACCTCGAACGGCTGCGCCACGGTGAGCTGCAGCGAAGTCGTGGGGAAATAATCCTCGATCGTCTTTCCATTGACCCGGATCCGACCGGTCCCGGGTTGCATGCGGACGGAGGCGACGGAAGTCTTGCGGCGTCCGGTTGCGGTGTATTCAGCAGTGGCCATGGTTCGGGAAGGATTCGGTTCAGGCTGCGTCCGGGTTTTGCGCGGCGTGGGGGTGGGCATCACCCCGGTAGACCTTGAGCTTGGTGAAAAGTTGCCGGCCCAGCCGGTTGTGAGGGAGCATGCCGCGCACGGCGTGCTCGACCACCATCTCCGGACGACGCGCCTGGCGGTTACGGAAGGTCTCCGTGTGATGGCCGCCCGCATATCCCGAGAACGACATGTATTCCTTCTGCTCCTCTTTGCGACCGGTCACGCGGACCTTGTCGGCATTGATCACGACGACGAAGTCGCCGGCGTCGACGTTGGGGGTGAAGATGGCTTTGTGCTTGCCGCGAAGCAGGACGGCTGCACGGGCGGCCACCCGCCCGAGAACCTGGTCCCGGGCGTCGATCAACCACCACTTGCGGTCTACCTGTCCCGCTTTGGCTGCAAAGGTGCGATTCATGTGAGTCGGGAAATTGAGGAACGGTGAAAGTAGGGAGCCCCTGCCGGGGTGTCAAACGCTAAAAAGGAAAACTCAGCCACTTTTCGTTGAGCCCGAACAGGGGCGCCCCTCGGCCCTCGGCCCTCGCCCCCTCCTCCGTTCCGGGACCCGGTGCCCCCGCAAACCCGCACGGGTTCCGCCTTCATCCTTCCGCCTGCATCCTTTCTCCTCCATCCTTGTCCCCATGCGACTGCTCGCCATCGACCCCGCCCTGCGCAACACCGGCTATGCGGTGATGCGGCAGGAAGGGCGCAAGACCGAGTCCATCGAGTTCGGCGTGCTGCGGAACGCCCCGGCCCTGTCGCACTCCGCGTGTCTGGTCCGGCTCCGCCAGGGGGTCGCCGACCTGATCGCCCGGCATCACCCGGAAGTCTGCGCCGTGGAGGGGGTGATCTATGTGCAGAGTTTCCGAACCGCCATCACCCTGGGGGCCGCACGGGGAGCCGTCCTGATCGCCGCCGGGGAGGCCGGACTTCCAATCCACGAATACGCCCCCCGCCGGGTCAAACAGGCGGTGGTGGGCCGCGGGGGTGCCCAGAAAGCCCAGGTCGCCTTCATGGTGCGTGCCCTGCTCGGTCTCACCACCACCCCGGAACCCGATGCCGCCGACGCGCTTGCCATCGGGCTCGCCCATTTCCAGGCAAGCGCACTCCAACAAAATGCCGGACGCCTCTGACACCCCGGAAATCCGCTGGCTCGGACGGATCGCCTTCGAAGCCGCCCTGACGTTGCAGGATGAAACGGCGGCCCGGCTGGCGGATGGACGGGGATCGGAAGTGCTGTTCCTGCTCGAACACGACCCGGTTTACACGATCGGACGTCACCCCGACCGATCAAGTCTCGGCGCGGACAATCTCCCCCACCCGGTTGCATTCATCGGGCGTGGCGGGAAGGCGACGTTTCATGGTCCCGGTCAGTTGGTCGGGTATCCGATTCTCGATCTCCGCCGGCGGGGGCGTGATTTGCACCGGTATCTTCGGTTCCTCGAGTCGGTCCTGATCGATGCCCTGGGGGAACTCGGGATTGACGCGGGTCGCAGCGACGGCCAGACCGGCGTTTGGGTCGGCCCACGCAAGATTGCCTCCCTGGGCGTGGGCGTCCGGCACTGGATCACCCAACACGGCTTCGCGCTGAACGTGAGCAACGATCTCGCCCCATTCGGCCACATCATTCCCTGCGGAATCGCCGGCGTCCAAATGACCTCGATCCTGAGCGAACTCGGCATCGCGCCCTCCCTTCCGGAAATGGCGGAGCGGGTGGCGGACCAACTGCTGAGCCGACTTCCGGAACTCGGTTACGGACCGTAGCTCTTCACGAACCGGCGCTTGTTCTCGCCGGAATCTTCTGCGTCCGGCGGCGCCGACGCCGTCCCGGTCTCGGGAGCGGCAGTGGCCGCGGGCGGCGGTTCCTGGGCTGCGGGCGTGGGGTCGGATTGGATCGGAATCTCTTCGCCCGGCGCTGGGTCGGGCGGCACGTCCGCGCCTGCGGGGCGGCGGGAAAACGCGTCGGGCTCACCCATCCGGGCTGCGATCTCGACATAAGCGAGGTGAAGATTGCTGAGGGCGTTCGCCAGGATCTTCTCCTCCTCGGCGGTGAGGTTGCCCCGCGTCTTCTCGCCGATCATTTCCAATTGGTCGATAAAGAGGCGGGCCATCTCGAGGTTGACCTCTCCGCGCCCGGTCTGCGGGTGCGGGATCTGGCCAAGGAACATCGCGGCGTTCTGGGCCTGCATCATCACGAACTCGATGAACCGCTGGGTCATCTCGCCCGAAACCGTTGTGCGCTGGATTTCTGCCATGGGATTATTCTTTCGCGGGTTCTTTGTCGGGTTGGTCGGGTGCCGGGGGTGGGTGGATCGAGGCGATCACTCGCCCGGGGCCGCCCAAATAGCGGCGCGCGACGTCGCGCACCTCCTCGAGGGTGACCGCCCGGACACGCTTCTCGCGGGTCATCCGGAAGTCGAACCCCAGGCCGTAGAGTTCGTCAAGCGCGCTCGCCTGCGCGTAAGCCGCGTTCGACTGGATCTGGATCTCTTCCTGGCCGAGCAGCTTGGCCTTGGCACGCTCCAGCTCCGCGGCGGTGAGACCGTCGCTCGCGAGCTTGCCGATTTCATCCAGGAAGGCTTCCCGGACCGGCTCCAGCTTCTTGGGATCGGTGCCGAGGTAGAAATTGAAGACGCCCGGAACGACCCCGACGAATTGGGAGGCGCCGACGAAGTAGGCCAGCCCGAGTTCCTCGCGGATGCGGATGAAGAACCGGGAGCCCAGATCGCTGCTGGCCTCCTCGATCAGTTCGAGTGCGAACCGGTCGGGGTTGGCGAGGTCGACGCCGGGATAGGCCACCATGAGGATCGCCTGGTTCTTGGGCTGCACCCCCGCAGCCTCCAGGGTTTTCTCAATCCGATCCGGGACGGGCGGCGGCTCCGCGGCCCCACCCGCTTTGCGGAGGGAGCTGAACCGGCGTTCGACGAGCTCGCGCACTTCCTCCGACCGGACATTGCCGAACACGGCGATCACCCCCTGCTCCGCGACCGCAGTGCGGGCATGGAACGCGCGGAGAGCCGCGGAATCGAGGGAGGCCACCGTCTCCGGCGTGCCGAGCGAACGCATGCCGTAGGGGTGCGATCCGAACAACGTGGCCCGCATCAGGTTGCGCGCGACGGCCGTCGGTTGATCCTCCTCGGCCTTGATCCCGGCGAGCTGGCCTTCCTTTTCGATGGCCACCTCCTTCTCGGGGAACGAGGCGTTGCGCACCACATCGGCCAGCAAGTCGAGCCCGAGCGCGAGATCCGGCTTCATGACGCCGACGGACACACTCCAGCTGTTGTTGCCCGCATCGGAGTCGATGCTTCCCCCGGCCCCCTCGATCATCCTCGCAATCTGCTCGGCAGAGCGCGTGGCGGTGCCTTTGAGGAGGGTCCGGGAAAGCAACTCCGTGATCCCGTTGTTCGCGGGGGATTCCGCCAACAACCCACCCCGGAACACGGCCACGGCGGATACCAGCGGCAAGCGCGGGTCCTCGCGCACGAGGAGGCGAAGGCCATTGGAAAGTTCGAATCGATGCACCCCACCGGGCGCCTCGACCGCGACGCGCGGCTCCATGGCCGACTTGGACGGAGGATCGACGGAAACCTCGGTGAGCTTGTCGTCCCGAAGATAATCCCGGGCCACGCGCTGAACATCGGCCGCCGTCACGCGCTGCATCGCCTCCACGTAGGATCGGGTAAAATCCAACGTCCGGGTCGTCAGCCAGCTCGATCCGAGATCACTCGCCCGTCCGCGCACCGTCGTCATCCCAGCCAGTTGGGCGCCCAGGACCATACGGCGGGATTTTTCGAGCTCATCGGCGGTCACCGGGCGGTCCCGCACCAGCCCGACCTGCCGAAGCGCCTCGGCGCGGGCGGCATCCCGGCGGCCGGGATCCGTGACCGCATCGACCCCGAACAGCCCGGGTTCGGACGGTGTGAATGCCCAGGCATCGATCGAATGGGCGAGATTCCGTTCCTCCCGCACGGTGCGGTTCAGCCGGGAGCTCCGTCCGCTGCCGAGAATGTTGGCGAGCACGTCGAGCGCCGGGGCGTCGGGGTGGGTGACCGCGGGAATGTGCCAGGCGAGATGCAATCGGGTGAGCTCGGTGGGAAACGACCGCCGATCCTCGCGGCGCGCGATCTGAGCGGGCTCCTGCGGAAGGAACACGGGGGCCAATGCACGTCGGGGATGCTTCTCGAAAAACGCAGCCATCCGCTCGCGGATGCGTTTCCCGTCCACATCCCCCACCACCACGAGGAAGAGATTGTTGGGAACGTAGCGGGCCCGGTAATAGGCAAGCACATCCTCCCGGGTGAGCCGGTTGTACACATCGAGGTAGCCGATCACCGGATGCCGGTACGGGTGCGCACTGTAAGCGGTCGCGAACAGCAGTTCGTGCGCCGTCCGGTCGGGGTTGTCGAAGCCCATCGCGAACTCACGCCGGATGACCTCCTGCTCCTTGGCATACTCGGCCTCGGGCAGCGTGGAATTCATCATCGCATCGGCCAGAATGTCGGCGGCGTTGTCCGCCCCCGCGGACGGTGTGTCGATCCAATACACCGTCCGGTCGAACGAGGTGTAGGCGTTGATGTAGCCGCCGGTGTCCTGCACCGCGCGTGCGATGTCGTTGGCTCCCCGGGTCTCGGTCCCCTTGAACAACATGTGCTCGAGGATGTGCGACAGGCCGGCTCCCATCCACCGATCCTCGTGGATGCTGCCGGTCCGGCACCACATCTGCACACTCGCCACCGGCGCGGAATGATCCTCATCCACGATCAGCGTGAAGCCGTTGGGAAAGGTGTGCGAGGTGGCCGTGGCCGGCCGCAGGGTGATCGGGTCGGCGGCGGCAAGGGGGATTGCGAGCATGGGAAACAGGAGACCGGCAATCCAGCCGGCGGGGTGGTACGGAAATTTCACGCGTTGCGGGGGATCGGGCGGACGTCGGATTCCGGCACAGGCGGCTTCGTCGGGGGCAGGAACGGCTCGACGAAGGCGGTGCGAAAATCGAACCCGGCACGGAAATCCTCGAGCGAATCATGCTCCGTCTTTCCGAACACGCCGCGCTCGATCAATTGGAACACCATGCGCCCGATGTCTTCGCAGTTGCGAATCCCCCAATATTCGAAGACGGTCGGTACCATGGGCCCGAATTCATGAAGTGCATGCTCCCGCAGGCCCTCGAGCAACTCCGCCGCCGTGACATGGCGGGGAGTCCCCTCCTTGCCCTTGCGCTGCATCTTGGCGGCGTGCTCGAGCGCCTCCCGCAGAAAATGGTAGGCCTCCCGGTCATAGGCCGGTTCCGCACCGATGATCTGCTCGATGGCCTCCGAAAATCCGAGCTTGTGCATCAGCGACTCTCCTTTTGGACCGGCCCGCCAACGGGCGCGCTCCGCCCGGCGGCCGGGAGGAGTATCCCCAGCACCACCAAACCGAGCAGACCGCACACCAGAACCTGTTCGCGGATTGTAAGGGACAACATGAAGGCTGGCTCGCCACACAAGCGAGTCGCGGGAAATAATACACGGATCGGGCTGGCGTCAACCGTGTTTGCCATTCTCGCCGCCGGTTTGCCACTGGCCGCGGCCCCCACCCCGACCCCCGACAACCGGTCGCGCTCAGGCGAACTGGCGGCACTTCGGGTCGCGGAAAACCGGGCGAAAGGGGCGGCCGGCCTCGCCGCGGTGGAACGAGGTTATGGCAGCGTGCTGGAGCGCTCGCCTCAGGACGCAACCGCCCGGGCGGCCTATGCGGAGTTCCTCGCACGCCAGGGAAGAGCCCGCGACGCGGCCAGCGAAATCGGCCGGGCCGCCCGCGACAAACCGGACGACGCCGCCCTCGCCCACCGCAACGGCAACCTCCAATTGGCGGCCGGCAATGTCCGCCTGGCCGTCGAGGCCATGGACCGGGCCGCCCAGCTCGCCCCCTCGTCCGCAGGCTACCGGTTCGACCAGGCCAATTTCTACTACCTGTTCCGGCGTGATCTCGCGGGGATCGTGGCGCCGACCGCCGAAGCGGTGCTGCAAACCGCCCTCCGCAAGTTCAACGAAGCCGCCGAGATCGAGCCGGAGAACGCGGATTATTGGCTCGCCTACGCCGAGACCTTTTACACTCTGGAAAGCGCGGACTGGATGGAAGCCCGCCGCGCCTGGCTCCGCTACCACGACCTCACCCCGCACAAGGAATTCGCCCGGGTGCATCTCCTCCGGACCTCCATCCGGGGCGGCGACCGCAAGGAAGCCCTGCGCTGGGCGGCCACCCTGCCTGCCGGAAGCAGCGTGGGCACCAAGCTCCGGCTTCAAGCAGAAGCGCTGCCCGACCCCTGACTCTGCCTACCGGAACTCGCGTTCGATGGTGTCGAGGTAGCGGGTTACCGCGTTGTCGCGCGGGGTGGAAGCAGGTGCCTGGTTCGCGGCCGACGCCCGGAGATAACCGTCGAACACCCCGCTCGACGCGCCCGGGGCGTTGGCTTCCATCCAGTTGAGATAGTCATCGATCTCATCGGCGGCAACCGCCCGGGCCGCATCCGCCGCCGCCGCGTCCGCAATCCCCCGCGCCAAATCCCGCGTGCGGCCCCGCTCCAGATCGGCAATCAACACCCGGTAACGATCAATCACCGGCCCCCAAAGCGGGTGGGCCCTCCCGGCAAGCGAATCGAGGGCGGCCTGAGCCTGACGCACGTAAGCCTTCCGGCCCCCCCCTTTTTCCAACTCCGCAACATCGGAAATCCCGAGCCGTCGAAGTCCTTCCGGCCCCGGTTTCTCGAACGCCAGAGCCTCGGCGATCGCGGCGCGCGTGTCGGCAATCCCCAGCACGCCGGACTCCTGCTGGGCGGCAAATCTTCCCGCCTGCACCGCCCACGCCTTGGCCAGCACGGCCGGCGAATGGTTGAGCGA
>Ga0163150_10010304_pt1 | contig 10141 bp, 9 predicted proteins | sample OliLakLV19P2IB_FD_148628 | JGI IMG/M metagenome (GOLD analysis project Ga0163150, IMG submission 148628) | Freshwater microbial mat bacterial communities from Lake Vanda, McMurdo Dry Valleys, Antarctica - Oligotrophic Lake LV.19.P2.IB | ecosystem: Environmental > Aquatic > Freshwater > Lake >...
GGGACGGGAGCAGGTGGCGCTGTTCCTGTTGGACGTGCGATTGCCGGATGCGTCGGGCGTGGATTTATTGCGGGAGTTGCGAGCCGCGAATGTGACTGCGCCGGTGATTATGATCTCCGGGCATGGAACGATCGCGGATGCCGTGGAGGCCGTACATGCCGGGGCGTACGACTTTCTGGAGAAGCCGCTGCATCGGGACCGGGTGTTGCTGGCAGTGCGAAACGGGTTGGACCAGTTGGTGCTGCGCGAAGAAAACAGGCGGCTGAAGGAACAGGTGGGGAGTCCACGGATGTTGGGCGGGTCGCCGGCATTTCAGCGGACGGTGGAGCAGGCGACGCTGGCGGCGAAGAGCGATGTGCGGGTGTTGTTGATGGGGGAATCGGGGACGGGGAAGGAGTTGCTGGCAGCGCACATTCATGCCAATTCGCCATTCGCGACTGGGCCTTTTATCAAAGTGAATTGCGCGGCGATTCCGAATGAACTGATGGAAAGTGAACTGTTCGGGCATGAGAAGGGCGCCTTCACCGGAGCGGCGGGATTGAGGCGCGGGAAGTTTGAATTAGCGGATGGCGGGACGTTGTTTTTGGATGAGGTTGGAGACCTTCCCCAGGCGGCGCAGGCGAAGCTGTTGCGCATTTTGCAGGAGGGCGAATTTCATCGTTTGGGCGGGGAGTTGCCAGTGAAAGTGACTGTGCGGGTGTTGTCGGCGACGAACAAAGATTTGGCGGCGGAAGTGACGCATGGGCGGTTTCGGGAAGATCTGTATTACCGGCTGGCGGTGGTGCCGCTGCGGGTGCCGGCGCTGCGCGAACGGCCGCAGGATGTTCGCATTCTAGCCGCGCATTTCCTGGAAGAATTTTGCGGACGGAACAATGTGCGGACGAAGCAGTTCGACGAATCGGTTTTCACGCTGTTTGAGCGCTATCCCTGGCCGGGGAACGCTCGCGAGCTGCGGAATGTGGTGGAGCGGATGGCGATATTGAGCGTGGGGGAAGTGCTGGACAAGGATGCGACGCCGATCGAGCTGCGGCTGGGCCGGGATACGGATGCGCCGAACTCGGTGGAGGAGGCGAGGCGGTCCGCGGAGCGGGATCACATCACGCGGGCGCTGGACGAGGCGAGTTGGAATGTGTCGGCGGCGGCGCGGGCGCTGGGCATGGAACGGACCAGCTTGCATAAGCGGATTCGGGCGCTGGGGTTGGGGCGGGGGTGAGGAACGTCAGGTCAGATTTTCGAGATCGACGTTTAGGCCCGCGGCAAGCTTCTTCAGCGTAGCGATACCTCCGGTCTTATGGCCGGCCTCCATTGCGGCGATCATGGCGCGGGAGACTCCGGATGCCTTGGCAAGCGCTTCCTGAGTAAGTGCGCGATGCCTACGCCAAAGTTTAACGGGGTTCTCGCCAGCTATGCGGCGCTCGGTAATCTCCAGCGGTATCAGCTCGTCGTCGCCACGGTCAAGGCGGGCCGTGGCGGCGTCGTACGCCTTTACGTCGGCAAGCATCTCCGCATCGTCCATCAACCTCTTAAGGTCTGCCACCGGGATAACTGCGAACTCTTTGCCCCTACGGGTGATTTTCTCAATACGCATTAGTAGATTCCCCCTCTCGGTCCCACTTCCAATATCAGCATCACGAGGCGGTCGTCATGCAGCTCGTAGATTACGCGCCAGTTTCCCACCCGGAGCCTGTATGCATCACGGCCCTGGAGCTTTGTCAGATTGTTGTTGAGCGCGTAGGGATTCACCGCGACCTCCTTGATCTTTGCCACAATTCGCTTTTGCCAGTTTGCCGGGAGCTTGGCGATGGCTTTATTAAACGATTTCGTGGTGAAAACCATGTACATAGGGCAGTTGTTGCCGATAGTAACAAGTCAGGTCGAGCGCGAACTGTTACTTACAGAAACAATGCTAACAGATCGCCGAATGTTTGGGGCCGCCGGGATTCGTCTGCGTGGTCCGTCCCGCGAATCTTATTCCACGGCTGGCCGGGACATAGCGAAAACTCACCTGGCGGTAAAACGAACTGAAGCCGAAGCCGTAGTAGCTTCAGCCCTACGGGCCGAGAAGGTTAAACGGTATCTCGCCATTGTCCGTAACGTTGCCAGTTTGTATGACACGACGCCAGATAAGAGCCGAAAAGAAGAGTTCTTGACAGCCGAACGCGAACTCTGGCTGCTTGGCGATCAAGAATTAGTACGAAAGCTTCGTATTTTTCTAGTAGACATAACCCAGGAAAAGAGCCCTAATTTACGGGAGCAACTATTCGGCAATGTGGTTCTGGAAATGCGCCGGGGCTTGGGCGTGCCGGTAGACAGGATCGATAACGAAGACTTCCGCTTTCATTCGGCATAGCGCAACCGGATCACTGGAACAGAATCGGGTATTCTGTTCAAAACCCGAATCATCGCCAATTCTCTCACCCTTTGATTGGCGTGCAATTGACGCATAGACGGCGCAGGGCACCGCACCAGAATTGAACAGTTCTCCTGGAGAAGCGTTCAAACCGCGCCTCCTCGTTAAGCTACTGAGGGTTCGCGGATGGCGCGCGCTTTCGTCACCATGCGCCTGGCCTTAGCCGCTTGCCGCCGGCACGTATTCAACTCCACGTGCGGACGCCGCCAAGTAAACGGAGAAGACCCTCGTCCCGGTTCCACCGCGAATGCCATCGGGGTCTTCACCCGGCACTGGACCGACGGTCAAAAACTCCTCGAGTCCGTGTACAGGCTGCCACAGGTCGGTATCATATTTGTGTGATGGTCTTCGAACGATGGCTGATCTTGGAAATCGGGATTGCCGCGCTTCACGGCGCGGATTTTGACCGCGATGTGCGACCGCTATTCGCGGATCGCTGCGTGAGATGCCATGGAGGCGAGCGCACTTCCGCTGGATTCGATATCACAATTGGCGAAACTTTCCGGAAGGCGGCCGTCGTCGTGACCGGCGATCCGGAGGCGAGCAAGCTTTATCAGCACGTCGCGTCGGGGAAGATGCCATTGGGCGGGCCTCGATTGAGTGCGGAAGAGGTCGCGCTGATAGGCGAATGGATTCTCGGCGGGGCGGTATGGGGCAGTAATTTAGAGGTGGCGAAGAAGAAGACATGGTGGGCATTTGTGCCTCCGGTGAAGACGGTCGCGGCCGGTATCGATTCGTTTCTGCTGGCGAAATTGAAAGAGAAGGGATTAGGTTATTCCCCACGGGCTTCCGATCGCGATTTGATTCGGCGGTTGTATTTCGGACTGACCGGGCTGCCGCCGCGAGAGGCCGATTATGCCCGGACGTATGCGGAGACGGTGGAAAAATTGTTGGCGTCGCCGGAGTATGGCGAGCGGTGGGCGCGGTACTGGCTGGATGTTGTTCGTTTCGGCGAGACCGATGGCGGCGAGCATAATTTTGAGCGGTTTCATGCGTGGCGGTACCGGGACTATGTGATCGACGCATTCAATACGGACAAGCCGTATACGCAGTTCGTGCGGGAGCAAATTACGGGTGATCTGCTGGCCCCGAAGGATCCGCGGATGGTGGCGGCGACAGGGTTCCTGGTGGCCGGGCCGTGGGATTCGGTGAGTTCGGAGTTGAACAAGGACGAGCTGATGAAGAAGACGGCGCGAATGGATGAGCTAGACGATATGGTCACGACGACATTCCATTCGTTCCAGGCGCTGACGGTGAATTGCGCGCGTTGCCACGATCACAAGTTCGACCCGATCCCGACGAAGGATTATTACTCGCTGACTTCTGTTTTTGGCGGTGTGGGGTTCGGCACGCGGGAAGTAATCACCGATGAGGCGAAGCGGGAATACGAGGCCGCGGCGAAACCGTTGCAGGCCGAGTTGGCGCGGGTGCAAAAAGTCCTGGATGGAATAGAAGCGCCCGTGCGAACCCGGATGATGCGCGAGCGGTACCAGGCTTTGGATGAACGGCGCCGGGCGGAGAAGTATCGCGTGCCGTTGAGTCCGTTCTTCAATCGCAATGTGTTTTCACCGGTGACGGCTCGGCATTTTCGACTTGTGATTACGGGGCATACAGGTAAGTTGCCGAAGATCGATTTGTTGGAACTGAAGCCGGCGGGATTAATGGTGCGCGACTTTACGGGGGCATCCGGAGCGCCGGTGATTCTGCCCATTCCTTCCGATGGGCCGGCCACCGTGAGCGAGATGGTTTGGTCGGCGGATCGCGTGACGGGAAAGAGCGACGGGTCGATTCGCGTCTATTCCCTGGACGTTTCCGATGACGGCGTGAACTGGCGCGCGGTGGCGAGTTCGTTGGACCATGTGAGCTCGAACGAATTGGAGCTGCCGTCGGTGAGCGAGCCGGAACTGGTGGCGGCGCTGCCAATGGAGGAGCGCGAGCGTCGAACGGCGCTGTTAACGGAGCGCGATACCTGGAAGAAAAAGCTGGACGCGATTCCGCCGCCCGCGATGGTCTATGCGGCCAAGCCGCATCCGGTGGAACCGGCGTATTTGCTGGAGCGCGGCAGCGTGGCGAAGGCGAAAGAGGAAGTTTTCCCCGGTGCGCTGTCCGCAGCCGGGCATCGGCCCGCTTCATTTGGACTGGACGCGTCGGCGTCCGATGCGGACCGGCGGAACGCGCTGGCGGATTGGATCGCGGACGGGAAGAATCCACTGACGGCGCGAGTGATTGTGAATCGCGTTTGGTACCTTCATTTCGGAAACGGCATTGTGAACACGCCGAGCGATTTCGGGCTGATGGGCGACCGGCCGTCGCATCCGGAATTATTGGATTGGCTGGCGGTTTCGTTCATGGAAAATGGCTGGAGCCTGAAGTGGCTGCAGCGGCAGATTGTTTCGTCGCGGGCCTATCGTCAGGCGTCGGCGATCAATGAGAAGGCGTTTGGCATCGACGCCGATAACCGCCTGCTGTGGCGAATGCCGCTGCGTCGGATGGACGCCGAGTCGCTGCGGGATTCGATGCTGGCGGTGACGGGCAGCCTGAATCCGGAGCGCGGCGGGCCGAGCTATTTGTTGCAGAAAAAGGGCGGCGGCGGCTCGTACATTTACGATGCGCTCGACAACGACGGGCCGTCAGTCTGGCGTCGCGCGATTTACCGGTTTGTGGTGCGCGGCGGCGGGCGGATCTTTATGGATAGTTTCGATTGTCCGGATCCATCGGTGGCGACGCCGCAGCGCAGCAATTCGAATACGCCGGTGCAAGCGCTGACGCTGTTGAACAATAGCTTTGTGATGCGCCAATCCGAGCGGATGGCGGAAAGGTTGCGGCTCGAAGCCGGAGCGGGTTTGTCAGCGCAGGTTACAAGGGCGTATTCGCTACTGTATGGGCGGGAGCCGGCGGAGAAGGAATTAAGCGCGGGCACGGCCTTTATTGAGCGGCATTCGCTGGCGGCCTATGCGCGAGTTTTGTTCAACACCAACGAGTTTGTATATACCCCATGAAACGAAAAGTTACACGCCGGGAAATGTTGTGGGAAGTGGGCGGCGGGTTGGCCGGACTCGCGCTAGCGCAAATGGAAGCGCAAGCCGCGCCGCGCAAACCGGGGCCGCATTTCGCGCCGAAGGCGAAGAACGTCATCCTGATATTTTTGCCGGGCGGCATCAGCCACATTGACACTTTCGATTACAAGCCCGAGCTAATCAAGCATCACGGCAAGGCGACAAAAGGGGAGAACACGATCACGCCGTTCTTCGGTAAACCAGGCGCGGTGATGAAATCGCCGTGGGAGTTCCGGCAGTACGGGCAGACGGGAAAATGGGTCTCCGATCTGTTGCCGAACCTGGCGAAACGCGTCGATGACATGACCTTCTTTCATTCCATGGTGGCGCGCAGCAACGCGCATGGGCCGGCGATTTTCCAGATGTCGACTGGCTTTATTTTTCAGGGTTTTCCCTCGGTTGGATCGTGGGTGAGTTACGGGTTGGGGAGTGAGAATCAGAATCTGCCATCGTTTGTAGTGCTGCCGGATCCGCGCGGACTGCCGCCGTGCGGCGTGGCGAATTGGGGCAATGGCTTTCTGCCGTCGCAGCATCAGGGCGTGATGTTTGGGGATCAAAAGAATCCGATTGCCGACCTGCGCGCGCCGGTGGCTCCGGCAGTGCAGGCGGCTTCTTACGATCTGCTATCGCAACTGAACGAAGAGCATCTTGGCGCGCATCCCGGCGAGGACGCTTTGTCGGGCCGGATCCGCGCTTATGAGATGGCGGCGCGAATGCAGATGAGCGCGCCCGAAGTGACCGATATCACCAGTGAATCCGAGGCGACAAAAGAGATGTATGGGTTGAACGAGCCGGCTTCGCGGGCCTACGGCTACAACTGCCTGCTGGCGCGGCGGCTCGTCGAGCGCGGCGTGCGTTGCGTGCAGTTGTTTAATGGCGGGCACTTCGGCGCGCCGCGGATCAATTGGGATGGCCACGAGGATCTGCGGGCGAACCACTCGCGCTGCGCCGCGACGATGGACAAGCCCACGGCGGCGCTGCTCGCGGATCTGAAACAGCGCGGAATGCTGGACGATACGCTGGTCGTATGGACCACCGAATTTGGGCGGTTGCCGATCAGCGAGGGCATTGGCGAAGGCGGGCGTGATCACAATCCGGAAGGCTTTACGGCGTTCATGGCCGGGGCTGGATTGAAGCCGGGCTATTCTTATGGGCGGACGGATGAATTGGGATATAAAGCCGCGGAGAATCCGGCGACGCTGTATGATTTCCACGCCACGATGCTGCACCTGATGGGGCTCGACCATACGCGGCTGACGTGGTATCACAATGGCCTGCAGCGGCGATTGACCGATGTGCATGGGCATGTGATCCGGGATGTGTTGGCGTAGACCGCAGCCCGGCAACTGCCCTTATGAACCTCGCCTCCGGCCCAGACCTTCCGCGATCATGGCGGTTACGAGCGTGTTCAAGCTGACACCTTCCTGACCGGCCTTGGCAACCAAGCACGGGAGGAGGCTCCGGGGCACGCGCTGCCGCCATTGCCCACTCGCGGCGCCAGGCTTTGGAACGGCGTCGCCGTGCTTGATGCAATTCGGGAGGTAAGCCTTGACTGCGTCGGCGCCTAGCAGTAATGCCTCCTCCGGAATTTCTCCATCGGAGAAGCACCCCGGCAAGTCTGCACAGTCTTTTCAAGGCGGCATTCGCGGCTTGGTTACCGACGCGGGAGGCGGCGCCATTGCCGGCGCGAAGGTCTCTCTGATTGACCAGGGAACCAACGCCATCCGCGCGTCTTTGACAAACGAGACCGGCGAATATGTTTTCAATGGCGTGGTGCCGGCCACCTACGCTGTCACGGCGGAATTGCCAAGTTTTAAGAAGTTCGATCGGAAGGGCGTTGCGGTGGGCACGCAACAGTTTCTGACCATCGACATCAAGCTGGAAGTGGGTCAGGTGACGGAAAGCGTCATGGTCACCGAAGAGGTTCCGGTCATGGAAACGGCGAACGCATCGGCGGGCCAGTTGATCGACCGGCAGAAATTGATCGACCGTCGGCGCCATCGCCCATGATCGGCATTGTACTCGCTGTCGGCACCGGCGCCGCTTTCGGTTGGCACGACAAAGAGGTGGGAGCGCTAACCCTCGCACTTCCGCCGCTCGCGGGTTTTACATGGTCTCCTTCCGACGTCCTGCAAGTGCTGCCGAGCGCCCTCGGTTTGGCTGTTGTCACATCGGTGAATCTGTTGATTACTTCGCGCGTGGTTGAGCACTTTCGCGGACGTCGCGCGGATTTAAAACGTGCCGACGCGGATCGCGAACTCGGCGCTTACGGGATCGCCAACCTCTTTGGCGGGCTATTCGGAGCGCCATTCAGCGTCGGCATTCCCGCGCGCAGTTTGGCCAACGTCCGCTGCGGTGGATCGACGCGCATGTCGAACCTCTTCCACGCGGCGTTTATATTGCTGTGTATGACGGTGCTCGCCGGCGCCGTCGCCCATGTGCCGATCTCCGCGCTGGCTGGCATCACCGCCTGGATGGGCTTTTGCCTGCTGGAGTGGAGCACCTGGAGCCGCCTGGGGAAAATGCGGCGCACCGACGACGTCGCGTTCTTGCTGACCGCCATGAGCGTGCTGGTCGTCAACGCGGCGATTGCCGTGGCCATCGGCTGGGGCGTCTATGCGGTTCGCGCGATGGTCCAACGGGTGCTGTCGGCGCGATTAGCTCTTCCCGGAACGCCCGTTGGGCAGCGGCGTTAAAGTCTACGGCTTGGGAACCACCGGGTCCGGCGCGTGCCCCTTCGCCGTCTTAAAGCTATGCAGAATCTTCTTGCCCGGAAGGGAAACGGCGTAAACCGTGTCCATATTCTCATTCGCCGCATAGGCCGTCTGCCCGTCGTGGCTCAAGTGCAGCGACACGATCTGCCCCAGCGCCGCGGGCAGGTCAACGCGTCCGGCAATCTTGCCCGTTTGCGTATCGGCCCACTCCACGCCGCGCTCGTCCAGCAGCCCGTACACCACGTGCCGCTGGTCCGGCGTCATCGCGATGCGGACCGGCCCCGGGCTCGTCTTAATCGTCTGCACAACCGCCAGCGTCGCCGTGTCAATCACCGAAATATGCGCCCCATCGCGATTGCAAACATACACGCGCTTTCCGTCCTTGCTCATCACGCTGCCTTCCGGACGCGCACCGGTCGGGATGAGTTTCACCTTCCCGGTTTGCAGGTTAATCGCGGAGACATTCGCCGACGTTGAGTTGGATATAAACGCATAGCGGCCGTCCGGCGTCGCCACCACCATATGCGCCGTCTTCCCGCCGGTCGGCCATGTTCGGACAACCTGCCGTTTCACCGGGTCCAGCACCAGCAATTGATCCGGCAATTCAGTGCTGATCAACAGTTGTCCCGTTGACCGAATGAGATCGATTCCGTGCGGCCGGCGGAACTCGCCGGTACTGATCTCACCGACCTTCCGCCGTTCCTTTAGATCGATGATCGAAACGGTATTCCCGCCCGTCCCGGCCTGCTCAATGCGCATGGTGCCGTTATCGGTCGTGTAGGCGTACCGCCCATCGGCGGAGAACTCCATTTCATGCGGATGCTGCCGGACCGGCACGCTGGCGATCCACTTTCCCTCGTCCGAATAGAAACCCAGCGAGCTATGCCCTTTGTGAAGGACGAGAAGCTCGCCAGAAGCGGAGTACGCAAACACAATCGCCATCGTAGGGAATAGCCGCATGGCCCTTAGTTTACTCCATTTTCCAAATCGATTATTCGTTGCGATAGAATCGGGGCAGCGTGATTATCCGTCTGCTTTTCTCCGCCGTCTCCTTCGGCCTCGCCGCCGCCCCGCCCGATCAAGCGCTCCGCATTCTCGAAAAGAATTGCTTCAGTTGCCACGGCGCCGCCGTAGCGCTCTCCGCTCTTCGCCTTGACTCCCGCGCCGCCACTCTCCAAGGCGGTAAACGCGGCCCCGCCATCGTCCCCGGTCAGTCCGCCGCCAGTCCAATCCTTAAAGCCGTCAACCACGCCGATCCCAAACTCGCCATGCCTCCCGGCGGCAAATTGTCCGACGCCGACATCGCCGTCCTTCGCGATTGGATAGACAGTGGCGCCATGTGGCCCGCCGCCTCCGCGAACACTGCGGCCTCGAAATGGTGGTCCTTCCAAAAGCCCATTTCCAACGACAACGCCTCCATTGATTCCTTCATCACCGCCAAACTTCGCGAAAAGACTCTCACCGCCGGCGCCGAGGCCGATCGCCGCACTCTCATCCGCCGCGCCTCCTTCGATCTCACCGGCCTCGCCCCCGACGAATCTGAAATCACCGCGTTCGTTAACAGCGCCAGCCCCGCCGCCTACAACGATCTCATTGATCGCCTTCTCGCCTCTCCCACGTACGGCGAAAAATGGGGTAACCATTGGCTCGATCTCGTTCGCTACGGCGATACATCCGGCTTCGAACAGGATCCCTACAACCTCTACGCCTGGCGCTATCGCGATTATGTGATCAAGAGTTTCAATGACGACAAGCCCTATGATCGCTTCATAAAGGAGCAAATCGCCGGCGACGAACTTTTCGAAGATCCCGAAGCCCAGCAAGGCACCGGGTACTACAACGTAGGACCCAACCGCGACATGCTCTATAAGGTCGAGGACATCAACCGCGTCGAATCGCTCACCGACTTCGTCGACACGACCTCTTCCGTTTTCATGGGTCTCAGCGTCGGTTGCGCTCGC
>Ga0163150_10010307_pt1 | contig 10140 bp, 7 predicted proteins | sample OliLakLV19P2IB_FD_148628 | JGI IMG/M metagenome (GOLD analysis project Ga0163150, IMG submission 148628) | Freshwater microbial mat bacterial communities from Lake Vanda, McMurdo Dry Valleys, Antarctica - Oligotrophic Lake LV.19.P2.IB | ecosystem: Environmental > Aquatic > Freshwater > Lake >...
GTGGTACCGACGCTGGCGTTTGTCCTGACCATGTCCGCCGCGCTGCACATGACGAGATATGCACTTTATCTTGAGCCTGCACTCAAAACTGATAGCCCACCGATCAGGAAAAAGCCGGACCGCTCTTGGGGTGGGCTGTTTGCCGGAGACCAGAGACGGCTTTTGCGAATCAGCTGGTTGCCTTGCACCATTTCGACATTGACAACGATCATCGGCGTGCTGACGTTGTTGGCCAGTAATTATCCGGCGGTCCGGGAATTCGCCGCGTTCGCCGCCGGATCCCTGGTGTTCTCGCTGGTAATTCAGTTGGGTTTGCTCCCCTGGCTGTTGACCCGGTTTGGCCGGATGGGATTGCGCAACCTTGCAACGCGCGATCAGGCCGGCAGAGTTTGGAAACAGCTACCCGGCGGAATCGAACGGCTTAAGTACCCGATCGTAGCGGTGTCTGCGTTGATCGTCGCGATCACGATGTCCGGGATGTTTCGGTTGAAGCCGGATGTCGAGGCAGAGAATCTGTTTCGTGCCGATTCGGAGATGCTGGTTTCGATCGGCCGCCTGGAACGCCAGATCGGCCCGATGGATCAAACCGAAGCGCTGCTGGTTTTTGAAAACCCGGACAAAGCGGATTTCCACCGCCGGGTTACCTTCGTCCGCCAGATGTCGACGATGTTTGCCCGAATTCCCGAAGTCGATTTGGCGTATTCGTTGACTGATTACCTTCCGGCCGAGCCCCGTGGAACTGGCGTATTGGCAACTGGACGGAAAAGGATCTATCGGCAGTTTCTGGAGGAAAAACGGGAGGGCCTGGCCGAAAGTGAAATGCTGAATGCCGACGGGGACAATGAGATTTGGCGGATCAGCCTGAAATTTGCGTTTTCAACGTCGTCCGATTTTCGAAAACTGGAAGAGCACGTCCGGGAAATCGACCGGCGAATGAACGAATCCGCAGCCCGGCAGTGGACCGGTTTCCGGACACCGAAACTTGTTTACACGGGGACGACCCATCTGGTGCATTCCGCCCAGGAATCGCTGTTGGGAGATTTTGCCATCAGCTTTGGGATGGCATTTCTGATGATCACTCCCGTCCTGATGATTGTCCTTCGGTCGTTTTGGCTGGGGGTGATTGGAATGGTCGGAAATCTCATCCCTGCAATCATCGTGTTTGGGTGGATGGGATGGGCTGGCGTTTCGATTGATATCGCGTTGGGGATGACGGCCAGCATCGCGCTTGGCATTGCAGTGGATGACACCACCCATTTGATGATCCGGTTTCGGGAACAGGGTGGCCGGGTGGCGAGCGTCCGGGCTGCCCTGCAGCGGTCGCTGCAGCAGTGCGGCCCGGCGATGCTGCATACAACGCTGATTGCCTGTGCCGGGATGTTCACTTTCTGGTTCAGCGAACTACCGGTGATTTCCCGATTCGCGGCTGCGATTTCCGCCATGCTTTTCATTGCGATGCTGGCCGATTTGTTCGTATTGCCTGCCCTGTTGTTGTGCACGGAGAGGCTGTGGACGGTGTTTCGCGGGCAAAAACAGCCGGATTCTCCAACTTCGACGAATTGACCCTGGACCGCACGCGTCCGGTTTGCGGAACTGTGGTTCGGGACAGCGATCCCGTTGTTGGGGACGGGGTCTGGATTTGGTCACCAGTGGGTGCACGCCGAGATCAAAATGGCGACTGACCGGAAAACACGCTGGCCAAAAACTGATGCGATCGTAGAGTCGGTCAATGCTGGTCGTATTCGCACGAACGCAAGCTGATGGTTTCATCGCATCGTGAATGGCCATAGCGCGTTGATGCTGGTCGTTCCGCTACAATGTCCCCTCAAGCGACACCAAAGGTGCAAGAACCCTTTTGGGACAGGCTTTAGGAATTGGTCAAAAATAACTTCCCAGATTCTGGGAGGTTGAGGCTCCCGCCGAAACAGGTTCGCTCGAGAGTATGTCTCGGCAGGAGCCTCGACCTCCCGAATTGGCAAACAAAAGCGGAAGTTGTTCTTGACCTGGATCTTAAACAAAAATATGACGGGAGCGGTTTTTGATGGTTGGCATGACAGGCCAGACTTTGATCGACGGCCGATGGGTCGATGGTGGCGGACCAGAGTTTGTTTCGACCAGTCCCTCCGATGGATCGACGGTTTGGTCCGGGAAAGAATCAACGCCTGACCAGATCGACAAGGCATTTGCTGCAGCGAGAACTGCGTTTGGTCCGTGGTGGTGTTCCGGGCTCGAAACGCGAATCGCCGTTTGCGAACAATTTGCGGATCTGGTTCGTTCGAGGACCGATGAGCTGTCCCGGCTGATTTCCGCCGAGATGGGAAAAACACTTTGGGAGTCGCAGGGGGAAGCGGCTACGGTTGCCGGAAAGATCGCGGTATCAGTAGATGCCCTGCGGACGCGACGCGACACGACTGCATTTTCCATGGGCCCTGCCCTGGCAGTCACCCGCTTCAAACCGCATGGCGTGCTGGCGGTGCTGGGTCCGTTCAATTTCCCGGCGCACCTCCCCAACGGCCATATCGTTCCGGCATTGCTGGCTGGAAACACGGTCGTGTTCAAACCCAGCGAACTGGCTCCGGCTGTGGGCGAGTGGATGGCGAGTGTCTGGCAAGAGGCCGGTTTGCCGGCGGGTGTTTTGAATGTAGTCCCCGGATCCCGCAGCGTCGGTCAACTACTGGTCAATCACGAGGATTCCGATGGACTGTTGTTCACCGGAAGTTCCGCTGCCGGCAGGGCGATTCACCAGACCTTTGGAAAATGGCCACAGAAGATGCTGGCTCTGGAAATGGGGGGGAACAATCCGCTGGTCATTCACCAGGCCAGCAATGTGGATGCCGCAGCCTATCTGACGGTGATGTCGGCGTTCATTACTTCCGGTCAACGCTGTACCTGCGCCCGACGATTGATCCTCGTGAATGGGCCGAACAGCGATGCGATCCTGGACCGACTGGCCGAAATGACCGGCCGGATCAGGGTCGGTTACTGGGACGATCCCGAAGAACCGTTCAGCGGCACGGTCGTCAGCCGAACGGCTGGCGAACGGGTCCAGCAGGCGGTTCAGGCAAGTCTGAAATCCGGTGCCCGCGAAATCGTTGCGATGAAAACAATGCGCGACAATCCTGCGTTGTTGACACCTTGCATCCTGGACGTTACCGAACAGAAAATCCGCAATGACGATGAAATTTTTGGTCCGGTGCTAAACGTGATTCGGGTTCCGGATTTTGATTCGGCGATCGAGGAGGCCAACAACACCCAATACGGACTGGCCGCCGGGCTGATCAGCGATAGTCGCGAATGTTTCGATGAGTTCACGTTGGAGATTCGTGCAGGGATCGTCAACTGGAACCGGCAAACGACGGGGGCCAGCGGAAAATTGCCGTTTGGCGGGTGTGGTTTCAGCGGCAATCACCGGCCGGCTGGATATTATTCTGCGGACTACGCGGCATGGCCGATGGCATCGCTTGAATCCGGTTCGCTGGAATTGCCAGAAAAAATGGAACCTGGAATTCAGCTGTGAACGCGAACGACAAACCGGAAAATCGCTCAACAAATTCCTGTCGGGGTTGTACGCTGTTGTGCGATGACGTGAACATTGAGTTGTCATCGGCTGATAAATTGCAATTCGCACGGGTTTGCAACAAAGGAGAAGCGTGGTACCGGTCGCGACTGGAGCAAAAGCCGAACCTGCAAACGATCGTGAATGGAATGGAGGCGAGCTGGAACGGGGCAGCGCAGGCTGTTGCAAAGATTTTGCAGTCCAGCCGGGCCCCCGTTTTTGCCGGGATGGAGTGGCTGGATACCCGTTCGCAGCAGGCGGTCATGGAACTGGTTCGCAAAACGGGCGGGTTTGTTTCCCCAACCGTGGAAGAGTTTCATCCGGCTGGACTGACTGCGTTGCAAAAGTATGGCCGGGCTACCTGCACGCTGGGGGAACCTGGTCTGCATCCAGGTCTGGTCTGTTTTTGGAACGTCGAACCGGAGGAAGTGCCCCCGCGATTGGTGGAAAGGCATTTTCAAAACGCGACAGGAATTTGGAATGTCAGTACACGGGAATCCGTTTACGGCCGAACACAAACGGTTTATGGCCCGACAGCCACTACGGTCGTGGCCAACCGCGAAATGCAATTGGAGTTTATCCGCAAGATTCGGACCCGGGGCGCCACTTCGGCCGGTGGCCTGGCAGTCTGGAAACCGCTATTCGAACAGATACAGCAGGCCCGGCACATAGTTTTTCTGATTGGCCAAAACAAAAACGGCCTGAGCGGTCCCGATCCCGTGATCGATGGGTTGCACCAGATGACGAGAATACTGAATGCCTCCGTCCCCTGCGTGATTCTGGAGTTGGGTTCGGTGGCGAATTCGGTTTCCGCCTGCGAAGTAACAGGCTGGAGCACAGGTCAGTTTTCTACGTACCAGTCGGTGTGTGGTTCTGGAGGTTCAATACCGGCCGACAGGTCACTGCGCGACCGGATGGTCGCCGGAGATTATGATGTGGCGATTGCATTCGAGCCTCAACAATTCGACTCCCACGTGGCGGAAGCACTGACAGACCGTGGCCAACGAAAACTGGTTTGCCTGGGATCCGGTTTCGGGCCGTTGACAGACAAGGCCGATGTGACCGTTTCGATTGGTGAAACGGGCTGGGATCTGGCTGGAGACTTTTTTCGGCTGGACGGAATTCCGGTTGTGCTGGACGCGATTGCTTCCAGTGGCCGCGTTTCGGCAAGAGAGTTTTTGGAGTCTGTCCTGGCGATGTTGAAGGGAGAAGCCGGTTGATACTGATCATCGACAATTACGATTCGTTTACCTGGAATCTGGTCCACCGCTTTGGTGAAATTGACCCGTCGCTGGATATTCGGGTATTCCGGAACGACCAGATTGATTGCGGGCAAATCGCAGAACTGTCTCCCAGCCACATTGTGATTTCTCCGGGCCCCTGTACGCCGTTGGAAGCCGGGATTTCGGTGGAGGTGGTCACCCGATTTTCCGGAGAGGTACCGTTGCTGGGTGTCTGTCTGGGGCATCAGTCGATCGGCCAGGCGACGGGTGGGAAAATTGTCCGGGCCAGAGAACTGATGCACGGCAAGACCGATGAGATTCATCACACCGGGACCGGACTTTTTGCGGGAATAGCCAGCCCGATGATTGCGACCCGCTATCATTCGCTGGTGATCCAGCCGGATACTTTAAGCAGCGATTTTGAGATGATCGCGTGGGCCATCGACCGGCATGGTCAAAAAGAGATCATGGCAGTCCAGCACCGCTCTCTGCCGGTTTTCGGCTTGCAGTTTCATCCGGAAAGTTTTTTGACCGAACACGGCGTAACACTGCTGGACAATTTCCTGAAGGTGTCAGCTTGAACGCCAACCTGGTCCAAAGGGGGTCTGATCCTCTCTGGTTTTGAAAGGGTCTGACCTTTGTTGGGAAAGGCAATGAACGTTGACTGTTGGTGGAGTACCCGATGATTGAAATCGAAGTCGCCTGGGATTTGCTTCAGTCCCAGTCGTTTCCGCGAAAGACCGAGACGGTTTGTTGCGTTGAGGCAGTGGGCCGGCGGTTGGCGCAACCGGTAGTTGCCGATCTGGATTCGCCACCATTTTGCAAAAGCCTGATGGACGGGTTTGCCGTGCGGACGGCAGATATGAAACCGGGAATTGAACTGGTTGTTACGGGAACCAGTCTGGCGGGGGGAACCGAACATTCAACACTGGCACCGGGTTCCGCAATTCGCATCATGACCGGAGCACCGGTTCCGCAAGGGGCTGATGCCGTGATCATGATCGAGCAGTGCCAGGTTACCAACCGGCCGGGAAAGGAGCTGGTTTCGTTTTCGACAGACACCGTTTCGCCTGGCAAGCACACGATGAATCGTGGCCAGTCGATGCGGGCGGGCCAATCCGTTTTTGAATCGGGGCGAATCATTCGCAGTTGTGACACGGGATTGTTGGCCGAGACCGGACATGCGACGGTCGAGGTATTTTGCCGGCCATCGGTGACTGTTTTGGCAACCGGCGATGAACTGGTGCCCTGCGACCAGATTCCGTCCGGAGACAAAATACGGAACAGCAACGGGCCGATGCTGGCGGCACTGGCCCGCAATCACACTGGTCGCGTCGGGTTGCCGGGAATCGCACCGGACAATCGCGATGGACTTCGATCGATGATGTTAAAGGGGCTGGAGTCGGACGTGCTGGTTTTGTCCGGCGGCGTATCGGCGGGAGTTGCCGATCTTGTTCCTGGCGTGCTCCAGGAATTGGGTGTGAAGCGGATCTTCCACAAGGTTGCGCTGAAACCGGGCAAGCCGGTTTGGTATGGCGTACATGATCGGGATGGCAAGGTTGTTCACGTGTTCGGGTTGCCAGGCAACCCGGTTTCCAGTCTGGTCTGTTTCCAGTTGTTTGTTCGCCCCTGCCTGGAACGGCTGTCAGGAAGCGACGACCCGGTCCGGCCGAAAACGTATTCGGGTGTCCTTTCGGTGGAGCATGCGACACGTGGAGGGCGGCCGACCTGGTGGCCGATCCGGCAGTCGATCGGCGAGTCGGATTGCCGGGCAATGCTGGAACCGCTGGTCTGGCATGGATCGTCCGACTTGCGCTGTTTGGCCGACGCCAATGCTCTGGCCCTGTTCGCGCCCAAGGATCATCCGTGGCCTGCGGGAACGGTCTTGCCGTGGCTGCCGCTCGATGGGCGAATGTGATTTGGACCGGGAATTCACGGTTATTTCGGGCACTGTCAAACCCTGACGGATAACAGGGTTATCCAGTCGGCATCGGTTCTGCTGGTATTTCATCGGCTGGTTCGACGAAACCAGTGGAGACTGGCTGTACGGACTGGGACATGCAAAAAGACTCTGCCGGAACAATTCAGAACGTCAGTACTGATTCAGGGATTCGAATCAGCCAACGATTCAGGGAGGAATGCGAACGTGTCAAGATCTGCAATTCTGTTGGCGGTGGTTTGTGGGCTGACTGTTGGTGCGGCACCTGAACAGGTTCTGATTGCTCAGGACAAAAGCCAGGCATCCAAAGAAGATGACTCGCAACAGCGCGGGAGATTTCTGCGCCGCTTGAGAGAGGACATTCGCAGCCTGACCGGTACCGACGACGAAGACAAGGACAAGGCTCAGCAGCGGGACGGCAAAGACGCCCGAACTCCGACTCTGGCGGCCCGCCCAAAAGAATCCGGATTCCAGCCAATCCAGGGTCGATACGACGGCGTCCGCATCCCGGAGCCTACCCAGCCGAATCAGTCGAACGCCGGTCGCGTTCCTGGTTTTCGGCTGTCGGATCAGCTTCCATCGAATCGTGAAACTCCCACTGCTCCGGACCTTGCGAACAATCCACCCCGAAAAGGATTTGGTCTGACGCTTGAAGAGAAGGGTGACCAACTGGTTGTCGATGCACTCCAGCGGAACGGAAACGCAGCAGAAGCAGACTTTCGTCGTGGTGACGTGGTTCTGGAAATCGGCGGTGTACCGGTCAAAACCATTACAGAATTTGATGAGATCACCAGAATACTCAGCCAGGGTGATCAGATTGAAGTGAGCATCTCGCGGAGTGGCAAGGAAGAGAAAAAACTGTTGCAGCTGGGTTCGGTTCCCGATACTGGTTCGGTAGCCGCTCCGGACGGGCTTCGCGGTCCATCGTTGGTTGCCTCGGGTCCGCGTGACTTTGTTCCCGATTTCGCACCGGAGCCGGATGCGCGTTTCACCCGCCAGTTGCCAGGTTCGGCTGTGGGAAGCGGACTGGGCGGTTCGGACATGGAACAGGTGTCGGGCAACCAGCAGATGATCCAGAACAGCGCTGCGATCAACCAGATGCAGGAGACCATTCGCAGGCAACAGGAGATGATTGAACAATTGCAGAAAGAACTTCAGGGCCAACAAGGAAGTAACCGCCGCAGAAACCAGTGATGCCTGGCAATCTCATTCGAATTGCGGTCCGGATTCCTGCACCATCGGCAACAGCTTGAACTCCCGGCGGAACGAACCTGTCATCCCGACTCAACAACGTATCGCTTCGTGCGAACCCCGGCTGGAAACGGCCGGGTTGTATTGCACCGGAGAGCACGGCGAGAGCTTTATGCCCGCCGTGCTCTTTTTATTGATACAAAGCAAACTTGCGGCCCCAAATCACGGGGCGATGACACGTTTTTGGCCGTGCGGGGAAACATGATGCCGGTCTATAATGAATGGTTGAAACTCGCGAAAAACGGTTGGCCGCTGGAAGCTGACTTCGCGTTTGTTGTTTGAACTGGAATTGCTGGCCGTTGCCGATGAAACCGACACAGACCGAATCCGGGACCCGGCTGGCCGCATGGTTCCGGGATGCCCTGCTGTGGGAGGCCCAGTGTCTGGTCCAGACAGCCAACTCGATGGGTCCCGAATCGGTGGTGGCAACGCGCATGATTCTGGAATGCAGTGGCCGGGTGATTTTTTCCGGAATGGGAAAAATGGGACACGTTGCCAGAAAAGCTGCGGCCACATTCTGCAGCACCGGCACGCCAGCCCTTTTCCTGCATCCGGTCGAGGCGTTTCATGGGGACCTTGGCATCGTTTGCCCCGGAGACCTGTTGATCGCGCTTTCCGGCGGGGGAGAAACCCGCGAAGTCATCGACCTGGTCCCGTTTATGCGCCAGCGCGGTATCAATGTAATAGCGGTCACCTGCCGCCCGGACAGTTCCCTGGCCGTTGTCTCCCAGGCCGTTCTGAAGATCGATGTCGAACGGGAAGCCGATCCGATCGCGACAGCGCCGACAGCCAGCACGACGGTGGCACTGGCCATTTGCGATGCCCTGGCTATCGCAGTCATGCACCAGCGGGGATTTACCAGGGAGCAGTTCGCCGAACTCCACCCAGGCGGTTTCATCGGCCGCAAGTTGCTGACGACTGTGGCGGACCTGATGCATACCGGCGACCGTTTGCCAATCGTGACGTCGACGGCGCGAATGCGGGATGCCATTTTTGTCATCGGCGAAAAAAGGCTGGGCTGTGCCTTTGTAATCGGCGAAGACGGTCGCCTGGCGGGAATCCTGACCGACGGCGACGTTCGTCGAACCCTGGCCAAACACGAGAATCCACTGTCCGAACCGGTTCAGCAGTATATGACGAACCTCCCGGCAACGATTGGATCGAAGGCCCTGGCCGCCGAGGCCATCCGGGTCATGGAGAGCCGTTCGATTACCGTTTTGCCTGTGATCGATGACGCGGGCATCCCGATTGGTGTTTTGCATTTGCACGATCTCGTCCAGGCCGGCATGGTCTGAGCCGCCTGGACAACGACACCGGATTCAACCCATCCTCAAAACCTGATACTCCGTCTGCAATACACGAATGGTCGCCAACCCGGAACAAGATGAAACCAGTCTGCGAGCCAGCGGCGACGGAAACCCCTCTGTTCGTAGCGGCGAGTCGGTGACCATCTACGATGCCAGCCCGGATTTATCCAGGCCGATGGCGGTGGTTGGCCAGATTGCCCGCGGCTTTTTCGATGGTCGCGAGCTGGCGTGGCGTTTGTTCTTGCGTAACCTGCGAGGCATGTATCGCCAGACCCTGCTGGGGATCTTCTGGCTGTTCCTGCCACCGATCGCAAACACAGCGATCTGGGTTTTTCTTAAAAGCCAGAATGTTTTCCAGTTTGAACTGGACAACGGGATCAGCACAACACTCTATATCCTGACCGGGATGGTCTTGTGGCAAAGCTTTATCGAAGCATTCCAGATGCCCATTGACTCGCTGAACAAAAACCGGGCGATGATCAGCAAACTGAATTTCCCGCGTGAGGCGCTGATTCTGGACGGCATGGCCGATTTGCTGTTCAATCTGCTCGTCCGGATGCTGATTCTGGTGCCGGCGTTCTTTCTGTTTGGAATGTCGGTCAGTCCGGTCGCGTGGATCGCCGGACTGGCACTGGCATTGTTGATGATCCTGTTTGGAATCGGAGCCGGTTTGATTCTGGCGCCTGTCGGCAGTTTGTACCAGGACGTCAGCCGTTTCATCAATCTGGCGACTCCGTTCTGGATGATCGTGACGCCGATCATTTACATCGCACCGGTCGACTATCCGGGAAACCTGCTCAACTGGCTGAATCCGGCCAGTCCGTTGCTGGTTGCCGCCCGCGATCTGCTGGTGATTGGAGGGAC
>Ga0163150_10010308_pt1 | contig 10139 bp, 7 predicted proteins | sample OliLakLV19P2IB_FD_148628 | JGI IMG/M metagenome (GOLD analysis project Ga0163150, IMG submission 148628) | Freshwater microbial mat bacterial communities from Lake Vanda, McMurdo Dry Valleys, Antarctica - Oligotrophic Lake LV.19.P2.IB | ecosystem: Environmental > Aquatic > Freshwater > Lake >...
TTTGTGGTGGTGCCGAAGCAGGGGCAAGGGGATGTGCGCGAGGCGTTGATGAAGACGTTGATGCGCGTGGGGGTGCGGGTGCGGGAGGTGCGGCGGGAGTTGCCTGCGCCGCCGACGCTGGAGCAGGTCTTCGTGCGGTTGATGGAGCAGGAGGACGGAGCGTGAACCTCGCGACGCTGAGACAGGTCTGGGCGCTGGCGGCCCGCGAGTTCGCGGCGTTTTTTCGCGTGCCGCTGGGGTGGATTGTGATTGCGCTTTTTGTGTGCTTGTCGAGCGTTTTTTTTACGCGGGCAGCAATCGTGCCGGGCGAACCGGCGACGATGCGGGACTTTTTCAATATCTGGTGGGGGCTGTTGATCGTGATCTGCCCGGCGATCTCGATGAGGCTGTTCAGCGAGGAGCAGCGCACGGGCACCATCGAGATGGTGTTGACCGCGCCGGTGTCGGAGGCGGCGCTGGTGGCGGGGAAGTACCTCGCGGGCATGATGTTCCTCGGGGCGATGCTGCTGCCGAGTCTGGTGTATGCGGGGGTGCTTGCGGTGCTGGCGCGGCCGGACTTCGGGCCGGTGGTCGCGGGCTATCTGGGGCTGGTGCTGCTGGGGTCGCTATACATCGCCATCGGTTGCCTGGCGTCGAGCCTTACATCGAGCCAGACGCTGGCGTTTCTGGCAACGATGTTCACGCTGCTGGTGCTGGATATCGGGCCGCGGCAGTTTGCGGGGGCACTGCCGGAGGGTGTTGGAAGGTTGGTGCTGTCGTTCATGCCGAGCGTGCGCATGGGGGACTTTTCGCGGGGGCTGATCGGCTCGGGCAACGCGGCGTATTTTTTACTGGCGTCGTTCTGGTTTCTGGCACTGTGTGTGGTGCTGATGCAGTCGCGGAGGTGGAGGTGATGAGCAACGCCGTCGAAGCGACCCCGCCCGCAGCTCTTCCGCGGGTTCCACCCTCCAACCGTGCCCGCGGGCAGCGGCTTTTTCAGAGCGCTGCGCTGATGTTTGCGGTGACCACCTGCTGCGTGCTGATGGGGCTGCTCGCGACGCGATACCCGGTGTGGGTCGACGCGACATCGACGCGTTCGCACCGCCTCAGTCCGCGCACGCTGGATGCGCTGGCCAAGCTGCGCGGGGCGACGGAGCTGGTGGTGACCGTGAACTCGGCCGCGATCGACGGCCGGAGCGCGGAGCGGACGCGGGATGTGCTGGACACGCTGGGGCGGGCATCGGACAAGCTGACGGTAACGATCGTGGATGTTGCGTCGGCGAGCGGGGCCGCGTCGCTCGACGGCGTGTGGCAGCGTATCGGCACGCGGTACGCGGATGAACTCAGGAAACACCAAACGATCATCGCGGCGCTGGCGACGCACGAGGCCGAGCTTGGGCTGCAACTCGGCCGGCTCAGCGGGTTGTTCGCCGATGCCGAGACAAGCGTCGGCGAAGGCGAGAAGAACGCGGAGGCGATGAAGCGGTTTCTGGGCGATGCGGCTTTGTTCTGCCGGCTCGGTGCCAAGGACATCGCCGATGCGCTGGAGAAGAGCCGCGAACTGGTCAAGACCCCCATCGGGAGATCACCGGTGCCGTCGTTCGATAGCGAGACGGTTGCCCTTCGTCAGCCGCTGGCGACCATCGGGGCGCAGCTCTCGCAGACGGCGCAGACGCTGGAGGCCGCGGCGAAGGCGAGCGATGAGCAGTTGCCGACCAGCGTGCGGGATCGGTTGAAGCCGCTCTCGGCGGAGGTGAACGCGGTGCGCGATCGGCTGGCCCGAGTCGAGGCAGGCATGGGCGACCTGCCACGGATGCCGCTGGTAAATGTGGCGCGGGTGCTGGAGCGTTCGAGCGCGGTGCTGGTGATCGGGCCGCCGCCGGAAGCGGGCGTGGCGGGCGCGGGGCGCGACCTGGCCGCGGTCGATATCGACGCGCTTTTCCCGGCGCGGAACGCGGGTTCTGATGTGCCGCAGACCCGCATCGACATGCGGGCCAAGACCGAAGAGGTCATCGGCTCGGCGATCGCGTCGCTGGTGAATCCTGCGCCGCCGATTCTGATATTGCTGCACGGCGAGGACGCGCGGTTCGCGCCGGATTTCGCCAGGTTTGTCGAGGTGTTCGAGCGGCTGCGGCTGCGCGGCATCGATGTGGTCGAGTGGCCGGTGTGGATCGACAAGGATCTGCCAAGCCTGACGAAGATCAATCCCAAGGGCGACCGGCCGGTGGTGTTCGCGACGATCTATACGATTCCCTCGACACCGCAGGATGCGGCCCGCTATGTGACACTCGCCCGCACGGTCGAGCAACTGGCGAGCGCCGGCAAGCCGATGCTGATCTCGCTCAATCCCTCGACCATGCCGGCCATCGGGCAGCCGGACGCGATGGCTGAGTTCCTTGGGCCGATGGGGTTGAAGGTGGACACGGGGCGGCCGCTGCTGCACCAGGTGAGCACGCCGTCGAATCCGGTCGCGACGGCGGAGACGTTCCTGACCGCGAGCGGTGGTGAGCATCCGATATCGCGAGCAATCAATGGGTTGCGGGTGCGGCTGCCGTGGGCGATGGCGCTGCACCCGCAGCAAGGCGCGGGTGCGGCCGTCACGCCGCTGCTGGGTGTCGAAGCCGACGGCAAGACCTGGGGCGAATCGCAGTGGATCGAGTTTCGCTCGGTGCCGCTGAACCAGCGCGCGTTCATCCGTTCGCAGGACCAGCCGCGACCGGACAGCCAGCGCGACGATGCGCAAGGTCCGTGGGTGGTCGGCGCGGCGGTGGAGCGCAAGCTGACCGAGCCGGCGAAGACGCAGCGACTTGTGGTCATCGGATCCAACGGTTGGTTCCTGGATGAGGTAGCCGAGTCGGCGCAACTGGTGGACAACCGCCGCTCGCTGGTCAACCCCGGGAACACCGAGCTTTTCGAGGCTTCGATCTATTGGCTTGCGGGGCAGGATGCGGCCATCGGCGCGAGTCCGCAGGCCGAGGCCGCACCGGTGATTCCGGCGCTGAGCGCGGGCACGGTCGGGGCGATCCGGTGGGCGCTCATCGCGGGGTTGCCGATGTTGATCCTGCTGGTGGGGGCGGTGTGGAGGCTGGTCAAAGGTTGACGCGCTTGCGCGTGGCGACGCGCGGGATAGGCGTCAACACGATGGGCGGGTCTTCGCGGCCGCTGCCGCGGCCTTTCCACTCGCAGCCGCACTCGGGGCACTTCAGGCCGGCGGGGTCGAGACCACCAAGTTCGTAGTTGCAGCTGCGGCAGGCCGTCGGGCTGTGCGTTCGCGGGAGCGCGGCGATGAAAAAGCCGACGAGAGCGATGAGCGCGGCTTCGGGGAGGATGAGGATGAGCAGGTGCTTGTAGCCAGCCCGCAGGCCCGGAGGGAGCATCGAGGCGATGAGGTTGTGCTCGCCCATGCCGGGCCGGGCGATGAGCAAAAGGAACAGGACACCGAAGGTCACGCTCGCGAATCCGGTCCAACGGCGGCGGTAACGCAGCGCCAGGTAGAAGATGAAGAGGGCGTAGGCGGCGAGGAGGATCACGGGGAATGGTACTTCGCGCGGGGTGCGTGGAGGTAAGCCGAAATGAACGTTCCCGACCCGGACGAACTCAGCCCGCGCCCCCCACTCCGCGGCCCCCCCCGACCCCTCGCGCCGGGAGAGGGGAAGGACCACTATTTCCCGGCTTTGAAGAGCGTGCGGAGAGACTCGTAGATGTCCTCGCGGTTGTTGACGCGGCTGGTGAGCACCTTGGCGCGCTGCAAGTCTTCGGATGAGCCATCCGCGCCGGCGAAGGCCTCGCGCAGGACATTGATGAAGCTGCCGGATCCGTATGGGCTGGCGACCTGAACGTAGCCGAAGAGGTTGGCGACCGGCAGCAGTTCCTTTTCGAGGATCTGCACGCAGTGGCGGTTGTCGGATTCGCTGGAGTTGTCGCCATCGGAGAAGTGAAAGAGGTAGATGTTCCACTCGGCGGGGTCGTAGTGGTGGTGCAGCAACTCGTGGCACTTGGTGAACGCCGAGGAGATGCGGGTGCCGCCATCCTCGCGGATGGAGAAGAACGTGGCGCGATCGACTTCGGTGGCGACGACATCGTGAACGAGGTAGCGGTTCTCGATGCCCTCGTAGTTGCGGCGGAGCCAGGTGTCGATCCAGAAGGCTTCGAGACGGACCAGCTCTTTCTGCTCGTCGCCCATCGAGCCCGAGACATCCATCATGTAGACGATCAGCGCGTTGGACTGCGGCTTCCTGACCTCGTTCCAAGAGCGGAAGCGCAGGTCTCGCTTGATGGGGATGATGACGGGGTTGGCCGGGTCGTAGAGGCCCAGCGCGAGCTGGCGCTTGAGCGCCTCGCGATAGGAGCGCTTGAAGTGGCGGAGGGCCGCGGGGCCGGTGCTGCGCACGCCGGAGTACTTGTCGCGGGTGGTCGTGATCTTGTGCTGGCCCTTGGGCTCGATTCGGGGGAGCTGCAAGTCCTCACCGAGAATGTCGGCCAGCTCTTCGAGCGAGACATCGACCTCGAGAATGTGCCTGCCCTGGCCCTCGCCCCCCGCCGCCTTGCCGCCGGCCGGGTCGCCCTCCTGGCCTTCGCCCATGCCGACACCACCGGAGTTGTCGCCGTAGCGGAAAGTCGGGATGTCGATATCGTGAACGGGGATCGAGACGAGCCGATCGCCCTCCTTGCCGATGAACTCGCCGCGCGAGATAAACCGGCGCAGATCGCGACGAATGCGCCCCCGCACGATCTGGCGGAACCGCTGATGGTCTTGTTCGATTTTGTTGACCATCGCTTCGAGAACCTCGCCGGAACCGGATACACCGTACTCCACCAAGGGTGCGCGTACACCGGGGGACCGGTTGCATCGGTTATCGCGTGCGCGGCCTGCACAATGCAGCGAAAGGTCTGAATCTGCTGAGGGACCACCGCCGGCACGACCGCCCGCCGCGTACGCGCGTTCCCCATTGTTATAGGGCTGGCGGGGCGATCGGGTTCAGGGAATTCGCCGGCGCGGCTCGGCGAAACCGGGCGGACAGGATGAGGGTTCCGGCGATGCCGAGGGGGATGGCGACGCAAAGCTCGATGGCCCTGTTGATGACATCGGCCAACAGGCCCGGAGCGAGCGCCGCGAGGGTTGCGGGTAGCTGCAGCCCGCGACCGTGGGCATCGCCCGAGAGCGCGCCGACCGTGGCTCCCACAACCCACTCGCGCAGGCCGAGCTGCACCGGAGTCAGCATGGCGGCCTGGCTGGAAAACGCGACGGCGGCCGCGGTCGGGGGAGACATCGGGCGGCCGAGCAGCCAGAAGATGAGCGCGTAGCGCGCGGTCCAGACACACATGTCGAGGTAACGAAACGCGCCGGCGGCGGGCCAGCGCCAACGGTGCGATGCGCCGCGGCGGCAAAGGGCCATCGCCGCAAGCGCCGCGATTACCCCGGGAGCGCTCATGATCGCGGCTGCCCAGCCTATTCCGCCGGTCGATGAGTGTGCGGCCCATGCCGCCAGCAGGAGCGCGAGCATCGCGGCACCCGCGCAGCAGACGGCCGCGAGGAGCACCCTGAGCGAATCTCTCACCTGTATGCGGTGGACGGCCTTGTGATAGGCGACTCGCGCGATCATGCCGGGGCGAAGGGGCAGGTAGTTGAAAAGCGTGGCCCCGGCGATGAGCGCGAACATCTCGCCGAAGCGCACCCGGCCGTAGCGATTGGTGAGCACCCAGAACGATGCCGAGGCGAAGACGAAGTTGAGCAGGTAGAGCAGGAGCGCCAGCGCGACTGCCCACCACGGAGCGCGGGCGATGGCCTCAAGAGCTTGCGCGAAACGCTCGCGGTCCCTGGTCGCGACCCAGATCGCCGCGCCCAGCAGACCAAGTCCCACGGCAAAGACCACCGCCGCTTTCGTCCACCGGGCGAACGAGGCGCGGTTGGCCGCCGCGATATCGGCCCGCGGGCGCGGTTGCATGCCGGTGGACATCACTTGGTTTCGGGCGGTTGGGCGACCTTGTCGGGGGTCGACGTCGGCGTCTCGGCCATGCCGCCGTTGAAGGTGGCGTAGCTCGTCACCTTGGCATCGAGCCGCTCCTTCACTCGCTCGGCGACGGCCCGTACCGACGCATCGGCCTGGGTTGCGGGGTCGGCGAAGACGGGATCGTCGCTCGTGCCAGCCCGGGTTGCGATGAACAACTTTCGCACGGCGGGGTCGGTGATCTTCCGCGCGGCCTCGTCGATGACCGCGACTTCGGGGCTTTGCACGGCGGGGGCCAGCGAGGAAAGAACGAGGAGTTGGCCGGTGGTCGAAAGCCCGGGCAGGTGGGCCGCGACGGCCGCGTGGAACTCGGTAAGCTCATCCGGGGTGAGCGTCGTCATGCCCTGCAAGGGAAGGGCCCGGCCGCGGACCACGAAGATCGATTCGACGACGTCGCGGGGCGAGCCTTGACCGGCGGAGCGGATGAGCGCGGGAACTTCGGCGGCGGACTTGGCGAGAAACTCGCGGGTGAGCGGGCCGCACTCGGCGGTCAGGCTGAACGGCCCGGCGTCGTAGGTGGACTGGCTGGTGGCCATGAAACCTTGCAGCAACTGGTAGCGGAGGCGACAGCGGCGGCCGCTGAGCTCTTCGAGCATGAGGGAGAGCGCGGCGACATCAGCGTTGACGGTCGTCGAAAACTCTTCGCGTGGCAGCAAGCGAAGGCGATGTTCCATCGAGACGACCTGCAGGTAGACACCGGTGGCGAACGGCTGCGTGCCGATCTGCACGTTGGGCGAGATGAGGACTCCGGTGTCGATGGGGCCGTCGGAGCCGACACCCAGCGGAATCGGGCTGGTGTTGCGCAGGGTGATCTTGATATGCACTGGGTCGAGCGCGCGAGCCTCGGTCGATTCGAGTATCGCATCGAAGGCCTGGATTCGGCGAGGGTTTTCGATGAGCGGCTCGAGCCAGGTGGGAACACCCATCGCGAGGCTGTCGAGGCGCGTGCTCACCTCGGTGGGCGGCAAAGGATTGCCGGTGAGCGTCTGGTAGCGGGAAGCCGCCAACGCGCCAGGCAACTGACCCGACTCGCGGCGGGCGAGGGATTCATAGGCGGCGGCGGCGGCGGCGTTGTCGCCTTTGGCCTCGGCCACGAAGCAAAGTCCGAGTGCCGCGATCGGGTCGCTGTCGGCGATGGGTTTCAGTTGGCGCTCGGCGGCATCGTGCTCGCCCTTGCGCATCAGGTTCCAGCCTTCAAGGTTGGCGAGGCGCTGTGGCGCTACGGCGGAATCGGCACGAAGGATATCGAGCGATTCCGCGATTTTGTCGGCATCCTTGTGCGCGATGAGGCGGGCGAGCGTGGTTTCAGAGAGGAGACCGCGGATGCGGGCGGTAGCTTCCTCGTCGGTCACATCTTTCGGTCGCTTCTCGGAACTGGAGAACTTTTCCGACTCCTGCCGCGCCGTCTCGATGAACTCGTCGAACGCTTCGTCGATCGCCTGTTCGTCTGCGACGGCAATGGCCGCGAGGAAACGGACCCACTCGTTGGCCATGGTGATGCGGACTTCCTCGGGGGTCGGGATCTCGTCGATAAACTCGGGGGGACGCTTGTTCTCGACGGCCTCCTCGCGCTGCCGTCGGTAGGCCTGTCGTGTCTCGAACAGGTCGCGCTTGTAACGATCGACCAGCGAACGCGGGCCGCCGTTCATCCAGAGGACGAGGTTGGACATCGCCGCCTCTTCCTCGAAGGCGTCGGCCCTAAGCCGAGCGAGAAGAGAGCCGACGGTGCCGAAGAAGCGTTCGGCTCCCTTGAATGCACCGTGGGCGACCAGGTGGCGGGCGATGGCGCGATGAAGATCGACATCGAGGGGGTCGGCATTGAGGACCGCGAGCATCAACTCGAACTGACCGACGGGATCGCCGACGCGTTGCTGATAGAACGCGAGCGCCAGCACGGCGGCATCCTTGTTGGTCGCGTCGAGCGCGAGCGCGTTCCCCAGTCGCCTGGCAAAGCCCTCGACATCGCCTTTTTCGCGGGCGAGGAGGGCCGCATCCAGGGCCAGTCTGCTTCGCACCGAAACATCGACGCTGCTGCCCTCGCTGCCCAGCCAGCGGTCGTACGCGGCCAAGCGGTCGTCGGCGTTCTGGAACGACCGGATCGAGGACGAGATCAGCCGGAGCTGGGCGACGGTGTCGGCGGGATCGAGCTCGACCAGCGTGCGCGTGTGCGAGAGGACCGCGGCCGCATCGCCGGCATTCTCGGCGCATTCGATCAACTGGCGCAGCGTGATCTCGTCGGCGGGGGCGAGGCCGTGCGCGATTTCGAGGAGAGTCTGCGCGATCTGATAATCGCGGGCGGTCGGCGTGGCGACAATGCGAAGGTCGATGAGCGCGAGCCGGGCCACGCAGCGGGCCGCGGTCTCTTCGAGAGTTTCTCGCGCGGGTGGCTCGGCGAGGGCGTGCGCGTTCGCCCCGCACGCGAGCATGACGGCGAGCAGAAGACCGGCGAATCTGTTCACGCGAGGAGCCAAATCAGGCCTCCGAAGATGGTGACGGCGAGGATGATCCACGGGGCGAGTTCGTACGCACCGGTGATGCGCGGATCGGCATTTGGAAAGAGCAGGTCGGCCGAGACCGCAAAGAGGAACTGGGCGGGTGCGGCAAGGAGAATGCCGATGAACAGGCCGCGGGCTGCGGGAAAACCCAGCCGAGAGGGCCAATCGAGCGATGCGAACAGCCCCATGACCATCATCACCGTGCCGAGGATGGCAACGGTGAAGGCCAGTGCGAGCGTGCGAGCGGAGTGCGCGGCCATATGTGGGTGGTTGTACGCGGGGAAGGCGGGAGACGTTCAACCCATATTCATGGCCATGAGGAACTCGGCATTGGTCTTGACCTTGTTCAGGCGGCTCTTCATCAGCTCCAAAGCCTCGACCACGTTCATATCGGACAGGACCTTTCGCAGGCGGTAGACCAGCTCGAGTTCCTTCTTGTCCATGAGCAGCTCTTCGCGCCGGGTGCCGCTGGCGGCGACATCGATGCAGGGGTAGATGCGTTTGTCCATGAGCTTGCGGTCGAGGTGAAGCTCGCTGTTGCCGGTGCCCTTGAACTCCTCGAAGATGACCTCGTCCATCTTGGAGCCGGTGTCGACCAGGGCGGTGCCGACGATGGTCAGCGAGCCGCCGCCCTCGATGGCGCGGGCCGCGCCGAAGAACTTCTTGGGGCGCTGCAGGGCGTTGGAATCGAGGCCGCCGGACATGATCTTGCCGGAGTGCGGCATTTCGTTGTTGTAGGCCCGGGCCAGGCGGGTGATGGAGTCGAGCAGGATGACGACATCATCGCCGAACTCGACCATGCGCTTGGCCTTTTCGATGACCATTTCGCAGACCTGAACGTGGCGACTGGCCTGCTCGTCGAAGGTGCTGGCGACGACTTCGATATTCGGGCCGCCGCAGTTGCGGCGGAAGTCGGTTACTTCCTCAGGCCGCTCATCGACGAGCAGCACGATGATCCGGGTCTCGGGGAAGTTCTTGCTGATGGCCTTGGTCATCTTCTGCAAGAGGACGGTCTTGCCGGTGCGGGGCGGAGCGACGATAAGGGCTCGCTGGCCCTTGCCGAGCGGAGCCACCAGATCGACGATGCGCATCTCGATCTCGTTCGGTGTGGTTTCGAGGATGAAGCGCTGCTCGGGGTGGAGGGGCGTGAGATCCTCGAAGCTCGAGAGTGTGTGGACCTTGGCCGGCGGGCGGTCGTTGATCTTGTCGACCCGGAGCAGAGCGAAGTACTTCTCGCTCTCCTTGGGCGGGCGGATAAACCCGCTGACGATCATGCCTTTCTTCAGTCCATAGCGCCTGATTTGCGTAGGGGAGACGTAGATGTCGTCGGGTCCGGCCAAGTAGCTCTGCTCGGGCGAGCGGAGGAAGCCGAACTTGTCGGGCATGACTTCGAGCGTGCCCTCGCCGTACATCAGGCCGAGCTTGGCGGCGCGGGCTTTGAGGATCTTGAAGATCAGATCCTGCTTGGGGGTCTGGTAATAGTCTTCGAGGCCGTTCTCGCCGGCGACCTTGTGAAGCTGGTCGATCTCCATCCGCTGGAGCTGCGAGATCGTGAGGTTGTTCTTGAGCGCTTCGGGATCGACTTTGGCAGCGATCTTTTCAAGCTCCGCGGCCTCGCGTTCGAGCTCCTCATCGCTGGGCAGGACGAAGTCCATGG
>Ga0163150_10010311_pt1 | contig 10137 bp, 8 predicted proteins | sample OliLakLV19P2IB_FD_148628 | JGI IMG/M metagenome (GOLD analysis project Ga0163150, IMG submission 148628) | Freshwater microbial mat bacterial communities from Lake Vanda, McMurdo Dry Valleys, Antarctica - Oligotrophic Lake LV.19.P2.IB | ecosystem: Environmental > Aquatic > Freshwater > Lake >...
CGTTCGCCATGATCGGCCTCCCCCAGGTGTTGATTCCCTGGGGAAGGCCTACGGCGAACTAAAGGGGCCTCAAAATGGCTGCTTTTCATTCCGCCCCTCGTGGCGGCATTCGAGTGCCCGCTGACAAAACAATTCTTGTGCGGTCATCGCAGGCTCCAGCACGAGTTACGATGGTCGCCAGATGAATCTTGAGATGCAATCAACCGGAATGCAGCCATCCGTATCGGGCGGACAATCGACGATTCGAGCAACGAGCACCTTACGGGAGCACTTCAACGTTCCCATACTGACGAAAGTGGTCATCGAACGCGAACGCCTGGCGGATCGACAGTCGCTCAATGATCACGAAGCTCACGCAATCGGTGAAACTCCAGGCCTTGTCGCGGTATCTCTGGAACAACGACCAAGCCGCTTGCACGTCGCTTGGTTCTACCCAAATCAACTCGCAAAGCTCGCCTCGCAATAGATACGGTCCAATGCGCAGGGCTCGTTCGAGATTTCCCCTGACTTTGAAGAGAGTCAACGTCTCGTCGATCACATAGTCGGTTGTGACCAAACGCGCACCGTTCGCACGGAGAAATTCGCACGCGACTTGGTGATACTGATCGCGAGGCGAGTAACGGGCAAACCAGGCGCTAGTGTCGACGAAGATCACGTGGGACGCTCGTAAAGGATCCGATCGTGGTCGGCCGCGGAGAACCCATCGGCGGGACTAGCGTCGGGAATACCGGCTAGTTCGACGTCGAGTTCTTCGAAATACCGCCTTTGTGCATCGACAAACTGCGACGGGCCTTGAACTTGGGAAACAACGCTGACGCGAACACGTTCGTGCTCGCTAAGATTGAGCGGTTTCAAGGGCTTTAGAACGCCGTCTTCGTAAATTGCATCAACATGTTGTGTCATATCGACATCTTACCATCTCGAAGGCAAGGAAACATGACCTTGAGCCCCCCAGGGCAGGGCCTACTTACTCCACCTTCAACTCCAGCGCCACGCTGTTCTGCTTGGCGTCCGCGGTCAGCTTGACCGGCACGTTCCAGGTCGCGCGGCCGGCCTTGCAAATGCCTTCTGCGCCTTCCTGGCAGTAGAAGTAATCCACGGAGACCCGCAGCTTGTCTTCCCCGGTCGCGGACTTTACAGGCACGGGGATCTCAAATTGGGTGGTGGGTTTGTCGAGCTTGATAGACTTGGCGTTCGCGGGTTTGCCGCCAGATTTTTCGCCACCTGTCACACCGATCGCCGTGCGGTCGACTGGGCCTGCGTCGCCCACCGCCTGCACGCGATACCGCATGGGCGCGATTGGATTGATCTTGTAACCCGCGGGCAAAACGAGATTGACCGCCAATCGCAACATGCCGCCATCGGCTTTGACCGTGGCTTGAGGCACATCGATCTGATTGCCGGGCTCGTCGTCCGCGGTCCCTGGCAATTCCGGAAGCTTGGGCGGTGCGAGGCCCTTGATATCGAGCGTCGTGACCGCGTTGTTGTTTTTGAGATCGACGACGCGGACGAGGTGGTTGTTCGTGTCGGCCACATACAACTTTCCGCCGGCGATGCTAACTCCTGCCGGCTCGTCGAAGGCGGCCGGTGCGTCGTCGCGGCCAGGGCGGCCCGTACCTGCGATCGTGCGGCTGCTGCCCTTGGCCGGGTCGATAATTTTGATCTTGTTGTTGTACGTATCGGCCACGTAAAGCTGGCCGTCGTACCAGGCAACTCCCAGACAGTGCTGCAACCGGACTTTTTCGCCTTCGCCGTCCACATCGCCGAACGTGAATAGCCGGGCAAACGGCAAGCGCGACGTGCCGACGATCGTGCGAACCAGCTTCGTGGCATCGAAGGGCACCGCGCGGATCGAGCTCCCCTCGCTATCGGCCACGTACAGCCACTCGCCGTCGGAAGTGAGGCCGCTAGGCTGCGCGAACGAGGCAAAGCCTTCTTCGTAGGGCTCGCGCGGCAAGAGTGGTCCGTCGACGATGTCCTCGCGGCCGTTGCCCGCATAGGGCCCGATTTCCGACTCGTCGAGCGGCATCTTCCAGATCTGATGAGGGCCGGCCATCGCGATGTACAGGTTCTTGTCGTGGATCCACAGTGCCCAGGGACTGTTAATCTCCGTCTTCTTCGGAGGGCCAACCCAGCGCTCGGGCACGGCGAGCCCACCGCGATCGTCGAGCTTTCGCGGATCGAGGCCGGGCCAGGCATTGCGGCCTTGTTGACCAACGCCTGCGATGGTGGTGACTTTTTTTGCGGCCAAGTCGACTTTGCGGAGCAGATGATTCTCGGTGTCGGCGACATAGAGCGTTTGCCCTGCGAGCGCCATCCCCTGGGGATGATCGAATGTGGCCGTGGAAAAATCGCCGTCAACCGCGCCGACCGAGCCGGCGCCGATCGTGTCCAGCAGCGTGCCATCGAGCTTGGTTACGACGATGCGGTTGTGGCTGCTATCGGCGATGAACAAGCGGTCCGACGCTTCGTCGGCCAGGACCTTGCCGGGGAACCGCAGCGGCGTGGGCAAAGCGCGGTAGGCCGCCAGGTCGAAGCGGAGCGGCGTTTCGTCGAGCGTTCCCTTTTTGCGGTAATAAGCCAGCGCCGATTCGATGACCGAGCCAAACCCGTCGGCCTTAAACTCGCCCCGCGTGCCGTAGACGGCGTTCCCTTCGGGATCGATAAGAATGGCCGTGGGCCAACTCTCGACGCCAAAGCGATTCCAGATCGTGTGCTTGGCATCGTTGACGACCGGATGCGCGATTTCGTAGCGCATCACGGCGTCGGTGATGTTTTTGGTGTCCTCCTCGGTCTCGAACTTGGCCGAGTGGACGCCGATCACAACGAGCTGGTTGGGATACTGAGCTTCGAGCTTCTTGAGCTCCGGCAAGATGTGCATGCAGTTGATGCAGCAGTACGTCCAAAAATCCAAGAGGACGAACTTGCCCTTGAGCGCTTTGAGATCCAACGGCCCCCCGGTATTGATCCAATCCACGCCACCGGCCAAAGCGTCGGCCGGAAGCTGAAACCGTCGCGGGAAAGGAAACTCGGTGTCGGCAGCGCCATCGGCCGGCTTGGCGCTCGCGGCGGCCGGGGGATCTGCTGCCGGTGGATTGGAGGGACCCTTCTCAGGCTCGGATTTGGGGGAATCGGTTGGGGGCGTGGTAGCAGGTGAAGCCGATTTGTCTTGGGCGTCCGATCCGGCCGACTTGTTTGAGGGGTCCTGAGCGGACGGCTGGTTTTCACTGACAGCGGCTCCGGCAGCCGGACCCGCGGCATGGGCTGGGCCTTCGTTTTCACGTGCAGTGGTAGGGATTTGGGCGGCTCCACCATCACCCTCAACAGCGGTTGTGCCGGACTTCGCTACCGCCTGATTGTCCGCGCGACCACAACCTATTTGCTGCGACAGTAATAATGCCATCGCCACCGCCGCGAAGGCCGTAGAGGGCACGGCAGCCGATGGGAACTTCTGGCGGTGCATGCATTGCTCCTGTTTTTCGACGATGGCCGGAAGAGGCGGCGGCGCGGCGGACCGCGCCCCTGGGTCATAGTACCGCAATTGGAGGTGTCCGTGAATTCCGGACGAGTGCTGGGGTGGCACTAGGTTTACGGCTTGCTCGCAGGAAATGATCGGCGGCGCACCCAAATCTTGCCCTTCGGAACGCTGCAAAACACCCCTAGGCGGCGCGGGAATGCTGGCCTGGCAGCACGACGAATTACCTCGACTTGCAAGCACCGCAGAGGCATATAAAGTTAGTTGATCGACTACATGATCTTTTATCATCGGGATGGTATAACCACAGCCGGTGAGAGCCAACCTCACCGCACGAGCCGCGTCATGAAGCGCGGCGATAAGTGATCGACTCAATTTGACTTACGGCCAAAAAGACAGAGAGCCTTGCTGCTGGGAATGCACGTCGATGTCGGCTGATTCTGGAAGCTGCGTCGACCAAAAGTTCGCGCCCCACCCGCCGGCAGAGGTATCGCTGGATTTTAGCGCTGGGACAGACGAAAAACTATCGTATCGCTTGTCTATTCGAGGCTACTCAGCCGCATTGGACGCGAGCGACGGGAGGGCAAGCTAGGGACAGGTCCGTCGTACGTAAACCGAGCGTTGCCACGCACTGGTCTCCCTTCTTAACTCTTGGCGTTTCCCGAAGTTGACAGGGTGCATTCACGGTCGTAGAGTTCCTGCGCTGCTAGAGATTTTGTACGGCCTTGGCTCACGAGTTGGGCCGGCCGCACCCATGATTAGTCGGAACTGACGAGACGGACCTCACCACGCCGCCCTGCGCCGCCTCGCCCAGAGCCAATTTCGGGAGACTAGTGCCGTGTTTCGCACAACATTCTTCGCAATCTGCCTGACCTTATTATCCACCGCAGTCGGACAGGGTCAGGAATGGGCCCGTAAGATGTTCGACGGCACGAACCATGACTTTGGCATGGTTGCCCGGGGCGCCAAGGTCGAACACACCTTTGCGATCAACAATCCCTACAAGGAAGATGCCCATATCGTCGATGTCCGCAGCAGTTGCGGTTGCACGACGCCGAAGATTACGGTTCACGATCTGAAGACCTACGAAAAGAGCGGCGTCGTCGCGACCTTTAATACTTCGTCGTTCACGGGCCAGAAAGGGGCAACCCTGACGGTCGTCTTCGACAAGCCGTTCTATGCCGAAGTGCAACTGCACGTGAACGGCTATATCCGTAGCGACATCGTGCTCAATCCGGGCAGCGTGCAATTGGGCGCGATCGACCAGGGGACGCCGGTCGAGAAACACATCCAACTCAGCTATGCGGGCCGCGACGACTGGCAAGTACTGAACGTCAAGAGCGGCAGCCCCTTTTTGGAAGCAACAGTCGGCAAGCCAGATCGCCGCGCCGGCCAGGTCACCTACGACTTGACCGTGAAGCTGAAGGACGATGCTCCCAGCGGACCGATCCACGAACAACTGGTGCTGGTCACCAACGATAATCGCTCACCGGAATTTCCCGTGGACGTCGAAGGCCGAGTCGTCTCGGAATTGACCGTTATCCCGTCCTCGCTGCTCTTGGGAGTTCTGCACCCCGGCGATAAGGTCACCAAGAAAATGGTGATCAAGAGCAAGAAGCCCTTTAAGATCGTGGGCGTGAAATGCGACGACGATTGCTTTCAGATTCAACCGTCCGACACCGTGAAGGAGCTGCAGCAGATTCCGATTACGTTTACGGCCGGAGAGAAGCTGGGCAACGTCACGCGCAAGATCCGCATCGAAACGGACCTGGGCGCCGACGTCGTGTGCGAATTCTCGGCCTACGCCCGGATCATCTCCGACGCGGAGGAATCGACGGCAGGCAAGCCTGCCGCCGACAAGTCGGCGGCGAAGTAGGTCTCGCGAAGCGAGCAATCTGTGCCGCTCAATCTTTGCGCGCAGTATTCACCAGCGCTGCGATTGAAACCAGCGGTTGTCCGTTGGATGTCGCGGCATCGCTGGGACACTTGGCGCAGGCGCCGCAACCGCTCGATTTCTTGCGTGCAAGGACCAGCCACGACTGGCGGGCCAGGTACACGCAGGCGGTTAGGACCAGCGCGGCCGCAACGAGGTTTTGCCAGTCGAACACCATAGATTGCATTCCCAAGTTCCGATGGTGGGGCTCCGCCCCAGCCTACGCGATACGCATCCCTACTTGGTACGTCACCATCGCCGCCAAATACGCCAACCCGGTCATGTACGTGAACGTGAAGGCGGGCCAGAGCCAACTATTCGTTTCGCGGCGAATCACGACCAGCGTCGCCGCGCACTGCGCGCACAACGAAAAGAACACCATGATCGAGAGGGCCACTGGTATGTTGAACACCAGTTGGTCCGTTCCGTCCCAAGTGGCTTGCTTCAAGGCGGGCGCGAGTCCGCCGGCGTCCTCGGCTTCGACATCCACGTCCTCACCCAAATTATAGATGATGCCCAGCGTCGCCACCACGACTTCGCGAGCCGGAAACGACGCGATCACGGCGCAGCCGATTCGCCAGTCCCAACCCAGCGGCCGCACGGCCGGCTCGATCCATTGTCCCAACCGGCCCAGAATGCTCTGCCGCTGGTAGGCGCCGGCGATCTGATTGTCGAGGTCGCTGATCTCTTTTTCGACAGCCTCACGCTGGGCGCCGTCATCGGCGGCCGCGACCAGTCGCGTTTCCAACGCGGCTTTCTGGTCGGCAAACGGCGTTTCGACGGCCCGGTCGTGCGGATAGTAAAGGCTCGCCCAAATCACGATCGACACAGCCACGATCAGCGTGCCGGCCCTGCGAATGAACGACCAGCCACGCTCCAACATGCGATGGACGACGGTCGCCAGCGAGGGCCATTTGTAGCTGGGCAATTCCATCACGAAGGGGGGCGTCGGTCCGCGCAGAATCGTCCGCTTTAAGATCAGGGCGACAATCATGGCCGTCACCACGCCGACCGCGTACATGGCGAACAAGGTCAACCCTTGTAGCCTAATCGCTCCCCACAAGTAACTCCGCTGCGGGATAAACGCCGCGATCAGCAGCGCGTACACGGGCAGTCGTGCGCTGCAACTCATCAAGGGGGCGATCAGAATGGTCGTCAGCCGGTCACGTCGGTTTTCGATGACCCGCGCCGCCATGACGCCGGGGATCGCGCAGGCGAACGACGATAGCAGCGGAATGAACGACTTACCGCTCAATCCAACGCGGACCATCAGCTTGTCCATCAGATAAGCCGCACGGGCCATGTAGCCGCAATCTTCCAACAGCGCGATGAAAAAGAACAGAATGAAGATCTGCGGCAAGAACACCAACACACCCCCCACGCCGCGCACCACGCCGTCGACCAACAGGCTGCGCAGCGGGCCCTCGGGCATTGCAGCTCGCAACGCATCGGCCAGGCGACCGACGCCGGAGTCGATCGCATCCATCGGCAGTGTGGCCCAACTGAAAACCGATTGGAACACGACGACCATCAGCAATACAAAGATGATCAAACCCCAAAGCCGATGCGTGAGCACGCGATCGAGCCGATCGCTCGCCGTAACGGGCCGTTGCCTGGGCCGCACGACGACCCCTTCCAGTACTCGGCCAACCCAGGCGTAGCGGGCCATCGCTTCGACGGCCGGCACTCTACAACCGGCCGCGGCCAGCCGCTCGCGCGATGCGCGGATCTCGGCCCGCAGTCCCCGCTCGTCGTGCGCCAACACTTCGTTTTCCAGGTAGCCCGACGTATCGAGCAGTAGCCGTTCGACGAGATAGCGAGGCAGTCTCGCGGCATCACCGTTGGTCGCGAGTTGGCCTCCAGGGCCATTTGTCGGTTCGACCACCGTATGCAATTGGGAGGTCAGCTTGGCAACCTCTTGCTGAAACGGCTCGGGAAAAGGGCTCTCGGTGCTGCGCGTAGCTTGGGTATCGAGAGCGGCCAACTCGTCGCGAAGTCGGTCGACGCCCAGCTTGCGATTGGCTTGCACCTCGACCACGGGTACGCCCAACTGCTGGGCAAGCCGCGGAACGTCGATCGCGATTCCCCGCTCGCGAGCCACGTCGATCATGTTGAGCGCCACGATCGTCGGCAGACTCAGTTCGAGAACCTGGCTGACGAGATACAGATTTCGCTGCAAGTTGCTGGCGTCGACGATGCACACCACGGCATCGGGCCGCGGATCCTCGCGGCGGCGGCCCAGCAGCACGTCGACGGCGACCATTTCATCGGGCGATCGCGGCGCCAGGCTATACGTGCCGGGCAGGTCGACCAGCGTAAAGTCACGCCCGCCGTGCGTCATCTGGCCGAGTTTCTTTTCGACCGTTACACCGGGATAATTGCCCACGCGCTGTCGCACGCCAGCCAGCGCACTGAAGAGGGTCGACTTGCCCGTATTCGGGTTGCCGATAAAGGCGACGCACAGCGACGAATCAGTGGTCCGTGAGGGCATGGTAGACCGAACATGGCCACTGCGTCGCCACGGCGGACAGTTGCCGTGAATAAGTATCGAGGCCCCAAACGGAGTGTCACGAGGCGCTTCGCTTTGGCTTGCGCCCCGCTAGCTTGATTAGCGTCCGCAGCGCATCGTTGACGGCGGCAGAATCTGGAAAAACCGCGGCGACTTCGGGGGCGAGCACGACAATGTTCGATCCAGCGGCGAACCGCTGTGCATACTTTCCCCGCTGTCCAGCGCTAAAATCATACTCCGGCAGGACATCGTCATTCGTCTTTCGTCGGTGCGCCTTCTTCATAGTCTTTTTGCGCGCGGCGAGTTCATTTTCCGGCTCGCAACGTCGAAAGTGGTTCAACCTCGACCCGCGCCGCTTCGCTCTTGCGGAGGCTCAGATTGTAGCCCCGCACTTCGAACTCCAATGGATCACCCAGCGGCGCGGTCCCCACTAAGTGCATCTCGACGCCGGGCGTAAGCCCCATTTCTAGCAACCGCAGGCTGATTTCGTCGTCGCCATGCACGTGGAGCACGCGAGCATGGTCGCCCACGCCGAGTTCGGCCAGACGATTCATGCGGTCACTCCCAAGCGCACGAGCACGTGGAACAACTGGTCGGCCCGCAGGCAGAGTTTTTGCCCGGCCAGGCGGATGATGCAAGGACTACCGGGCTGGACCATCTCGATTTCCGCTCCGCGGCGTAACCCCAACTCCTCGAGCCGATGCACGACGTCGGCATGGCCCACGACATCCGAAACGGCTGCAAGTTGGCCTGCGGCCAGCAGATTCAGCGGTATGACTTCATGCATGGCGGGACTGCAAGTCGAGAACGGTTGGTAGTCATGCAATTGAGACTCATTCTCATCTTCGTCGAATTGTACTGCCGACGATGACGAGAAACAAGCCGTTGCCCGCGATTCGTGTCTAAAGTCGTATCGGCACGTTCCGCCGGCGGTGGCTTCGCAAAGTTCCCGACAACGCGCTTTAGATCGGTGGACGGCCAGGAAAATCGGGTTGGCCTCGAAAATGAGTTTCGAGGGCCCCCATGACGGCCAGCACAACGTCCTCGCGCCAGAGGCGGGCGGCAACCTGCACGCCAACCGGCAGTCCCGTGCTGCCGGACTCGATCTGAGCGGCCATGCGCTCCGCGCGATCGCGGCTCTCGGGGCGGTCGCTCTCTTCGCCGGCGCGCACGCGCGTGATCGGCGCCACACCTGCCGGAAACCCCAGGATGTTGAAGAGCATGCAGTAGCTGCCGACCCCCGGAGTGTTAGAGAAGCCACCGTGGGTTACGGCCGGCAGCGCAAAGGGCGGACAAAGCATGGCGTCGTATCCACCCGCGTCGAGCGCTGCAATGAACCGTTGCTTGTACAACGCGCACTCATGCGTCAACTGCCAATAGCGATCGGCCGAAACGGCGCCGCTCCAGCGAACCACTCGGGCAAGATGCCGTTGGCCCGTCCATTCCAGTGCCCAAGCTAGGGGTCGGCGTATCCCACGCGGCATGCCAGCCAGCCTGAAGAGTTGTCGGACTTGTGGATCCAGGGGGGTTCCATTCAACATCCGGCGGCCGTCCGCTCCGCCGTCGGCACTTAACAGTGAAAAGAACAACCGCATGGCCTCGGCGACGTCGGGCGGCGCGAATGTTTCCACAATCGCGCCCATTGCTTGCAACGCTTTGCCAGCCTCTTCCACGGCCCGGCGGATTGCCGGCGACGGCCGAAAGTATCCGTCGTCGGTCCACATAGCCACGCGCAGGCCGACAATATCGACGTCGCTCGAATCGCGCCAAGCAACAGGTGGGATCTGCGGATCGATGGCTTCCAAGCCCGGCGCCGCCAGCACGCGCATGGCGAGCTCACAGTCGGCAACGGTGCGAGCAATGGGCCCCGGCTGCGCGATGAATGCCTCCATGCCGTGCAGACAAACGAGGCTGCCCATGAGCGTCAAGCGACCCGAGGTTGGCTTCAATCCATAGACGCCACACGAATGGGCGGGCTGACGGATGCTGCCGCCGATGTCGCTGGCGAGCCCCAAGGCGGAACCGTTGGCGGCGACGATGGCGGCTTCGCCACCGCTCGATCCGCCGGGCGAGCGCTGCTCGCTCCAGGGATTGTTCGCGCGGCCATAAACAGGATTATCGCACTCGTGCGTCACCATCAGTTGCGGCAAGTTCGTCTTACCCAGAATGACGGCGCCGGCTTGCCGTAAGCGAGCGACCAGCGGGCCTTCTTCGGGAGTC
>Ga0163150_10010316_pt1 | contig 10135 bp, 8 predicted proteins | sample OliLakLV19P2IB_FD_148628 | JGI IMG/M metagenome (GOLD analysis project Ga0163150, IMG submission 148628) | Freshwater microbial mat bacterial communities from Lake Vanda, McMurdo Dry Valleys, Antarctica - Oligotrophic Lake LV.19.P2.IB | ecosystem: Environmental > Aquatic > Freshwater > Lake >...
TAAAATAGTTGCGGACCTCGTCCTTGCTGGCGAATTCGTACTGCCGGTCGATCAGCCGCTGGCAAAGCAGAAACATCTTCTTTTGGCGTGGGGCGGGGACCGTGACGTCGACTTTGTCAAAGGCGTCCTGTTGCAGGAAGACCATGTCCAGGAACAGGGCCTTTTGATACGTCACAAAATCGTCGGTCGTGATCCCTTCTTCGCCCGTCACCTGCATCATTTGCAGGATGTCGTTTCCGTCGCGCAACAAATCATGAAGTGCCGTTACCGACCGGGTCCAGTTCGGATCGACGTTGGCATCGAACCAGGGCTGGAGCTGTTCGCGGTAACGGGACCACGAGATGAGTGGATCGATTGCTGGATAAAAACGTTTGTAGGCCCGTTCGTAGGAGAGGCCCAGAAAACATTTCACCGTAGCGAGCGTCGATTGGGTAACCGGTTCTTCAAAATTGCCGCCAGCGGGTGAAACGCTGCCGATCAGTGTCAGGCTGCCGCTCGATCCGTCGGGCGTTTTCAACACGCCGGCCCGTTCATAGACGCTTTTAATGGCCGAGTCGAGGTAGGCCGGAAAGGCTTCTTCGCCGGGGATTTCTTCCAGCCGCCCCGAAGTCTCGCGCATTGCCTGGGCCCATCGCGATGTGCTGTCGGCGAGAAGCAAAACGTCCAGCCCCATCTGCCGATAGTACTCGCCAATCGTGATGCCGGTATAAATCGATGCCTCGCGTGCCGCGACTGGCATCGAAGAGGTGTTGCAGATGATGATCGTGCGATCCATCAGTTTGCCCCCCGTGCGTGGGTCTTCCATCTCGGCAAACTCGTGGATCGTCTCGACTACCTCCCCTGCCCTTTCGCCACAGGCGACGACGATTACCACATCGATGGTCGAGTATCGTGCCAGCAACCCCTGCGTCACAGTTTTCCCCGCACCGAACGGGCCAGGAATACAGGCTGTTCCGCCACGGGCGACCGGAAAAAACGTATCGATGATCCGCATCGTGGTCAGCAACGGAGCGCTGGGGAATTCCCGTTTGGCCCGCCGTTGTTTCATCATGACTGCCGGAATTGGCCTTCGAACCGGCCAGGTCCGGACCATGTTCCACGGGTGTTCGGTTCCGGCCTGGTCGCGAACGACCACGACTGTTTGATCGACAGTCATCGGGCCGGATTTGACGCTGGTGACTTCGACGGTCCCGTGCAAATCAAAAGGAGCCATGATTTTGTGGGTGATGTTCCGCTCGGCAACCGTACCGAGAACATGACCGGACCCGATCTGCTCGCCAACCTGAACAGACGGTTTGAATTCCCAGGCCCGCTTTCGATCGAGTGGCCAGATTTCTCTTCCCCGTTTCAGAAAGAATCCGTCCTGTTCACCGAGCAGCGTCAGCGGGTTTTGCAGGCCGTCGAAAATAACACCCAGCATTCCCGGCCCGAGATTCAGCGACAACAGCGATCCGGTCAGTTCCACCCGGTCGCCATACCGGACGCCGTGCGTTTCCTCAAAGACTTGCATGTCAGCGACGTTGCCGTAGATCCGCAAGACTTCCGCCTTCAGCCTGTCTTCGCCAACGATAACGATTGCGACTTCGTTTTTCATGATCGCCGCGCCGTCGGTCTGGACGGTGACGATGTTGCCGTTAACGCCAATCACGCGGGCGACTTTGACATGGTTACTGGAAGAGTTGAGCGTAGTCACCCAGAGTCTCCGTTAAAATGGATTCAAATCTTTTCTGGCCGGCTTCTGCGTCGCGACTGGTCCAGCGGTCGATAATTTCCCATCGGGCCAAATACAGCAGGATCGCTTCGAAAGAAAACGTATAGCGTTCCGCCATCCGGCTCCACTGCCGGTAGTTGGTCCCGAACAGCAGTCGCTGGGCACCCATCGCATTGCCAGTCGCCAGGAACTGGTCCAACTGGCCGATCCAGGAATAGTGGCCTGCCAGATTGAATTCGGGTTCGCTGTAGTTCCGTTTGATGTGTTCGACCCACTGACCCACCCCAATCGGCGGCGGAATGCCCGCCCGGCGGCGACGAATGGCACTGATGATGGTTCGTGTGTCGATCCGGATCTGGATCATCTCGCGAAGGGTCGGGTTGGAAATCCCGTGCATCAGCTGGTCGTACATTTCGATGAATTCCCCATCGGTACGGTCGAGTGGTTGCCGGTCCCAAACCAGAAAGCCCCGCCACTGATCGATCACCGCAGCGTCTTCGTCCTCCAGCATCCGCAGGCGCTGTTCCAGCCGCGGAGCCGAAATCGGATCCCGTTCAACGTCGAACCGGGGGGGGAGCGGCGGAAGGCTGGCAATCAGCGTATGGTAGGAGCGGCTCGACAACTATTCGTCCTTTTCCATGATCGCACGGAAACGCGGAACCAGGTATTGCAGCAGGAGCGTGGTAAGCGTTTCATCCGTCAGTTCCAGCTGAATGTCGTCTTCCACAATTTGCAGTTTGATGCCAGGGCTGGGATCGTCAGAAACACCGAAAGTCAACCCGTCCCGCATGACGTCTGCTGTCAAACCCAGGACGAACGCCGCCATCGAACCGGGCTGGACGTTGGCCACTTCCCGTGCGAGTTCCTCTTTCGTCGCGACCCCGGCAGGGAGCAATACCCTCACATGTTTCGTTGTGTCCTCGGGCCTCGCTTTTCGGGAAACTTCCAGAATCAGCTCTTCCAGAAATTTCCGGTCCTTGAGCGTAAATCCAACCAGCCGTTTCAGCCGGTTCTTGAATTCCTCGTAACACGCTTCGCGAACACGGAGCAGGACGTCCCGGCTTGCCAGTCGCAACGCCTCGTTGCCGTTCTCGATGATTTTCTCCCGTTCCTTCCTTGCATCGGCAACGATTTTGGCCGCGTCGGCCTTTGCGTTGTCGAGCATGGTCATCGCTTCCTTGCGGGCGTTTCCGACCAGGCGTTCAGCATGGCTCTCGCCTGCAGCCACCCCTTCCTGGTGAAGCTTGTCGATCAGCTCCTGGACTCCGCTGGATTGTTTTGAGTTTTCAGCCATGATTGTCAGTTATTCCTGAAATTGAAGATCTCGTCTTTGCTCCCCCTCACGCTAACCCTCTCCCCCAATAATTCGGACATTGTTATTTGGAATGGCAACATGTTACTTGCGAATTATCGGGGGAGAGGGAACAAAAAAAGCCCGGTCAAGTTGCCGCCGTCCCCGGAATTCCACCCGCCAGAACCAAAGCAAAAATAAACGCGAATACGGCAAAGCCTTCCACGATCGCCGCCGGTGCCACCGATAGTCCGAAAATCTCCGGCTTGTGCTTGCTGACGTTAATCGCCGAAGCACAGCAGGCACCCTGGTACATGGCACTGAACATCAGGGCCAGCCCGCACAACACACCGATCGCGAACAGGCCGGGAGCACTCAGCGTTTCCACCGTATGTCCATTCAACGTGAACATCACGACGATCCCATAGATCATCTGCGATGAGGGAAGTGCCGACAGGCCGACCAGCCGCCCATATCCACTTTCCACATCCAGCATCGCACCTATAGCCGCCTGTCCGGCCCTCGCACATCCGATGATGCTGCCGATTCCACCCAGTGCGGTCGGCGCAAAAACGCCAATCCATCCCAACGCCAACATGAAAGTTTCCATCGACTATCCTGCCTTTTTGCAAAACGCACGGAAGGGGTACCCTTCCTCGGTCAGACTCCAGTTAAAAAACTCAATACAATTCAATCGCAGGCCGTGAACGACCCCGCCGATAATTCCAAGCAGCAAATTGATTCCGTGTCCTGCGACCAGGATCAGGATCGCCAGCAATATTCCCAGCCCCGGCACTTCCATCGCTCCCGAAGCCAGACCATTGAAGGTCACGGCCAGCTGGGCACTCGCCAGACCCAGTGCGAACAGACGCAGGTAGCTGAGTGTGTCACCAAACACTTTGGATACGTTGGTCAGTGCCATCAACCCGTCCAGGATCCGCATGACCCAGTCGACAATCCGGGTCGAAAATACCGGCCGGGAACTGGCGAACAAAAATACAGCCGCCAGTCCGCCAATCGCGACATACAACCCGCCACTCTTCGCGGTTTGGTGCACGATTTCCGGGGTAAACGACGTCATTGCAGCAATCCAGCCGGTCACCTGATTGGAACCGCTGAAGGTCAAACCGTAAACCAGACCGCCGACCAGCGCCGCCGCCCAACCCAACGAACAAAACGCGACCAGACTCCCCCGCATGCGCCAGGCCATGATCAAATTCGAGAGCGACAGATGTGCGACCCCAATCCCAAGCGAGATCAGCATCATCGCCTCGCGCTGTTCAAACAGCGGAAGACCGTTCAGCTTCAGCTGGAACTGTTCCAGGCCAGGCGGGCAAACGCCGAAATAGCTGCCGATCAGGACGCCGTACGCAATCGTTGCGACGACGAGCGCGAGCATCAGGTTTCGAAACCTTCGCCCCTTGTCATCCTGGCCCATCTTCTTCCAGAACAGACCCAACCCCAATCCCATCAGCATTCCATACGCCGCATCGGACATGATCATCGCGAAAAATATCGCGAACGAAAAATACATGATCCAGGTCGGGTCCCAGGAACTGTAAGCCGGCGTCATGTAAAACGTCACCGCCCCCTCGGCTCCGGCAACTGCAACCGGATTCTTTAGCAACGTCGGCGGACTCTCGTCGCGGGCCGGTTTCTGAACATCGATCGCAAGCAGGTGGTCACGGCAAAAGGACTGAACGGCATCCAGAGCCGCGACGGGAGACCAGCCGCGAATCGCAAACACATGCTCGTCGGCAACCAGTCGTGTCAGCGCATCCATCCGCACGACCTCGTCGTCCGCCGCGTCCAGGTCCCGGTTCAGCAGCGTGCTCCAGCGGGTCAAGGCATCCCGCTCGTATTTCAATGACTCCAGTGCCTCGTTAACAAACTCCAGTCGCCTCTGGAGCTCCGACAGGGGGCGGGGGTCCAGCTCGACAGGTTTTGCCGGCAACTCTGCTGGCTCGTCAGGGCTGATCACCGCAATGTATTGGTATTGCATGTCCTCGCTGATTTTCTGCCAGACATAATGCGACTCCAACAACCCGTCCAGCCGCCGGTGCGGAATCGGGTAGAACCACAATTTGTAGCCATGGGGAAGCTGTTCCTGCGGAATCCGGAAATCGCCCCAGGGCAAGGATTGCCCGATCGACTTTTTCAAAAAGTCCCGCTCGTCCGAAAGCTCTTCCCGTTTCCGTTTGTTCGCCAGCACCAGTCGAGCGGTTTCCAAACAGCCGTTGCCATCCGCGTATCGTGAGTGCTGGTTCGGGTTTTGGGCCGGGGCGGTATTCAGATACTTGATCGCGTCGTGAACTTCGCTGCGATAGGCGTGAGTCGGCGTCTTTCGCTCGGCAATGTCGTTCAGGTCGATCAGGTGCAGGCAACCCATTTGCTGCAACCGGTCCAGGACCTCGTCCCGTTGCCAGGCAGCGCCGTAGATGGTGAGTTTGCGAAGTTTGACGATCGACATGGAAGTTGAAGCGTGACTGAAAATTGACTGTAATTCGGAGTTATGACCCTGACTGTTTTTTGGTTTAACCGCGAAGCGCGCCCATTGCTATTCGTTGAACCGCGAAGCGCGACTGCCATTTACCTGTTTAACCGCGAAGCGCGCCACGCAATCGCGCTTCGCGGTTAAACAACTCAAATGCAATTTTCAATTCCGCGTTGCATCGGCACCCTTGCTTTTGGCAATTTTTGAACGGACCACAGCAGCCCGTTCCTGGTCGGACAGAAAGATCACAATCTTGCGGATGCTCGCGTCGGCTTGCGGGATCAGCACTTTTTCAAACAGGTTCACCCGCTGGGTAATTCGCCGGGCGGCAACGTCCAGCAGTGCCACCCGCTGGTCGGCCACCTGGCGTTTGACATTCAGCGTCGCCAGTTGCTGGAGATTTTCGACCAGCAAGTCGACCCAAAACGGCATAACCAGCCGCGAATAGGTCGCAACATCGAATTCAACTTCTTCGGCGACCGGCAGCGTCGTTCCCAGCATGTTTTGCCGGCCAATCCTGACGTCCCGAATCCTGACCAGGCTGGCCAGGTTCCGGGTTGCGGCCGTTGAGCTTCCCATCAGCGGGTAGATCTGTTCGACGAGTAACTGATATTTGTCGTACGCCGAATGGATTTGTGACTGTTCCTGGCGGGCCTGTTTGAGCGCAGCAAGCAATTGCTGGCGTTTCAGATCGAGTGATGGCAAAAACCGCCTGAAAGTCTTCAGCTGGTCCCGCTGCTGTTTCAACGTCGTTTTGTTGAGAGCCAATGCCATTCGGTTGGGGCGATCGAGTGTAGAACAATTGTCCCCAATTGTTCCTGGTTAATTCCGGATGAAATGAACAATTGGGGACAATTGTTCTACACTTTTCTAGCTCTCCGCAGCGACGGTTTTCGGGAAGTACTTCTCGATCAGCTTTTCACGCATCAGCAACTCACGCGGCTCGAAACATTCGGCCATCGTCTGCCAGCAAAGATCGAGTGCGTCGTTCAACGGCAATGCGACTTCGATATCCATAAACCGTTTGGTGAACAGTTCGCCGAATTTCAAAAGCTTGAAATCCAGCGGCGAAAGATCGAAAGCCATCTGCTGTTTCTTTTCTGCGTCCTTGGCACCGGAGTAAAACCGGATCATCGTATTCATCACCTGCGAATGGTCTTCGCGGGTTACACTGCCGATCACCTGCTGTTTCAGCCGCGAAAGCGATCCAAACGGATCGATCTTGCCACCGTGCAGGTAGAACTGCCCTTCGGTGATATAGCCGGTGTTGTCCGGAACGGGATGGGTCACATCGTTACCAGGCATGGTCGTGACCGAGATAATCGTCACGGAACCGGCACCCTTGTAGTCACAGGCCCGTTCGTAGCGCAGGGCCAGCTGGCTGTACAGGTCCCCCATGTATCCACGGTTGGAAGGAACCCGTTCCATCGCCACGCCGATTTCCTTGAGTGCGTCGGCGTAGGCCGTCATGTCGGTCATCAGGACCAGGACCCGCTTGTTCTCTTCGACCGCAAACCGCTCGGCGACTTTCAGTGCCAGGTCCGGTGCCAGCAACCGTTCGACGATGGGATCCGACGCCTGGTTGACGAACATTACGGTGCGGGCAAAAACTCCTTCGTTCTCAAACGTACTGCGGAAGAAATGAAAGTCATCAAAAATCAAACCCATGCCGCAGAACACAATAATGTCCGCGTCGGCCTGAATTCCGATCCGGGCCAGCAGCTTGTTGTACGGCTCGCCTGCGATGGAAAAGATCGGGATCTTCTGGCTTTCGACCAGGCAGTTGAAAACGTCAATCATCGGGACTTTGGTCTCGATAAATTTCTTGGGCACGATTCGCAAGGTCGGATTGACGGAAGGGCCCCCTGCGTCAACACGGCGGTCGTCACCCAGCCACGGCCCGCCATCAACCTGTTGTCCCACGCCGTCAAAGATCCGCCCCAGAATATTGGGCGAAAACTTCACCTGAATCGAACGGCCCAGAAAATGGACCCGGGCTTCCGTCGAAAGACCCTTGCCTCCGGTAAAAACCTGAAGCGACACCTCTTCCCGCTGGATTTCAACAACCTGGGCCAGCGACCGGGCTCCATCATGGTTCTCGACGACTGCCAGATCGCCCAAGCCAACATCGTCGGCGCGAATCGTCAGAATATCTCCGACAATGGAAAGGACTTTTGTATAGCGAATCAGTCGTTTTAGCATCCATGCAATTTACCGGTTAACGGTTTTTTCGTAAATCCGACACCGATGCCTGGCGGTTTTGTACTGACCGGCGATTACCGTGCAACCAATTGCTGAACCGGGGGCTTGGGGTATCCGGGAAACAATTTGGAATTGCCCGGTATTGCCGGGCATGCACGCTTGTTGCCAAAATCTGGCAACCGGTACCGGCGCGGTTTCGGCCCCAGGTTCTGACAGACGGGGCACGCTGGCCATTGAAAGAGTAGCGGAATGGCGCGAGGGGCTTGTTGATTTGGTAACCCGACGCATAAGCGAGGGATCGTATCTCGCCCCTCGTTTACACTTCGGGTTACCATTTGTCCGCAATTTTCCAAATTTGGACTAAACCAACCAACAGCAAGCCATCCGGTAACGGTGCGAAACAATTACACAACCAGGCACAGGACCCGTTCGCCATGGAACAACCGCTCCACCCGATCGAAGCCAGCCAGTTGCATGCCCGGCGCGAGCGGGTGTTTCTTCTGATCTCAGGTTTGTTCCTCGGGACGTTGGCGATGCTGAATATACTCGGCACCAGTCGCTTCATCGTGCTCGCCAATTATTCGCCCGATGCTGCAGGGACGTGGAGTTTGAATTGGGGGGAATGGGCATCTGCGGGTGGTTTCAGTTTTGCCCTCGCCGTCGGAGTACTCCCCTATCCGATTACTTTTTTGTGTACCGACATTATCAGCGAGTTTTATGGAAGGCGGCGGGCGAACTGGGTTGTCTTCGTGGGTTTGATCCTGAATGTCTGGGTAATGTTCATTCTCTGGTTCGGAGGGGTCCTGCCCCAACAGCCTGCGTTCGACGCGCAGACGGGCTTGCCGTACGTTCAGGCACTCGACCCGGCCAACCTTCCGGACGCATCTGTGACGACGAAAGAGAGACTCAAGGAGCTCGATACCAACGCCTACTTCTTCTACCGGATCCGGGGGCTGGCATTTGCGGCCGTGATCGGATCGATGCTGGCCTATTTGGCGGCACAGTTGTGTGATGTCTGGCTTTATCACTTCTGGAAAAACCTGACTCGCGGAAAACACCTTTGGCTGCGCAACAACGGCTCGACACTGGTTTCCCAGCTGGTCGATACCACCGCCGTGATCCTGATCACGCACTACCTGGCCAATGGCCTGCCGTCAAAACCCGACGACCAGGCCGAATGGGCCTGGCTGCTGACCTTTATTCTGACCGGTTACGCCTTCAAAGCCGCCGCCGCGTTGCTGGACACGATTCCGTTCTATTTCGCGGTATCGTGGCTGAAAGAATACCTGCAGTTCGACCCGATGGTTGAGCATTGACCGGGATTTGGCCGGCAACTTGACGGGGCAAGTGTTTCATTGAAAATCGTTGGCTGCACCTGCCTTTCCTCCCAACTGACATTTTGAGGTACCCCAACAGTCGGCAAGCGTTACCCCTTATTACAGTTCGCTCAAAGTGGTCTGCAATGGCGACATTGCGTGGATGGGAGCGATCAATTCCGGAGGACTGCCTCCCGTCATTTTTGTCCGGGGGAACGATTCAGTTCAGGGCATGGTCGAAACGAACCAGCGCGCCTATCCGACGTTTTTCAGCCAGGTGGCGGTGCCGGAAAAAATCTTTGATCCCAAATACAAACTGGGCTTCGGGACCACAGAGATCGGCCTGCAAGGTCTGGTCCCGGTAGAGATCCGCCTGCCCAACACGGAGAAAACCACCGGCAGCGGGCAGTAGAGTCCCGCCAAAACAGGTGTTTCCCTGAAACATGTGATTATTCCTGGACGGCCAGGTCAGTTTGTCGGACATTTCCAGTTGCAAGTGCAGCGAAATAAACCATTGCGGTCCCCGGTGTCGGAGCAGCCCGCAGCTTCAATGAGGCCGCATCGGTTAGGATGCGGAAATACTCTCGGGGACAGTCAAGTGATTAACCCGGACTCTGCTTCAATGAGGCCGCATCCGCGAGGATGCGGAAATTCTTCACCTCCGCCCGTTCCCGGAACCCAAATAAACGCTTCAATGAGGCCGCATCCGCGAGGATGCGGAAATTCGAGGACATCGCCGCATCGTTGGCCGTGCACCAGGCTTCAATGAGGCCGCATCCGCGAGGATGCGGAAATCGGGCGAACAGTTCCACAAGTTGCGGGAGAAGCGAGGCAGGCTTCAATGAGGCCGCATCCGCGAGGATGCGGAAATGCCCCTTTTGCGCGTCGGCACTGCACTGCGAGTTACAGCTTCAATGAGGCCGCATCCGCGAGGATGCGGAAATATCCCGTCAATTCGTCAACTGGAGCGAGAGACCGGTAAGGCTTCAATGAGGCCGCATCCGCGAGGATGCGGAAATAAAACCTGTCATGTGACAAAAATCCATCACTGATCCGCTTCAATGAGGCCGCATCCGCGAGGATGCGGAAATATGAACATGGGGAACCGCTTCCCTATGTCG
>Ga0163150_10010317_pt1 | contig 10133 bp, 7 predicted proteins | sample OliLakLV19P2IB_FD_148628 | JGI IMG/M metagenome (GOLD analysis project Ga0163150, IMG submission 148628) | Freshwater microbial mat bacterial communities from Lake Vanda, McMurdo Dry Valleys, Antarctica - Oligotrophic Lake LV.19.P2.IB | ecosystem: Environmental > Aquatic > Freshwater > Lake >...
GCCAGCTTGCTGGGTACGAATTGCCTTGCGGGCCGCGGCCAGAATCTTCTGGCTGTCGGCCACGCTGGTGCCGCCGAATTTTTGCACGACGAGGGGCATCGAGTCGCCTAAGGGTTAAAAAGGAAAACGCGTGGACCAAGGGGTATCGCCGGCAGGCGGTGCGTCCCTACGCTTCGTCGCCAGAATACCGGACCCAGGCCGCCCGCGCGAAGGGTGGGGGCGGCTGGCAAATCCCCTTTGGGTAGCCGCGGCGCGCGCCTGACGCCCCCGTCCACTGGCAAGCCTAGCTCAGGGGGGCGACGTGCCCGCGGCCGCTTCGCGCTGGTACTTATGCCAGGCCGTCAGGTAGCGGGGCTCGGTCGGGTTGCGCCGAAATGCTTCCTCGGGCCTGTGAGAACGTCGTTTGCTCACGTGGCGTCACGTTCTCGAGCTCGGGCACGCGGCAGCGCGTCAATCCAAGAAGTACCGCATCACTTTCGAGCCCTCGGCGAACGCCAGGTTCGACTTGCCGGCCGACAGTTCGTCGTACGTTGTCGCGGTGTCGGCCGCCACGCCGGTTCCGCAAATCGTGAACGGGACAAACCCGTGGCTATGCGTTTTGGTGCGGAGCGGGGTCGGGTGGTCGGGCGAAACGAGAATGCGATACTCACCCTGAGCCGCCAGCGCCGCGTGCAGCGGGGCGACGATGTGCTTGTCGATTTCTTCCAGGGCGCGAATCTTCTCGGCGCAGTTCCCTTCGTGCGAGGCTTCGTCGGGCGCTTCGACGTGTACGCAGACGATGTCGGTGTCTTTCAATGCGTCGACCGCCCCGCGCCCCGTGGCGACGTAGTCGGTGTCGAGGTAGCCGGTCGAGCCGGGGACTTCGACGTTCTTCCAGCCCAGCAGCACGGCCAGGCCGCGTAGCAAATCGACGGCCGTGAGCATCGCCCCACTGCGACCATACAGTTCGGCGAAGGGCTTCAAGGCGGGCGCATTGCCCAGGCCCCACAGCCAGATGTTCGTGGCCGGCAGTTCGCCGCGCCGCCGCCGCTCGACATTCACCGGATGCTCGGCGAGCACCTCGAGACTGCCGTGCATCAATTGGTTAAGCAGATCGCTGCCTGGGCCGCGCGGGTAGTCGTCCAGCACCGATTTATCGCTCAAGTCGTGCGGTGGCGTCGTCCGCGTGTCGCGGCTGAACGGGGCCGGCTTCTGCGGGCTGCCGCGATAGATCAGCAGGTTGCGGTAGCTGACGCCGGGGCGAAACTCGAGTTGCCCATCGCCGAGCGACTCCTGGCAAGCGGCCAACAACTGCGCGGCCTCGGGCGAACTGATCTGCCCGGCCGTGAACGAACGCATCGTCTGGTCTTCGACCGTCACCACGTTGCAGCGGATCGCCCAATCGTCAGGGCTCAGTTCGATTCCTTGCGCGGCGGCTTCCAGCGGAGCCCGGCCGGTGAAGTACTCGTTCGGGTCGTAACCCAACAGGCTGAGGTTTGCGACGTCGGAGCCGGCGGGCAGATGCGCCGGCACATGGTTGGCGCGGCCGACGACCCCCGCCCTCGCGATGGCGTCCATATTGGGCAACCGCGCGGCCTGGAGCGGTGTGCGGCCTTCGAGCGACTCTTGTGGCTCATCGGCGCAGCCGTCGGGAATGATGATGGCGTATTTCATAGTGCCAGGATTGTATCGAAAGCGCTGCGCGATTGAACTAGCTGGTAGTGGGTCAGTCGAATGGGAAACCACATCCAAACGGTGTCAGGAACCGATTCAAGCGGTGGATCACCAATGGTTTGGCTTGCACTTGAATCGGTTCCTGACACCGTTTGGGCTCTCGGCTGACTAGACTGACCCGCTACCAGCTAGCTCAATCGCGAACGCGCATCCGCACGCTCCCCGAGCGGACGCAAGTCAGCCGGTCGATTTCGGCCACGGCGTCGCGCGAGGCCCCCTCGGTCGTCTGGTGGGTCATAATCACCAGCGGCACCACCGGTTTGTCGGGCTCGCTGGCTTCGTGCTGAATGACCGACGCGATCGAAATGCCATGCCGGCCCAATACGCCCGTGATGTCGGCCATCACGCCGGGGCGATCTTCGACGTCGAACCGCAAATAGAACCGCCCCGGCACGCGGGCGTGATCGCGCGGCGCCACCCGGGCATGTTCCTGCGACCAGAGCCGCAAGATACGGAACGTGAGCGCGGCCCGGCCAACCACGGTGTCGATCATGTCGGCCACCACGGCCGACGCAGTCGGCATTTGCCCCGCCCCTTGACCATGAAGGAACACGCGGCCAACCGCGTCTCCCACGACGCTGATGGCGTTGTAAGCGCGTCGCACTTCGGCCAAGGGAGTGCCGAGCCGCACCAAGGTGGGCGAGACGTGCAGCTCCAGCCCGTCGGCGACCAACTGGGCGACGGCCAAGAGTTTTACGCGATAGCCGAGCTCGCGGGCATAGTCGAGATCTGCCGATTCGAGGCGATCGATCCCTTGTCGCGGGATCTCGCTCCAATGCACGCGGGCGCCGAACGCCAAGTGGGCGAGGATCGCCAACTTCTGCGCGGCGTCGCTGCCATCGACGTCGAGCGTCGGATCGGCTTCGGCATAGCCAAGCTTCTGGGCTTCAGCCACGGCCTGGGCATACGTCCAGCCCCGCTCCTCCATCTGCGTGAGGATGAAGTTGCTGGTGCCGTTGAGGATCGCGTCAAGCGCCGTCACCTGGTTCGAGGTCAGGCACTGGCTGATGTTGGCGATGATCGGAATGCCGCCGGCGACCGAGGCCTCGAACGAAATCGAGCGCCCCAACTCGCGCGCGAGATCAAACAGTTCCGGCCCGTGCTCGGCCAGCAGTGCCTTGTTGGCAGTCACCACGTCTTTGCCGCTCTCCAACAGCTTGATCATGATCGTGCGGGCAGGCTCGAGCCCGCCGACGAGGTGGGCGACCACTTTGATCTCGGGGTCGCCGGTGATCCGTGTCAGATCGTCGGACAAAATGCCCTTGGGGAGCTCGACGTCGCGCACTTTGCTGGTGTCGCGCACGACGACCTGTTCGAGCCACAGTGTGCGGCCGGCGTGTCGGGCCGTGCGGTCGCCAAAGTCCAACAGCAGGCGCGCAACGCCGCTGCCGACGTTCCCCATTCCGACGATGGCGACCTTGGTTTTTTGCATGGCTTGATGGACTGGCGCGCGGGAGTTGCAGGTTTTCAAGCTTAGCACAGCGGTGGATAGCGATTCCAGCGGCTAGCCGGCGCGACGTTTGACGCTTGTCCTAAACTGTCCTTAAGCGGTAGCTTGATGGCCGCGTCGATGGCTTTCGACCTAGCTTTGCACTCCGAGAACCCCCGATGGACTCCGCTTCGCTCGATTTCTTTCAACGCATTCTGGAAACCCCCAGCCCCTCGGGCTACGAGAAGCCGGTGCAAGACCTGGTGCGCGAGTACGCGGCCGGGTTCGCCGACGAAGTCACCACCGACCTGCACGGCAACGTCATTGCCTGCAAGAACCCCGGTGGTTCGCCGCGCATCATGCTGGCGGGGCACTGCGATCAGATCGGCCTGTTGGTGCAGCACATCGATGAGCAAGGTTTTCTCTACGTCCAACCGATTGGCGGGTGGGACCCACAAGTCCTCGTTGGCCAGCGGATGACCGTCTGGACCGACAAGGGGGCACTCCCCGGCATCGTCTCACGCAAGCCGATCCACCTGCTGACCGAGGAAGAGCGCAAGCAGGTCGTCAAGATGAAGGATCTGTGGGTCGATATCGGCGTTCGCGACAAGGCCGAAGCGGCCGAGCTGGTGCGCGTCGGCGATCCGATCACCTTCGACCTCGGGCTGCGGCGGATGCAAAACAGCAATCTCGCCTTCGCCCCGGCGATGGACAACAAGTCCGGCCTGTGGGTCGCCATGGAAGCACTGCGTCGCGCGGCGGGGCGCAAGCTGCGCTGTGCGCTCTATGCCGTGTCGACCGTGCAGGAAGAAATCGGCCTCCGCGGCGCGCAAACCAGCACCTTTGGCGTCGATCCGCAGGTCGGCATCGCCATCGATGTCACGCACGCCACCGACTGCCCGACGATCGACAAGAAGCAAGAAGGAGATGTCGCGCTCGGCAAGGGGCCGGTGATCTATCGCGGACCGAACATGAATCACAAGGTGGTCGAACGGCTGATCGCGGCGGCCGACGGGCATGAGATCGCCTACCAGTTGGGCGCCGTCAGTCGGCCGACCGGCACCGACGCCAACGCCATGCAGATCTCCCGCGCCGGCGTGGCCACGGGGCTGATCAGCATTCCGAACCGCTACATGCACAGCCCGGTCGAAATGATCGCCATGGACGACATCGATCGGGCGGCCGACCTGATCGCATACTTCGCCGCCGAGGTCGACTCGGAGAGCGTTTTCACGCCGTAGAGGGACGCAATACGCCCAGGGGTTGCAACCCCTGGGCTTGGACAAGCGAGCTGCGATTCGCACCCGGCGTCCTGCCAAAATGGCACGCCGGCGATCCCACAGCCGGGGCGGGCAAATCGGCGCTTCCCGGCGTTCTACCGCCCTAAGACGCCATTTCGGAGCAGGTTGCGCTCCGCACCCTCCCCCTGGCACAAGGCTTGCCCTATCTACCCGCGCATCGCGGTTTTTGGCTGCCAATTGGTGCGCACCCCAGAGGGTTGCTGCCAGCAGTTGGCCCGCCGGCCGGCATCAAGAAGCCCGCGGCCGAACCGCTCCGCCTTGCGACGGCCCAGTCTCGGCGGCGCCCGAGCACGGTCCGATCCACCCGAAACACACGCTTACTGGTCAATCGATAGGAGATTTCCTCGTGGCAAAGCAGATTGTCTTCGACGACGAAGCACGGCGGCCGCTTGCGGCTGGCGTCGCCAAGTTGGCTCGCGCCGTTCGTAGCACTCTCGGGCCCCGCGGCCGCAACGCCGTGCTCGACAAGGGCTGGGGCTCGCCCAAGGTGACCAAAGACGGCGTCACAGTCGCCGAAGACATCGACCTCGAAGATCCGTTCGAAAACCTCGGCGCCCAGCTCGTCAAAGAGGCTGCCAGCAAGACGAACGACGTGGCCGGCGACGGCACCACGACCGCCACGGTTTTGGCCGAAGCCATCTTCCGCGAAGGCTTGCGGATGATCGCCGCCGGAGCCGATCCGATGGCGCTTTCTCGCGGCATTCACAAGGGAGTCGAAGTCCTGGTCGAAGCGATCGGCAAGCTGGCGACCAAGATCAGCGACAAGAACAAGAAAGAGATCACGCAGGTCGCCACGATCGCGGGCAACAACGACCCCACGATCGGCGCAGTGCTGGCCGACGCCTTCTTCAAGGTCGGCAAAGATGGCGTGATCACCGTCGAAGAAGGACGCCAGACCGAGACCACGGTCGAGGTCGTCGAAGGGATGCAGTTCGATCGCGGCTATCTCTCGCCGCACTTCGTCACCAATCAGGACTCGCAGTCGGTCGAGCTCGAGAACTGCTTGATCCTGATCTACGAAGAGAAGATCTCCAACGCCAAGCACTTGGTACCGCTGTTGGAAGCGGTCAGCCGCGCCAAGAAGCCGCTGCTGATCATCGCCGAGGATGTCGAGGGTGAGGCCCTGGCGACCTTGGTCGTGAACAAGATGCGCGGCATCATCAGCGTGTGTGCCGTCAAGGCACCGGGCTACGGCGATCGTCGCAAGGCGATGCTGGGCGACCTGGCCGTGCTCACCGCCGGCACCGCGGTCTTCAAAGACCTGGGCATTCAGCTCGAATCGGTCAAGCTGTCGGATCTCGGCTCCGCGAAGCGAATTGTCGTGAGCGCCGAGAACACCACGGTCGTCGGCGGCGCCGGCAAGAAGATCGACATCGACGGTCGCGCCGAGCAGATTCGCCAAGAGATCGAAGTCACCGACAGCGAGTACGATCGCGAGAAGCTGCAAGAGCGGCTCGCCAAGCTCGCCGGCGGCGTGGCTCAGATTCAAGTCGGAGCCGCGACCGAGACCGAAATGAAGGAGCGCAAGGCGCTCATCGAAGACGCCAAGGCAGCCACGCAGGCCGCCTTGGAAGAGGGCGTGGTCCCCGGCGGCGGCGTCGCCCTGATCCGCTGCGAGAAGGCGCTCGACAAGGTTGAGCCGATCGGCGACGAGAAGTTCGGCGTGAACATTCTCCGCAACGTGCTCGACATGCCGCTGCGGTGCATCGCCGAGAACGCCGGCCACGACGGCGCGGTCGTCGTCAATCGCGTCCGTCACCTGAAGGGGAAGACCGAAGGCTACGACGCCGACAAGGACCAGTACACCGATCTGGTGCAAGCCGGCATCATCGACCCGGCCAAGGTCGTGCGCGTGGCGCTGCAGAACGCGGCCAGCGTGGCGGCCCTGCTGCTGACGACCGAAGCCCTGGTCACCGAAATTCCCAAGGAAGAAGAAGAAGGCGGCGGTGGCCATCACCACGACGACCACGGCATGGGAGGAATGGGTGGCATGGGCATGGGTGGCATGGGTGGCATGGGCGGCATGATGTAAGCCGCTGCATGTAAGCAACTGTGGCCCACCGCCGGGATTTCGGCCGCACTCGCGTGCTCGCCGTTTTCCCGTCTCACGAAACAACCAAACTATCGCATAGACAACACGAGGATATCGAATCATGGCCAAAGACTTGAAGCTCCGTCCGCTCGATGATCGCGTCGTGGTTGAACCGCTCGAAGCCGAGGAAATGACGGCCGGCGGCATTGTGCTTCCCGACACCGCCAAGGAGCGTCCGCAGCGCGGCAACGTGGTCGCGGTCGGGCCCGGCAAGGTGCTCGATAGCGGCGAGCGCGGCCAGCTTTCGGTGTCGATCGGCGACGAAGTGATCTTCGGCAAGTACGCCGGCACCGACATCGAAGTCGACGGCCGCGACGTCAAGATCCTTCGCGAGACCGACATCCTGGCCAAGGTTTTGAGTTAACCGGTCCTGAGCTAACCCACTACAGCGAACCCAATAGATCGACGAGCTATTGCCGGCGGTCGGCCGAGCCAGCAACGCACGAGTCGGCCTCGAGCATCGCCGCGATACCCGTCACGCCCGACCCTGTTCCCGCAAGGGGAGTGGGGTGAATGCAGACAAATCAACCTAGGAGCGAAACGCCGTGCCCAAGCAACTGCTATTCGAAGATCAGGCCCGCGCCAAAATGCTGCGCGGCGTCGACAAACTCGCCAACGCCGTGGCGATCACGATGGGCCCCACGGGGCACAACGTGATTATCGACAAGTCGTTCGGCGGCCCGACCGTCACCAAAGACGGCGTGACCGTCAGCAAGGAAGTCGAGCTCGACGATCCGTTCGAGAACATGGGGGCCAAGCTCGTCAACGAGGTGGCCTCGAAGACGTCGGACGTCGCCGGCGACGGCACCACGACGGCCACCGTGCTGGCCCGCGCGATCTTCAAGGAAGGCGCTCGGCTGATCGCGGCCGGCAGCAATCCGATGGCGGTTCGTCGCGGCATCGACAAAGCGGTCGACGCGGCGATCGAGCACTTGCGCAGCATGGCCAAGCCGGTCACCAGCAAAGAAGAGATCGCCCAGATCGGCTCGATCAGTGCCAACAACGATCGCACCATTGGCGACCTGCTGGCCAACGCGGTTGAGCGCGTCGGCAAAGACGGCGTCATCACCGTCGAAGAAGGCAAGTCGACCGACACCACGCTCGAGCTCGTCGAAGGCATGCAGTTCGACAAGGGTTACATCTCGCCGTACTTCATCAACCATCCGGCGACGATGGAAGTCTTGTTGGATGACGCCTTCATCCTGATTCACGAGAAGAAGATCAGCGGCCTGCGCGACCTGATCCCGATTCTCGAACAGGTCAGCCAGACCGGCCGGCCGCTGTTGATTATCTCCGAGGACATCGAAGGTGAAGCGCTCACCACGCTGGTCGTCAACAAGCTCCGCGGCGTGCTCAACGTGTGCGCGGTCAAGGCGCCGGGCTTCGGCGATCGTCGCAAGGCCATGCTCGGCGACATTGCCGTGCTCACCGGCGGCACGCTCATCAGCGAGGATCTCGGCTTGCAGCTCGAGAGCCTCACAGTGGCGCAACTGGGCCGGGCCAAGCAGATCAAGGTCGACAAGAACGACACCACGATCATCCAAGGCGCTGGCAAGACGGCTGAAATTCAGGCCCGCATCCAGCAGATTCGCAATCAGGTGGAAGCCACCGAGAGCGAGTACGATCGCGAGAAGTTCCAGGAGCGGTTGGCCAAGCTCACCGGCGGCGTGGCGATCATCTCGGTCGGCGCCAATAGCGAAGCCGACATGAAGCAGAAGAAAGCCCGCGTCGAAGACGCCTTGCACGCGACCCGTGCGGCCGTCGAAGAAGGCATTCTCCCCGGCGGCGGTGTCGCCCTGCTGCGTTGCCGCGAATCGATCGAGAAGATGCGCAGTTCCTGCAAAGGAGACGAGCGGATCGGCGTCGATATCGTGCTCGGCTGCCTCGACTGGCCACTCAAGCAGATCGCCAACAACTGCGGCATCGACGGCTCGGTCGTCGCCGACGAAGTCAGCCAGAAGTCGGGCAATGTCGGCTACGACGCCTACAAGGGTGAGTACGTCGACATGGTCAAGGCGGGCATCATCGACCCCCTCAAGGTCGTCCGCAGCGCCCTGGCCAACGCGGCCAGCATCGCCGGCCTGATGCTCACTACCGAAGCGCTCGTGACCAACCTCGATAAGGACGCCAAGGGCAAGTCCAAGATCGAGGGGAGCGTTCGCTAGCCGTTATGTAGCCGGCCTCTGCGAGGCCGGGACTTCCGGGGTCGCAGACCCCGGCTACAGAAAATCATGTTGTGGGGTCACCTTTCGTCCTTCGGGAGGTGACCCCGTTTTTTCGCCACTTGCCGCACGAACCGCACGGAATTCCCCTCAACGCCAACCGCCTGCCGATCTATAATTCCCAGGCGAACCGCTTCCTTCGATCGTTGGCTCCCATGGCCACTATGGCGTCCAAACGCGATTTCTACGAAGTGCTGGGGGTCGAGCGCCAGGCCGAGCAAAAGGTCATCGCCGATGCCTACCGACGACTTGCGCTGAAGTACCACCCCGATCGCAACCCGGGCGACCAGGACGCGGTCGTCCGCTTCAAAGAGGCCGCCGAAGCCTTCGAGGTGTTGCACGACACCGAGAAGCGGGCCCGCTACGACCGCTATGGGCATGCCGGGGTCGACGGTAACGCCGGTCCGCATTTCGGTGACGTCAACGATATCTTCTCCGCGTTCGGAGATATCTTCGGCGACAGCATGTTCGGCGATCTGTTCGGTGGCGGCGGCGGCGGCCGCCGTGGCAGTCGCGTGCGCCGCGGGGGAGATGTTCGCTGCCACATCATGCTCGACTTGATGGAGGCGGCCCGCGGCGTCACCAAAACCATCGAGTTCGAGCGGCACGAAAAATGTGACGCTTGCAAAGGGGCCGGCACCGCCAAGGGGCACAAACCCGAGACTTGCAGCTACTGCGGCGGGCGTGGGCAAGTGGTGCAGGCGACCGGTGTGTTTCGCGTGCAGACAACTTGTCCGGCCTGTCAGGGCGCCGGCAAGGTCATCAAGCATCCTTGCCCTCAGTGCGAGGGAGTCGGCTTTCGGCTGCAGCGCGTGAAGCGTGAAGTGCGGATTCCGGCTGGCGTCGACAACGACACGCGGCTGCGTCTCGACGGCGAGGGGGAGCCGAGCCCGACCGGCGGTCCGCGCGGCGATTGTTACTGCATTCTGGGCGTTCGCGAGCATTCGCTCTTCCAGCGCGAAGGGCAGCACCTGATCGTGCGGGTGCCGATCACGTTCGCTCAAGCGGCGCTCGGCACGCAGCTCGAAGTGCCAACGCTCGACGGCCGCGAAGAGCTGGCGATTCCGGCCGGCACGCAGCCAGGCGAAGTGTTCAAGCTGCGGGGGCGCGGCCTGCCCGACCCCCAGCGGCGCGGCGTGGGCGACTTGCTCGTGCAGGTGCAATTGGAGGTGCCCAAACGGGTCACGCCGCGGCAAGAAGAATTGCTGCGAGAGTTGGCCGACGAAGAGCACACCAACGTGTCACCGCATCGCAAGAGTTTCTTGGAGCGGCTTCGCGCCTATTTCACCGCGGCCGACGAAGCGGAAACTACGGAGGACTAGAGCGTGACCCCATCCGACGCCCAGACCGACGCCGAGTCGACCCCGCACACCGAG
>Ga0163150_10010318_pt1 | contig 10133 bp, 12 predicted proteins | sample OliLakLV19P2IB_FD_148628 | JGI IMG/M metagenome (GOLD analysis project Ga0163150, IMG submission 148628) | Freshwater microbial mat bacterial communities from Lake Vanda, McMurdo Dry Valleys, Antarctica - Oligotrophic Lake LV.19.P2.IB | ecosystem: Environmental > Aquatic > Freshwater > Lake >...
TTCTAGCGCAGCATGTCGCCTCATTCGACGACGATTTCGGACTCCATCACGGTTTCGAGCTGACGGACGAGCGTGGTCCAGGCGACCCGGGTCTGGCTTCCGATCACGTCGATGCGCGGCAGGCCCGCGCCCCTGACGATGTAATAACCGCCGGGCGCTTTCTCGACGCCGCCCATGATGCAGACGTCATTTGCGAGCCGGCAGCTCAGGCCCAGGCGGCCGTACCCGAAATCGTCGAAGAACTTCAGGAAGCCGCCCTGCAGCGCCGCGGCAACGCTGCCGCCGCTCCCGCCTCCGATACTCGTCAGGTTGGTGACCGCCCGCTGGCTGATGCGGTGCTTCGAGCGGTCGTCCGGCGGCGTGTAGAGAAATGCGTCGAACGCTTCCGGCATCCAGCCGAAAGTCGCGAGATCCGCGATCCGCCCCGACAGCCGACCCGTGATCATGCCGAAGGAAAATGTCTGCGTGACCAGGGCGAGATCAAGGTCGTCGATGTCGATACTCGCGTGCATGCGCGGAAACTTGCCGAGCGGGTCGCTGAGGCTCAGGTCGCGCACGACGACCTGGCCGTCGAAGACGGTCGCCTCGAGATTGCCGTCGAGCGTCACGACGCCTTCGCGCAGCTGCAGGCCGGGGATGCTGCCGGCGAGCGTGCCCTGGAACTCGGGCCAGCCGAAGGCGCGCGACAGATTCGCAACGCCGATCGGGCGGATTTCCGCGTCGAAGCGCATGTACATCTCATCCGTACCCGCGTGCCGGACGCGCAGCGTCTCGATCGCGAGTCCGCCGTCGAAAATCGGAATGACGACTGGTTGCAGCAGCCGGAAATGCCGCCCTGTCGTCGCAAATGGCAGGTCCGCGGCGCCGAGTTCGAGGCCCCACAGCTGCCCGGAATTCCAGGCGAGGCGCGACAGGAAAAGGTTGTCGTCGATGTGGCCCGCGAGCGAGCTTCGCGACGCGTCGTCGAACCAGTTGACCCGGCCGCGTAGTCCTTCAAGCGAGATTGCCGCGGTGGGGCTGTCGACCGTGACCGCGTCCAGTTCGAGCGCGGCGCGCGTCGGGTAGCCGCCGTCGATGTCCACTTCGCCGCGGATCGTGCCGGCCCCTGCGAGATCCTTGAATCCGCTGTCGATCAGGAATGGCTGCACATAGGCCGGCAGCGCGTTCGCGACGTCGAGCGCGGTGATCCGGATGCGCGCCTCGGGCAGCAGTATCTCGGCTCCGAAGTCGAGCGTGGCTGCGCCGCTCGCCTGCAGGACACCCGTGTGATCCAGGGTAAAGTCTTCCGCAACCATTCGCGCTGAATCCGTGTCGAGCATTCCCGAAAATTCGATCTCGGCGCCATGCGCCCCGAAATCCAGGAAGACCGGGTCGCTGTAAGCCTGACCGCCCGTGAGCGCCAGCCGTCCCTTCGTCGTGAAGGCGCTTGCATTCGTCGCTGTTACGTCGATTCTAAAATTTCCCGTCAGCCGCTCGCCGGCGAGCGTACCGGCCGTATCAGAGAAGTCGAGCGTCTGAAGAGCGATGTCCGCTTGTGCGGTCCGAAGCAGTTCGCCGTTCCCGGCCGCACGAAAATCTCCGGCGGCCTTGCCCGCGACGCTCAAGTCCTGCGGCAGTTCGAGCCAGGGCTTTGCAACAACCGCAAGACGGGCAATATCGAGATCCGTGAGGTTCGTGTCGAGCGTCCAGCTCGAGCCGCGAAACGACAGATCGAGCCGGCCGTGGCCTTCGGCGATCCCGAAGCGTTCGAAGCCGAGCCTGAGGCTTCCGTCGGCAAGGCGCTTCGCCTTGAACCGCGTGTCCTGAACGCCGAGCGAGCCGAGCGAACCCGAAAGACGCCCGTGCTCGCAGCTCAACTCGTCGCCGGTGATTCGGAGCTCCGGACAATCGAGCGCGAATCCGGAAAGCGGGCCGGTTGCCGCGACGCCGCGGACCTTTGCGGCGCGAATCCCGATCGATCCCGGCGAATCCGTGGCCGGCGCCCAGTCGACGCGAAGACCCTCAATTGAAAGCCCGGCGAACTCGAAATGCCCGACTTCGACGTGCAATTGGCCGGCCGCGGGCGCCTGCGCAGTTGCACAGAGCAGGGCGCAGCCGGCAATCGCAGCGGCGAACCGTGTCGTCATTGAAGACAAGTATGACGGACGTGCGGTCTAAGCCGCTGTCAGCCAGAGGCGCGTCGGCGCGTGCGGCGTTCGAGGGCGGGATCCTCCAGTTCGCGTTTCAACCGCGCAAGCAAGTCGATCGTCTGCGACGCGTAGGCCCCGATCCACCGGTCGTGAATCTCCTTGATCGGCAACACATTCAGGTAATTCCAGCGTTGGCGACCGACGGTGCGGGTGGCGACGAGATCCGCGCGCTCGAGCACGCTGAGATGCTGCATCACCGTGCAGCGGTCCAGCTTGTCGAAATGCCCGCAAAGCTCGCCCGTCGTGCGCGGTGCTGCGCGCAACTGGTCCAGGATCTCGCGGCGCGTCGCATGGCCGAGCGCGCGGAAGATGCGGTCCTGCTTGTCGAGTCGTCTTATCATGTTATAAGATTATAACATCTTTTGAATCCGGGGAAGCCGTCATGGAGCTCAACGTCGACGTCTACGCGAAAATTGCGCGCCCGGTCGCGGAGGTCTTCGAGGCGGTCACGGACCCGAAACAGCTGTCGTCGTATTTCACGACCGGTGGCGCGAGCGGCCCGCTCGCCGAGGGCACGACGGTACTGTGGAAGTTCGGCGATTACCCGGGCGAGATTCCGGTGACCGTCACGCGGCTGGTCCGAAACGAGCGCATCGAGTTCCGCTGGGATGCCGACGAAGGGTCTTACCAGACTGCGGTCGTCATGACCTTCGAACCGACGGACAGCGGCGGCACACTCGTCCGCGTGGTCGAGACCGGCTGGCATCAGAACGAGAAGGGTCTCAAGAGCTCGTATCAGAACTGCTGCGGCTGGACCCAGATGCTCTGCTGCCTGAAGGCCCACCTCGAATACAGGATCAATCTGCGGCGGGGATACTTCTAGCGGGATGTCGATTTCGACGCCGCCCGACCGACTATGGGTTGTAATGAATCCAGCCTATATGGTCGCTGCCGTGATTACGGCAGCGGAGTCAACCCGTCGGGGCGCCAGCCAGGAGGCGGCCATGCAATATCTTTGCCTGATCTACGAGGACGAGAAGGAGTGGCAGAAACTGCCGCCGGCTGAATCGACGAAGATCATCGGCGAATTCTCGTCCTACACCGAGTCGGTCAAGAGAAGCGGGAACTACGTCGGCGGTAACGCGCTCGAACCCTCGCACACGGCGACGACCGTGCGCGTCCGCCAGGGCCGGGTGGCGACGACCGACGGGCCCTTCGCCGAAACGAAGGAACAACTCGGCGGTTACTATCTGCTGAAGGCGCGCGATCTCAATGAAGCGATTCAGCTTGCGGCGCGCATTCCCGGCGCGCGTTTTGGCGCCGTCGAAGTACGCCCTGTCGTGGAGATGTAACACATGCGATACATGATCATCGTCAAGGCAACGAAGGACTCGGAAGCAGGCGTGATGCCGCCCGAACATCTTTTCGCCGAAATGGCGGCCTATCACGAGGAGCTCGCGAAAGCCGGCGTGCTGATCGACGGCTCCGGGCTGCAGGCGACTTCCAAGGGCTGGCGCGTGCGTTACCGGGGCGCGGGCCGCAGCGTCATCGATGGGCCATTTGCCGAGACGAAGGAACTGATCGCGGGCTACACGATGATCCAGGTGAAGACCCGCGCCGAGGCCGTCGAATGGTCCCGCCGGTTCCCGAACCCGACGCTCGACGGATCCGACTGCGAAATCGAGGTGCGGCAGATGTTCGAGCTTGAGGACTTCGGGCCGGGCGAGGCGGTCGAGCGCTTCCGCGAGATGGGCATGAGCGGAGAGGAGAAGAAACCATGAAGTTTGTCTGCCTGGGCTATTTCGACGAGAAGTGGTGGGGGACATTGAACGATGCCAAGCAGCAGGCGATGGTTGCCGAGTGCACCGCTTTCGACTTGAGACTGCAGAAAGACGGTCATTTCGCCGGTGGAGTTGCGCTCCAGGGAGCGGAGTCCGCGACCACTTTGCGCTGGAAGAACGGCAAAGCGTCGCTGACCGACGGCCCGTTCGCCGAGACCAAGGAACTACTCGGCGGCATCCTCATTCTCGAGGCGAAAGACAAGGACGAGGCGATCCGGGTGATGAGCCGTCATCCGGGCGTCCGCATGGGCGGCTTCGAGGTCAGGCCCGCCGATGAAGCATTCATGGCAGAACACCCGGTACTGAAATCGTTGTAGGAGAAACTCATGCATTACGTCGATGGATTCGTAATTCCCGTCCCAAAGCGAAAAGTCGCGGCCTACCGCCGCATGGCACGCCTTGCCGGCAAGATCTGCAAAGAACTCGGTGCGCTGCAATACTTCGAGTGCATCGCGGATGACGTGAAAGCCGGCAAGCTCACTTCGTTCCCGCAGGCCGTGAAGCTGAAGAAAGGCGAGACCGTGATTTTCTCGTTCATCATCTACAAGACCAGAATGCAACGCGATCGTGTCAACAAGAAGTTCATGAGCGACCCGCGGCTCAAGAAGTACATGGACCCCAGCAAGATGCCCTTCGACGGCAAGCGCATGTTCTGGGGCGGATTCAAGAGCATCGTCGAGTACTGACATGCAATACATGATGATGTGCTGCATCGAGGAGAAACGCTGGATCGCGCTTCCGGAGTCGAGCGGTGAGGCGATCATGCGCGACTACGTCCTGTGGATCGCGGAACTCGAAGAGCGCGGACAGCACCGCATGAGCGCGCGGCTTGCGCCCTCCGGGACCGCGCACACGATCCGCCAGCAGGGCGGGCGCAGGGTCGTGATCGACGGGCCATTCGCCGAGACCAAGGAGCAGTTCGGCGGTTACCATCTGGTCGAATGCCGGGACCTGGACGAAGCTGTGGCACTCGCGGAACGCATTCCGACACTGCCGCACGGCGGCGTGGTCGAGGTGCAGGCCGTGGAGCCGGAACGCTGAGCGAGGACGATGTCCGCAGCGGTTCCGCCGCGGCGGTCGACGCCGTCTATCGCGAAGAATCCCGCCGCGTGCTCGCGACCCTGATCCGCCTGCTCGGGGATTTCGACCGGGCGGAAGAGGCGATGCAGGAGGCGTTCGCGGCGGCCATCGAGCAGTGGCCGCGCGACGGCGTGCCCGCCAATCCCCGCGCCTGGCTGGTGTCGGCCGGCCGCTTCAAGGGAATCGACGCGATGCGGCGCCATTCGCGGATCGACGGTTCCTACGACACGGTCGAGGACCTGGCGGGCCAGGAATCATCCGATCCTGCGCGCGCCGTCGACGATGTAGTCGAGGATGACCGACTCCGGCTCATGCTCACCTGCTGTCATCCGGCACTCGCGCCGGACGCCCAGGTCGCGATGACGCTGCGCGAAGTCTGCGGCCTGACAACGGAAGAGATCGCAAGCGCCTTCCTGATCCCCCCGCCGACACTCGCGCAGCGGATCGTCCGCGCCAAGACAAAGATCCGGGATGCGCGCATCCCGTACGAGATTCCGGCGGCTGCCGAACTGCCCGAACGCCTCGACGCCGTGCTCCGCGTCGTCTATCTCGTGTTCAATGAGGGCTATGCGGCATCGAGCGGAGACACGCTGACGCGCGCCGACCTTTCGGCCGAGGCGATCCGCCTCGGGCGGCTCCTGCTCGAATTGCTGCCGGAGCCGGAAGCTACGGGGCTTCTCGCGCTCATGCTCCTCCAGGATTCGCGCCGCGCGGCGCGCACGTCCGAAGCCGGAGACATCATCTTGCTCGACGAGCAGGACCGGTCGCTCTGGAACCGCGGTCAGATCGACGAAGGACTCGCGCTCTCGCGGCGCGCCCTGGCCTCGCGGCGATTCGGACCGTACACGCTCCAGGCCGCGATCGCCGGCGCGCATGCCGAGGCGGCGACCGCGTCCGCGACCGACTGGAACCGGATCGTCGGCGTCTACAACCTGTTGCTCGAAGTCGAGCCATCGCCGGTCATCGAACTCAATCGCGCCGCGGCGATCGCGATGCGCGCCGGGCCGGCCGCGGGCCTCGCGCTCATCGAAGCGATCATGGAACGCGGCGAGCTCGCGGACTACCAGCCGGCACATGCCGCGCGGGCGGACCTGTGCCGCAGGCTCGGCCGGGCGAAAGATGCGCGCGAGTCCTATCGACGCGCCCCCGAATTGACGCGACAGGGCGCGGCGCGCCGGTTCCTGGAACGGAGACTCGCGGAGCTGGCTTCAGACTAGCCTGTAGAATGCTCCGATGCCGGGCGTCATTTCGATTTCGAATCTCACGAAGACCTATGCGACCGGCCAGTCCGCGCTGAAGAACGTCTCACTCGACATCCGGCCGGGCGAAATCTTCGCGCTCCTTGGCCCGAATGGCGCCGGCAAGACGACACTGATCAGCATCGTCTGCGGCATCGTCAATGCGACTTCCGGCAGCGTGCTGGTCGACGGCTACGACATTCAGCGGGAGTATCGGGCGGCGCGCTCGCGCATTGGCCTGGTTCCCCAGGAACTCGCGATCGAGGCATTCGAGACGGTGCGCGCCGCGGCCACTTTCAGCCGCGGGCTGTTCGGCCGCGCTCCGGACGCCGCGCATATCGAACGCGTGCTGTGCGACCTGTCGCTCTGGGACCGCCGCAACGACATCATGATGACGCTTTCCGGCGGTATGAAACGACGCGTGATGATCGCGAAGGCGCTGGCGCATGAGCCGCGCATCCTGTTTCTCGACGAGCCGACGGCGGGCGTCGACGTGGAGCTGCGCCGCGACATGTGGGCGCTGGTCAGGCGGCTCCGCGACCAGGGCGTGACGATCATCCTGACGACGCATTACATTGACGAGGCCGAGGAAATGGCGGACCGGATCGGCGTCGTCAATCACGGCGAACTGATCGTCGTGGAGGACAAGAAGGTCCTGATGAAGAAACTCGGCAAGCGGCAGCTGACCCTGACGCTCCAGGAGCCGCTCGCGGCGCTGCCGCCGGAACTCGGCGAATGGCAGCTTGCCCTGAATGCGCATGGCTGCGAGCTCCAGTTCACATTCGATGCGGCGCTCGAGCAGACCGGGGTCGCGGCGCTATTGCGGCGTCTCGAGCAGCTCGGCATCAATTACCGTGACCTGAATACGCGGGAGAGTTCGCTCGAGGAGATATTCGTGAGCCTGGTTGGCCGTGGAGCGCGGCAATGAGTGCGCTTTCCTTCAATCGCCATGGCGTCTGGGCGATTTACCGGTTCGAGATGGCGCGGTTCCTCCGTACGCTCCTGCAGAGCGTGCTGACGCCCGTCATCACGACGTCGCTCTTCGTTGTCGTCTTCGGCGCGGCGATCGGCTCGCGGATGAACGAGGTGGACGGCGTCAGCTACGGCGCCTTCATCGTGCCCGGGCTGATCATGCTGTCGCTCTTCACCGAGAGCATTGCGAACGCCTCGTTCGGGATCCACTTCCCGAAATTCACCGGCACGATCTTCGAGATCCTGTCGGCGCCGGTCGCCGCCTTCGAGATCGTGCTCGGCTACGTGGGCGCGGCCGCCACCAAGTCGGTATTGCTGGGGCTCATCATCCTGGCGACGGCCTCGTTCTTCGTGCCGATCACCATCCAGCATCCCGTCTGGATGATGACGTTCATGGTGCTCACTGCGGTGACCTTCAGCCTGTTCGGCTTCATCGTCGGAATCTGGGCGAAGAACTGGGAGCAGATGCAGCTGATACCGATGCTGATCGTGACGCCGCTGACCTTCCTGGGCGGCGCCTTCTATTCCATTGACATGTTGCCACCCGCCTGGCGCACCGTCACGCTGTTCAATCCGGTCGTCTACCTGATCAGCGGATTCCGCTGGAGCTTCTACGGCCAGTCGGATGTCAGCGTCGAGGTCAGCCTCGGCATGACGCTCGTTTTCATGCTGGCCTGCCTCGGGGCGATCGCCTGGATCTTTCGCACCGGATACCGGCTGAAAAATTGACCGCAGTCCACATTCCTGCGGTTGCAGCCTGGGATACACTGCCTTCGTCCATCCGGAGAGGCGAATGATGCCGGGCAAGCGGGCGCTGGTGGTCGACGATTCCAAGTCCGCGCGGGTCGTTCTGAGCCGCATGCTCGAGCGTTACGGAATCGAGGTGGATTCCGCCGAGTCGGCCGAATCGGCCCTCGAATACCTGAAGGATCGCCGCCCGGACGTGATCTTCATGGATCACCTGATGCCGGGCATGGACGGACTGCAGGCCGTCCGTCACATCAAATCGCAGCCCGAGCTCTGCTCGATCCCCATCATGATGTACACCTCGCAGGAGGGCGAGATTTACGGCGGTCAGGCGCGCGCCTCGGGCGCGGTCGGCGTGCTGCCGAAATCCATTCGTCCGATCGACGTGACAAAGGCGCTGTACCAGCTTCAGCTGTTACAGGACCGGCGCGACGACGAGCCATCCGCCCTCGAAGCCGTCGGCGGCGAAGTACGCCGCGAGCGCGCCCCTGCGAGCGCCCCCACGTCTGTCGAGACCCTGCTCAAGGACCAGAATCTCGAACTCCGTCGTTTTATCGTCTCGACACTCGACACCTGGACCCATCGAATCGTCGCCGAGCTCCGGCCGAAGGCTTCCATGGAGGATGCCGAGGCGGAAGCGGCAGGTGTCGAAGTGGCGCCACCCTCGAAACCCTGGCCCTGGGTCATCGCGACGGCGTCGGCCGCAATCGCATTCATCGTGGTCGCAATTCTCTACTGGCAGGCCCGAGTCGCGACGGAACAGGCGGAGCGCGCCTTCGAGGCGGTCATGGCGTCGAACGAAACGCTGACGAGGGCCATCGAGAAATGGCGCATCGCCGGCGAAGCCTCGGCTGATTCGGCGGGTCAGGAAGGATTCCGGCCGATGGTGCTCGCGATCCCGTTCGGCGAGCAGGCCTTGAATCCCGCGAGACTCGAGTCCGTGCGCACGCTCGTAGCACAGCTCGAGCGCGCGGCGATCAGTGGCATCGTGCGGATCGAAACATTCGCCGGCAGCTTCTGCCTCGCGAGTGCGGGCGATGACGGCTATACACTCGCGGCCCCGGCGTCGCCGGCCGCGCAGTGCGAGCAGATCGGCAATCCCTTCGACGATACGCGCGGCAGTGCAGCGCGCCAGCCGCTCGGTTTCGCGAACCTGGCGGCATCGGTGCGGCAGCGCACGGGCAGCGCGATCGAGCTCGAGCTTGTACCGGGGCCGCGCGAACGCCTCGCGGTCTCGTATCCGGCCATCGAACAGGCGACGGCCGGGCAGTGGAACGCCGCGGCCCAATCCAACAACCGCATCGAGATCAGCATCGTCGAGCGATGAGGCCGCGTCCGCTGATTTACGGCGCGAACGGCTACACCGGCGAGATGATCGCGCGCGCCGCCGTCCGCGAGGGTCTCTCGCCGGTGCTCGCGGGCAGGTCGGAAGCGGCCGTCGCGGCCCTTGCGAACGAGCTCGGCTGTGAATTCCGCGTCTTCGATCTTCACGAGCCGGCGAACCTCGCCGCAGGACTCGCGGAATGTGGTCTCGTGATCCATTGTGCGGGACCGTTCTCGAAGACGGCAGCGCCGATGATGGCGGCCTGTCTCGCCACGCGCGTGCATTACACGGACATCACGGGCGAGATCGACGTGTTTGAGCATGCATTTGCGCAGGACGCCGCGGCGCGCGCGGCCGGAATCCTCATCTGTCCCGGAATCGGATTCGACGTCGTGCCAACGGACTGCGTTGCGCTCGCACTCGCAAGGGCGATGCCGGGCGCCACCCGACTCACGCTCGGCTTCGACAGTAGAAGTGGTTTGAGCCGCGGCACGGCCGCGACGAGCTTGGAAGGACTCGGCCATGGCAGCCGCGTGCGCGAGAACGGCGAGATCCGGCGCATTCCGCTCGGGTCGCGCTCCCGCCGGATCGACTTCGGCGCCGGCCTGAAGCTCGCGACCGCGATTCCCTGGGGGGATGTCAGCACCGCCTTTCGCACGACCGGCATCGGCAATATCGAGGTTTACGTGCCGGTCTCGCCGTCGGCGCTCGTAGGCCTGCGTCGCCTCGGCCACTTCGGCTGGATCCTGCGCCGAAGGTCGATTCAGTCCTTCCTGAAATGGCGCATCCGCAAGCGCGCGCC
>Ga0163150_10010321_pt1 | contig 10129 bp, 11 predicted proteins | sample OliLakLV19P2IB_FD_148628 | JGI IMG/M metagenome (GOLD analysis project Ga0163150, IMG submission 148628) | Freshwater microbial mat bacterial communities from Lake Vanda, McMurdo Dry Valleys, Antarctica - Oligotrophic Lake LV.19.P2.IB | ecosystem: Environmental > Aquatic > Freshwater > Lake >...
TATCAGCCGTGCTCACCTACTTCCTGGAATGCTCCATGCCGTGCTCGAGGGAGGGTCGCTGCAGGATGCATCGGATACTTCTCCGGGAAGCGCGATATGGCGTCTCAGAGCCGCGATTCCCACAGGCTTCCGGACCGCTATCGCCAGAGCGTTGCCGGAATGGGCCGCGCTCGAGCTCACGGCTCGTCTTGAGTTGCGCGGGACGGACTGGGCGAAGACCCGCGCGTTTATGATGCCCTGCGGCGACTGTGGCTACGTGCGTCTCAATCTGAAGGGACGAGAGCGCGATGGGATTGTGAAGCCGGAGGACGCCGAGGACTTGTTGGACGATATCGCCCGTGGGCTTCAGACGTTCCGTGATCCTGACGATTGCCCGACCGTGCGGAGGGTGGAACGTGGGGCACACATCGTGGGTTACGACACGCACGCGCATAACTTTCCCGACCTGGTGGTGTATTGGAACGACCGCGTACCGCCGCATTTTGCCGGCGTGACGTCTACTCAATACGGTGAGGTTCCGGCCATCGGCTGGGGGAGCGGGCGAACCGGTGAACACCGCGACGATGCATGGGCGCTCGTCGTTCCCGGCAGTTCAAGGCTGAGGGTCCCGACCAACCCTCTCCATATCGTGGATATGGCGGCCACGATCTGTTCAGTGCTCGGCGTGGATGCCGAAGGACTCGCAGGCCAGCCGTTATTAGAGCGGCGACATGAACCTACGCACAAGTGAAGAGAATGGTGTGATCAACGAAACGAAGAGGTATGCATGATTGCGATCCTGCAGTTTGATGGGGCAAGCCGACTACATCTTGAGCAGATGTTGGCCGCAGGGTATCTACCAGGGCTGGCCAGCCTTCGATCTCGTGGAACGTGGTTTGATCTAGGCACGCCGGCGACCCACTTTGAAGGGGCAGCCGCCTATTCCCTTTCAACCGGGAAAGAACTTGGGGAGCATGGGCTCTACTACCCATGGCTATGGTCTGCGACTGAACAGCGGGTTCGCTTCTACGACGATCTGCCTGCGCCGGAAGCCGTCTGGGAACGCATCGGGCGCGCTGGGCGTCGGTCACTGGTTATCGATCCCTACGAGATGAGAGCCCCTGAAGCCATGCAGGGACTGTTTCTCACCGGCTGGCAGTTCAAGAACCGAGTGGTCCTCAGAACGCGCTCCGTCCCACGCGCCATGCAGCGTGAGATCGAGCGTGAGCTGGGTCGGCCGCCGGTAGGGGAAGAAGTCTACGGCCGTCCTGAGACTTCGTCGCTCCTGCGTTTGAAAAATGGTTTGGTCGCGGCTCCGCGTCGCGGGGCCGCTGTCATTGAGACCATCGTGAAACGGGAACGGTTCGATCTGATCTGGATCAGCTTGAGCGCGGCGCATCTCGGTGGGCATCGGTTTTATGACATTGCCCAGTTCTCAGAGGAGCTTGCGTTAGCGCGGCATCCTGAACTCAGCACCGCTCTCCACGATATCTATCGAGCGGTGGATGAAGCACTGGCTCGAATTGTGACGGCGCTTCCCGCAGAGACCGATCTCATCATCATGTCTCCGACGGGCATGGGTCCCAACAACAGCCGATCGTATCTGCTCCCGGCCATGCTCGATGCGGTAATGACCGATCGCGGTCCTCATGGAGCCCAACTCCGGGCGGCTCCAGGGAGTTCGTTGTGGCGGATTCGCGCAGCGGTACCAACGAGTGTCAGATCATGGATCGCGGAGATGATTCCGGACCGCCTGGCCTTGGAGCTGGCGGCGCGGCTCGAATTGCGGGATGTGAAGTGGGACCGCACCAAAGCCTTTATGATGCCTAACGACGATGCAGGCTACCTGCGGCTCAATCTGCGTGGTCGCGAGCGGGATGGGATCGTCGAGCCGAAGGAGGTCGAGCCTCTGTTGGAAAAGATCACGAACGGTCTTCTGACCTTTCAGAATAACGACGGCTCTCAGGCAATCCGCAAGATCTGGCGGGTCTCAGAACTGGGATATCCAGGCCCCTTTCACGATCAACTTCCCGATCTCGTGGTGCAGTGGAATGAGCGAGTTGTCATGCCGTTGATAGGGGTCCGATCGACCCAATTCGGAGAGATCCCGTCACCCGGATGGGGAACAGGCCGCACAGGTTGTCATACCGGCGAAGCCTGGGCCCTCGTCGTTCCTGGAGGCTCCCAGCTCAAAACCTCCATCACAGCTCCTCATATCATCGACATTGCTCCGACGATCTGCACAGTCTTGGGAGTGGACCCTGCCGGCTTGCGGGGGCAGTCGTTCTTGGAGCCACGGCAGTGTCAGGCCGGAGGGTTATGATCACGATGCATGAAGGGCGAAGATAATGGAGCTGCCTGTCATTGCGCGCTCGCACTTCACTCGTGGATTTGTAGTTGCCGGTTTGGCTTTGTTTGCCATCCTCGTGTGGAAAATCGGCCCGGCCTTGATCGGCAACATGCTCTGGGGAGTAGGGTGGGCGCTCCCACTGGTCGTGATGCCCCATATCATCGTGACTCTTTTTGAAGTCTCAGGATGGTGGTATGCATTTCCTAACCGGAAGCCTCCGATTACCTATCGCAAGGTGCTGGAGTTCACGGTGGCGGCAAAAGCCATTCAGCTGATCACACCCTCGATTGCACAGGTCGGCGAACTACTGAGAATTCATCTGCTCAGATCGGCGGGCGTGAGCGCAGATATCGGCACAGCGTCCGTGGTTGCCGCTAAGACGACCATGATGATCACCGAATTGCTATTTTTGGCGCTGGGATTGGCGGTTGCCCCGAGCCTGCTCGCTCGCGAGAAGTCTCTGGCCTTGTCGATCGGAATCGGAATGTTCCTCATGGCCGTGACCATCTTGGGCGTCGTGCTGTGGCAGCGAGTCGGTTTCTTTGCTCCGGCAATTTGGCTGAGTCGACGCCTGAAGGTCTTGACGGCTTTTTTCGATCGGCATGAAGAGCTGATGGTCTCTACCGACTATATGCTGAAGCAGTATCTCAGTGATGGCCGGCGATTTTTCTTGTCATGTGTCTGGAATTTCATGGGATGGCTCGCGGGTGCCATCGAAGCGTGGGTGATACTGAGCCTGCTCGGACTCTCCTATGACGTGGTGACGGCCTTGATCGTCCAGGTCTGGCTTGTCATGGTTATCCGATTGACAGCGTTCGTCCCGGGCAATCTCGGCACGCAAGAAGCGGGAGTGGTCATGATATTTTCTGTTCTTGGGTTTGCACCGGAGAGCGCCATCGCCTTTGCTTTGCTCCGCCGGGTACGGCAGCTTGCCTGGATTGCCGCTGGTCTCAGCATATTGACCCACATTTACCATACGTCGACGACGGAGACTCTCCAGGTAAGAGATTAAACGGATTTGCGATGCAAGGCGCTTACATGACCGGCGGCTCCGCTCTCAATTATCAGGCGCTCAATCAACCGGTCGGCTGGGGAATCTTAGGAACCGGATACATCGCTGGGATGTTCGCCGCAGATCTGGCATGTGTAGCCGGGGCCAGATTAGTCGCTGTCGGGTCGCGCAGCAAGGAGAAGGCAGACGCGTTTGGTGAACGATTCGGCATTCCACACCGTCACGGCAGTTATGCGGAGTTGGTCCAAGATTCGCAGGTGCAGGCTGTCTATATTGCGACACCGCCCTCGGCACACAAAGAAAACATGCTGCTCTGTCTCAACGCGGCGAAGGCGGTGCTCTGTGAAAAGCCTTTTACCGTGAACGCTCGAGAGGCTGAAGAAGTCATTGATCTGGCCCGCCGCAAAAAAGTATTTCTCATGGAAGCCATGTGGACAAGGTTCCTCCCTGCGATGGGCAAAGTGCGAGAGTTGTTGGCCGAGGGTACCATCGGGGAAGCGAAGTCGCTGAGCGCCGATTTGGGCAGCCCTGTGTCTGAAGAACAACGAGGCAGAATGTATGACCCAGGATTGGGCGGTGGGGTGGTTCTGCACAAGGGGGTTTATTTACTGTCGCTGTCGTCGATGATCCTGGGAACTCCAACGGAGATCAAGAGCCTTGGATATGTCGGAGAGACCGGTGTCGATGAAGAAGTAGGCATCGTGCTGAGTTGTCCTGCCCAACGAATGGCGGTGCTGCACTGTTCGATGCGAGTGCATACCGCACGAGAAGCCGTCATCATCGGTACGAAAGGCACGATGAGAATTCATGCTCCCGTCAATTGTCCCTCTCGTTTGTCCCTGACCCAACATCAAGGAAGGGATAGACATGGTGGGGACGGCAATTCACCTCTGCGTAGTAGAGCCAAAGATCTGTTTATCTCGTACGGCAAACGCAGTCGCATGGTCCGTTGGGCACGCGAACGTTGTTGGGCGTTGGGAGAATTCTTGCTCCACGGGACTCGCACGCAGGAACTGTTCTTCCCGCCGATCGGACACGGACTTCATTACCAAGTTGCGGAAGTTACCAAGTGTCTGCGCCTAAGACAACTCGAAAGCGACATCATGCCATTGGATGAAACACTGAGTATCATGCGCACGATGGATCAGATTCGGGGCCAGAAGGATTGAGATACGGGTGACGAGGCTGTTGCCCGTGACCACCCAACAACACCACGACGCTGGTTTAATTGAGAAATGAACGGAAGGGGTATGAATACCAATGAGCCGAGCACCAGCAACGCTGGAAACCTTGCACGAACACTGGCCGCTCTGTCCCACGCATATCTTCTGAATTATTAGTTGGTTTCATGAGCGTTCGGGCGATAATTGAACAACTTCAGCTGATTAGCCGAAAGGCCTGGATGTCATCGGTGATGATGTGGTGAAGTAGCGTATCCAATGGGATTCGCTCAAACAGGGTCAGGGTCAATATCTGTTGCATTTCATACAAGCGCGCGGAGAGGTTGAGGCGTTTCTTAGCGAGGGCGACAAGCACGTACGCCGAGACCGCAATCCAGAGTTGAGGCTTGACGGCGTTCTCGGATGTACCAAACAAGACGTTGCTACAAAGATGCTGCTTGATCCATTTGAAAAACAACTCGACTTGCCAACGGCATCGATACAGCTCGGTGATGGTGATCGCCGACAGGGCAACGTTGTTGGTCAGGAACACCAGCCGCTTGCCGGTCACAGGGTTTTTGAAGTGGATGCGGCGCGGGGGTATGGCGAAGTCCTGACACGAGTAAAAGCCGGTCAGCACGATAGTCTGATCGCACATCTACCCCGTGCTCCGGTCGACCGGATGCGAATACCGACGCTGGGCTTAGAGATTGGATTCGGCGCGCGCCACAATGAAGCTGCCTGCCTCGTGCAGGCGATGCAGCCGTTCGAAATCGATGTAGCCCCGGTCCATGACGTAAGGTCCCCGGCTTGGGCAGCAACAAGTCGAGGACGTTCTGATATGCAGGAACGTGGGATGTTGCTACGCATGTCCAGAGCGTGTGCAGCGTGATGGGCGCCTTGGTCGAGCGAAACGGAGCCCAAGGAAACACCGACCGGAATAGGTCGATGATGGTGGCATCCAGCGCGTAGACCGTGTCTTTCAGGTCCCGGCCAAACGGCTCCCCGGCATACAGACGACGGGCAATTCCAATGAGCGACTGGGCAACCTCGGCATGGATACGCCAGTCGCGCATTTCGTTGGCATCGGCCAGCGTGCTGCGCGAAACACGGCTCGTGATACTCATGGGTACAGCATGCCCGCCTGTGCGCGCAAGCATGCTTCGATGTCGCGCAAGCTCTCGCGATAGGTCAGTGGGGCAAAGGCCATGCAGAGGTGGGCTCGAAGCAGGAAACGCTCTTGACCGTGTGCACCCCGCCATAGCGCGCGACACATCGGCGAAACGTCGTCAGCGGCACATGCTGCGTGACTTGCCCGAACACCAGCTTGCCTCTGTTCATCAATGCCCCCGCGAGTGCGTGTCTCGCAGGATCGCAATTCGCCGAGCCACGCTTCAAATCGAGACCAGGAAAAATCATGAGATATCCATTTTGGATCAACCCATTCTCGCGTTTCAACCGTTCAACGTCCGGACAGCCGTGGGTTGGTTTGTCCTTGGGGATACCTTCAAGTGTAAAATGTTGACTCCGTGGAGCGTCTGGCTTTACGACCGATTGTTCATAAGTTGGATTCCAAGATGCGAGCGCATAAGGGAATCAGTGTTGGGACAAAGTTTGCTCGCAGTCTGCACAGAGCCCCCGAAAGGAAATAGCTAGGATTAGCGATGATGTCAGCTCTTTCCCCATGCATCTCATTTGTTTTACTTCTTCTGATTAGTCGCGCATCCGGTTTCTCTTGGAGAGAGGCAATTCTGGCGGCAGCCGTTGCTTGGGGATCCTCGCTGCTAATCATCACGGAAGTGTTGTCTGCCTTGGGAGCACTGTCCTATCCGACGATTCTCGCCTCCTGGCTCTTGAGTGGTGCGGCACTGGCGGTTCTTTACCTGTGGTTCTTCATGGACAAAGGGCTTATTTCCGAGAGCGTTCGTTCCGTGGTCAGTGCGCCGCTCCTATTAGTGTTGCCGATTGGTCTCATCATCGCTCTTACGGGATTTATCGCCTTCGTTGCTCCCCCGAATAATTATGATTCTATGACCTATCACTTGGCCCGAGTTGTACATTGGATCCAAAATCATAGTGTGCAGCACTATCCAACTCACATCGACCGGCAGCTATTCATGCCCCCGTGGGCGGAGTTTGCCATCACCCATTTCCATGTTTTAAGTGGAGGAGACCGCCTGTCTAATGGTGTTCAATGGTTCAGTATGTTGGGCAGTCTTACGGGCGTGTCACTTATTGCGAAGCAGCTCGGTGGAAGCAAGGAAAGTCAAACACTTGCCGCGCTTATCGCTGCATGTCTTCCCATGGGCATCCTGCAGGCATCCAGTACCCAAACTGACTACGTGGTAACTTTGTGGTTGGTGTGCTTTGCTTATTATGTGCTTCGGCTCTTAGAAGTGTCGAAGAGGCAATTGCCCATTTGTGCCGAATTGGGCTTGGCCGGACTCAGTCTCGGTCTGGCGCTCCTCACAAAACCAACGGCCTACCTTCTTGCTGCCCCCTTCTTGGCTTGGCTTTCTCTCTCCTTAGCTCGGAAGTGGGGAGTGAGATCCGTCAAGATCGCGCTCGCCATATCAGTGATAGCGGCGTCGATTAATCTTGGCCACTATCTCCGAAACCTCGAAGTGTTTGGATCCCCTCTGGCCCCTGCATCCACAGTATCCCGTAATACCAATGTCTCACATGACCGCACGTTTCTCGCATCACAATTTATTTCCAACTTCATCAGAAACACCGCCGTAGAAATGTCCACGCCGTTTTATTATGGCAATCGAATCGTCGAGGTCGCGGTGGAGAAATTAGAAATAATGCTTCGCATGGAAGGGGATCATCGAAACTTCAGATTATCGCCGCGTCAAAATCATGAAGACTATGCTGGGAACCCAATTCATCTACTTCTGATCGCTCTGTGTGGGGCAGCGTTGTTAGGTGCAGCAAAGCGAGGAGGAGCGTCGAGCATTCAATATTATGTTCTGTCACTTTTCACTGGCTATCTCGTGCTCTGCTTCTATCTTAAGTGGAACATTTGGATTACGAGATTGCACTTGCCTCTCTTTGTGCTTTGGGCTGCTGCTATTGCCACCACTCTGAGCGGCACCGTTTTAGCTCGAGCGCGAACGTATGTTATCGTTCTCCTCGTTGTCACATCCCAGTTCTCGGTTTTCTATAACCAGGCACGACCTTTATTCGGGACAGGAAGCATACTTACGGTGCCCAGACTAGAGCAGTACTTCCGGAACAGGCCTCACGATCAGGCCCCATACACATACGCTGCCACTCTGGCCCAAGCCAAGGGATGCACTGAGATAGGGTTGTGGCTGGAGGGAAACAATTATGAATATCCTCTGTGGATCTTACTAAACGTTGTGAGAACCGAACGCATACGAGTTGAGCACATTCGCGTAAGTAATGAATCTTTCATGGCTTCTCGGCATGGAGATGCAAATAACTTTGTTCCCTGCGCGCTCGTGGTCGTGGCGGCGGTAGAAAAGGCAAGTCAGATTACAGAAGCTGATAGAACGTATTCGAAAATTTGGAGTACCAACATAACTACTCAAGGTATATCGAGTACAGGTAAAACTGGCACAAAGGACAACACAGTAGCTGTATACGAATTGGAAGAGGATCACCCGTAATTCATCATGGCCGACCAAAATTTTCGAGACATAATTTATGGTGAATGAGGTGTGACGTCTCCCCGGAAAACGACGGCAGGTTGAAACTAGAGTACGACGGCAACTTCGGCGGTCCTAGCCCGCATTATTCATGAAGATTCGTTGCGAAAGCGCGCAGACGCGATGCGAGACAGGCACTCGGAGGCGTGAAGCGCTGAGGCATACTCGTGCAGTATGTCGAAGCGTTGAGCGGCGAGACTGCCTGTCGGAGCCGCGTATCCACGCTTGCAGCAGAAGGTTCATGAATAATTCGGGCTAGGCGAAGGAGTGGACCCAGGAAGCGGTCGAAATTCTCCGAGGAACAGATTGTGTACGCCATCCGACACAGGCCGACGCGGGCACCTCGTCGGCGACCTCTGCCGACAACGTGGGGAGAATGACGCGATCTTCTACGCCTGGAAGAAGCGGTCCGCGCACCTGGGCGTGAGTGAGCTGCTCCGACTCCGGCAGCTGGAGGAAGAACACAGACGATTAAAACGGCTCGTGGCCGACCTCTCGCTCGACCAGCATAGGCTGTCGGAGGCCCTGCGAAAAAAAGTCTGAAGCCCGTCCGCCGCCCGGAACTCGCCGAGTAGTTTCAGTCCACGTTCCAGGTGCGGTGTGCGAGGGCCTGCCGGTTGGCGCCATTCAGTCGAGCCGCCTGGGATTGACGAAGTCGGGCGAAGGGTCCATCAGGGCTCCGGCTACGCATTCGCGATCTGGCCCACGCCCGGCCCCGGTTCGGCTACGTACGGATCTGGGTGGTACTGCGGCGCGCAGGCGGGCTCGCAACTCGGAAGCGGGGACGACGACTGTATCGGCTAGAGGGTGTGCCATTGCGCCTGCGGGTACGACGACGGAAACATCTCGCACTTCACCGAGGGCCGGCTCCGGTACCGATGGGACCGAAGGAGCGTAGGCTCAACACATCCTTGAAACCTGGCGGCTCGACTATAACCAGTGTCGCCCTCACAGCTCGCTCGGCCACCTGACGCCGAATGAGCTTCTTGGACCACGTCAGGCTGAACAGATCGACGAAGAAGTCGTCTGCTCGAGTGAAGAGTTGTCTCGTTACGGGGCCAACGTCATCTGCCAGAACGTTCTCCTTATGGACCGTCTCAGATTAGAGGGAGCTTGCGGCTCCAGCTTGTCCGCGCGGCGACAGGCATAGCCCAGACTTTTTTAAGTTAGTCCACTCCATCTTGAGCCGCCCGCTCTCGGAATAGAGCAGCTCCGGACTCGCCGACGGGTAAGCCGGTTTCGGACCCCGCTTGGCGTCGAAGATGTCTGCGGCCTGTTCTGGCAGGTCCTTCTTCCACTGCCCCACTGGGGGGTCGGGTGGACCCCGTATTCCTGGGCCATCTCGTGCACCGTCTTGACCGCTCGAATCGCCTCCAGCACGCATAACCGGCTCCGTTTTACAGCAGGCGACCACCTGAAACTACTGTCCAGAAATGGGGGTCCACTCTACGATGAGTTTGTTTCGCTCAGCGAGGCCAAGAACAAACTGCTGGATTTAATCCGACGCATGAAACACAAGCAAGAAATCGTCGCCATTACGCATGACGGTGTCCCCTCCGCTGTGCTCTTGAGTATGGAGCGGTTTGAGGGTCTCATGGAGACGATCGAGATTTTTAGCGATCAGAAGTCGATGCGTGCCATCGGCTGAGAAGGGACAGTGGATACGTCAGGACGATGTGTTTGGTCGCGAGGTTGCGCGAAAGGGTATCGCTCGCGGTACAGGCTGGAGGCAGCCGACCGGATTCCGACAAGGAATCAACGCGCTTCTTGCCTCTCCTTTCAACGGGCATTCGCTACAGTTTGAACTCGCAGGCCTCCGATCCTTTCGCATTCGAACCTATTGAATTATTTATTGCCTCAACGATGATGCGTCGTGCCTCGATATTGTCTTGTCGGACCGCGTCGCAATGTTTATGAAGGAACTGAGAACATTACTGCTTGCAGAGCGAGGAGA
>Ga0163150_10010322_pt1 | contig 10128 bp, 2 predicted proteins | sample OliLakLV19P2IB_FD_148628 | JGI IMG/M metagenome (GOLD analysis project Ga0163150, IMG submission 148628) | Freshwater microbial mat bacterial communities from Lake Vanda, McMurdo Dry Valleys, Antarctica - Oligotrophic Lake LV.19.P2.IB | ecosystem: Environmental > Aquatic > Freshwater > Lake >...
GGTCAGGGGCGCTCGAACCAGAAGACGCGGATACCCCACTGCTCTGGGAAGGCGACCTCCGAGTCCTCCCCCACCTGCCAGCCGCCCCAGGCCGCGTGGAGGGCCTCGAGGACGGCCGTCCGATAGTGGTCGCGCTCGTCGGTGGACTCGTGGGAGAGGACGAGGAAGACCCGCCGGGCGGTCGCGATCCCGGGGAAGCGCGCGAGGACGTCGGCCGCGGGAAGGGCCCGGTCGCTGGGCAGATCCGCAGGCGGGACGGGTTGCCCCTCGGGCTCGATCCCCTTCACCGCGAAGACCCGCTCGTAGAAGTCCCACGTGTCCTTCGTGAACGGGGCGTGAAGGAGGACCACGTCTCCCTTCTGGGCCCGACGCCCCACCCACACGTACGCATCGCGCCACTGCTCCTTGCCGTACACGTGCTCGGAGCCGAGCAGGCGCTGCACGGCCGCGGTGTCGCCCGCGTGGTACACGACGAACCCGGCCGCGTGGAGCGCCACGAGACCCCCGAGGAGGCCCCATCGCAGCGCGCCCCGCACGGACCGCGCGCCGAGCACCGCCAGCAGGAGGAGGAACGGCGCGAGGAAGACGACGTACTTCTCGTGGATCAGCGGGAACCACGGGAAGATCGCGAGCACGAGCGCGACGGGCACGAGGACCGACGCGAGCACGAACGCCTGCGCCCCGCGGTCGCGCGCCAGCGCGCGCACGCCGAGCGCGATCGGGACGATCCACAGGAGCGCAGACACCACGACGACGACCGGCTCTTGCGCGAAGACGGCGGCGGGGCCGGCCTCGACGCGCGGGCGGTCGAGCGCCACGAGGGCGGGCCCGATGCCCATGCGCCAGATCGCGTGCGCCATGCGGCCGAACGGGTCGTAGACGCCCGTCGAGATCCCGTGGTACGCCCGGACCATGTAGATCGCCCACGGCACGAACGAGAGACCGGCCACGATCACCGCGACGAGGAACCCGCCCACGCGCACGGGCTCCGCGTCGCCGCGCGTGCGCCGCGCGAGGAGGAGCGCGTGCACCCCGTGAGCCGCGATGGGCCACACCGCGAAGTACTGCGTGTGGAGCGCGAGCGACGCGAGGACCGCGTACGCGACGAGGGTCCCTCGCCCGCCGCGGTCGAGCCACCGCAGGTAGAGGAGCGACAGCCCGAGGGACTCGAGGAGGACCGCGGCATACATCCGCGCCTCCTGCGCGTACTCGATCCAGAACGGGTTCACGGCCGCGAGCCCCACGACCCACAGCGCGGCGTCGCGGTCCATCCCCCGGATGCCGCCCCGGTGCGGGGCACGCTCCGGATCGGTGAGACGGCGCACCAGGAAGAACGTGAGGAGCACGGCGAGCGCGCCGCAGATCGCGGCGGGCAGGCGGAGGGTGCGCTCGTTCATCGGGCCGAACCCGGCGAACAGGCGGGTCACGAGCCACCACACCGGGGGATGGTTCGACTCGGCGAAGACGGTGTCCGCCCACCCCCCGTGGGTGGAGTTGCGCCAGGTGACGCCCTCGTCCACCCAGAGGGACAGGTCGTCGATCCGCAGGAGGCGCACGACCACGGTGACCGCGAGGAGGTTGAAGAGGATGCGGACGCGGCCGGTGATGGGGGGAGGGGGCATGGGGCGCGGAGGATGGAACCACCGCCCCGGCGCCGTGTCGAATGCTTCGAGGTGCTCTGGGGCCTCCGGGACGCCCGGACGCCATCGGCGTTACCCTGGATCCCCCTCGCGAACGACCCCCCGGGGAGCTCCGTTCCCCCCGATCCGTCCGTTCGTCGATCGACCTTCGTCGCAGGAGCGCCTCCCATGCCGAGTTCCCTCGCCCGTCCCCGCGCCTGGCTCTTCTGGATCGCGCTCGCCGTCCTGCCCACGGTGGTCGCCGTGGCCGACGACAAGCCCTCCGCCGCGAGGGCCCTGCGCGCGGCCGAGGCGCCCCTCCGCGATCGCCGCTGGGACCAGGCCGCCACGGCGCTCGCCCAGATGCGCAAGGACTGGCCGGGCACGCCCGAGGCGATCGAGGCGGCGGTGCTGGAGGCGCGTGCGCTCCTCCTCGCGGGGAAGCCGCGGGCGTCGCTCGACGTGGCGACGGAGTTCCTGAAGGCGAACGGCGACGCGACGTTCACCGGCCGCATGAAGGGGACCCTGGCGGACGCGTACGGTGCGCTCAAGGCCGGCGCCGACGAGGCGAAGGCTCTGCGCGAGCGCGCCGAGCTCCTCACGGGCGACGACCACCGCGCGAAGATCGCGGCGCTCTACGTGAAGCTCGGCGACGACGACTTCGACGGCGTCGACGCGAAGGACGACCTCGGCCGCGCCGTGAAGAAGAAGGACTTCGCCAAGGCGCGCGAAGCCTACGCCCGCGCCCTCGAGCTGGGCGTCGCCGCCGCGGACCGCCTTCGGGTGCGCGCGCGCATCGCCCTGTCCGCCGAGGAGCTGGGTGACTGGGGCACGGCGATCGCGACGTGGGACGACCTGCTGAAGCGCAACGCGACCGCGTCCGCCGACGACCGCGAGACGTGGCTCGTGGGCCGCGGCCGCGCGCGCCTGCGCGCCGGGCAGACGGCCGAGGCGCGCAAGGACCTGCGCGACGCGCGCACCCAGTTCCCGAAGGGCAAGCGCGCCCTCGAGGCGCTACGCCTGGCCGCGGAGGAGCGCTTCCTGGCGGCGAACGGCCCGGAGGGCGACCTCGCGTTCGAGGAGGGCGTGCTGCTCCTGCGCCAGGCGATCGGCGAGCACCGGGACGACCCGGAAGCCCCCGCCGTCCAGGCGAGCCTCGCCACGGCCTACGCCGGGCGCGGCCAGCACCAGAAGGCCGCCGGCGAGTGGCGCGGACTGGTCGAGCGCTTCCCGACCCACGTCGAGGCCCCCACCTGGCGCAACGCGGTGGCCGAGTCCCTCGCGGCGGCGAACCGCTTCGACGAGGCCGTCACGGAGTGGAAGGCCTTCCTCTCGAGCTACCCGAACCACCCGCTCTGGCAGCAGGTCCAGGAGCGCATCCCCGCGGCCCGCTACCGCAAGGCCGAGGTGCTCCGCGACGAGGGCGACAAGGACGGGGCGATCGCGGCGTGGCGCGCGTTCGCCGAGGAGTACCCGACCGATCCCCGCGCACCCCGCGCGCTGCTCGAGGTGGGCGGCCTGCTGCGCGAGCGCAAGGACTTCGAGGGCGCCATCGCCGTCTGGCGGGGCGTGACGGGCCGCTATGCGCCTAGCGCCGAGGCCCCCGTCGCCTGGTTCCTCGTCGCGACGACGCTCGAGGACGACCTCGGCCGGCTCGACGAGGCGGTGAAGGAGTACGAGGCGCTGCTCAAGCAGTACGGGAGCTCCGGCCCGGCGCGGGAGGCGCAGGCGCGCCTCGCCCGCCTCCGCGGCAAGCACCTCGAGGTGCGCGGCGAGCGGGTCGTCGGCTCGGCCGACGCCACGGTGCTCAAGGTCGTGACGCGGAACGTGTCGGCGCTCAAGGTGCGGGTCTACAAGCTGAGCATCGAGGAGTACTTCCGCCGCAAGCAGACGGTCGCGGGCGTCGAGAACGTGCAGGTCGAGATCGTCAAGCCCGATCTGACCGCCGAGTGGAAGCTCGACCCGTACGTGCCGTTCGCGCTGATCCAGGCGGAGCGCCCCGTGCCCACCACGGGCCCCGGCGCCTACGTGGTCGTGGCGGGCGACGACGACCTCACCTCGACGACGCTCCTGCTCGTGAGCGACGTCGAGGCCGTCGTGAAGGCGGCCTCGGGCCGGCAGGTCTTCGTCTGGGCGCGCAACCGCACGACGGGCGCGCCCGAGAAGGGCGCCCGCGTGCTCGTCTCCGACGGGACGTCGGTCTACGCCGAGGGCGTGACGGGTGCGGACGGCGTGTGGCAGGTCGACACCGACCGCGCGGCGCGACGGGTGCTCGTGATGGCGGGCGCCCACGCGGCGTCGAGCGAATGGGAGCCGGGGCAGTCCTTCGCCGAGGGATGGCAGACCAAGGTCCACCTGTCCACCGACCGCCCCGTCTACCGCCCTGGCCAGCAGGTGAAGTGGCGCGGGATCTTCCGCCGCGCCGACGGCGGCGCGTACGTGGTCCCGAAGGCCGTGAAGGCCGTCGCGGTGCTGCTGAACGCCCGCGGCGCCGAGGTCGAGCGCGCCGACGTGACGTGCTCGGACCTCGGCATCTACGAGGGCGCCTTCGCCCTCGACGCCGAGGCCCCCCTGGGCGACTGGTCGATCCATCTCGACGTGGACGGGCGCTCGTTCCCGGGCGCGTTCCGCGTCCTCGAGTACCGCAAGCCGGAGTTCACCGTCGAGGTGCTGCCGGGCAAGCCCTCCTACGCGACCGGCGAGGAGGTCAAGGCGACGGTCCGCCTGCGCTACACGTTCGGCGGCGCCGTGGCCGGCGCCCCCGTCGAGTGGCAGGTGACCCGCGTGCCCCGCGATTTCACCCCGAGCGCGGTGAACGACTACTCGTGGTACGTCCAGGACCCCGACGCGCTCCAGCGCGCGCGGGAGGCGGCCCGCGTGGCCCCCCGCGGCGCGATCGTGGCCCGCGGCGCCGCGACGACGGACGACAGGGGAGAGACCTCGATCTCGTTCCCCACCACCGAGCGCGACGAGGACGCCGAGTACGTCGTCACGGCGAGCGCGATCGACGTGACGCGGCGCCCCGTGATGGACGAGGGCCGCATCCCCGTGGTGCGCCGCGACCACTGGGCGGTCGTGACGACGGACGCGAAGGTCTACCGCCCCAAGCAGGAGCTGCGTGCGACGGTGATCACCGTCGACGCGAACCAGTCGCCCGTCTCCCGCTCGGGCAAGGTGGCGCTCGTCCGCGTGAAGCGCTCGGCGAGGCCCATGCCCCCGACGCCGACGCCACGCGACGCCGGGATCGGCAAGGACCGTCCCTTCCCGATCCAGGAGGAGGAGATCGAGGTCCAGGCGGTGCCGGTCTCGACGGACGCGAAGGGCCGCGCCGAGGTGCGGATCGTGCTGCCGGGCCCGGGCCTCTACCGCGCCCGCTGGACGTCCACCGACGCCCGGGGCGCCCTCGTCACCGCGTTCGCCCCGTTCGACGTGGCGGGCGACGCCGAGGACCTGTCGAAGGACGCGCGCCTCGTGGCCGCCAAGGAGACCTACACCGAGGGCGACCGCGCCGAGGTGCTCCTCCAGAGCCCCGTCTCCGGCGTGAAGGCGCTGCTCACGTTCGAGGGCGAGAAGGTCCTCGCGTACCGCCTCGTGGACGTGACGGGCCCGAGCACGATCCTCGACGTGCCCGTCGAGGGCGCGTATGCGCCGAACGTGACGCTCAAGATCGCGGTGCCGAGCAAGGACCGCCTGCTCGAGGCCCAGGACGAGATCGTCGTCTTCCGCTATCTCGAGGTGCGCGTCACGCCGTCGAAGGAGACCGTGGGACCGGGCGAGGAGGTGACCTTCGACGTCACCACCACCGACGCCTCGGGCAAGCCCGTCTCCGCCGCCGTGGGCGTCTCCGTCGTGGACGACGCGCTCTTCCGCATCTCCCCCGACCTCTCGCCCGCCATCCGACCGTTCTTCTACGACCGCAAGCGGGTGAACCGCGTGGTGACGTCGTCGTCCGTGGGCTTCCGCACGTACGGCACGACGCGGGAGACGAACAAGGAGCTGCTGGCGAACGCCGAAGCCCAGGGGGCCGACGCCAATCGCGTGTTCGCGCAGAGCGCGCTGCGGCTCGCGCGCGCGGCCATCCAACGCGGCGACATGGAGACGGCGGTCGCGCAGGCGCTCCGCGCCAGCCAGGCCGACCCGGACTCGTGGGATGCGCGGCAGGTTCTCTCCGAGCTCCAGACGCGCCCCGACGCGCAGGAGGCGCTGAAGCAGATGGATGCCTTCGCCACGGGCGCCGAGGACGCGAAGAAGGCGCTGGACGACGTGCGAACGGAGTCCGCCTCGAAGGAGGGTGCAGCCGGGCGCGGCGACACCGCGTTCCGCAAGCGCGCGGGCGCGCCGTCAGCGGGACCCTCGCTCGCACCCAAGCCGCGCGCTCCGGCAGGGGAAGGCGGCCTGCATGACGCCGAGCCGGCGCGCCGCAGCGAGTCCGACGAGGAAGACTCCCCGGCCGAGAAGGAAAGGCTGGCGGACGGGACCATCGGCAGCGGCGGCGGCGCCGGCGGTGGGTTCAAGGGCAAAGGCGGGAAGCGCAACCTGCGTGCCCAGGGGGGCGGCGGGGGCGGCATCGTGGCCCTCGACCCGAGCGACTTCACTCCGCCCGAGGGCAGCCCCGAGCTGGCCGGCATCCTCCTACTCGGCGAGAGCAAGGATCTTGGAGCAAGCGTGGCGCGTATCCAGGCCTTTCAGCAGGCCCAGATGGTCTACGGCTTCGCCGACTTCGACGTGGCGCTGCCCGAGCCCACGCTGCGCAAGACGTTCGCCGACACGGCGGCCTGGGAGCCGGGCGTCGTCACGGGCCCCGACGGCAAGGCCACGGTCAAGGTGTCCCTGCCCGACAACCTCACGCGCTGGCGCGCGACCGCGCGCGGCGTGTCCGGCCCGTCCCTCGTGGGCGAGGGCAAGGCCTTCGTCACGGCGCGCAAGGAGGTGCTCCTGCGCGTGGACGCCCCGCGCTTCCTCGTGGAGACCGACGAGGTGGTCATCCCGTCCGTCGTCCACAACGAGTCCGGCAAGGAGCTGTCCGGCCTCCTCCGGATGAAGGCCGACGGCGTCGTCCTCTCCGGCGAGGACGGTCCCATCACCGTGGCTTCCGGCGCCCGCGGCCTGCGCGACCGACCCGTCTCGGTGAAGGCCGCGGGCGCGGTCCGCATCGAGGCCGAGGTCACCTCCCCCGTCGGGGGCGACCGCGTGGAGACGACGCTCGGCGCCCAGCCGCGCGGCATCCGCCGCATCGACGGCCGTTCCGGCTCGATCTCGACGAAGGCCGGCGAGGTCGTCGAGACCTTCCTAGAGGTGCCCGAGCGCACGGTGCCCGGCTCCGCGCGGCTCACCGTCGCGCTCGCCCCGTCCCTCGACACGGCGATCCTCGACGCGCTCACCTACCTCGACCTGTACCCGTACGGGTGCGTCGAGCAGACGGTGCACCGCTTCCTGCCCGCGACCTGGGCCCGCAGCGCCCTCACGGCCATCGGCAGCCCCGACGCGAAGCGCCTCGCCGACCTCGACGCGGCCATCCGGGCCGCGACGGCTCGCCTCCGCAACCTGGCCAACGACGACGGCTCCTTCGGCTGGTTCCGCGGCGGCGCGGGGGACGTCACCATGACGTCGCTCGCCCTCCTCGGCCTGCGCGAGGCGGCGCGCCTCGGCGCGCCCGGCGCGCAGGACCTCGTGAACCGCACGGCGGCGGCCCTCCTGCGCATCGTGCGCCAGGCCCCCGACGACGTGCAGGCGCTCGCCCACTGGGCGCTCGCCGCCGTCGACCGCCCCGACGTCGAGGCCTACCAGATCACGTTCCGCCGGCGCAACGAGGAGCTCTCGGTCGTCGGCCTCTCGTGGATGACGTTCGCGGCCCTCGAGAACGGCCGGAACTTCGACGCCGAGGACCTCGTCCGCCTCCTGCTGGCCCGCCGCCAGGAGGAGAACGGCGCGACGCACTGGACGGGCCGCCCCGGGCACTGCCTCCACCACGGGAAGCGGCTCGCGACGGGCCTCGCGGTCCGCGCGCTGGTCCTCTCCGGCACCGCGACCGACCAGGCCGAGCGCGGGCTCGCCTGGCTGCTCGCGCACCGCCCCGACGGCGGCTTCGGCACCACGATGGAGACCGCCGCGTTCGTGGGCGCCGCCTCCGCGTGGGTCGAGAAGGCGCGCCCCGCGCGCTTCGGGGGCACCGTCAAGGTGCTCCTCGACGGCGTCGAGGCCCGCGCGGTGAAGGTGCTCCCGACGGAGCCCCTTGCCCCCGCCGACCGGCGCTTCGCGCTCGACGTCACGGCGTGGAAGCCCGGCCGCCACACCCTGTCGTTCCGCCTCGAGGGCGAGGGCGAGCTCCGATTCGCCGCGCGCCTCGAGTCCGTGGAGGCCGTCGAGGCCCTCACGGCCGACGAGCACGGCGTGAAGATCGAGCGCCTCTACCTCGATGCGGAGATCCCGGCCATCGAGGGCGCCGAGCTGCCGCAGAAGCCCGGCTACGACGTCCTCCGTCCCGCCGCGCGCCCGCGCGTCGAGGCGAAGAGCCGCGACAAGGTCGGGACGGGCGAGCGGCTGCTCGTGCGCGTCACGCTCACCGCTCCGCGGGACCTCGACTACGTGATGATCGAGGATCCGCTCCCCGCCGGCTGCGAGGTGCTCGACGGCACCGCGGCAGGCCCGTTCGACTGGCAGGAACGGCGCGATGACCGGCAGGTATTCTTCCTCTCCCACGTCAAGCAGGGCCCCGTGGTCCTGACGTACGTCCTCCAGGCGGTCCACCTCGGCGCGTTCACGGCCCTGCCGGCCCGCGCGTCCGCGATGTACATGCCCGAGGTGAACGGCCGCTCGGCCGGCCACCGCCTCTCGGTCCTCCCGGGCTCGAGCAAGGGCTCGGACGCCGAGACGCCCCCCACGCCCGACGAGCTCTTCGCCCGCGCGAAGAAGCTGCTCGAGGGCGAGAAGTGGGCCGACGCGGCCGCGGCCTTCGCGGCGCTGCGCGACGGCCACCCGCTGCGCGACGAGATCCTCGAGGAGGTCGAGGCCGCGCTGCTCCGCTGCGCGATCGAGACGAAGGACCCGAAGGGCATCGTCCGCGCGCGCGAGGAGCTCATCCGCCGCAACCCGTCCCGGATCCCGACCGACCTGCTCACGACCCGCGCGATCGCGGCGGCCTATGCCGACGTCGGCGAGCACGGCGTCGCGTCGGGGCTGTTCCGCAGCCTGATCGCGGGCGCATTCCAGGCCGAGGCCGGCTGGAGCGACACCCTGACGGCCCGCGGCCGCGAGGTCGAGGGGCTCACGGCCCTCGGCGCGTTGCTCGAGTCGTATCCGGTGTCGAACGGCACCGCCGCGCGCGCCCTCGCGCGCGCGACCCGCTTCCGCGAGCTGCGCCGCCCCGCGGCCGCCCCGGGCCGGGCGGGCACGCCCATGGACGAGGAGGGCCTCGCAGCCCTGCGCTCGTTCGTCGCGCACTACGCCGAGACGCCGCTCGCCGCCCCCGCCTCCTACGCGCTCGTTGACGCCCTGCGCCGCACGCGCGCGCTCGACGAGGCCGAGATCGAGGCCACGGCCTTCCCCCGCCGCTTCCCCGAGAGCGCGTTCGTCGACGACACCCTCTTCTTCCTGATGGACACCCGTCTCCAGAAGTTCGAGACGGCCCCCACGGCGACGAGCGCGGTCCCCGTGCTCGAGAGCGCCGACCGCCTCGTCAAGGAGCAGTTCCCCGCCCCCAATGGATCGAAGCAGTGGTCCGAGTTCGCGCCCCGCGCCTGGCACGCGATCGCCCGCGTCCGCCACGTGCTCGGCGACCTCGAGGCCGCCATCGCCGCCTACCGCCACGTGGGCGGCACGATCGAGGACGCGCGCGAGGCCCTCGCCTACCTGACCGAGGCCCGCCTCGACCTGCAGGAGAGCGTCACCGCGCCGGTCGCCGGCACCGCGACCTTCCCGGTCAAGTACCGCAACGTCGGCGAGATCCGCTTCAAGGCGTACCCTGTGGACCTCCAGGTCCTCTTCGCGGTCCGCCGCACCCTCGAGGGGCTCAACCGGATCGACCTGTCCGGCATCGCCCCCGCCCTCGAGTGGTCCGTCACGCCGAAGGACGGTCAGGACCATGCTTGGCACGAGACCGCCGTCGAGCTGCCCACGGGCAAGGACGCGGCCGGGGTGTACCTGGTCGTCGCCAAGGCGGGGGACCTCGAGACCAGCACCGTCGTGCTGAAGACCGACCTCAAGGTCGTCCTCCAGACGGTCGGCGAGAAGGTCCGGGTCTACGTCACCGACGCGGCCGGCAAGAACGTCCGCGGCGCCTACGTCACCGTCTCCGACGGCCAGGCGATCAAGGCCCGCGGCCAGACCGACGGCCGGGGCCTGTTCGAAGCGCCCGGCGTCGGAGCCAAGCCCTTCGTCGTCGTCAGCCTCGACGACCGCTACGCGATCGCCCGCTGAACACGCGCACGAGAATCGACGGCGGCCTCTTCCGGCGCCCATCAGGCGCCGAGGAGGGGGAGGCCTCGTGTCGAGGCCGGGGTGGAGGAGGGTC
>Ga0163150_10010324_pt1 | contig 10126 bp, 9 predicted proteins | sample OliLakLV19P2IB_FD_148628 | JGI IMG/M metagenome (GOLD analysis project Ga0163150, IMG submission 148628) | Freshwater microbial mat bacterial communities from Lake Vanda, McMurdo Dry Valleys, Antarctica - Oligotrophic Lake LV.19.P2.IB | ecosystem: Environmental > Aquatic > Freshwater > Lake >...
CAACTTACTCCAAAACCTGTTTGCTGATCGTTGTCAGACCAGCAAATCCTGCCGTACCGAATCCATCGGCCCTGATTTCGGGTCCCGATTCCATAGCCGGCTGGCATGCGATTTGCATTTGTTGAAGTTCGTTTGATGGAAAAATTGGTCCAAACAAGGAATCGAGATCATGGGTCAGAACGATCAACGGGAACAGAATGAAAAACGGAAACGATTAAATGCCAAAAGCATAGGCGATACGATAGTTGATGAAGACCTTCCTGCCGAGTTGCGTAACAGGGACCCGGTCACGGGCGAACCCGGCTGCCATGCGGTTGGATCGGGGATCGGAGCGGCATTGGGGGCTGTTGGTGTCGGAGCGGCAGCTGGCACTGTTGCGGGCCCGATTGGGACTGTGGTCGGCGCCGTTGTTGGTGGTGTGATCGGCGGCCTGGCGGGCAAGGAAATCGGAGAAGCGGTGAATCCGACAGTGGAAGCCGCCTATTGGGAAGAGCATTACACTTCCCGTCCTTACTATGTCCATGGCAAGGCGTTTGAGTACTATCGACCTGCGTATCAAATTGGCTGGAAATCTTTCGATGAACAACGCGACCAATCCTGGGAAGAGAGGGAACCCGAATTGAAGAAAAAGTGGGTAGACGTCAGTCGTTGGGAAAACGAAGGGGGCGCACCGACCATGACGTGGGAAGAGGCAAAACTGGCTGCAAAAGATGCTCACGACCGACTCGCTGACATGAAATCGAAAGGAACAAAAACTGAACCTCGCCAGAAAAGTCCCCGCTAACTGACTTCACCCCTTCGGCAAAACATGGCTTCAGGCTGCGATTGTCCCCCAATCGCAGCCTGTTTTTGATCCTGGAAATGGCCTGGATTGGACAATGGAAGCCTGTTCCTGTCGACTGGCGTGCAACCGGGATACGGCTATTCGGCGGCCTGTTGCCCGTCGTCATCTTCTGGAACGGGCTCGGGCGTGCGAACAGCGTGCGAAACCGGTGGATGCTGATTCACAGACTCTGCACCCGTTTTTTTCAGCTCATTTTCCATTTGAATTCGAAATTCTTCATCGCCCGGGATAATGACCAGGGCCTTGCCTGCAGCGATCATTTGGCGATATTCCGCGAGCGATGGCAGCCGGCTTTCGCGAATCGACTCGTCGATGCCCGCCATGCCACCGATCAGGGCCCCTCCCAACGCCCCGCCAATTGGAGCCATCAGCCCAACGATTGGAACGGCAAGAAAAAACGCGCCCGCAACACCTCCTATAGCAGCACCTTTGGCCATACCTTCGATAACGTCCGATGAATCGACTCCCTCAGCTTCTGAGAAGAACAGTCGTTTCAGATCGTTCCCGGCAACGTCCGAGCTGGATGCCAAGGTGGCATCAATTTCTGAAAAATCCAGCCCGACACGGTCCAATGCCCGGACCGCATTACCAGCCGAATTCCGCGAGTCATATACCGCGACAACTGCTTCGATATTGCGTTCGGAATTTTTTGTGCCATCCATCTTTTGTCCCGTTGTTCAAATCAGTTTTTGTTCCAGGTCGAGTTTCCTCAACGCATTAACGCAAAGCATGTGCCAAACGCTGGCCAGTTTTTGGAACGCAGCCCGGAATGCAAGTTTTCAAAACAAATTGCACCAGGAAGGGTTTGGATCAAAAACGGACGCCCGGCCCAAAAGCCGATGGCACCGTTTTCAAAGATGCTGATTTCAAAACGACCGAAATGGTCGCATTCCAATCATTTCATGAGCATACGAAGCAGGAAAACGTACGGCCTTTTTCTGTACGGGCGGTACACGATTTGCAGCCAATTCTCTTTCTCTCAAGGGGTTTTCCCGGATTGAATGGATCGGGGGAATCGAACGACGTCCGACCCACGAAAAATCGGGAAATGAAAAATGATCAAAAACGAGCCCTGTATCCAGGCATGCTTGCAATGCGCGATAGCCTGTGAAGTTTGTTTGCATGAAATGACCGGTGCCGAGAGTCATAACGATTGCCCCAGATGTTGTCGCGACTGCATCGAAGTCTGCCTGCTGTGCGCCCAGGCTCTCGCTCGCGACAGTCGCTTCTCGGACAAATTCTGTCAGTTGTGCGCAGAGGTTTGCGAATGGTGCGCAGGCAACTGCAGCGAACATGGTCATATCCATTGTCAGGATTGTGCCGACGCTTGCCGCAAATGTGCCGAGGCCTGTTCGGCGATGATTCAGGTTTGATCCAGACTTCGCAGAGGAGCGCTCACCATGATTTCAAACATTCTGCAGACCGATGATTGAAGAAAGTGCAATTGATTTTTGCTGTGAATCGGGGGAAAAAGCAAATTCGCCCTGCAGGAAAATACGATTGCTGCTTGCCGAAGATACACGCGCGACAAGAGAACTGTTGTTGGCTGCGTTTGACCGGGAAAGATACACCATCGACGTTGCAGTGAACGGTCAGGATGCTTTCGACCAGTTTCGCAACTCCGAATACGATGTTGTATTGACGGACATTCAGATGCCAATTCTGGACGGATTGACAGCGACCAAACGCATGCGGGCCCTGGAATCTGCACAACCCAATCGGAGTCGTACTCCCATCATCGCCATTACTGCAGGCGCGTCTGATGCTGATCGGGAAGCGTGTTTGGCTGCAGGCATGGACGCATTTTTCCCCAAACCAATCGATCTCCCGCGCCTTTTCGATACCATCATCAAGGTCGCCCAACGATCTTCGGACGGTGACAGGAACACAGCTGACGAGGCTGTGGAAAAGGCAGGAATTTCACCCGCATGCCAATCTTCCCTTGACATGCAAGCGGCATTGAAAAGACTTCAGGGCGATCACGAACTGTTTCGTGCGCTTGCAAGCTTCTTTGTCGATGATCATCAGGAATTATTGGGTCAGGTCCGGGCGGGAATTCGCGAAGGCGATCTGGCCGCAATTCGCCGCTCGACTCATGCATTGAAGGGAATGGCCTCCGGAGTTGGGGCGGAAGACGTTGTTGAGGCGATTGCTGGTATCGAATCGAAACTGGCTTCCGGGACAACCGGGAGTATTCTGAAACTGGAATCAGAAATCGACAAAGCAGTTCGCGAGCTGAAGCTGCTTCTGAAACTGCATTAATGCCTGCCGGAATTCCGTGCAGAACCAACGGACGTCGCATTCATGGATTGCGCGAACCAGTCTTGGCCATCGTGCACTGCAACGACCGTGACTTCAACGTACGGGAGCAAATCGAAAATGCTGACCCGCATTCCGTCCAGCGTGATCTCCGTTTCTGCCTTTACAATAAACGTCAAGTACTCGCCTGACTGATAATCGTGAACTGTGACCTGATTTTCGGTCACTTCCAAAATCGTCCCTTCAAAGTGTTCAACTGCTGGAAGATCGCCTACCAGTACGAATGCCACCATCGCCATTGGCAAAAATGTAAAGAGCAGTTTTTGTAACATGACTCTCTCCTTTGCGTAAAGCTTGCCCGAAGGATCTGTTCGAATTCCGTTTCGGGCTTTTGCTTCGCTGGATCGACGGCATCAATCCGTCAAGAACGGACCACTGCGAAACTCGAGCTGGCATCTGCGGAATGCGCACGGCTCGAGTTTTTCAACCTGATCCAACAACGGTACAACCAGGCACAATCCGTGCCAATCGTCCAAAATTCGGCGCAAAGGCAGGGAATTGCGGGTCAAAACGGGCGTTTCGTGATTTCGCAACAAAGCTGGCTGGGGGCAAATCATCCCAAGTGGATCAAGAACAACCACAGTCACGTTCCATGGCTGTAACGCCGCACTGACGCTCGGGAAAACTCGCGGCTAATGAGCCTGTTCAGGTCCTGGCACGCATTATGCAACACACATTATGCAACACACATCCAATCGAAAGTCGGACAACTTTCTCACGCCAAAAAAAGGAATTGTGATGTTTGCCAAACTGTTCGGAATTGTGTTTCTGATTCTGCTTGTTGTGGGTGCCGTTTGCTTTTTTAACGGGTGGATTGAATTTCGATCCGGCGAAACGACGACAACGATTGAAATGAAGACTGGTGAAATGGAGAGCGCTGCGGAAAGAACGATCGACAAGGGCAAGGAGCTGATGGACAAGGCAGGCCAAAAGATCAATGAGCTGTCGGGAAATCGTGGTTCAGAAAAGCAATAACTGCGATTATGGCTAACGCATGTTTGAGGAGTCGTACCGGAACAACACAATGCGACTGAACGTACAGAACAATGCGACAACCTCACGCCTGGTTTAAAGCAGCAGTTCTTGTCGCCTAGAATCAGTGAATCGAATGGCTAAAATGGAGCTCTCGTCAATGAATCGCAAACACGAAAATGACCCCGGCGATATTGGTCTTTCAAGGGAAATCAGGGAGTCGAATGAACGCTATGACAAGCTCAAGAATCGAATCGAACAAACGTTAATCAAGTCCAGGGAGAATCAAAGCTCGATTCGACCGATAGTTCCGATTGTCGAAGAGTTTCGCGACGAATTGGCCTTGCACTTCGCGCTGGAAGTTGCGTCGGAGTCAATGAAGGATGCCGTCGCAAAAGCACCGCGGCTGACTCACCAGGCCGATGAATTGCTGGCAGAACAGGAATCACTTTATGGCGAAGCGTGTGAAATTGCCGATGTGCTGCAACGCCTTTCCGACCAGGACCGGCGCAAAATCCCCCAATCGGTCATCGATCGCTGGAATGATTTCAACCTGCGTCTGCGTCATCACGATGCTGCCGAACGCGATCTTGTTCTTGAAGCATGGTATCTCGATCTCGGCACGGGCGGTTGAAACCAACTACGTCTATCGGGAATTTGCCTGGGTAAAACGGGCGATGGTGTTGAGCAGCTCGCCCGCATCAATCGGTTTGCTTAACCAGGAATCGCAGCCGCATTCCAGACAGCGGTTCACGTCGCCATGAATCGCGTCTGCCGTCAGGGCGATGATCGGATTGCGGAATCCTGACTGGCGCAGCTTGGCCGCTGTCTGATATCCGTCGAGTCGCGGCATTTGCATGTCCAGCAAGACCAGATCAAACGGAGCGGTCTGGCCGTTTGCGGCAGAGACTTTTTCAAGGGCTTCAATTCCGTCTTCGGCCAGTTCTACTTTCGCACCTGACTGTTGCAGAAAATGTTTCGCCAGAAATCGAACGTCGCGCCGGTCGTCAACCACCAAAACGCGACATGTCAGTTTCCAGGCATCAGTTTGACCGGTGCTTCGGTCCTCCCGCACACCCAGCCTGGGGTGGACCAGCCGAACTCCGGCAATATTTCCTCCATCAATCAAACATGAGAATCGACTTCCTTTCCCTGGCTGGCTTTCGACTGTAATCTGCCCACCGAGCATGTTCGCCAGACGCTGACTGATCGCCAGTCCCAATCCGGTTCCGCCGAAAGCCCGCGTAACAGAAGTGTCCCCCTGGGAGAAATTCTGGAACAGTTTCGACAGTTGGTCCTGGTCCATCCCGATTCCTGTATCGATAACATCAAAGCGAATGTCGTCGCTGCCGTTTTCATTCAAATGACGGACCACCAGGCGGATTCCGCCCGACTCCGTAAACTTGATCGCGTTGCCAATCAAGTTAACCAGAATTTGTTTGAGGCGTTTTGAATCACTTTCGATCTGTTCCGGAATCGGTCCGTCAAACTCGACGTCAAAGGTCAGGTTTTTCTCCATCGCGCGAACGTGCATCATCGAGCGAACTTCGGCGACAATGGCCTGAACCGCAAACATTTCGCGGACGGTTTCCATTTTGCCAGCTTCGATTTTCGAAAGGTCGAGAATGTCATTGATAATCTCCAACAGAAACCGGCCGTTTCGTTTGATCGTTTGCAGATATTCGGTTTTTTCCGGATCGGTTTCCCGTGCGGCAAGCAGATCCGCATATCCCAGTACGGCGGTCATTGGCGTGCGAATCTCGTGACTCATGTTGGCCACAAACTCGCTCTTGGCCTGATTGGCCCGCTGGCCCTGTTCGTACAGTCGCGCATTATCGATCGAGATGGCAGCCCGGCGGGCTAGTTCTTCTGCTATCCGCAAATCGCGTTGCTCATACCGACGGCGTGAATCGGACATGAGCAAAGTCAGGGCACCAAACGTAATTCCCCGGGCGATCAATGGAACAACAACAAATGATGTCGGCCCAACCTGCCGCATCACTCTTTCGTGTTCCGGATTCTGCGCCGTCTTCACAATCATTTCGTCGGTGAATTCAGGAATCACAATTCCCGTTGCTCCGAACAGACCGCGGGCCGGGGGATGATCCTTCCAGCCATGTTGAGCAGGATATTTGGCTACTTCCACTGCCAGCTCCGCGTGATCCGGGTTGGCATGAGCGACGGCCACGCGACGGGTTTATCCATCCGGGTCCAGCAGATCGACGAAAGCCCAGTCTGCCAATGTCGGAACGCTCAACTGTGTGACTTTCGCCAAAGTCTCCTCGTAGTTGAGCGACGAAGCGAGCGCGACGCCTGCATCACTCAGGAAATGCTCAATCTCGGCTTCCCGCTTTTCACGATCTTCCGATTCCCGACGTTGCGTGATGTCCATTCCCGTTGGGACAACAAAAATGATGTTGCCAGCCTCATTTCTGACCGGTGACATTGCGAAATCGGCAATCCGTTCCGTGCCATCGGCCAGCCAGTACGAAAGCTCGTCCTGGCAAACCTTTCCCTGCAATGCATGAACAAAAGCTTTTTTGATTCTGTTCCGAACGTCCTCCGAACCGGACCACCAGCCCACCTCCCAGAAAGGCTTGCCAGCCATTTCGCCAAGATCAAAGCCAGCTTGATCCAGTGCTGTCTGGTTTACCTGAACCACATTGCCATCCAGGTCCAGGATGCCGGCAAAGTACATGCTCTGATCAAACAGGACCTGCAACTTGGCCTTGGCGGCCTCCGACTCGACCAGCACGGACATCAGTTGTTGCTGTTTTTCCTGAATTTCTGCCTCGGACTGCCTCCGTTCGGAAATGTCACGAAGGTATCCGGTGAAAAAAGGAACGCCGTCCCGTGTCAGCGATGCGTTGACCGCCAACTCCACTGGAAATTCACTGCCGTCTGCACGCAACGCCTGCAACTCAAGCCGTTTGCCAAGAATCTTCGAATCGCCGGTCTCCAGAAATCGCAAAAAGCCCTGACGATGCGGTTCGCGATACCGTTCCGGGATGATCAAATCGGACAACGGCCGCCCGCGAGCCTGCTGTAGCGAGAAACCAAACGTCTCTTCCGCTACCGAATTGAAATCGACGATGTTTCCATCGACGTCCATCGTGACGATACAGTCCAGCGCAGCATCCAAAACCGCCGTTTTGCGAGCCACTTCGTCACGGAACTTGTAATCCAGTTTCTGCTGCCAGATAAACTGACCAACTTCGCGGCCGATCTCCCGCAACATGTTCAGAAGCGATTGTTCGCGAATCAGCTTTCGTACCGTATAAAACTCAATAACACCGACAAACTTTTTTCCTGAAATGATCGGCGTCGCCATGCCGCTGATCAAATTCGCCTGGGCCGCCAATTTGCTACGACTGAATGTCTGATCTTCAGCTACGTTTTCGATCCACTGGGGCTTTCGCGATTCCCAAACTTTTCCCGGCAATCCCTCGCCAATGCGAAAACGGATTTCGCAAGTGCGATCGATCAGCGCTCCCAGCTCCGGAGTGGGCGCTACAGACGCGACGTCAACACAATGCAATTCTTCCGACCTGGAATCAACAAGCCAAAGCCCGCACATCCCGGCATTCAGATTCGAACGTACCGATTCCAGAATCTCCGGCATGACATCTTCGAAAGTTTCCGAGCCCAACAACAGCCGATTCACGCCGTGCGCCGCCGCCAGCATCATCGCAGCACGTTTCCGCTCCGACACATCGACGAATGTAACGATCAAACCACCCGGTTGACCGTCGCGAACATAGGGAAGCACTCGTCGCGAGAACCATCGGCTCTCATCAGTCTGAATCTCGTGCTCGATCGGTGCGTCCAACGCTGCGACTTCATCCGCGCTGGGCAACGCTGGCATTTCATAGGCCCGGTACGCAATGTCCTCCAATGGGCGGCCGATATCTCCATCGCGAACCCGGTAAATGTCGCGGATTGTCGGAGTGAAACTGTTGATGTTTCCGTTTCGGTCGAGAAAGACCGTTGCGATTCTGGTGCCGTGCAAAACGTTCTCAAGGTCGCTTCGGGAATGTGCCAGGGCCTCCATTCCGGCCTGGATCTCTTCCTTTGAAGTCTCCAGTTCTTCGTTCGCTGACTGCATTTCTTCGTTCAGTGATCGCAGCTCTTCGTTTGACGATTTGAGTTCTTCATTCGAACTTTCGAGATCCTGAACCGACTGTTCCAGTTCGCAGCGGGTTTTGTCCAGCTCGTTTTCAAGCTGCTCGATAATGGCCTCGGCGTCCGCAGTTACGATATTGCCATCGACGTGAGACCTGGACATCGGGCCAAGGTCCTGAAAAACAGGCATGAACAAATGCCCATCATCTCCCATTTCCGGCATCGGCTGGACCACGAGACCGATTCGTCGCGACTCTTCACCAGACTTCAACGTCAAATCTACGCGAGTAACCATACGCAGCGATTTTTGTGGCTGCCGAAACGCGGCACGCAGTCCGCTTCTCAAACCCGGCCGGGCCAACTTCAAAACGTTGTTGCGAAATGGCCCCTCGGGAAATTCAAAAAACCGTTCCAGACTGGACGAAGTGCAAACCAGATTCCCGTCATCGTTCACAACAGCGTATCGTGGCGCGAACTCGTCCAGCACGATCCGCTGAGCGACTCGATGAATCTCCGTTTCATTGAAACTGGCCGGAGCGTCACGTGCAGTTTTGGGCTCAGCCGGGTTGCTCGACGCCAGCAACGCCGCGGCACTTGCCGGGCCGGCCTTTCGTTGACTGATTCGGTGTTTCTTGTCGACTTCGCGAAAGATTTCGGTGTGGGTCGCGAGGTTTTCCGACGGACCCAGCAACAGATAGCCGTTTGGCACCAGGGCAAAATGAAAAAGCGGAATCAGCTTCTGTTGCAAATGTTGCCCGAGATAAATCAGCAGGTTCCGGCAGGAAATCATATCCATGCGGGAATAAGGCGGATCGCTGACCAGATTGTGTACGGAGAAAACGCACAGGTCACGAATCGCTTTCACGACGTGGTATTGTCTTGCCTTTTTTGGAAAAAACCGTTTCAGCCGCGACTCGGTCAACGATTCAGCAATCGACAGTAGATACGATGCTGCCCTGGCCACGTTCAGGGCACGCTGGTCAATGTCCGTTGCAAAGACCTGAATTTCGATATCGAGGCCGCACTGCTCGCGTTCTTCGTACAACAACATCGCCAGGGAGTATGCCTCTTCGCCAGTCGCACAGCCTGGCACCCAAACCCGAATCGAATCTCTCTCCTTCCGATCGGTAAACAGTTTGGGGATCACCTGACCTGCCAGCATCGCAAATGTGTCGGGATCGCGAAAAAACGAAGTGACGCTGATCAACAGTTCCCGAAACAATGCGTGGGCTTCGTCACGGTCGTCACGAACGCGATTGAGATAATGGTCCGCCGTTTCAATTCGCAACACGTGCATTCGGCGAACCACACGCCGAACCAGAGTGCTCGATTTGTAGTGTCGAAAATCGTGTTCGGTGACCTCCTTGAGTGTTTCGCAAATGCGAAAAAGTACCGTTTCGACGTCATGGGCAGTTTGCGAGTCCTTCTGCGACTTGCTTTGTGATTCAGCAAGATGTTGTAGATAGGCAGAGATTTCACCGGGCATGTCTGCCGGAGGCAGGACGTGGTCAGCGTTACCAGACGACGCCGCGTTGTGAGGCATGTCGCCGTTTTGTGCCGACTCCGGATCCTGCGCAATCGCCATCCCGCCAGCATCGCTGATCGCTTTCAAACCCAGCGTGCCGTCGGCTCCTCCTCCGGAAAGTACAATCCCGACAACCCGGTCCTGAAACCGTGTGGCAGTGACTGAAAACAGGAATCGACGACGGAACCAAACTGCTTCGAATCGTCCAGTTCCTGCGCCGAGATTCCAGACGTATCGACTTTCGAAATATGTCGGGCCGGTACCAGGTAAAGGCGATTCGGTTCAACCGCTGCGATTTTGCCAACTATCGATACGGGCAACGGCGAAAGCCTGGACAACATCGA
>Ga0163150_10010327_pt1 | contig 10123 bp, 7 predicted proteins | sample OliLakLV19P2IB_FD_148628 | JGI IMG/M metagenome (GOLD analysis project Ga0163150, IMG submission 148628) | Freshwater microbial mat bacterial communities from Lake Vanda, McMurdo Dry Valleys, Antarctica - Oligotrophic Lake LV.19.P2.IB | ecosystem: Environmental > Aquatic > Freshwater > Lake >...
ATGTCGAACCGCGCGCTTGCCACCAGTTCCTCGACGCGCACCGCGTGCGCCTCGACGTTGGCGAGATTCAACTCGATGGTGGCCTGCGTCATGAACGCAACTTTCTTGTGATTGCTGTCGACGAGGACGAGGTGCCAGTCAGGGCGCGCGATGGCCAATGGAATGCCGGGAATGCCGCCGCCCGAACCGACGTCGAGCACGCGCAGGCCGCTGCGCGACGGCAGGTGCGGCAGCACCGCCAAGGCATCGAGCAGATGGTGCGTCACCATGCGCGGCGCATCGCGGATCGCCGTGAGGTTGTAGGTCTTGTTCCACTTCGCGAGCAGCGCCACAAAGGTCGTGAGACGCGCGAGCTGCGCGGGATCGAGCGCGACGCCCAACGCCGCCGCGCCGGCAGCGAGCGGATCGCCGGCGACGGGAACGGCTCGGGGCGACGCCGACAACGCGTCCGTCATTGCAGGCAGCGTTGCTGGATGCCAGGCGTCATGCCGAGATCCTTTCGCTGGCGGCGCCGCCCAGTGCGCGGCGCTTCAAATGGACGAGCAGCAGCGAGATGGCCGCGGGCGTCATGCCGGAAATGCGCGCGGCCTGGCCGATGGTTTCCGGCCGGCCTGAGGCCAACTTCTGGCGAGCTTCCGTCGACAGCCCGCGAACGTCGGCGTAATCGACGTCCGCCGGAATGCGCGTGACTTCCTGTGCCAGGTGGCGCGCGACCTCGTCGTGCTGGCGTTCGATGTAGCCCGCGTATTTGATCGCGACCTCCACCTGCTCGGCCACCGCGGGGTCGTCCACCGCCGCGCCGCTGGCGTCGAGCGAGTGCAGTGTTGCGTAAGTAACGTTGGGACGGCGCAGCAAGTCAGCGAGTACATACTCACGCTCGAGCCCTTGTCCAAACACACGTAGTGCGTCGTCCGCCGACACCATCGAGGGGGCGATTCGGGTGGCATGCAGCCGCGCGAGCTCGACCGTGACCGCCTCGCGCTTGGTCGTGAATGCGGCCCACCGGGCATCGTCCACGACACCCAGCCGGCGGCCGTGCGCCGCAAGCCGGAGGTCCGCGTTGTCTTCGCGGAGCTGCAGCCGATACTCCGCGCGCGACGTGAACATCCGGTAAGGTTCCGACACGCCCCGGGTGACGAGGTCGTCGACCAGCACGCCGAGATAGGCTTCGTCGCGGCGCGGGCACCAGCCTTCGTCGCCGCCCGCGAGGCGCCCGGCGTTGATGCCCGCCAGCAGGCCTTGTGCCGCGGCCTCTTCGTAGCCCGTGGTGCCATTGATCTGCCCGGCAAAGAAAAGTCCATGCAGCGCCTTGGTTTCGAGCGTCGACTTCAAACCGCGCGGATCGAAGAAGTCGTATTCGATCGCGTAGCCGGGCCGCAGGATGTGGGCGTGTTCGCAGCCGCGCAGCGAGCGGATCAGCGCCAGTTGAACATCGAAGGGCAGCGACGTCGATACGCCATTCGGATAGATCTCATGGGTATCGAGGCCCTCCGGCTCGAGGAAGACCTGATGGCTTGCGCGCTGCGCGAAGCGGACGACCTTGTCCTCGATCGACGGGCAGTACCGCGGACCCACACCTTCGATGACGCCGGTGTACATCGGCGAGCGGTCGAGGCCGCCGCGGATGATCGCGTGCGTGCGTTCGTTGGTATGCGTCACCCAGCAGGGGAGTTGCCGCGGATGCATCGCGCGGTTGCCGAGGAACGAGAACACCGGCTCCGGCACATCGCCCGGCTGCACTTCCAGCACCGAAAAATCGATCGTGCGGCCATCGAGCCGCGGCGGCGTGCCGGTCTTCAATCGTCCCACCGGCAGGTTCAGTTCGCGCAACCGCGCGCCCAGGCGCTTGGCCGGCGGATCCCCGGCGCGGCCCGCCTCGTGATGCTTGAGTCCTATATGGATCAGGCCCGACAGGAACGTGCCAGTGGTCAGCACCACCGCGTCCGCGTGGAAATGCAGCCCGATCTGCGTGACCACGCCGGTGACCCGGTCGCCGTCGAGGATCAAGTCGTCCACCGCCTGCTGGAACAATGTCAGGTTGGGCTGGTTTTCCAGGCGGCGGCGGATCGCGGCGCGGTAGAGCACCCGGTCCGCCTGGGCGCGGGTGGCCCGAACGGCGGGACCCTTGCTGGCGTTCAGGGTCCGGAACTGGATGCCGGCTTCGTCGGTGGCCAGGGCCATTGCCCCACCCAGCGCGTCGATTTCCCGCACGAGGTGCCCCTTGCCGATCCCGCCGATCGACGGGTTGCAGGACATCTGGCCCAACGTCTCGATGTTGTGCGTCAGCAGCAACGTGCGGCGACCCATCCGCGCGCTGGCGAGGGCCGCCTCCGTGCCGGCGTGGCCGCCACCAACGACGATAACCTGGAAGTGTTCCGGGAAGTCCATGATTAATCGATGTTTTCTCACTCCGCAACGCAATGGTTGCGGGGACGAGATTGTACCTTAGCGGAGGCCTTCATGATAGGAGCGACCTGCAGTGCCGGGGGCGGTGCAGGCTGTACGTTGTTTAGACCGCCGCCGGCCGCAGGTTTCACGTGGAACGCTCGCGAGGGTTTCACGTGAAACGTTCACCGTGGCGGGTCTTCGCGGGAGCCAGCTCTCGCATGTGAGTATGGCTGCCATGGCGCGGAACTGTCCGCGGCTTTGCGTCTCAGTTCGTGGGGGCCGGCCCGGTCGAGGCGCGAATGACCAGTTTGAAGGGAATCTCTGTCGCGATCGCAGGCCGGCCAGCCAGTCCAGCCAACAGGTATTCTGCAGCCGCCTCGCCCATCACCGACGTTGCCACGCGAATCGTCGTCAGCGCCGGCGTCGCCTGGCCGGCCAACGCGAGGTCATCGAAACCGGTGATGGAGACCTGCCCGGGCACCGCCAACCCCAGCGACTGACATTCCCGCAGCGCCCCCAGCGCCAGGATGTCATTGCCGCAGATCAGTGCCGTCGGTCGCGCCGGACGCGACAGCAGTGTTCGGGCGGCCGCCCGCGCGGCATCGAAGGCGTAAGAGGATTCCACAAGCCACGAGGACTCGCAGGTTTCTATCGGGGGCGGCTCCCCGGCCAGCACGGTCGGCAGCGGCGGCAACAGTCCGACTTCGGCCAGTACCGCGTGGACCCCGGCCACCCGGCCTTCCGCCCGGTCGTTGTCGCGCCTGCGGCCTGCGATCATGCCGATCCGGCGATGTCCCAGCGCCAGAAGATAGCGCGCGACCAGCATGCCGGCCCGCCGATTGTCGAACCCCACGCAATGCGGGTCTTCCTCCGGGGCGAAGGCGCCCTGGCATACATAGGGAATGGCGTGCTCGTGCAGCAGTTCGCGTAACGCTGGGCGGTGGCGGGTGCCGACCAGCACCAGCGCCTCGACCCCCCTGCCGACCATCGTGCGTGCCTGCGCCAGTTCCCGGTCGAGGTCGTAGTCGCACGCCGCCAGCAGAAGGCCATACCCGGACGCCTCGGCCCGGGCCTGGATCGCGGCCACCCCCTGCGCGAAAATGGCGTTGTCGATCGAGGGCACGATGGCGCCCAGCACAAGGCTGCGCTGGGAGACGAGCGCCCGGGCGGCGTCATTGGGAATGTAACGGAGTTGCTCCCCCGCCGCGCGAACCCGCTGGCGCAGCCCCTCTCGCACCGTGTCCGGTCGATTGAAGGCGCGCGAGACCGTGGCCGTCGAGACGCCAGCCGCCCGGGCCACATCGCGTAGCGTCGGCAGTCGTAACGACGACGCTGTGGCCGGCGCTACAGTCCCGCCGCCGTTGGCGGGTCGGGCCGAGCGTGAGCCAGAGTCCACGGAAATATCAGGTTCAGCGGGAATCGCCATTTCAGCAGCGGTTGGTTCCACGTGAAACAAGGAGTCGTCCGGGCGCTCGGCGCCCTCGATCCTGCGCGAACCGTTTCGGGTTGACGCCGCGTGACATTTGTCTCTACTATACCGCATTGTAAGCGTTTACAAACCAACCGCCAGCGAGTGACCCGCGACGCCCCCGACACCATGCGCGGTGCGCGCCGGCGCCAACCGGTATCGGGGACCGCCATGCGCTATGCGCGCTTCACCGGGCAACAACAGATCAGCATCGCGCAACGGATGCGGCCCGAGCCTGCGCCGGGGGAGGTGCTGGTCCGCGTGACGGCGTGCTGCCTGTGCGGCAGCGAGCTGCGGGTCTGGCGCAACGGCTGGCCGGTGACGCCCGGCCATGAAATCGGCGGTGTCGTGGAACAGCCCGGGCACGCGTTGGACGGCCAGCGGATCGTCGCGTACATCCCCGTGTGGTGTGGCCGCTGCGAATCGTGCGTTGCCGGCGACACGCATCTGTGCGACAACGCGACGCAGCTCGTGGGCTGGCAACGCGATGGCGGCTATGCCGAGTACGTGGTCATTCCCGAACAATGCGCGCTGGCGGTGCCCGCCGACATTCCCGACACGCTGGCCCCATTGCTGCTGGACACCATCGGCACGCCCGCGCACGGCATTCGTCTCGCGCGGAAGCTGGTGCAGCACGGGCCGATCGCGATCATCGGGGCGGGGCCCATCGGCCTTGGCGCGGTGCTCGCGGCGGCGCCGCTCGGCTTCCCCGATCGTTACATCACCGACCCGAAGGCGCATCGCCTGCACGCCGCGCTCGCGCTGGGTGCGCAGGACCTCGACGCGACGGATGCGCCGCGACGCTTTCCGCTCGTGCTCGAAACCGCCGGCGTCAACGCCGCGCGCCAGCGTGCGCTGGAGTTGACCGCGCCCGGCGGCGTCTGCGTGTTCCTCGGCGAATCTGACCGCTGGGAAATCGAGGAAACAAAGGCGATTCGCCGCAAGGATTTCTTCATCGCGCGCTCGTTCTATTTTCCGCTGCGCGAGTACGCCGCCAACATCGACCTGCTGCGCGCCGATCGCGCGCGCTACGCGCAACTGGTCGATGCCGCCGTGCCACTGGAAGGGTTGCACGATCTCTTTGCCGCATTCGCTGCGGGTGATCGACTGAAGCCGCAATGCGTGCCGCAACGCACGGCGAGCGAAGCGTCGTGACGCGCCGCGTACTGTGCCTCGGGATGTCGGCGCTCGACGCGATCTATCAGTTGCCCGTCATCCCGACGGTGCCGACGAAGGTGCTCGCCACCGGCTTCACCGAATGTGGCGGCGGCATGGCGGCGAACGCGAGCGTCGCCGTCGCGCGGTTGGCGGGCGCCGCCGCGTACTGGGGTCGCGTCGGTGATGATGCACTGGGCACGCGCATCTGCGCAGAACTGGCGGATGAGGGGGTGGATGTGTCGTGCGTGCGGCGCGTGCCCGGGTGCGTGTCGCCCTCGGCCGCCATCCTGGTCGCGGACGATGGCGAACGCCTGATCTGCGCGTACAACGATCCGAAGCTCGATCACGATGCGACGTGGTTGCCGCTGCACGAGGTCGCCACGTACGACGCCGTGCTGGCCGACGTGCGCTGGCCGGATGGCGCCATGCGCGTACTCGACGCCGCGCAGGCCGCCGGCATCCCGGCCGTACTCGATGGCGACATCGGGCCGCGTGACGTGCTGCAGGACCTCGCCACGCGCGCCACGCATGCCATCTTCTCCGAGACCGGCCTGCGGCAGGTGAGCGGCGAGCACGACGCCGACGCCGGACTGCGCGCAATGGCCGCGCACACGCGCGCCATCGTGGGCGTCACGCTGGGCGCGCAAGGCACACGCTGGATCGAGGATGCGCGGATGCACGTCGCGGCGGCGCCGCACGTACAGGCAGTCGACACGCTCGCTGCCGGCGATGTGTTTCACGGTGCGTTCACGCTGGCCCTGGCCGAAGGTGCGGGTACCGCTCATGCGATGCGGTTCGCCAACATCGCGGCAGCGCTGAAATGCACACGCTTCGGCGGTCGACGCGGTACGCCATCGCGTGCGGAAGTCGACGCGCAGATGCGCGCGGCGGCGCAACAATGATCGTCCTGCTCAGTCAGTGCCACTGCAATGGAGGATTCACCCTCTCGAGGACAGCGTGACAATGAACTTGCGAGGCTGAAGCCTCGCCTACAGGATTTCCGGCATTCTCGACAGTTACGCGGCGATGAACCCGCGAGGCTGAAGCCTCGCCTACAGGCTCACCGGCTGAACCGTTACGCGCTTGCTTTGAGGCGTGCCGCCAACTGCGCGCGTTGCGCATCGAGCGCGGCGGGCCGCTTGGTACCCAGCTTCGCGAACAATTCATCATGCGCGGCCAGCTCGCGGGTCCACTGCGCGTGATCGAGATGCATCACCGACTCGTAGCGCGCAGCATCGAAAGGTGTTGCGGACCAATTGAGCTCGGCATACGTCGGCGCCACACCAACCGGCGTCTCGACGCCGCCCGCACGTCCGCCGCAACGCTCCACGACCCATTGCAGCACGCGCATGTTCTGTCCGAAACCGGGCCAGGTGAACTTGCCATCCGCACCCTTGCGGAACCAGTTCACCGAAAAGATGCGCGGCGGATGCGCGATGGCCTTGCCCATCTTCAACCAGTGACTGAAATAGTCGCCGATGTGATAACCGCAGAACGGCAGCATCGCAAATGGATCGCGCCGCACTTCGCCGACCGCACCTGTGGCTGCGGCGGTGGTTTCCGAACCCATCGTCGCCGCCTTGTAGACGCCTTCCTCCCATGATCGCGCTTCGGAGATCAGCGGCACGGTGTCGGAGCGGCGCGCGCCGAAGATGAACGCGGCGATGGGCACGCCCGCGGGATCGTCCCACGCGGGATCGAGTGACGGACACTGCGCGGCCGACACGGTGAACCGTGCATTGGGATGCGCCGCCTTGCGCCCGCAGTCCGGCGTCCAGTCCTGGCCTTGCCAGTCGATGAGGTGCGCGGGCGGGGTCCTGGTCATGCCTTCCCACCACACGTCGCCGTCGTCGGTCAGCGCGACGTTGGTGAAGATGACGTTCGACTTCAGCGTCTCCATCGCATTGGGATTGGAGTCATACGACGTGCCCGGTGCCACGCCGAAGTAGCCCGCTTCCGGGTTGATCGCGCGCAGGTAGCCATCAGGCCCCGGCTTCAACCACGCGATGTCGTCGCCGATCGTGGTGACGCGCCAGCCCTCGCAACCCGGCGGCGGGATCAGCATGGCGAAATTGGTCTTGCCGCAGGCGCTGGGGAACGCCGCGGCGACATAGGACTTCTGCCCTTGCGGCGACGTGACGCCGAGAATCAGCATGTGCTCGGCCAGCCAGCCCTCATCGCGTCCCATGACCGACGCGATGCGCAGCGCGAAACATTTCTTGCCCAGCAGCGCGTTGCCGCCGTAACCCGAACCGAAGCTCCAGATCTCGCGCGTCTCGGGGAAGTGCACGATGTACTTGTGATCCTTGTTGCACGGCCACGCGACGTCGCGCGACCCCGTCAACAGCGGGGCGCCCACCGAATGCACGCAAGGCACGAACGCGCCATCGGTGCCGAGGACATCGAACACCGCCCGACCCATGCGCGTCATCATCCGCATGTTGGTGACGACGTAGGGGCTGTCGGAGACCTCGATGCCGATGTGCGCGATCGGGCTGCCGAGCGGCCCCATCGAGAACGGCACCACATACATCGTGCGGCCGCGCATGCAGCCGGCGAAAAGACCATTCAACGTCCGCCGCATTTCCGCCGGCGCAATCCAGTTGTTGGTCGGACCAGCGTCATCGCGATGCTCGCTGCAGATGAACGTGCGATCTTCGACCCGGGCGACATCGGAAGGATCCGAGCAGGCGAGGAAACTGTTGGGACGCAGCGATTCGTTCAACTTCTTCATCGTGCCGACCGCCACCATCTCGGCGCACAGCCGGTCATACTCGGCCTGGCTGCCGTCGCACCACAGGATGCGATCGGGCTGCGTCAGCGCCGCGATCTCGCGCACCCACCCCAGCAAGCGCGGATGGCAGACATAGTTGGGCGCGCTGACCGATGCAGCAAGCGTGACAATGGATTCAGGTTGGTTCATGTGAGCAGGCCGTGGCGTCGGAGAATAATCGCGGACATCGTGGCGTGGCATCGCCATCGCGTTGTCATCGCGCGGTAACTCGGGATTTTACCCTTCACGGCGCCCGCGGCGCATTGGTCAAGCGGCCTTACCGGTTGGCGATGATGAAGATTCGCCGGAAGGGAAACAGGACGGTTCCGTCCGTGCGCGCCGGATACGCTGCCGCCAACTGCGCGTTGTACGCGGAAATGAATTCCGCCTGATGCGATGAGTCCAATGCCGCGATGAACGGCAAGAGCGAGGTGCCGCGCGTCCACGCGGCGACCGGATGATCACCACCCCTGCTCGCGGGCAGCACCTGCAGGTACTCGGTGGTCCAGATGTCGACGCGCGCGAAGCGCGGCGCCAGCCAGTCGTAGTAGTCGGCCGCAGGCGCGGTGGGCGCGCCGCGCACCAGCGCACCCAACGGCGCGCGCCAGCGCGCACTTTGCGCGAGATCGGCGATCAGCTGGTGCGATGGCGCACGGAAATTGTCGGGCATCTGCACCGCCAGCACGCCGCCTGGCGCCACCATCGAGGCAACACGCGCGATCAGCGTCGCATGATCGGGCAGCCAGTGGAGCGCGGCGTTGCTGTAGACAAGATCCACCGGCGCAGGCGGTTGCCACGCATCGAGTTCCCCGCTGACGAACACGATGTTGGGCAGGTCCGCCACCGTTTCGCGTGCCCGCGAGAGCATCGTCGCCGAATTGTCGACGCCGACGATCGACGCACGCGGCCAGCGCTCGCCGAGCAGGCGTGTGACGTTGCCGGCACCACATCCCAGGTCGACCACATCGCGCGGCGCGAAGAGCGGCACGCGTGCCAGCAGGTCCATGGCCGGACGCAGCCGGAGGTCTTCAAATTGCAGGTACTGCTGCGGATCCCACGTCATCAACACCTCGCCTACAAGCGCCGACGATACCAGCGCCGCGCGCGCACGAACACAAGCGGCGTGGCCAGCAGCAGCACGACGAGTCGCGTGACATGGAACGCCGTGACCAGCGGCACGCCGAGCTGCAGCACCTTGGCCGTAATGCACATTTCCGCGATGCTGCCCGGCGCGGTCCCCAGCACCAGCGTGGGGACGGGCAGGCCGCTGGCCCACGCCAGCCCTGCACCGAAGAGCGCCGACAACACGATCGACAGCACCACCGTCACGACCACACCGCCGACAAAACGATGGGCCCCGCGCAGGAAGTCGCGCTGGAAGCGCGAGCCCAGCGCACCACCGAGCAGGCATTGCCCGACGTTGCTGACGAAGGGCGGCATCGACGACAGGTCCACCTCCATGCCGGTCAGCGGAATCGATACCGCCAGCGACCCCAGCACGAATGCATTGGGCAATTTCAGCTTCTGGAAGATCGCGCTGCCGGCCAGCGTGGCGAACAGCAGCAGTGCCAAGCCGACGGGAACAAAGTCCTTCGCGCCCTGCACGTAGGGGACGGTGCCGTGGATGTCGAGGGCGGTGATCGCGCCGGGCACGATCGCCACGACGATCAGCATGCGCAGGCTCTGCGCCGCCGCCACGCGGTCCACCCGCGCCCCGAAGCGCGCGCCCAGCGTCGCCATTTCGGCGGCCCCGCCCGGCACGCTGGCGAACACGCCGGTCGTTTTGTCGAAACCGGCAATCGCGGCCAGCGCCACGCCGGACACATAGCCCAGCGCGATCGCCAGCACCGCGCCGGCCGCCAGCAGGTACCAGAGGCCCGCGACCTCGCGCAGCACGCTCGGCGTGAAGTAGAGGCCGAGCGACGTGCCGATGATCCACTGGCCGATGTAGCGCGCCGGCGGCGGCACACTGATGTCCACGCCGGCAATGCGCAGGAACGCCACGGAGAAGAGCGGCCCGAGCATCCACGGGATGGGCGTGCGCAGCAGCACGCACACGTACCCGGCGCCCACGCTGACGGCCAGCGCGGCGGTCCAGCGCGCGACGCGCGACGGGGTGATCGCGCCGTCGTCCTCCGCCATGCGGATCCATCTCCTCAAAGGTTGTGATCGTGGCCGCCACCAGCGGTGGCGGTCGGAGCCCACGGGTCCGATCCGACGTAACGATACAAGAAGTAGCATGGGGCAGGGTCCGTGAGTCGCCGCCGCGACTTGCGCGCGCCTCGCGGCACCGGCAAGCTCCCTCCTCCAACCAGCCAAACACGACCATTCCCATG
>Ga0163150_10010328_pt1 | contig 10123 bp, 7 predicted proteins | sample OliLakLV19P2IB_FD_148628 | JGI IMG/M metagenome (GOLD analysis project Ga0163150, IMG submission 148628) | Freshwater microbial mat bacterial communities from Lake Vanda, McMurdo Dry Valleys, Antarctica - Oligotrophic Lake LV.19.P2.IB | ecosystem: Environmental > Aquatic > Freshwater > Lake >...
CTTTGGTCCAGAGGATTTTGCCGGTGGCTTTGTCGAGGGCGCTCATGCGTGCTCGTATGCCGATGGTGATGATGCGGTCAGCGAGGATGAGCGGTGTGGTGTGCGGGCCGGGTCCATTTGAGAGGTCGAGGCGCGGGCCCGATTTGTCCCACGAGACCTCCCATTTCGTCTTGCCTGTGGTGGCGTCGAGCGCGACGGCGAATTCTTCCTGTTTGAGGCTGTACATGGTGTACAGCACTCCCTTTTCCACCGCGATGCCGGAGTAGCCGTCACCGAGCAGCCGCTTCCACAGCTGCTTTGGGCCAGTCGCGGGCCAGGTGGATGCGATCGGAGCTGACGGCAGGGTGAAGTCGCCGGTGGGTCCACCGAATTGAGGCCAGTCCTGGGCCGGGGTGGTCAGGGTGGAGAGGAAGATGGCGGCTGCTGCAAATCGGCGGCGCATATGAATAGTTTATCGGTGCGCGATGCTGAATGGATGGCTACCTGTGGACTGATTGAGTATGACGCGGCGCCGGATGAGGTCCGCGCGATTTACGACGATATTCGGGCGACGCGGAAGACGGAATATATCAATAATTTCTGGAAGGCTCTGGCGCATGATCCGGTGACTTTGCGTCGGACGTGGTTCAGCATCAAGGAGATTATGCGCCCGGATGGAGTTCTGGATCCGGTGGTGAAGGAGATGATCTATGTGGCCGTGAGCGCGACAAACGGGTGCGGCTATTGCGTGGCGTCGCACACGGTGGGCGCTCGGAAGGCCGGCATGACGGATGCGATGTTTGCCGAACTGATGGCGGTTGTCGGGATGGCGAACGAGACGAACCGGCTGGCGACCGGGTATCAGGTGGAGATCGACGAGGTGTTTCGGGTCTGACCGGTTTGTGTGGCCTTACCGACTCGCTTCAGGGCCGCGGGCGTGGTGAGATCGCGTACCGCGTCTTTGCCGATCCATCGGGCTGCAGGGTCAGTCGACGCGGCGAGGCGGTGGGCCAGTTTTGTGGAGGCGACATGACAGGCGGGGTTGCGGCGGCCGAGTAAGCGCAGCGCCCAGCTCACGCCCTTCTTCACGAAATTGCGGTTGTCGGTGGACGCAGCTTCGATGAGCGGAAGGCGGCTGATGAAGGCATCGGCGGGCGCCACGCGGTCATGCACAGCCAGGCTGGCGAGCAGTGCGAAGGAGGCTCGGCGCACGAACTCTTCGGGGCGGGTGGCCCATTCATCGATCTTGAGAAATGCGTACGGCGTTACGTCGAACAGGTGGAAGCACACGGTGTCGCAGATGCCCCAGTTATCGAAGTCCGCTGCCCAGGCGTCCATTTCGGAATGTCCTTCATGCGTGCGCCCCAGGCGCGGTCCGTATGAATGCCTGCGCGGACCATCGCCGCGAGTCCCGCGGGTGAACCAAACGATTCGAGTTCGGCGAGTACCTCCTGTACTGTGGGCATTTCGTGAGTATAGCGGTGTGTTAGAGTGCGGCGTATGTCTGATAAAGCCGCATTGCTGATGGCCCGAATTGCCGAGGGGCGGACGGATTTGGTGTTTGAGTACAGGCTGCACGGGGCAGCGACCGACCGGGATGCGGGTGAGGTCGCTCTGATTCAGTGGTGCGCGTATTACGGAGACGTGAGCGCGATTCGGTATTTACTGGGAAATGGCGAATCGTTAACGACGCTCGGCGAGAATTGTGATTTAAATGGCGCGAGTTTCCACGGTCACTGGCGGCTGGCGCAGTTCCTGATCGAACAGGGAGCCGATGCGAACGCTCCGCTGCCGGACACGGGTGAGACTCCGCTGCATGCCTGTTTGTCGACGACGCAGAACCGGAAGGCACGCAACCGCGTGATGCGCGTTCTGCTGGCCTCTGGTGCGAATCCGAATACAGCAACGAAGCCGGGTGTCGAGACGGGTGGGTTCATGCGCGATGCGCGGACGAAGGGCGAGACGCCGTTGCACCGGGCGGCAGCCTTCGGAGATATGGAGGCTGTCGAGCTGCTGCTGGGCGCAGGCGCTGCGGTGGAGGTTCGGGACATGAATGGCGATTCGCCGCTGTCATGGGCGAGCTGGTATCTGCGGCCCGCTCCCATCCTGCGCAAGCTTTGTTTTCCGCCGCACCGCATACACCCGAATTACGGGGAGGGGATGGAAGGGAACCTGCTCGGGCAACCACAGGTTCAGTTGTGGCATATAATCGGCGGCGATTATGAATCGTCGACTACTGCTGTTGTGTGCGCTATGCGCGGGGTCTGTCTGGGGTCAGGGGAATGCGACGCAGGCGGGCCGGTTTACGGTGGAGCACCCGACCTTGCTGAACCTCGGGTTCGAATGGGAGATTTCGGGCGATGCGAACCGCAATGCCCGAGTGGATGTGCAGTTCCGGAAGTCGGGCGAAGCCGCATGGCGTAAGGGTCTGCCGCTGGTACGCATCGGTGGAGAGCGCGTGTTCCGGACGCGCGAAAACCTGGACTATACGGTGCCGCACGGGTTCGCCGGCAGCATTTTCAGTCTCGAGCCTGGCACCGAGTATGAGTGCCGGTTCGTCCTGAGCGACCCTGACGGCACCAGCGGCGAGGTGACACATCAGGTGAAGGTTCGAACGCGGTCGGAGCCGATGCCTTACTCCGGAGGTCGCGTGCTGCACGTCTATCCGCCGGATCACAAGGGCGACCGGATCGAGCCCAGTTTCACCGCGCTGCTGCAGGCGTATTACGGCGCGGGCATGGGCGACTGGAGCGTGATGTGGGAACGGCGAGCGCAGCCGGGCGACACAATTATGGTGCATGCCGGGTTGTACCGGCCGGAGCGGCTGAACTATGTCGACCCGATGATGGCACCGTTTGACGGCACCATGCAGTTGTCGCTCAAAGCGACGCAGGACAAGCCCATCACGATCAAGGCGGCGGGCGATGGCGAGGTGGTGTTTGACGGCGCCGGGAACCATCATTTCTTCGATGTGATGGGGTCGGCGTGGCATATCTTCGACGGGATCACGATCCGCAACACCGATGTCGCGTTCTTTGCGGGGCAGAAGGAAGTTACGGGCGCGGTCGGGCTGACGGTGAAGAACTGCCGGATGGAAAACGTGGGGTTCGGCGTGTGGACGGAGTATGCGGGTTCGAGCGATTTCTATATTGCCGACAATTTAATCCTTGGGCGCGATGACCGCTTCCGGCTGATTGGGTGGACGGGTCCGCTGTGGGCTCCGGTGGGGCCTTACCAGTCGCACCTGATGACGAGTTATTACGCGGTGAAGGTGTACGGCCCGGGCCACGTAATTGCGCACAATGCGATTGCGTATTTCCATGATGGAATCGGAATTTCGACGTATGGGACTCCGGAAAAGGATCCGCACCGCCGCGCTTCATCGATTGACATCTACGGGAATGACATCCACATGTCGAACGACGATTTCGTCGAGACCGACGGCGGGGTGCATAATGTTCGGGTTTTTGATAACCGAGGCGTGAACGCGGCACAGGGCGGGTATAGCTCGCAGCCATCGTTTGGTGGGCCGATCTATTTCATTCGCAACATTCTGTATCACGTGCCGACGGGTGTCGCGTTTAAGTTTTCGGCCAAGCCCACGGGATTATTTGTCTGGCACAACACGATTATCGGGGAACAGGCGACGGGCGATCCGTCGGCGAATATGCACTGGGCAAACAACCTGTTTCTGGGGCGCGACACGCGGGACCGCGGAATCATGAAGTGGGCCAACGCTACTGATGTGTACAGCACCGATTACAACGCCTACCGCCCGAATAAAGGTGTGAAGGCGCAGTATCAGTGGCTGGGGCCGGCTAAGGGCCAGCAGGCATATGACGGAAAGTCGGTGCCATGGAAGAACTTTGCGACGCTTGCCGAGTTTCGTGCCGCGACTGGGCAGGAGGCGCACGGCATGGAGGTCGACTTCGATATTTTCGAGTCGCTCCGGCCACCCGATCCGGAGAAACGGCATGCGGTTTATCACTCGATGGATCTGAATTTCCGGTTGAAGCCGGGGAGCCGGGTTGTGGACGCGGGAGTGGTGATTCCGACGGTGAATGAGGATTTTTTGGGGAAAGCTCCGGATTTAGGCGCGCTCGAAGTCGGGAAGGCGGCTCCGAAGTGGGGTCCGCGGTGGCTTACCTGGCAGCCGTTTTACAGGTAGCCCTGGTCGTTGTAGGCTGGAGGGATGCGGCCGGCATGGATTGGCTGGGTCTGTCTGATCGCGGCGATGGTGGCGGTGGTTTGGCCGCTTGCCGCTGGGCGTGGTCGGATCTGGGCGAAGTATGAGTCCGAGATGCAGGACCCGATTGACGACCCGCCCGATGCCGGGGTGAAGGGTGAGTTCGTGGTGGGGCGGCTTCGGTACCGGTCGCCGCTGGACGGCCGCGGACCTTACTTCCGATGGGGCATCGATGCGAACAAGACCGATCGCACACTGATTTCTGTCTTGCGGCGGCTGACGCGGATCGATGCGCAGGCAGTCGAGTACATCGTAGACATCGACAGCGACGAAGTGTTCGACCTGCCGTTCCTGCTCGCGATTTCCGTGGGCGACTGGATCGTCTCGCAGCCTCAGGCAGACCGGTTGCGGAAGTACTTCGACCGCGGTGGTTTCCTGATGGTGGACGACTTCCACAATGAGCGAGAGTGGGAGCAGTTCATGGCGGGAGTCCGAAAGATCTACCCGGGTGCCGAGATTGTGGAACTGCAGGATGACGATGCTCCATTTCACGTGCTGTTCGACATGAAGGACCGGATTCGCGTCCCGGGAGCGAACGTAGTACACGGGTCGGGGATTGAGCGCGGGGGCACCGAGCCGCACTGGCGCGCACTGGTTGACGCAAAGGGCCGGATGATTGTGGCCATCTGCTTCAACATGGATGTCGGCGACGGGCTGGAGTTTGCCGACGATGCGGATTATCCGGAGAAGTTCGCCTCGCAGGCGATCCGGCTGGGCACGAACTATTCGTTGTATGCGATGACCCACTAAGCGTCAAAATACGAAGACAAAACGCTCCCGTTCCCGCTGCCAGATTACGGTGGTCGGGGTGATGGTCAGGTACCAGGTCTGCTGGCTCACCGGTCGACGTGGCTTGAGGGCTTTGGGATCGACCACGGCGAGGCAGGTCCCGTGCTCGGGGTCTCGAACCGAGGTGTAGAAGATCAGGGCGACCCCGGCTTCGCGGGCTTCACGTCCGAGCTGCTGAGTGGCGGTGTAGTCGTTGGCGCTGGTCCACTCGGCGGCCCGGGTACTGAGCGGCGGCTGGCAGAGGTGGATGGAGGCGCCTTTCGCTCCGATCTGGAAAAGGGTCTGCGGCGTGGCGGGCAGGTCTCGGAGACCGTCGCTGTCCTGTACGAAGCGCCAGCGCCAGTAGCCAACTTCAGCGCAGGCGGTGCGGCGTTCGATTGCGGCATAGAGAATGCCGGGATCGGGCCAGGCACGGAAGCGCGAGCCCCAGGGCGCGGGCGGGTAGCGGAACGGTGTGGCCAGCAGGTAGTGGAGGCCCTCGGTGGCAGCCGGCATTGGGGGCTTTGCTTCTTCGAGGATGCGCTCAAGGAGGTCCTGCTGGCCGGTGGGGTCGGGTGAATCTGCCGGGATCAGGCGCTGGGTGGAGACGGCGTGCTGGGCTTCCACGGCTCGCCACGCGCGCGCGCCGGCTGGTTCAGATACGAGCTCGGTTGGCATCGACGTACTGCACGACTCGGACGAACGATTCAATTTGAGGGAGAAGCGCGGCTGGCTCGGCCTGCAGGGCGTGGTTGTAGCTGCGGAGCCAGGCTCGGGAGTGCGGGTCGCGGCCTCCTGTGATGGAGTCGAGGGAACGGAAGAGTCGGATAAAGAGGGCCGCCAGCTGCCATTCCTTGCGGTCGGGCTGGAGCGTGTATCGACCTGTGGTCATGCGCGAAACGGTGGCCGGACTCAGGCCGAGGATGGAAGCGAGTTCGCTCTGCGAGACGCCGAGGAGGTCAGCGGCGCGGCATGTCGCGGAGGTCAGCGTATGGCGCGCGGTCTCTGAGCGGGTGTCTGGAGGCGCGGGGTTAAGGGCTCGCTCTGGCATTGCTTCTGCAATTAGTATACTCTGTTTTTTCTGTAGAAAGCACAAGGCTACGGCGTAAAAAAGGCCCGGTGTCTCCACCGGGCCTTTTCTGGGCTGCAACTAGAATTGCAGGTTAAGCGAGAACTGGAACGAGCGCGGCGGTTCCTGAGCCGTGATCCTGCCGAAGGCGCCGCTGACCGGGTCCGTGTTGGGGCCGCGGAGGACGGGGGTGTTCTCTACGTTGAAGACGTCGCCGCGGAAGCGCATGCGTACCTTCTCGGTGATCGGGAACGACTTGTTGAGCGAGAAGTCCAGACGGCGTTGCTTGTCGAGGCGCACGTTGGAGAAACGGAACGGGAAAGTACGGAGGTTGCTGGCCAAAACCTCTGCGCTGTTCCGGTTGAAAATGCTGGTATTGAACCAGCGATCGGTATTGCGCTGATCGGACGGCAGCACCAGGGTGTTCGGGTCGCCGATGAGCTGAATGTTACCCCAGCCGATGGGCTGGCCGCTCTGGAGCTGGTAGGCACCAGAGATCTGCCATCCACCGACGACGAAGTTGGAATACTTATTCATCTTCGCTCCGAAGTGGCGGCCCTTGCCAAACGGCAATTCGTAGATACCAGACGCGGTGAGGCGGTGGCTGCGGTCGATGTCGGCGAGGGTTTCATACGGCATTGGGTCGCCGGCGTTCAGGAACTGAGACGCTTCCATCGCTTTCGACCAGGTGTGCGAAATCTGCAGAGTGTAGCCCTGGCTGAAGCGCTTTTCGATACGCGACTGCAGGGAGTGATACCAGGAGTAACCGGCCGGGTCGGCATAGGTGATGTTGCCGAACTGCGGGAACGGGCGAAGCAACTGGGAGCGCGAGGTGTTGCCCGTGTACTGCGGGTTCAGCCCAAAGAACGGATTCGGGAACGCGGCGGCCAGGTAGTTGATGGCGGTCTGGTCGCGCGTGGGCGAGGTGCTCAGGTACTGATTGGGAAGTGCGTTGAGGTCGCGGATAGCCTGGAGGTTGGTGCCGCGGTTGCCGACGTAGGAGGACTCGATAACGAATCCACCTTTAACTTCCTGCTGGAGACCGAACGACCAGCGCTGTGCGTAGGGCATCTGGCGATCCTTCGGGAAGAAACTGATGTTCTGTCCGAGGTTCGTTTCGAGACCTCCGCCGGCGCCGATGGGCGAGAGCAGTCCGTTGGGGAGGGGATTGTTGAGGTTCGCAATGAAGCTCAAACCGCTGTCCTGAGTAGCCTGAACGGGAGTGGTCTGGCTGAAGCCCGCGAGATTGGCCTGGCTCTTAAACGACCCGATGGAGCCGTAGAAGAGGCCGTACCCGGTCCGCAGAACGGTCTTCGGACGGATCTGATACGCGATGCCGATACGCGGCATCCACATTAAGCCCGTACCATTCCAGAATTCGCGGCCGTTGCTGCCGGTGTTGGCGAAGGTGAGTCCACCGTTTACGCGGAAGGCCGATACCGGGACTTCCGGGATCGGGCTGCGTGCGTAGTTGGCGATGGCGCGGGCAGCGATCGGGTTGGCAACGCTGGGATCGAACTGGGTGACGGAGCGGTTAAAACGCTCGGTAACGGGCGATTCGTGCTCAATGCGCAGGCCCATGTTGACGGTGAGCTTCGTGGTCGCCTTCCAGTCGTCGTGGAAGTATCCGGCCCAATATTTATCCTGGGTGGCGAAGCTGCCAATCCGCTGTGCGTTGCCGCCGGGGATACCGAGCAGCAGCGATGCGATTTCAGCGCCGACGGGCGGTGCGCCGGAGGTGTTCAGCGGGCCGCGGGTCCATTCGCTGCTGGGCTGAATCACCGGGGCAGTGGAGGCCGAGTGGCGGTCGGAGAACACGCGGTAGGCGCGGAATTCGGGACCGAACTTGAAGGTGTGCCTGCCACGGATGTTGGTGAAATTGCCAACAAAGGTGTGGACCAGCGAGGAGGCTGAGCCGTCACCGGATTCGGAACCGCTAAGTGTGCTGAGTCCCCCGATGATGGTGTTGGGCACGGCCGATTCCTTCGGGAACAGGTTCGTGAACGCAGGATTGAAGCCGAGGGTGGAAAGGTCGAAGCCCTGGCTGACGCGGCGTTCCGGGAAGATCTGCTGAGTGAGACCGTAGCGGAAGTTCAGCAGGAAGGTGGGAGTGAACATGTGGACTTCGTCGAGCGAGATGCCGCGGTTGATGCGGTTGAGGATGATGCCGTTGACATCATTGGCGAAGCTGCGGTTCTTGTCTTCCTCCCAGAAATCACGGTGGAAGCGGACGAACATGCGGTCGTTGTCGGAGAAGGTATGATCGACACGGCCGATGGTGGTCCAGTAATTCTCCAGCGCTTTGCCAGACTGGAAGTAGTTGTTGGCGCCGTTGGCGGCTCCGGGCTGATTCGGCAGCGGGTAGAGGTTGAGAATGTTTTTCGCGACTGGACTGATGCGGCTTTGGGGGATGATGTTGCCGGGGAATATCTGCCGGCTGAAGGTGCCGTTGGCGTTGGCGGTGATGGTTGCCGGATCGTAGAGCTGGTAGTTGGGTCCGAGTGCGAGCAGATCTGAGAAGTCGCCATTGCGCCACGCGGCGCGGGGCACTGTGGACTGTGCGGCGCCGACGTTGGGATCGCCGAACTTATTCTGTTCCCAGGTGAAGTACCAGAAGGTCTTGTTCTTACCGTTGTAGAGGCCCGGGATGATGACCGGGGCGCCGCCGGCGAGGCCGTAGCGATTGTCCTGATAGAGCGGCAGTTTCTGGCCGCTGCGGTTCTGGAAGATGGTCGGCGTATCGATCTTGGAGTGACGAAGCCACCACCAGGCCGAACCATGCAGGTCATTGCCCCCGCTCTTGGTGGAGATGTTAACGATCGAGCCCATGGTGTGGCCGAGAGATGCGTCGAACGTGGAGGTCTGCACCTTGAACTCGGCGAGTGAGGCCTGAGGCGGGGAGAACGCGACGCGCACGTTGGTGCCGTCGGAGAAGGTGTTGGTGACACCGTCGATGCTGAATTCGTTGTTGAAGAGGCCCGCGCCGTCGGTGGAGAACTGGGAAGGCGCGTTGTTGAACGGTGCCTTGCGAAGGCGCATGTCGGTGCCGTTTACGGTACCAGGAGCGAGCAGCGTGAGCTCCATCGCATTACCGGAGAAGAGCGGCAGTTCAAGGATGCGGCGCTCGTCGACGACCTGTCCGAGGGTAGCCTCGGCGGCCTGAAGGAGCGGCGTTTCCGCTGTGACGTTAATGGTTTCGTTGACGTCGCCGACCGTGAGCGGGACGTCGAGGGTGACGGTTTCAGCGACACGAACCTGGACGTTTTCACGATTGAATTTGCGGAATCCCGGGCTTTCGACTACCACGGTGTAGATGCCTGGGTTCACGAAGGGGATGGTGTAAGCACCAGCTTCGTTCGTTCTGGCTGAGATGCCGACGCCGGTTGCAATGTTGGTGGCGCGAACATCTGCGCCGGGGACATTCGCACCCGTCGTATCAGTGACATGTCCTGTCACCGTGCCGCGGGCATCCTGCTGCGCGAACATTGCGCCAGCAAGGAGGAGGAGGCAGAAAACTGCCGAGATTATTCGAGACATAGTTTGGTGGGGTTGCCCCTGTTACCATCGATTTTATCGCAAATCTCACACGTCTGAAATCCATACCGGCGAGAGCCCCGTCAGGTGCACCGCTGCTATAATTGTTGGACCACTTCGGAGCCATGGTCTCTCCATACGTCACCCAGTCTGTGTGTCCGAGCCCTGTTGCGCTGTTGCTGAGTGGCTCCGGAACTCGCCGCAGCGCCATGACGGTGTCGCAATTCTCAGAAGTGGCTCATTACCCCACGCGGCTCTGGGTTTGCGTCGCCACAACGTGTCTCACGCATGAGTTGATTACTGAGTCGGGCCGCTTCACGCTTTGCGTGTTGCATGTGGGACAGGCTGAGATCGCACTTCGGTGCGGTTCCGTTTCGGGTCGGGAGCGGGACAAGTGCTCCGAACTCTCCTTGTATGAACCTAGAAACGGCAGTTACCCGGTAGCCTGAGCAAGTCGGAGTGTGTCGCCGAGGATCTTTCCTTTGAGGAAAAACCGAAAGGCCGCGCTCAGAATCAGACTCCAGCGC
>Ga0163150_10010331_pt1 | contig 10121 bp, 7 predicted proteins | sample OliLakLV19P2IB_FD_148628 | JGI IMG/M metagenome (GOLD analysis project Ga0163150, IMG submission 148628) | Freshwater microbial mat bacterial communities from Lake Vanda, McMurdo Dry Valleys, Antarctica - Oligotrophic Lake LV.19.P2.IB | ecosystem: Environmental > Aquatic > Freshwater > Lake >...
GGACTTCATCATCCACCAAGCCTCGTCCACTACCAAAATACGCTTTTTAAGATTTTTTCTAATAGTGGTCCAAATATAATGCATTACTATATACATTGCCACTGGTTTGAGTTCGTCTTCCATGTCTCGTACAGAAAATACTACAAATCTTTTATTTATATCTACATTCGATGGCTTATTCAAGAAAGTAGACCAAGTTCCTTTCGTGTATTTTGCTAGGCGTTGAACGACTGACTCACTCCCCTCCATACCAGCTAGCACCATTTCAAAATCAGAAAGTAGTGGAGGTTCAATATTTGAAAAATCAGAGTCTGGGGTGATGTCTTTGATGGCATAAGTTTCCGAAATTGCACGGTCCACCATCGAATCTTCTTCTGGTGTGAGCCCCCCCAGCATCAGTCTAAAAAGTCCTACCAGGTTTATGATATTTGACCGGAGCACGTCTTCGGCCGTCTCATCTTCGAGAGGGATTGGTAGGTCAAAAGGGTTGATGTGGTGGTCTGAAGAAAGAGAAATATTAAAGTATCGTCCACCGACTGCTTCCGCTAAATACTCATATTCTTTTTCGGGGTCTATGACTATGACATCGATATCAAACATCAACGACCTTAAGATTTCGAGCTTGGTGGCATAACTCTTACCCGACCCAGCTTTGGCAAAAGTCACCGAGTTGTAGTTCTCTAGAGAAAATCGGTCAAAGATAACCAAACTCGAGTTGTGCCTATTGACTCCGTAGAGAATTCCCCTATCAGAAGTTAGGTCGAAAGATACAAAGGGGAAAATACTTGAAAGTGGCTCGGAATTTAATTTTTGGTGAATTCCTAGTAAATCTGTGCCGACAGGTATGACACTTTTAAAACCTTCTTCTTGTTGGAAAAGGGCGGGCTTGATATAGATAAGTTTGGATTCAAGAATAGACTTCACTTCGCTTTCAATTTTGAAAAGTTCAAGCTCATTGTCGGCATAGATGGTGATGTAGATTCCGACATCAAACATTTTTTCTTGTGCTTGGATGAGGCTATCACGAAGTCCCTCCAAGTCTTGGTGGGCGGTGTCGAGCATAGGGTCGCGAACCATACCCTTGCCCTCTCGTATTATTATCTGGCTTTGAACTTCAGCAACCTTTTTTTGGAATTGTCTTAAAATGAGCGATGTGTCGATGGGGTGGATAAAAATTGAGATATCAAACATTTTGTCTAAGTTTATTATCGGGGAAAACCAATTGTCCGACAAATATCTAGGATATGAAATTATAAAAAAAGTTCGAGCGATTTTTACTCCCAAGTTTAAAGATTTAGACTCAATTTTTAAGGCTGACGGAGCGATAATGTCTTGCAGTTCTAGATTTGCTGATTCGTAAATTTGCTCAGGCATTACTGCCAAAACAGAAATTTCTGGATTGGGGCCTTGTTGTCTATTATTTTTTCCTAATATTTTATCTAAAATTGACATATATTAATTGAGTTGAATTTTTCCTTCCAATTCTCCCGGATTAAAAACTTTATAGAATACTTCCACCACCTCTTCGGTGCCGAGTGGAGCAGATTTTATACCACAACGAGCGAGCCCTTGTTGAATGACACTGACTCGTTGCTCGAGCTGGCTCCTTTTTTCTTCGAAGTTGGACTGCTCTTCTCTACTTCTCTCTTCTTTACTGCCACGCTTCCATATCCTTTGCATTATCCCTCCATCTGTTTTTATTTGGGTGTGGGTATAAGGGACAACCACAAAAAAACTTTTAGTCATAATACTGACTGTTTCTGTAAAGTTCCTAATAAATTCTATGTATTCCCTTGTTTGTATTTTTAGCAGAGGTTCTTCCTGTAAGGCAATTCTATTTTCTAGCAACAAAAGGTAAGGCCTGATATCAAGCCTTCGAGACTGGATAGATATTTGAGTTGGAAAATCTAAGGCATTTAGAAAACTTTGGAATTGAAAAATAGTGGCTTTTTGTTCGTCGGCGGATTTTAGAGATAGGTTGGTAGAAGTTGCCAATACAATCGAACGCAAAGAACCATCCTTGAGAATCATGATTCCATCACGAACTTCTTTTATTGGTACAAAATTTTGTGTTGCTTTTGCTGAAATGGCCATCCCGTTAGAAGCAGGTCGCGGTCAACTTACTGCGATTGTGCTTTGTTATGTTATTAATTTTTATTTTTCTGATTAACATATTTTTATTTCTTAAATTGCGACCGCGGCTTCTAACGGGACTCTTTTTGTAGGTCAAGAATATCCAAACTCCAAGCCAGGTCTCTCAACTTGCTTCCACCCAACTTTTCTGCTCTTGGGTCGAGCCCCTGCCCGCTCATCATTCTTGGTGCTGGCTTCTCTCTTAGCACTTCTCTTTTTTCCCAAATATAAAGCTTATCTTTAAAAGCATATTTAAATCCAGCCTCAACCATATTGATAAAGGGCTTGTTGTTGGGGCGATAAAAAGTAAGGGCCAGAGAGAACGCGGCGACAGCCGCTATGGGGATAAACCCCCAAACCAAGCCGAGCAATTTGAAAAACATAAAACAGACCCCTCCCCCTCCTACCAAGTAAACAAATTGTTTGAAAGTGAAAGGGCCAAATATTTTATCTTCTATTTCTAAAAATTGTGGAACTTTGAATTGCATAGCTATAAGTTAAAAGTTATAAAGTTCTTAAAGTTATAAAGTTGGTTAATCTAAAGCTTTAATTAAGCCGGATAATAATCTCGAAATTTCTATTGTTAAGTTATACATTTTTTTGAAATCTTCTTTTTGAATATAACCCAACTCTAAACCTAAGTTTAACATAGATCTGACTTCTCCAGCAGACCCTTTAGCTATAAAGAGAAAATTTCTTAATTCTTTGTTTGTTCTTCTTTCAAAACCCTCCGCAATGTTGTTCATTACAGAAACCGAAGCCCTTTCTATTTGGTTTTTAAAACTAAAATCTTTACAATTTTTAAAAACTGAGTAAATTGTTATAGTTAGTTCTTTTCCTTTTTGCCAAGATATAATTTCTTCAAATTTTTCTATTTTCATACTTTATAAACTTTATAACTACTCCCCGTATTTCTTTCCTTTATAACTTTACGAACTTTATAACTTTACAACTTTCAACTACCCCCTTATTTCTTTCCTTTATAACTTTACGAACTTTATAACTTTACAACTTTCAACTACCCCCTTATTTCTTTCCTTTATAACTTTACAACTTTATAACTTTTAACTATTCGGGTGTTTCTCTGTACGGATCAACTCCAGGCTTTTTTGGTACAAGGTCACTACTTTGTGGCTTTGAAACATTTGGCATCGAGTATTCTGTTTTAGAAGATGGTATTTGGAATGAGCCGGAAAACTTCTGCGCTAGCATTTGGGATGTTGTAATCGTGGGAGTACTCTTTGCTTCACCAGAGCTTTTAACGCCGGCGGATAATTCTGGGCGAGTTAGGTCTGGTTTAGCTTGATTGATTGGTCTATTGTCAGGCAATATTTCAATACCAGCTGACCTTAGAATTTGCGCATCGTTTTTGTTTTGTGAGTGTTGTTCGCTGAAAGCATTTTCTCCTTTAGTTCTCTTAATTAATTCTTCGCGTATTCTACTAAAAGCTAAATTATTCATTTCTTGTACGAGTTCATCTGCTTGAGCTCTTGGAATACCCATTCGACTTGCTAATTCTTTTGGGTAATCTTCTGGTGGCAAAAGTCCGCACAACAGTAATTCTGTTTCAGTTTCTAGGTCACCTAGTTGCTCAAAGGTATAACCTTTGCTTTCTCTCATCCCTAAGATGACATTTTTCCAATCGACAGCGTCGATAGACATTCTAGTATTTTCAGGAAGTTTCCCTCTTGCTTCTTCTATTTTTGTTTGTAATGAATCTAGTTGTGTTTGCATGGTATTTGACTATAGATTAATTTTTTAATATGTCTTGGATAGTGCTTTTTAAAGCGTTAGTTGATGTGCTGGTTTCTTCTTCTATGAAAACTAGATAATTTCCACCAGAGAGAATAAAGTTTATTTCTTGTCTCCAAGATGGAGTTTTTCCCTGCATACTTTTTTTAATATTTTCAGTTAGTGTGTTATAAATGGGTGTAAATATTTCTTCTTCCACTTCGTCTGCAATTTTTCCTGCTTCTTCCTTGCTTGTGCCGACCTCGTTTTCAATACTCTTTGATAATAACTCAACATCAGTTAATCCAGTAAGGATCGTTAAAGTTACTGCATGGAGATCATTTATTTCACTTTCATTAAGTAAGTACTTTTTGCCGATTTCTTCGGTAATTTTTCCCCAATCCAAAGAATTTATCGCATCCCGCGCCTCTTTCGGCAGTTTCGTTACTTCTCTATTTACTATTTGTTTTAATTTATCCGTCATGAATTTTTTATTCTTTTTTGCTTTCTAATTTCGCTTCCATGATTATATTGTGGGCGGCCTCTTTTTCTGCTTTTGCGTTATACGTTCCCAATGTTCCCGCAAATCTCGCGGCTCTCCAGAACTTGCCTCTCGGCCTTGTTATTTTCTCCGCATAGTTTCGTCTTCTTTCTCTGTTTTCATCTACGACAGTCTGTTTTCTTTCGGGTACTTCATAATCTTCCATATAGTTAATTGTTCTCGTATGGAAAACCCCCGCAGCATCCGTATATCCTCCGGCGTGGTTGGATCTATAATCTTGTGCATTTGTCGTTGTCGTTGTTCCTGTTGTAGTATCTATATCCCCCGCGTACAGTACCGCATCTTTCAAAGCTTTCTTTCTATTTTTTGAGTTCTGCAAATCACGCCCAGCTTTTATCGCTTCTGGTCTGCCTGCGCCGTACTGAGCTGTCGCATCTCTAAGACTCTGTCTTTTCTTCTCAATTTCTTTATCTAATTGGGCCAACTGTTTTGCATTGGCAGCCAATAGTTTCTGTAAGTCCATTTCAGTTTTATTCAATTCCTGCTTTACTTTCTCGTCTTCCCCAACCTCAAGTTCTTCTGCTCGCTTTTTCCTTTTTTCCACTTTGTCTTTTCTTGTCTGTTCCCATCCACCCTTCTTCACTTCTCCGCCGAGCGTAGTAGTGCCCGTCAAGCCAGCCTTCGAGATAGCTTTTTGGCCAAGCCCCGTTGCCCGAACATCGAAGCTCTTTGTTCCAGTGTATTTACCAATATCTCTTAGTCTTGCGGCAGCAAACCCCGAAACCCCTCCTTTGGCTTCTGCCGCCTTAAGTGTTCCAGAGCCTGCTGCTCGAGCTCCAAGGCGACCAACCGTGCTTCTAAGTGCCGCAGCACCACCCCCCGCAACTGCCCCAACAGCCAATCCAGCGGCACCACCAACCACTAGACCCCCTATTGCTTTCGCTCCCGTCATTACCATTCCAGTAAATTCCCCCGAGGCTTCTTTTGCATATTTGGCTCCTTTTAGAATTAAGAGGACTATTAATATAGCTGGAACAAAAATTAGCATCAAGGTTGATAAAATTCCTGTGTTAGTTGGATCTGCTACACTATTAAATGCGCCCGCTTTTACGATTTCTGAAGTTATGTATATTACAAATATAAAAATAGCAGCGACGAAAGAAGTTTCAAGAAGTTTTTTTAACCAACTATCAAAACCAATGGTGTTTACTCCTTTTAATTTAGGCACTGCCGAAGTTACAAAAGCAAGCGGAGAAATTATCATTAGTACTATAAGGGTTAGCATTCTTCCCAAGAAACTAAGCGCGGCTATAAGGAAAGCGTACCCTAAGGCAACAACCACTATTCCGTAAGCTACCATCAGAGACATCAAAAGATATGGGTTTATTTTATTTGCATTATTGTTGCCAACAAATTGGCTGGGGTCACACCCCGGGCATTGTTTGGCTAGGTTTGCCAAGTTGTTGCCCTCTCTTATTTTACTTATAGTAGTTTCACTGAAGAATGTGTTTATATTAAAACTTGAAACCAATGCTCCTGCCATGTCTTTTTCCCTAACGCCTGTTTTAGTAGATTCACTGATGGGGACATAGGTTACATTGTCAGTGTCGATGCGGTTGTAGAAAATGAGAGCTACGACATTTGATGCGTCAATAACTATTTTAGTAAAAAATAAACTGAAATTAACCAGGAGCGCAACTAAAATTACTGAAGCAATAATTTTCTTACCACCTCCGTGCCCCAACCCGAGGATAATTTGGAATGCCGCATAAAGCAGAATGAGAATAAAGAAAATATTGGCAAAGTCCCTTATTATATACCAGATATTTTGAATAAAACCTTGGTCGTACATATACGAACTAAGGGTGAGCGCCGCCATAAAGTTGAAGAATATAGCCGCGAAGCCCATCAAGGCAGAAGGAATTGTTACAAAAAGTAGATAAATAATCCACTGGAAACAACCTAAAATATCTCCCCAAGGGCCAAATCCACACTTCTCAATTTGGTCTTTTATGGTTTGCCCGCTTCCTGATGGGGTTGATGCGGGCGTAATTTTATCCAATGTCTCTGTTGTTGTGGTAAGTGAAGAATCTCCATTCCAAGATATAAACAAAGGCCCCAGCCCCGTACAATATTTTTTTGTTGAATCTTGTCTAGTTACTGCTTCTCCTTTGGGATTCCTCCATACGCACGCTGCAAATTCGGGCTCTGGGGTTGTTTGTGCACTCGCTGGCACAGGGCTAAATGTTCCCACAAGTACGAGCAGTATTATCACGAACAAAACAAACCGCGGTCCAATACTAAACCATTTTTTGTTTGAGATTATTTTGTTTGTAACGTTGTTGTTCATATTCACAAAAATACAACAGAAAAGCTTTCTGATTACATTACTGGCAAATTTGGATCTATTACTTCGCCTGTAGTTTCATCTATTGTTATTGGGTCCGGAAGTATAGAGTCACCATCATAAGTTGGAAGAATTTGTGTATCTACATAATTGTTTATGTTCGGCAGGCTACCTTTATAGTCAAGATAAGTTGCTTTATAAACAATGTTGCAACTTATCCTAATATTTACTCCCCCAAAATTTGGCCAACTGCTTCTAAAAAGATTAAGGCTTCCCCTCATTACATTTCTTCCATTTACTAATGGTAAGTTCATTTCAGGCCTGACATAACTTGTGAATGTTTCGTGAGAATACCCGCTGATAATAGGTAATTCACAGAATTGCTCCATTTCTTGACCAGTGGTAAATTTTAGACCCCATATCGGCGGAATCGTGCTGTATATTGCAGTTGATTGAGATCTTTGTGAATTTCCTTGCACATAGAGCGCAATTTGGAAAGGTTTGCCAACTAAAGCTGGGTCTTGAATGAAACTTGTTTTACCCACAAATTCTGTCCAACCACTGGCAGGCACAGTCCACTTCTTTTCTATTCTTTCATTGGTACATTGAGTTACTAGTGTTTGTAGTCTAGGAACTCTTTCTCTTGCGATTTCAAGTTCTGCCCTAGTGTCTTCTATGCTTATTATATTAGGTATTGAGGTTTCGATTGCATCGTACTGTTTTTTGATTGTTATCAAATTTTTCTCTTGTTGTGAGCCTGGGTCTGGTTGTGTTGTAAAGAAAGAAAGGCTTGATTGTATTGCCATGAGTCTAGATAGTGCCAGAGTTCTGTTTCTTCTTTTTTCAACTAACTCCCTTGATTGTTGATCCATGGTGTCTAGTTCAGAAATTGCATCCAAAAATAGTATGCCATTTGGCAGCGTATTCATCATTTTTATTTCAACCCAGTCTTTAAAAAAACCTACAGCAAATAATAGACTTTTATAAGCAATAGATGAGGTGGATGCTTTAAGTTCTTCATCAGAACCCATATTTTTTTGAAGTCTCGTGCTGTTTCTCTGTGTTTCGTTACTGAGCCGCTCTTCCCATTTGTAGTCTGGGCCAGGTAAACAATGGTCTAGTTCCATTGTTTTTTGCCAAATGGATGTCAACACCTGCAAAAGTCCCGGGCTAGAAGAAGCCGAATTATCTAATAATGCCAGTTCCTGTCCTACTCTCTCTATCGCGCCCGGAATATATTCCCCATTCCCCGTATTGCCAATCTCTTCATCAATAATTATTCCGTCTGCGTCGGTCACGATAGTTTTACCACTAATCTCCCCCTTAAATTTCTTTAATATGATTTCTTGATCCGGTCCGCCAAATGGGTCGTTTAGATTAGTGTTCGGACTGCCGAGAGTATTACCAAAATAATCCCAATTGTCTTCTGTTGGAGCAGGGTTTGATTTGCTGGCTAATTTTGCAAGTCCAACATCAAAGAGTTTACTCAAAAGGGTATCAAAAATAGCAGAAATACTTCCACCAACTGCTGCTTGGAGCTCTGTCAGCTCTTGTCCACTGGTCATAGCCCTCATTATCGAATTACCGACCACTGAACCAGGAGTGGTGGCTTGTAGTCCATCGGGGCATACATTCGTGTCTTCCCACTTGTCACGAGCAGCAGTTTTTTTGGAGTTATATAATTTTGTAGCAGAATTTATTTGTGTTTGATTAGTTATGTTCCCCCCGTAATCATATTGGGGTTTTGGTATGTTGGTTGGTTCGTTGAATTTAAATTTAGGTCGGTTGGTTTCTTTTATATCGTTGTCATATTTTGGATTTGAAGGGCAAGTTTGTGGAGAAAGAAAACCTAAACCTTTTTGGAGAGTATCTTGCACTTGGTCCGCTTTAGTTCTACTTGTTCCTTCTATTCTTCTAGCTAGTTCGTTGGTAGTGATTAGTGTAAAACCGATTGGGTTGTTTTGGGGGTATTGTGTGTTTAAAAGAAATCCATCCCACCCACCAACATTAAAGCTGGCTCGATAGCGTCGCTGGTAATCTGCGTCGTTGGTCACCAGGCTTAGACTGTAGCTAGCGTTGTCCTCGAGTTGCCTTCTGTAGGCATCTATTGTGTTTAAAGCAAACTGTTTTCCGAAAGGAAATCTAACGGTATCGTAGCCGAATGTGTCTATCAAAGATTTTATTTCAGATTTTGCTATGTCGTTGAAGAATGATTTTGGGTTTTCTACGAACAATGGAGATCCATGAAAACCACTATTAATCCAATTTATAGTGCTTTTGGTCATTGACGCCAGCAATCTTTTGGCAAAAGATTTAGCTATTTCATTTAGTATCTTTAGAGCAGTTTCTTTTATTTTAATGGCTGTACTTGTAACAGTCGCAACAGTCCCCGTAGTACCTACAGCCACTTGTACTTTATTTAGTGCAGCATTTACTGGGTCAAAGACTGGCCCCCCAACTTGTGCCTTAGCTGAATTAGGTTTTGAAAATAGAATTAGCGAAGGAACAAGAAAACCTATAATTAAAAAAGAGGATAAAAGTTTCTGTATTTTTTTGTTTTTGAAAATCATTTTTTAATAGATTTTGTTGTGTTTATTATATAATTTCTCCTTTAAATACTCAATTTTTGTGTTAAGACATTCGTTAGTGCCGTTATTGCATTTCCTAACAAATCAAGATTTTCTTGGTATTTGCTTACTGCCCCCATTGCTATAATCGGGTCAACATCAAAAAGTTTTATATCGTTTAAATTTTCGATTATTCTCTCAAGCCCATTTAAAACACTTAAATGAAGTTGCGAGATATCTTTTGGAACATTCATATTTGCGATTCCATCCAAAAATTTCGTGGTTTGAGTAATGATGGGGTCAAGTTCAGAAAGAACATCCAGATCGACTTCTTCCTCATCGTTAACAAATCTTTCCAAGATGTCCATTACACTACCGGTTATTGGGGATTTTTCAAAAATATTATCCAGGGTGTTATTGTAGTCTAAATAAGCTTTTTGACTGTTATCATTAGTGATTTTAATATCAGAAATCAAAAATATTTTTCTGACTACTGGGTTTTTTACTTGGCTGACGAGCGAGTCACTCAATTTTTCGATTGTTTCTTGGTTGACCTCCCCGACTTGATTTAAAGTGGCGATCGTCGAGAAAAGTTCTCGAGAGAATTTATCTGTTTCGGTCAAACCTCCTTCTGGCTCTCCGTTCCCCGTGCCTATCGTGACATTTCCTCTAGCCAATTTCATTTTCGATATTTCCACACCATCTGGAACCCCGTCTTCGTTGGAGTCTATGCTCAAAGGGTTGGTGCCCCAAAGCCCCTCTTCCCAGTCCGTGACTCCGTCACCGTCTGAATCTTTATTTATCAAGTCCACCACCTTATCACTGTCATAGACTATTCCCA
>Ga0163150_10010332_pt1 | contig 10121 bp, 9 predicted proteins | sample OliLakLV19P2IB_FD_148628 | JGI IMG/M metagenome (GOLD analysis project Ga0163150, IMG submission 148628) | Freshwater microbial mat bacterial communities from Lake Vanda, McMurdo Dry Valleys, Antarctica - Oligotrophic Lake LV.19.P2.IB | ecosystem: Environmental > Aquatic > Freshwater > Lake >...
GACATAAACGCCGCCGCGGCCGTTTTGGGGCAAAAATCTGACCATGACCTTGAGCGTCTCGTTGCCGCACGGGCGCGCGAAATCCGGTCATTGACGCGCCGCAAACTCAACGCGCTAGATAACATCGAGCTGCTCGAACAGTTCCAGAAGGTGCTGGAAAACGTCGTGCCGCTGTTTGGCGGCCGCGACGTCGCATTCGGCAAGGAAGCCCGTGCCATCGTGCTCAAGGGCGACGTGGATACCGCGTTGGCGCGCCTTGAAGATCGCCGCCGGTCGGAACTTGGCGCGGAGAGCAAGCTGATCCATCAGCGCATTGCGCGCAACCATATCGTCGCCGTGATTACCTATCCGCCGCAATTAAATGATCAGGTGGGACGCATCCTGCTAGAAGAACACATTGCGCCGGTCGATCCGCCGGACAAACGCATCGTCGGCGCCGGCTCGAATCAGGTGATCAACCAAATCCGGGAATCACTGGAATCGAACCGGGGCCAACTGGCGACAATCAATACCGCGATCGCGGCCTTCTCGAAGCAGCAAGGCGCGGAAGTTACCGCGCTCGCGTTGGTGTTGGAAGACAAACTGGAGCGTTTCACCATCGTCAATCAGTTTGCCCAAAGTAACATGATCGCCGTTTTGAACGGCTGGATTCCGGCGGACGAGGCCGACGCGCTGGCGTCGCGGCTTGAAAAGGAATTCGCGGGTAACGTCACCGTCTCGAAACTTGGCGTAGCCAACGTCGAAGTACACCAGGTCCCGACCTTGCTGCGCAACAAGGGCATTTTCAAGCACTACGAGGTGCTGCTGTCGCTTTTCCGCCCTCCCACCTACGGCAGTTTCGATCCGACCGTGTTGGTGGCGGTGGCATTCACGCTTTTCTACGGATTCATTCTCGGCGACATGCTGTACGCGGTTGTCGTAATACTTTTCGCGAAATGGCTCGGCAGGAAATTTGCCCATATCGAGGCGGTACGTTCGGCAAGCCATGTTGGCGTTTACATGGGGATTTCCGGATTCATATTCGGGTTCCTGTACATGGAATTCGCCGGTGACTTGCCGCAACGCCTCTTCGACCTGCAACCGATTTGGATTCACCGCAGCCACGACATTCCGACGTTGATGTTATACGCGATTCTTATGGGCTGCATTCACGTTCCGCTGTCGCTCATCATTGGATTCTGGACCCATTGGAAGCACCATCATATTGCGCACGCACTCGAGAAACTGGCGTTGCTAATCGGCCTGTTGAGCATTGGCCTGATCGCATTGAATTTTCTTGAGGTAGGCTTTTTCGCGGCCCCGGCATTTGTATATCTCGGCGGCGCGGGCCTCGTCATCTGCTTTGTCATGCTGCTCTACGCACTTGGCGCGATGGGCCTCGTGATGTTCCTGGAAGTCATCTCGCTGTCAGGAAACGTGCTTTCCTACTGCCGTTTGATGGCCCTCGGACTCGCAGGCGTGATCATCGCCGATTTGGCAAATGCCCTGGGTGCGAGCCTGCCGTGGTACATCGGGATTCCCGCGGCGGCCGTTATTCACGTCTTCAACATTGGCCTTTCCATCTTCAGTCCAACGCTGCACTCGCTGCGTCTTAACTATGTGGAATTTCTGCCCAAGTTCTACCAGCCGGAAGGCAGAAGCTATAAACCGTTCAAGAAGGAGGCAACATGGTAATCATTCGTCGGTATTCAAGGATCATCCTGGCGCTGCTCGCGCTCATCGTGTGTGCGTTTGCATTCGCGCCGCTCGGGTACGCAGCGGAAGGCGCCCCGGAAGCGCGTGACAGCGAAACGGGTGTCGGCGGTGGACTTCGCGCGATGGGTCTCGCCATCGGCGCGGGTATCGCCATTGCGGGCGCCGGTCTCGGTACTGGCCGTGCGCAATCCGGCGTAGGCGCGGGTGGTACGGGTGCGTTGGCGGAGAAGCCGGAACTTTTCGGTAACGTGCTGATCCTGTTCGCGATTCCCGAAACCATCGTAGTGTTCGGGTTCGTTATTGCCATCATGCTCGTCAACGCCATCTAACGTTTCCCATGCAGCAGCCCTTGTTTGACACCATGGCGCGCCAGGTGGCTGACCGCTGCCAGGCCGTGCTTGATTCCGCCCGGGCGGAAGCGGACTCCATCGTTACGGAGGCCCGTGGACGCGCGGACGCGCGGTTGGGCGAGGCCGTGCGCGTCGCGGAGAACGATGCGCGGCGTCTGGCTGATCGTGCCCGGCAGTTGCTTGCTGTTCAGTCCGAGCACGAATCGTTGACGATGGAGCAGTCCGTCGCGGATGAGATTCTCCGCTCCGTTGGAGTTGAACTGCAAAACATCGCGAAGTCCCCGAAATTTCCTGAAATATTCGATGCGCTGCTCACAGAAATTATGGCAGGGGCGCCAAAGGAAGCGCTGGTCAAGGTGCCGCTTTCCTACGGAGATCGCGCGCGCGCGTGGCTCAAGCAGCATGGTCACGGCGGCGTAACGGTCGAGGAATCGGCAGCGATGATCGACGGTTGCGCAATGCAGGACGCCGCACGCACGTATCGCGTGACGAACTCGTTGTCCAGCCGGTTGAGCAAGCTGCAAAACGAAGCGCGCAAGGTGTGCCTTGACGCGCTGTTTGGCGGAGGAGCGGGCTAGATGGAAAGCGTCGAAGCATTCGCTCCCTATATGAACGCGCGCGTCAGCGGGATGCGCAGCAAATTGTTTGCGCCGCAGCATCTCGAAGATCTCTTGAACTTCAACGACGTCGCAAAGATCAGCGATGACCTGCTGCAATCCCCGTATCAACAGGAAATGGCCGAAGCCCTCACGCGCCATCAAGGCGCGGACGCCATCGAGGACGCGGTTTCGCGCAATCTCGTGAACGCATTTCAGGCGCTGTCGCGCATGGCGGCCGGCCCCTTGCAGGACCTCGCGGACCGTTTCCTGATGCGCTGGGACTTAACGGCGGTGAAGATGCTGCTTCGTCTTCGCCATCATGGGATTGACTCCGCAACGCCGCTTGCGCCGGGCCCGAATTTGACCGTGCCGCTCATGAAATCGTTCGCCGAACGCACCTCGATGGAAGAATTGGTTTCGGCGCTTGTTACGTGGAAACCGGACCTGTGCGCGCCGTTGGCCGCCGCGATGGTCGAGTACCGGCAGCAGCAGAATAATCTTGCGGTGTTGGAGGACGCGTTAGACCGCGGCTACTTCGTGAAGAATGTTGCCGCACTGCGTTCGCGCATTGATGAAGACAGCAAGGTCCTTCGCAGCGTGCTTCGCATGGAAATAGATCGGGTGAACCTTCGCCTTTTGCTGCAAATGCGCGAAGGCCATCAAAACGCGGATTCGCTTGCCTCGCGCCTTTTGCCGTCGGGTTGGCTCAATGAAAACGTCCTGCGCGAAATGGCCAATGCGCGCGATGCTTCGCATGCCATGGAATTTCTGGCGAACACCCCGTACCACGACCTAGCGCAAGACCTGTACGCGTATGTTCAGAGCGCGCGCTTCTCGCCGATGGACCGGCACTTTGACGTGCTTATCATCCGGTACCTTCGTCACGAGATGCATGCGCGCGTGATGAGCTTTGCGGTGCTGATGCACTATGCGTGGTCGAAATACAACGAAGCGGTGAACCTGCGCCTGATTGCGCGGGGCGTCGCGGCCAATCTCCCGCTCGGAAAAATTCGCGAGGAGATGATGAATGCCTAATGTCATCGCCCTCACGCACGGCCAGACTTCGTTACAGCTTTCGTTGGCAGGCGTTTTTGTGGAAGAGACATCCAAGGTCGAGGACGCGGAAAAGCGTCTTGGCCAGTTGCTTGAATCGCGCGAGGCCCGAGTGGTCATCGTGCAGGAGGAGTATCGTGCGCAATTTACCGAATGGTTTTCGGAGCGGCTCCGGCGCCACAAGGGGTTGCCCCTTATCGTGTATTGTCCCGCGTTCGATCAAGAAGACTCGAACGTGGATGCGTACCTCACCGCGGTGCTCAAGCCCGCAATAGGCTATGAAATCAGATTGGAGTGACCTACCATGTCCTCGACCCAACAAACCGGTAAACTGACCCGCATCTCCGGGCCGATGATCGCGGCCGACGGCATGCTCGGCGTCGCCATGGGCGAAATCCTGCGCGTCGGCAACCTCGGATTGATGGGCGAAGTGATCCGCATCGATGGTGAAACGATTTTTGCGCAGGTGTTTGAAGACACTTCCGGCATGTATCTCGGCGAACCGGTTACGCCTTTGGGCAAACCCCTGGCGGTTGAACTTGGACCGGGCCTGCTCGGTTCGACGTATGACGGCATCCAACGTCCGCTGATTACCTTGCAATCACTCTCCGGTGATTTCATCAGCCGCGGTCTTACCGCGGACGCGCTTGACCGCACCAAGAAGTGGAGCTTTACGCCGGTCGCGAAAATTGGCGAAACCGTTATGCAGGGAGACATCCTCGGCACGGTGCCCGAAACCAAAACGATCACGCACAAGGTCATGGTGCCTCCCGGCAAGGGCGGAGTCGTCAAGTCGATGGTCGGCGCGGGCGAGTATACGAACCAGGAAATCATCGCAACGCTCGACAACGGCACGCAACTTACCATGACGCACTTCTGGCCGGTGAAGCAGCCGCGCCCGAGCGCGCGCAAGCTGCGCACAGACCGGCCATTCCTCACGGGCCAGCGCGTACTCGACTGCCTGTTCCCCATCGCCCTCGGCGGTTCGGCCATCGTGCCCGGCGGTTTCGGCACCGGCAAAACGGTCGTGGAACAAACCCTGTCGAAGTATTGCAACGCCGACATCATCATCTACGTCGGTTGTGGCGAGCGTGGAAACGAAATGGCCGACGTGCTCGACGAGTTTCCCCACCTGAAAGACCCGAAAACCGGTGACTCCCTCATGAGCCGGACGGTGCTGGTGGTGAATACCTCGAATATGCCGGTGGCCGCGCGCGACGCGTCGGTCTATACAGGCATTACACTTGCCGAATACTACCGCGATCAGGGCTACGATGTGGCCATCATGGCAGACTCGACCAGCCGCTGGGCGGAAGCGCTCCGCGAAATTTCGTCCCGCCTGGAAGAAATGCCCGGTGAAGAAGGCTACCCGACGTATCTCGCTTCGCGTATTTCAGAGTTCTACGAACGGAGCGGCCGTGTGGCGTGCGTCGGCAGCGACGCCGGCACGGACAACGAACGCTACGGTTCACTGACCATCGTGGGCGCGGTGTCGCCTCCCGGCGGTGATATGTCCGAGCCGGTGACGCAAAACTCGCAGCGTGTCGCGGGAGCCTTATGGTCGCTCGACGCGGCTTTGGCGTACAGCCGGCACTATCCCTCGGTGAACTGGAACCGCAGCTACACACTCTATTTTGCGGAGCTAGATCCGTGGTTCGAGGCGAACGCGCCGAAAACCTGGATGCAGAACCGGCAAGCGATTCAGACGTTGCTGCAAAAGGACGCAGAGCTTCAGGAAGTCGTCCAGCTTGTCGGTCCCGACGCGCTCCAGGACCAGGAGCGCCTGATCCTCGATATTTCGCGGATGATCCGTGAAGTGTTCCTGCAACAAAACGCCTACTCGGAAAACGACGCGTACTGTTCGCTCGAGAAGGGCTGCGCACTGCTGGACGCGGTAATCGAATTCTACGAGACCTCGAAAAAGGTGCTGGATCAGGGCGTGACGCTTGTCCGCATCATGGAACTGCCCGTGCGCGAAAACATTTCGCGCCTTCGCGAAGAATCCAATGCAACCATCGCCGAAAGCCAGAAAGTCGTGATCGAAGAGATGAGAACGCTACTGGCCGACCTCGGATCGAGAAAAGGGTAACCCACCATGGAAACTACGACCACCCAGGCGCCCAATTTGCTCCACCAGGAGTTTTGGGACCTCAAATATGTGTCCGGGCCGCTCGTGTTCCTGGGCAACGGCGACCGCTTCCCGACGGGCGCCATCCTCGAACTCGTTTCCGAGAATGGTATCGCCCGGCAGGGGCAGGTGCTCGAAGCGAACAAGAAGTACGCAATCGTGCAGGTGCTACAAGGCACCCAGGGCATTGATATCAAGCGCGTTTCCGTGTCGCTCAGTAAGGAGGCCGCGCGCATCGGCGTGTCGAAGGAGCTCATTGGCCGCACCTTCAACGGTACCGGCGATCCGATTGACGGCATGCCGCCGGTTGTCGCCGAAAAGGAAATCGACATCATCGGTACGGCCATCAACCCCGTATCGCGCAACAAGCCGAATGACTTCATCGAAACCGGCCTTTCGACCATCGACGGGTTCAATACGCTGGTCCGCGGGCAGAAGCTGCCAATCTTTTTTGGCTCTGGTCTTCCCGCGAACGAAGTCGCCAACTTCATCGTGCAAAACGCGCAGGTTAAGGGCGAAGCAGAAGACTTCGTCGTGGTGTTTGGCGCGATGGGCCTGACGGAACGCGAAGCCGCGTACTTTATGCGGTCGTTCGAGGAAGGCGGCCAGAAGTCGCGCGTGGTTTCGTTTATCAACAAGGCGGGCGACCCGGCTATCGAGCGTATTTTCACGCCCCGTTGCGCGCTTACCGTCGCCGAGTATCTTGCATTCGAACACGACTACCAGGTGCTTGTGATTCTCACCGACATGACCAGTTACTGCGAGGCGCTGCGCCAGATTTCGTCCGCGCGCGAAGAAATCCCCGGACGCCGCGGCTATCCCGGTTACATGTACACCGACTTATCGACAATTTACGAGCGCGCGGGCCGTATCCACGGCAAGAAGGGATCGGTCACGCAGGTGCCGATGCTGACGATGCCGGACGACGACATCACGCACCCGATCCCCGATTTGACCGGCTACATCACCGAGGGCCAGATCGTATTGTCGCGTCCGCTGCACCGCCAGGGCGTGTTCCCGCCGGTGGACCTGTTGCCGTGCCTGTCGCGGCTGATGAACAACGGTATCGGCGAAGGCCGCACGCGCGGCGATCACCGCGCGGTTGCAAACCAGTTGTACGCGTCCTACGCGCGCGGCCGCAACGTGCGCAAGTTGATGGCCATCGTCGGTGAAGACGCATTGGGCGATCTCGACAAGAAATATTTGAAGTTCGCGATCGAATTTGAGCGCACCATGATCGGCCAAGCCGTCCGCCGCACGATCGAGGAGACGCTCGACACGGGCTGGAAGCTGCTCGGCATTCTGCCGACGGCGGAACTGACCCGCGTATCCCGCGATCAGGTGGCCCAGTATTACAAAGAATGGACTGAGTAGGGTTAGCGTTTGCGAGTTAGACGAATCGGGAGGGCGCGCGTCCCCGCGCGCTGTCTCGTAGAGGTAGACGACGTATGAGCATGGACAACGTAGCGCCAACGCGCATGCAACTGCTGTCCCACAAGGCGCAGATCAAGTTTGCCGCGGACGGCGTGCAATTGCTCGAAGGCAAGCGCGAAGCTTTGTTGAAAGAGCTTATCGAGCGCGCAAAAGAACTGCGCAAACTCCGGAACCACCTGCATAAACTCGGACGATCGGCGATGGCGTCGCTCACAATTGCGCGGGCCGTGCGCGGGACGCCGGAAGTGAACTCGGCGGGCGTGGCGGCGCGCCGCGAGTTGCAGCTCGATGTAAAGACGGAAAAGGTCTGGGGCCTCTCGCTTGGCACCATTGATCGCCACAATATCGTGCGAACGCCAAACGATCGCGGCACCGGGTTAATCGACGTCGGCTCGCAGATAGTCGAGGCGTCGGACTCTTCCGAGCGCATGCTCGAACAATTGCTCGTGTGCGCGCCGAAGGAGTCGAACCTGCTGATCATCGGCGAGGAAGTGCGGAAAGTCAGCCGGCGCATCAACGCGCTGAATGAATACCTTCTGCCCAAGTTGCGCGGCGAAATGCGCACAATCGCGCGCGTGCTCGACGAACGCGAACGCGAGGAAACATTCCGCCTGAAACGCATCAAAAAGAAAAAGGCCGACGCCAAAGCAGCCGAAGCCGCGGGAGGGGCAGCATAATGCGCCTCGGCGATCTGCTCCACGAAAATACCATCAAGCTCAATATCGACGCGCGGAACAAACACGAAGCCATCGAGGAGCTCGTGGACGTGCTCGTGCACGCGCACGAGATACCGTTTTCTTTGCGCAATCACGTGCTGGAAATCGTCTCCGAGCGCGAAGCGGAAATTAGCACGGGGCTCGAGCACGGCATTGCCGTGCCGCACGGCGCATCTGACCGGATCGATGACACAATTGTCGCAATGGGCGTATGCCGCGAAGGCGTTCCGTTTGACAGCGTGGATGGCATTTCCGCGCGCATTATCGTACTTACGCTGTTTCCGCGCCGCAATTTCTCGGGCAACGTGAAAGGCATGGCGGCGATTGCCCATCTCCTGCGCAATTCCAAGTTGCGCGACAGAATCCGCGCGGCAACTTCGCCCGCCAGCGTACTCCAGGCTGTTCGCGAAGAGGAAAGCGACGAAGCCTTTCAACACCACCTGAAGAAGTAACCCGCGCGCTACTGGACTCTCCCACGAGTTCCGGTTACATTCGTGTGCGGCGCGGATGGGCGCCGGTGGGTGTTCATGCTTTTCAATTCCCTTCACTTTGCCGCATTTTTCCCGGTGGTTGTGTGCGCGTACTTTCTGTTGCCGCACCGGTTGCGCTGGATGCTCTTGCTTGCCGCCAGCTATTACTTCTACGGTTCATGGAGCTGGAAGTATCTTGCGCTGCTGCTACTCACGACGAGCGTCGATTGGTTTGCGGGCGTGCGCATGGGCGCCACGACGCACACCGGCAGACGCCGCGCCTGGCTGATTACGAGTCTCGTGTGCAATCTCGGCGTCTTGTTCGCCTTCAAATACTACAATTTTTTCGTCGATTCCGCGCAACTCGCGGCTGCCGCATTGGGGCTGTCTATTCCAGTTTCCGTAATCGAAGTCTTGCTGCCGGTCGGCATTTCCTTCTACACATTCCAAAGTATCAGCTACACCGTTGACGTTTATCGCGGGACAACCGCGCCGCAACGTCACTTCGGGAAATTCGCGCTGTTTGTCGCGTTCTTCCCCCAACTGGTAGCCGGCCCGATTGAACGTTCCTGGCATCTCATGCCGCAGATCGATATCCATAAGCGTTTCGACTGGAACCGCATTCGGTCTGGCGTGCTGCTCATGCTCGCCGGTTTCTTCAAAAAGATTGTCATTGCGGATCGGCTGGCAATATATGTCGATGCGGTTTACAACGACCCCGCAGCCTATGAAGGCTGGCCCATTGTCATTGCCACGTACCTGTTCGCATTCCAAATCTTCTGCGACTTTTCCGGTTACTCCGATATCGCCATTGGGTCCGCGCGGGTACTCGGATTCGATCTCATGAAGAACTTCCAGCGCCCTTACTTCGCGACTTCGGTAACGGATTTCTGGCATCGGTGGCATATATCGCTCTCAACGTGGATGCGCGACTATCTCTACATTCCCCTGGGCGGAAACCGGGTCGCGCCGCGGCGCGTATATTTTAATTTGTTCATTGTATTTGTCCTGAGCGGGCTCTGGCACGGCGCGCATTGGAAGTTTATCTGGTGGGGCGCGTTGCACGGGCTGTATATATGCGCCGGCAGATATTTTCCCACTTCCCGGCGCACCCTTATAACGCGGGTTATTGGGACGGAAGCAAGTCCACTGCGCCGCGTGTTCCAGGTGATCGTTACATTTCACCTGGTGCTGTTTGCCTGGATGTTTTTTCGCGCAAATTCCGTCACCGATGTCTATGTGCTAATAGTCCGTGCGGCCAGCGGGCTCGGCGCATCCGCGTCCACCATCTTCGATCCGCTCCCTGCAACCGAGCTCGGCATTGCCATTGTCGCGCTTTGCCTGCTCGAAGCCGTGCACCTGCTTCAGGAGCGGGGTATCCATATTGAAGAGCGGTTGGTCGCCCTGCCGCGGCCCGCGCGCTGGGCAATTTACTATTCGTTGGCGTTCACCGTGCTATTCTTTGGCAAATTCACGTCGCAACAATTTATCTACTTTCAATTCTGATGCACGTCAAACTATCGCATATCGTCCGCGCCGCTCTCTTCGTGGGGGTGTTGGTTGCGCTGCATCTTTTACTGCGCCACGCGTATTGGTTCTACTTCAGCGGCCTCGCCCCATCTCTCTCGAAGGAGCGCGAGTATATCCGCAGCGCGTCGCCATGCGACCTGTTGTTC
>Ga0163150_10010333_pt1 | contig 10120 bp, 7 predicted proteins | sample OliLakLV19P2IB_FD_148628 | JGI IMG/M metagenome (GOLD analysis project Ga0163150, IMG submission 148628) | Freshwater microbial mat bacterial communities from Lake Vanda, McMurdo Dry Valleys, Antarctica - Oligotrophic Lake LV.19.P2.IB | ecosystem: Environmental > Aquatic > Freshwater > Lake >...
GAGAGAAGCTCGTCGTCGAAGCTGTCGGTCGTCGGCGTGATCTCGATGAAGGCCTCACGCGCCGCGCGCGGCCAGGCGAAAGGAAGGGTCACCGCGAGCACGGCCGCGAAGATCCAGGCGACACGGGCCGCCGTGCTCTCGCCGCCGGTGCGCGCGGGCCGTCGCTTCGAGTCGCGCCAAGTGAGCGTGATCACGCCGCACAGCAGGCCCGCGGCGTCGGCGCCCAAACACAAGGGGCAGTAGCTCTCGAGCTCGAAGGCCTGGTAGGCGAAAAACACCGCGCCCGCCATGGCCGCGAGCAGCCCCGCCGGCTTGAGCAGGCGCCGCGCCCAGCCCATGGGCAGCAGCGTGAGCAGGAAGAGACCACCGAAAGCGGCCAGGCCCAGCACGCTCGTCGGAATCCCCGCGATGCTGCCCAGGGCGCTCTCGCCGGCGAGCTGGCAGGCCGCCGCGAACGGGCAGAAGGCACGCTCCGGGTTCAGCTTGTCGTAGGTGAGCAGCGAGCTCAGCGTGAGCCCAGCCATGGCGGAAAGGCGCAGCAGCGTGAGTCGGCGGGCGTGGAGCATGCCTCATTTTCGGTATCGGCGGGTGGACGGCCAGACGTTAGCGTAGTCCCCGCGCGAGGCCGCCCCAGCGGCGGCGGGGCCGCCACGCCCCCGACCAGCCTACGGAGCCTCGCTCTTGCGCACGCTCGAGCGGCAGTCCTCGCAGATGCCGTGCGTGACGGTGAGGTCCGGCCCGCTGGTGGTGACGAAATGGCCCAGGGGCAGCCAGCGGCCGTCGGCACCTCGAACGCTGCGGCACCAGGCGCACACCGCGGTCATACCCCCCGGCGCGGCTGTGGCCCAAGCGGGAAGCTCGCCGCGGGCGCGGGCGGCCACCAGGATCTCGCGCAGGTGCTCAAGCACCACGCGGTGGCGCCCGGCGAAGCGGGCCCGGTAGCGCGCCAGCGTCTCGCGGTCCTCCTCCGTGATCTCGGCCAGCTCCGGCAGCTCGCTGAGCGTACGTTCGAGCTCGCGCAGACGATCGTAGGCCGCGTCGGCCGCCTCGCGGTAGGCCAGGGCGGTCAGGCGGGCTTCGCCGTCGAGGTCCTCGAGCAGCTCGCCCAAGCGCTCGGCGTTGCGCAGGCGTCGGCCCGTACCCAGGTGCGCGCGCATGCCAGGCTCGGCGATGCGCTCGAGCGACTGGGCCACCATCTCGCAGCCCTGTGCCCGGCGCCCGTTGCGCAACGACACCTCGATGTCCAGCATCCTCCACATGAGCCATGCCGTGGAGTGCCCCTGCGCATGCTCGCGGTGGCCCTCGACGAGGAGCGCCGCACGCTCCAGATCGCCCAGCCGCAGCGCCAGGCGCGCCTCGTAGTAGGGCAGGATCCTGTCGGTGTGGCCGGCCGTCTTGAGATCGCGCGACTGCTCGAGCTGCGCGGCTGCCAGGTGGTCGCGGGCCCCGGGCAGATCACCGCGCAGCATGGCGGCCTCGTGCGCGCTGGTGTGCGCCTGGCGTCGCAAGCGCCCGGCGTCCGGCTCGCTCATGCGCGTGCTGATGGCGAGCATGCGCTGCGCGGCCCGGGTCAATCCCTCGGCGTCACCCAGGCTGCGGTAGGCGTCGGCCAGCACCGAGCTGGCGTGGGCATGCTGGACCGGGTGCAGCTCGGGGTGGCGGTCGGCCAGCTGCTGCGCGCGGCGCGCCAGCACCAACGACTCCAGCTCGCGATGCTGCCAGGAGTAGAGGCTGGCGAGCCCGTAGTAGACCTGCAGCTCGTGGCGGTCTTCGCGCCCGCGCACGCGTGGCAAGAGCTCCTTGAGGCGGCGCTCCGCAGCGGTGAAGTTACCGGCCAGCCACTCGCACACCGCCAGGGTGCAGGCGGCGTCCACCTGCTCGTTCTCGCCCGGGTGCTGGAGCGCAAGCGTGGCGATACGGGCCTGCACAGCATCGCGTGCGGGGTCTTCGCGGCAGCTCCATGCGGCGCGGTCGAGCTGGATGGGACCGCCTTCCGCGAGCCGCTCGGCCAGAGCGCGGTAGACGGTCAGCGCACGCCAGGAGGAGGCGTCGTCCTCTTCGATGCGCAGCAGGTCGGCCTCAGCGAGCAGGCGATCCTGCTCCGGGCGCGGGGCGCTCCGCACGCTTTCCTCGAAGGCAGGGTCGAGCCCGGCGAGCGGGATCTGGGCCAGCGGCGGAAAGCGAGCCATGTTGCCGTTGTACCTGAGCGGCTCCGCCGACGCAGACGGCGTAGCGCGACGGGGCAGGAACCGACAGCCGGCGGATCAGGGGCCGAGGTGCTCGCGGAGGGCCGCCAGGACGTCCGCGGGCGCGGGGCGGTCCTGGATGCGCTCAGCGACGTGACGCCAGAGGATCTTGAGGTGCCCGTCGATCAGCACCTGCGCCGGGAGCGCCACGTCCTTGTCCCCCGGTCCCCCGCGCGCATGCAGCAGTCCAAAGCTCGTCGTCGCTTGCGCACCTGGGTCGCTCACGACGAGGAACGGCAGCTCGAGGTCGGCGCGCAGCTGGACGGCCTCCTCGGGGCTGTCCGTCGAGACCGCCAGCAGCGAGCCACCGCGGCGCGTCAGCTCTTCGTGCACGGTCCTGAGCCCACCGAGCTCAGCGCGACAGGTGAGTCACCAATGACCGCGAAAGAAGACCAGCAGGACGGGCCCCTGCGCGGCGTGCTGCGAGAGCCGTCGGGGCGCGCCGGCGGCCTCCCACAGCTGCACGTCGGGCGCTCGCTCGAGCTGCTCGAAGGTGGTGGGCGCAGGCAGGCGTGCGACGAAGAAGAACAGCCACAAAAAGGTGAGACCCAGCACGAAGGTGAGCCCCGCGGGCACCAGCGTGCGCGCTCTGCGGTCGGTGCGCAGCGCCGAGAAGGCCAGCACCTGCGCCACGGCCAAGGCCCCGAACGTCAACACGCCCGACGAGCGCAGCCACGCCACGTCGAGGAGCAGCACGTAGGCCGCGACGCCCGCTACGCCCACGGCGAGAGCGGCCCAGGCGCGCCCGGGTCGCGCACGGCGGGGGAGGGCTTGCGTGCTCACCTGCTGCCCATCACTTGCTGCCCATCACTTGCTGCCCAGGGCGTAGACGCCCGACCACGGGCTCGGCTCAGCGCCCGACTCCAGGCGCGTCAAGAGCTTGTCGAGCCAGGCGCAGGCTCCGTCCTCGGGCGCCAGCGCCCGCGCATCGTCCCACGCGGCACGCGCCGCGGCCAGGCGCCCGGTGCGCGCGGCCTCGATCGCCTTCGTGAAGGCCTCCACGTGGCGGCGCTGCGTGTCGTCGGCACGCTCCGTGAGCGCCACGAGCTCGTAGACCTGCACCGGCTCGGACTTGCCCATGACCACCAGACGCGCCAGGGGCTTGGCCAGAATCGCGGCGCCGGCCTGGGCGCGCAGGCTCGCACCGACCAGGATCGAGGTCCCGAAGGCCTTGTTGGCGCTCTCGAGACGGCTCGCCAGGTTGACCGTGTCGCTCATGGCCGTGTAGGACAGGCGCTGCCGGCTGCCCATGTTCCCCATGACGGCCGGACCCGCGTTGAGGCCGATGCGCACCGTGAACTCCCTGAGGCCCATGGCGCGCCAGACCGGTTCGAGACCAGGCAGCGACGCCTGCACATCGAGCGCCGCCCGGCAGGCGCGCAGCGCGTGGTCGGGCTGCGGCAGCGGATCGTTCCAGAAGGCCATCACGGCGTCGCCGATGAACTTGTCCACCACGCCGTCGTGGGCGAAGACGGCATCGCAATGCCGCGTGAGGTACTCGTTGAGCAGCACCACGACCTGGGCGGGGGTGAGCTTCTCGGAGAGGTTCGTGAAGCCCGCCACGTCGCTGAAGAGCACGCTGATCTCGCGCGTAACCCCTCCCAGGGCGAGCAGCTTCGGATCCGCCTTGATGGCCTCGATGACCGTCGGCGAGAGGTAGAGCGAGAAGGCCCCCTCGAGCCAGCGGTTGTAACGGCCCTCCGTGAGAAGTTTGAAGCCGGTGGCGGCCAGCCAGGCCAAGACGCCAGCCAGCAGCGGCGTGAACAGGTCGAGCGCGACGCCCTGGGCGAAGGCCACCTGCGCAGCGAACACCGCGCCCGCGAGCAGGAGCAGCGCCAGCAGGTGCGGCAGCACCTTGCCACGCGGTGCCATGGAGAGCAGCCCCACCAGCGCGGCCACGAGGGCGGTGAAGCCCAGGTTGAGGCCCGCAGGCGCGCGCACGCGCATGCCTCCGTGGAGCAGGTTGTCCAGGATCGTGGCCTGCACCTCGGGCCCGTCGTGCGCTTCGGCGATGGGCGTGGGCACAAGGTCGGTACGGCCCGCGACATTCACGCCCCAGACCACGATCTTGCCCCCCACCTGGGCCTTGGCCTCGGGCGGCAGCGCGCCATCGGGGCCGCGCTCCGAGGCCCACTTGAGGACCGTGGTGGGTGCCACGCGCGGGTAGGCCTTCAGGCGCGCCGTGGCGCGGTAGTCGATGAGGAAGGTGCCGTCGGAGGCCAGGGGGATGGCTCGTCCGCTCACGCGCAGCTCGCCGCCCTCGACGCGCGCCTCCCCCAAAGCCCACGCCGCGGCCAAGGGCAGGCTCATGACGGTCCGTTCGCCCAGCCGGGCCAGCGGGGCGGCCCGCCGCACGGCGCCATCGGCGTCCAGCTCCACGTTGGCGAAGCCCAGGCGCGTGGCGCCCTCGATCACGCGCCGCACGGGAAAGTCCGCCGCGGCACCGCGCGGTGCGTCCGGCGCAGCGCTGAGCCCGGGGGCGTCGAGCTTCTCGCGCGCCGCCTCCTCGCGGCCGAGGGAGGTGTAGGAAGCTTCGTCGGCGAACGCGTACGCCAGGGCGACCCGCCCGATGCGCGCCAGCTCGGCGGCATAGTCCTCGGCCATGGCGGCCTCCAGCTCGAGAACGTCGACGTCCTTCTTGAGGCGCTCGGCCCGCGCGGGCACGTCGTCCTCGCCGGTGCCGCGGTCGAAGTGGTAGACGTCGATCAGCACGCCGCGCACGCCCGCGTCAGCCAGCGTTCGCATGATCGTGGCGTTGATCTCGAGCGGCCACGGCCAGGGCGCGTTGAGGTCGCGCTGGACGGCCTCGATATCGGCATCGTTGACCTGCATCAACACGATGTCGGCGGCCGGGGCCTGCTCGCCGGCCGCATGACGGATGCGCACGTCGAGCAGCGCCAGCTCCTGCTTCTCGAGCAGCGTCGTGCCGCGCGCGAGCCATAGCAGCAGCGCAAGCAGCACGCCCAGGCCCGCCCCCACGAGCAGGCGGGCCGGGCCCTTGAGCGAGAACGCGCGGGGACTGCCGGCGGGCATGCGCGGGCGCGCGCTCTGCCTAGCGCCCAGGCTCGCGAGGAGGCGGGAACGGGGAGGGCACGGCGGGCGGCGCCGCAGGCTTCTCGGCCGGCGGCGTGGGCGCCGGGCGCCCCAGCACGCCGTGGAAGCGCAGCAGGCGCTCGTAGATCACGCCTTCGCGCGCCGGGTAGACGCCCAACGGCGGCAGGATGGCGTCGAGCTGAGCGACGCGCTGAGCCGGCGAGGCATGCGTGGAGCCGCCGTGGGCGTGACCCGTATGCGCCAACGAGTCCAGCACGTTGCGCAACGCGTTCCAGTCGTAGAACACATCGTGCAGCAGGTACGTGCCCTCGCGGTCGGCGTCGTTCTCGAGCGCCTGACCGTAGGCGTGATCAGCCGACACGCGACCCATCTCGCCCACGGCCTCGGTGAACAGGTTCACCAGGCCGCCCGTGAAGCGCTCGTCGCCCAGGCCCGTGGCCGTGGCCACGCCCTTGGCGAAGCCGCCGAAGGCCCCCTGCCACTTGCTGCCGCCGCGCAGCACCTGTTCGGCGTGCTGGCGCGTGATGTGGGCCAGCTCGTGGGCCAGGATGCCGGCCAGCTCGTCCTCCGTGCGGCAGGCGAGCACGGCGCCGCGCGTCACGAGGACGAAGCCCCCGGGACCGGAGATGCCGTTGACCTCGTCGCTGTTCAGGACCTCGAAGTGGTAGCCGCCGTAGTTGGCGCGCACGCGCGACGACACGCGCACCATGGCATCGCCCACGCGCCGCACGTAGCGGCGCAGCGCCTGGTTGGGCTCCACGCCGTAGCGCGCGATGGCCTGCGCGGCCACGGCGCGACCCAGGTAGTACTCCTGGTCGTGGTTGAACTGCTTCTTGAGCTGCGCGGTCTGGGCCTCGACCATCGCGTTGGCGAAGGTCATGACGCCCTCCACCACGCGATCGTCCACCCCGCCACGCTTCAAGCCCTCCTTCAAGAGCCCGCCCAGCGGACCCTTGAGCGGGTTGCCCCCGCCGCTGCGACGTGCCGCGGCCGCAGGCGGCGGGCTCGGGGGCAGACGCGCCGGCAGCACGTAGTCGCAGCCCTTGCGCCCGATGGATCCATCCATGACGAACTCGATGCTCTCGCCAGGCTGGATCTGACCGCTGAGCCGCTCGAGCTCGTTCACCTGCACGTAGGCCGCGCTCAGGTTGGGGTTCGCGCCCTGGTAGCGCTGCTCGGTGTCGGCCGTGAACTGGCGCCCGGCCGCCGCCGTCTGCGCTTGGCTCACCTGCGCCGCCTTGCGGTCGTCCACGTGCGCGGGCGCAGGCGTGCCGGCCAGGGCAGACGGCTCGACGGCCTGGTAGGCGCGCAGCCAACCTTGGACGGGCGGCTGGCCCGGCGCCGCACCTTCCACCTTGACCCACGGCAGCTTGACCTCGAGCACGACGACGCGCGTGTTGGCGGGCAACGAACCCACCAGCGCGCCTCCAGCCGCCGGCTCGGCCTTGAGCGGCGTGCCTGTCGCTGCGTAGACCACGCGCGTCTCGCCCACGCGCGTGTCCGCCGGTCCGGCCTGCGCCAGCGTAGGGAGCAGCGCCAAGGCGAGGGCTGCGAGCAGGCGTGTGAGTGTGCGAGAACCGCGGTGAGCGAGCGTCATGGGAGATCCTCGGGGGCCGGGGGGGCAGGGAGCCAGCGTCCCCTAGCGTGCAGTCCAGGGTAACCAGCCCCCCACCACCCGCGACGATCCGGCCCGCCCGTCGAGGCGGGTCGCGGCCCCGGCGGTTGGGGCTCAAGTCGGGGCGTCGGCGTGGTCGATGGCCCACTCGGCAGGCATTCGGCTTTGAGGTTTGGGAACGCGGCGCGGCCTGACGGGGCGTCCGGAAACGGCAAACCTTGATCGGTAGCACGACGATGGGCCGCTGGGCGGCGCAAGGCCTCATGGCCTTGGTTCTTGCGGCAGGTACGAACGCCGCTCTCGCAGGTGATTCCTGCCCCCCGGGGTGGAACAGCGCAGTCACGCGCAGCGCACCCAACGGCCAGGTCTTCACCTGGTGCGCCGGTGCCACCTGAAGCGATCCCGGGACGTGGTCCACGTCCCAACAGGGCCGCACACTCGTTTGGAGGGGCGGCCGCCGGGCGACCGTCCAGCAGATCAGCACCGGCATGGGGCTCGCGCAGCGCGTGGGCCGACCGCGGCCGCAGCCGCTGCCTCAGCCTCGGGTGACCTCTCAGCCCGCACGACGCTGATCCCGCGCGTCGCGTGAGCGGCGCCTTGCGTCGGGGGGCGGATCCGGTGCATCGTAGCCCCTGGCACCTGCCTGGGACCTCGCGATGAGCCACGCCTACGACCCCACCAAGCCCGTTCGACTCCCCGCGCGCGCCAAACCGCGCAAGGGGATGGACGACGTCACGCTGTCGCGCGAGGTCTTCGGCGAACGCTTCCGCGAGCGCTTCTACGATCCCGCCTACCAACAGGTGGGCGCCGCCCTGCGCGCGCTGGAAGAGAAGGCCTACGAGGCCTACGAGGCCTACCGCAAGAGCCCGCGCACGCGCCGAGCGGGCCGGGGCTTCGCGGTCCCTGCGACGGAGCTGAGCGAGGAGTGGCTGGCCACGCGCTCCACGATCCGCGCGGCGCAGACACGCCACGACAAGCGACGGGGACCGTCACGCGTGCTGGTGATCAACGGCTCGGCGCGCAGCGACCAGAGCTGTCCGGGGGAGATCTCGAAGTCCTACCGCTTGGCGCAGCGCGCGCTGGAGGTCGTCGAGAGCACCAAGGGGTTCGAGGCTGACCTGCTCGACCTCTCGCGCCTCACGAGCGAGATGGGCCGCACGATCTACCCCTGCAAGGCCTGCGTGAGCACGGCCATGCCGCTGTGCAATTGGCCCTGCTCCTGCTACCCCAACCACGCGCTGGGACAGACCGGCGACTGGATGGCCGAGATCTACCCGCGCTGGGTGGCGGCGCACGGCGTCATGATCGTGACGCCCGTGAACTGGTACCAGGCTCCCAGCGTGCTCAAGCTGATGATCGATCGGCTCGTGTGCGCCGACGGCGGCAACCCGGACCCGACGCTGACGGGGGGCAAGGACCCCGTGCGGGCCAAGGCGCTCGAGCTCGCCGGATGGCACTACCCCAAGCACCTGGCTGGCCGCGCCTTCGCCGTCGCGGTCCACGGCGACGCGGCGGGGGTCGAGGGGCTCACCAGCAACCTCACGGCCTGGTTGAGCGACATGGGCCTGATCCAGGCAGGACCGCTGGCCAGCCTCGGGCGCTACGTGGGCTACTACGAGTCCTACGCGACCAGCCACGCCGACCTCGACAAGGACACGGCCTTCCAGCGCGAGGTGGAGAACGCCGCCGAGAGTCTGGTGGCGATGGTCAAGACGTTGCGCGCGAAGGACTACCAAGCCCCCGACCGGGGCCTCGAGGAACCGCGCACCAAGTAGGGGCGCCCCTTGTGGGCGCCCGCGAAGTCCGTAGGGACCATCGCAGGGCGCGAGACGCCTCGTCCTGCGCGGGGTGAACGGGGGCGGGACGGTCGATGCCGTTCCCCTTCGGTTCCCGAGCGGACGGTGGCCGACCTTCAAGCCTCCGGAGGCGACACCACGCGGCGGAACCCGAATGCCGCCGCACGTCTCGACGGACTCCCCGGGCGCCCACAAGGGGCGCCCCTACGTCGGGCGACCACGAGGGTCGCCCCTACACGGACCCTCCGCGAGGGCCGGGGGGCCGCCTACTTCTTGGCGGCCGCGCGCTGCGCGAGCTCGGCGGCCGCGCACTTCGACTTGGCCTCTTCGAGCACGTCACCGTGCGCGCCGAGCCACGTACGGAGCTCTCTGCTGTTCATGAACGTCTCGCCGGTGAGCGAGCGCAGCGCCTTGAGCACGTACGGCTTGAGCTCGTCCTTGCTGCGCGCGGCACCGCCCCGACCGCCGCCCGTGCCGCCGCCGTCGCCGCCGCCCGCGCCGCCACCGCCACCGCCCTGGGCCGCGGCCTTGTTCTTCGCGATCTGGGCCTCCGCCTTGGCCTTCGCCTCGGCGTTCTCCTTCGTGTTGTCGGCGTCGCCGTGATCGACGGTCGCCTCCGCGCCCTCCCAGGAGTAGCCCTCCTCGACAACTTCCTTGCCGCCCTTCTTCTCATCCTCGCCGCCGCTCGTGGGGGGCACGGCCTTGGGATCCACGCCGAGGATCTTGAGCAGCTCGTCGATCAGGCGCGCATCGCCCAGCTGGCCCACCGCCGCGATGGCGGCCTTCTTGATCACGAAGTCTTCGCTGCGCAGCAGGTCCTTGAGCAGCTGGGCGCCACCCAGGTACTTGAGCGAGGCCAGGCTCTGCAGCGCCGAGAGCAGCAGCACGGTGTCGTCGCCGTTCTTCTTGAAGGCCACCAGCACCTGCTCGCCCGCGAGGGCCGGCAGCGCCTTCTGGTCGCCGAGATAGATCACGGCCAGCGTGCGCAAGGTGCCGTCGCCGCTGCGCGCCACCTCGCCAAGCTCGGCCACGACGAGCGGGTGCTGCACCTTCACCAGCTCGCTGAGCGCCCAATCGCGCTGCGCCATGCGCTCCTCGCCCTTGAGGCCTTTGGCCTTCCAGGCTTCCTTGAAGGTCGCCACGGCCTGGATCGCCGCAGCGTCGTCAGCGATCTTCGCCGCCGGAGCCGCCGGAGCCGCCGGTACGGCGGCGGGCGCGGCCGGCGCAGGATCGCCCGCGTAGGCGGGCAGCGCGAGCGCCAACAGGGCGGGCAACGCGAGGAAACGGGCCAGCAGGCGAGAGTGAGGCACCATGGCGAGGCTCCAACGGGCGATCCCCACAGCATACCTCCGGGGCCCATGAAGGGGCGGCCCAGGTGAGGCCCCGGGGAGCTCCGGGGAGCGCCGGGG
>Ga0163150_10010334_pt1 | contig 10120 bp, 8 predicted proteins | sample OliLakLV19P2IB_FD_148628 | JGI IMG/M metagenome (GOLD analysis project Ga0163150, IMG submission 148628) | Freshwater microbial mat bacterial communities from Lake Vanda, McMurdo Dry Valleys, Antarctica - Oligotrophic Lake LV.19.P2.IB | ecosystem: Environmental > Aquatic > Freshwater > Lake >...
CCCCACGGACAAAGGCTACGCCCGCCACCCTCGGCCCTCAATGGCCCGGACGACGCTCTGCGCCTCGCGTCAGTCGGCGTCGAGCCGCGTCAGGTCGTCGACGGTCTCGCGCCGGACCACGACGCGTGCCGTGCCGTCGCGCACGAAGACCACCGCGGGCCGCGGGACCCGGTTGTAGTTCGAGGCCATCGCGTACGCATACGCGCCCGTGACCGGGGTGGCCAGGATGTCGCCCACGGCGACGTCGGCCGGGAGCTGCGCGTCGCGCACCAAGAGATCGCCCTGTTCGCAGTGCTTCCCGGCGACCGTCGCGACGAGCGGGCGAAGGGCGCCGGCCCGCACGGGGAGAAACGCCTCGTACTGGGCGCCGTACGTGACCGGCCGCAGGTTGTCCGACATTCCGCCGTCGACCGCGACGTACGTGCGCACCCCTTCGATGCGCTTCACGGTGCCGACCCGGTACAACGTGAGCCCCGCCGGCGCCGAGATCGACCGGCCGGGTTCACACATCAGCCGGGGCCGCGACCGCAGCTCCGCGCCCGCCAGGGCCTTCGTCAACGTACGGCGCAGGACATCGGCGTACTCGGCGATCGTCGGCGCGGCGTCGTCGCTGAGGTAGCGCACACCAAGGCCGCCGCCCGCGTTGAGCTCGTCGACGGTCGTGCTCGTCTCGCGTTCGATCAACGCGACGAGGTCGACCATCTTCTCCACGGCGCGCGCGAACGAGTCGACCGCGAATACCTGCGACCCGATGTGGCAGTGGATTCCCGCGAAGTGCAGGGCGGAGTGTTCGATGACCCGTTCGACCGCGCGAAACGCGTCACCGCAGTCCAACCCGAACCCGAACTTCGAGTCGTCGTTTCCCGTTTCGATGAACTCGTGGGTCTGCGCCGAGACCCCGGGCGTGACTCGGACATGCACAGGCGCGACCGTGCCCGTCTCGTGCGCGATCCATTCGAGGCGGTCGAGCTCGTCGAACGAGTCGGCGACGATACGGCCCACCCCCGACGTCAGTGCATGGCGCAGTTCGGCCTCGGACTTGTTGTTGCCGTGGAACACGATGCGTGCGGCGGGAAAGCCCGAAGCGAGCACGACGTGTAGTTCGCCGCCGGTCGCGACGTCGATCCCCAGCCCTTCCTCTGCGACCAAGCGCGCCATCGCGGTACACAGGAACGCTTTGCTCGCGTACGCGGCGCCGTCGTGGAACTCCGCGTAGTACTCGCGACAGCGCGACCGCATGTCGGCCTCGTCGTACACGTAGAGCGGTGTGCCGAACTCCTCGGCCAGCTCGACCAGGTCGACGCCCCCCACCGACGCGCGGCCGGCGGAGTCGACCCGACCGGTCATCGGGAGCAGCGTGGCGTCGAACGCGCTCATTCGGCGTCGCTATCGAGACGCGTCATCTCGTCGGGCGCGTGTACACCGAGTATGGCGAGCGCGTTGGCAAGCCCGACCCGGCACGCGTCGGTGAGCCACAGGCGTGCCTGTGTCAACTCCTCGTCTTCCGTGAGGACCCGGCAATCGCGGTAGAACCCGTGGAACTCTCGCGCGAAGTCACGCACCCACGTCGTGAGCTTCTGGGGGCCGCGAGTCTCGGCCGCTTCGGCGACGGCATCGGGGTACACGGCCAGCGCGCGCAGGAGATCGTGCTCGCGCTCGTGCTCGAGCCGCGCGAGCGTGACGTCTTCGAGCGGGCGTGTCGCGACGCCGGCTTCGGTGGCCCGCCGCCCGATCGAAGCAATGCGAGCGTGCGCGTACTGCACGTAGTAGACGGGATTCTCCATCGACTGTTGCGTGACGATGTCGAGGTCGATCGTCTGCGCGGTGTCGATGCTCTGGAGCAGGAACGTCATGCGCGCGACATCGGGGTCGACCTCGTCGAGGATGTCGGCCAGGGTGACGATGTTGCCCGCCCGTTTCGACAGCCGGACCTCCTGGCCGTCCTTGAGCACCTTCACGAGCTGCCCGAGGATGATCTCGGGCTCCTCGGCCGGGAACCCGAGCGCTTCCATGCCCGACTGGAGCGACTTCACCTGGCCGTGATGGTCGGCACCCCAAATGTCGATGAGGTGCGTGAACCCGCGGGCGAACTTGTCGCGGTGGTACGCCAGGTCGTTGCACAAGTACGTCGTCGAGCCGTCGCTCTTCACCAGCACGCGATCGCGCTGGTCGCCGAAGTCGCCGGTGCGGAGCCAGCGCGCGCCATCTTGCTCGTAGGTGGCGCCGCGGTCGACGAGCAGGCGCAACACTTCCGTCACGTCGCCGCGTTCGTGCAGCGTGCGTTCCGAGAACCACGTGTCGAAGTGCACGCCGATGCGACCCAGGTCGTCCTCGATCCCCTCGATGGCCCGGCGCAGTCCCCACTCGCACGCGTCGTCGGCACCGACCGCGTCGCCGAGCTCGGTGTGCAGGTCAGCGGCCATGTCGACGAGGTACTGGCCCTGGTATCCGTCCTCGGGCGGCTCGCGACCCTCGTAACGCGCGTGGAGCGAGTCACGAAACGTCGATAGCTGATTGCCCGTGTCGTTCAGGTAGTACTCCCGATGTACCTGCGCACCCTGCGAGACGAGGAGGTTGGCAATGACATCACCGACTGCCACCCACCGTCCGCCGCCGGCGTGCAACGGTCCGGTCGGGTTGGCCGAGACGAATTCCAAATTAATGAGGCGACCGGCTAGAAGTTCGGACGTGCCGTACCGGTCGCCCTCCTTCACCACGATGCGCAACACGTCGTGCAGCCACGTGGGCGCCAGGAAAAGGTTCACGAATCCGGGCGGCTTCACCTCGACTCGCGCCAGGTGCGGCACGTTCGCGCCGGCCAACTCGGCGGCGATCCGTTCGGCAGTCGCGAGCGGCGCTTGCTTGGCAACCTTTGCCAATGCGAGCGCTACGGGGCACGACCAGTCGCCGTGTTCCCGCTGTTTTGGGGCCTCGAGGACGATTCCGCCCGGGGGCTCGGGCAGACCGGCGGCCTGGAGCGCCTGGTGGAGGGCGGTACGGAGGTCATCCCTGATCATGGGAGCGCGGAATCCTAGCCGGATGTGTTCCAGGGACCTTGTACCTATTTCACATGGCGCGCGCACAGAACTATCCTTTGTCACGGAGAGGGGCTATGAAGCAGCGGGCTGAAGTGTGGGGGGCCGCTGGTGACGCACCAGGGAGGGTGGGCATGTCGCAAACTGCAGACTCCGGTCGCGGGCTGGCGGCGATCCTTCCGGGGACGGCCGGTGAGCAACCCGACGCCGAGGCCAGGCGCGATACACGAAGTGGGGCGTTGCGCGTGGTGACGGAAGATCTTGCGGCAGAGGTCGCGAGTACGGAATCGGGCATCGCCCTGATCTACAAGGCGCTCGACGCGCTTGTGGAGCAGTTCGGTCTCGATGACGCGGCAGTAGTTCTGGAGGAACCCGGCATCGGCCGGCAGGTGTTCTGCGCCGGTCGTCGTCCCCTCGTGGCGGACGACGAGGAGCTGCTGACCTCGCCGCCGGGGCTGTACACGCAGCCCGCGTTGGAGGAGCACGGCTTCGACCGTTCCCTGATGCTGTCGCTGTGCGTGCTCGCACTCCGCCTCGACGTGTTGCGTTACGACGCGTGGCACGATCCGCTCACCAGTCTCTACGACCGCCGCAGCTTCGACCGACTGCTCGAAATGGCCATCGCCCGCACCAACCGGTACGGCTGGCCGTTCTCGCTCGTCATCCTCGACGTCGACGACCTCAAGGCCATCAACGACGCCGAAGGTCACCCGGCCGGCGACGAAGCGCTCCGCCAACTCGGCGAACGGTTCCGCCGGGCGCTGCGCTTCGGCGACAACGCGGCCCGGATCGGTGGCGACGAGTTCGCGATGATCCTGCCGAACACCGAAGCCGACCTCGTGCCGGCGCTGCTCGAACGGGTGCGCAACGCGCCGGGCTTCACCCGCGACTGCCCGCGGTTCTCGTTCGGCGTCGCCCAATGCCCTGGCGAGGCATCCGAGATCGAGGAACTCGTCCGCATCGCCGACGCGCGGCTCTACGAAGACAAGGGGCAAAAGTGAACTCGCTCGACGACCTCGAACTCGAGCTGCGCAAGCTGCCGGGTGTGCACGCGGCCGGCTTCGACGAACTCGACGACATGCTCCTCGTGCAATTGCACGTCGGGCCCGAACGTCTCGACAACCCGGTGCCGGTCACCGCGACGCGCATCGCCGCCCGTCACTCCGACCGGCCCGTGACCGTCGAGGTCGTGCGCTGGCGGCCCGCACCGGTCGCGGCTGCGGCCGCGCCTCCGGTCGTGGCGATCGATCTCGAAGCCGACGCCACGCCCGCGAAGGTCGGTTCGGCCGACGGGATCGAAGAGGAAGAGGCGTCGCGCCGACCGCGCCTGCTCGCGGTGCTCGCGTTCCCGGACACCGACGAACTCGAAGTGCACCTGATCCTCGAAGGCCGCCGCACGATCGGGCGCGCCGCCGCGTCCCACGGTCTCGTCGGCGCCGTCGAAGCGACGATCGACGCGGTGAAGGGGCTCGGTGCGGACATCGAGCCGCGTGCCCGCTGGGCCCGCGCCCTCGACGAGACCGACGACGAGCGCGTGCTCGTCGCGGTTGCGCTCGAACAGGACGACGACGGAGACGAACAGGCGTTGCACTACGGCCTCGCCGCGGGCGCCAGCCCCATCGACGCCGCCGCCCGATCCACCCTCGACGCCCTCAACCGCAAGCTCTCGCAGGTCTTGTAGCTCCCGACGCCGAACAACGGCGCTGGTACGCTCGCTCGCCTTGCCCACCTGCGTGTGGGCCGGGCCCTCGTAGCTCAGGGGATAGAGCAGTGCCCTCCGGAGGCATGTGCGCAGGTTCGAATCCTGCCGAGGGCGCCATGTTTCTTGGTCGGTCTCCGACCGAGTAGCGGCTGCGCCGCGTTCGAGTCGTCGCCACTCCGGCGAGCGAGCGGGGCTCCTCCGTCGCCCTGGCTCGCCGCATCACGCACCGCTTCAAACACGACTACGCGCGAGTCGCGGGGCTCACTCGTACGACGTCGGTGATGCCTTTGAGGGTGCGGCGACGGAGGCGGCCGTAGTGCACGCCGGGCATGGGACCCGTTGCGTCGCGCACGGCTGGCCGGCGGGTCGGCAAGCCGGGGGGAAGGCGCCGTAGATCGGCTCGTCGTCGGGCGCCCTCGGCGGTCACCGCTCGCTCACCCCGTTGTCGGTGTCACCGCAACAGGCTGGGCGCCGCCGGTGCCGCTCAGCGGCGCGACATCGCGGAGTCGGAGCTCATACCCGCATGCGTAGGCGCCTGCTGCCTTGTGCGCGACCCGTTCGATCTCGACCTCGGGGAGCACCTCCCGGAGGAACTCGAGCTCGGTGGTGCAGGCCTGACCGTACCGGGACGCCACGGCCCAGATGGCGCAACTGTGCAGGGTCATCCTGTACGCGCCGCCGGGGAGCTTCTCGAAGTCGGCGAGATATCCCTCCTCGTCAAGCATGCCGGCGAGGAACGCCATCTTCTCGTCGAGGTTCTTGCCCGCCATCTGCGTCCGAGCTTGCTCGACCCGCCGGTCTCGGCGGCGCTCGAAGATGCGGGAGACGAGCGCCGGGTCTTCCTCCTCGATGTGGTCGAGCAACTCGACCGAAAGGTCGACGGAGGCCTTGGGGAGCATGGCCTCGGCGAGATCGGTGCTGTGGTAGAGGTCAGTCGGGCGCCCCGGCCGGCCGCGCTCCTGACGGGCGGCGACGACCCCGGCGGCCCTGAGGGCGGCCAGGTGTTGGCGGACACCGCTCGGAGTAATCCCCAGGGCCTCCGCCAGCTCTTCGGCCGATGCCTCCCCTCGCCTCTTGAGCGCGACGACGACCTGGCGCTGGGCGGGCGAAAGATCAACCAGGGGCGCGTGGACAGCATCGATCACGCTCCGAGTGTACTGCCGACGAGGCCAAGACGCCAGTTTGACAAGTAGCAACTTGTGTAACTACACTCCCATGAGGCTCAAACTGCAGCCCCAGGGAGACGAGACGATGACTCGACCGGCGATTGCGATCACCAGACACGGCACGATGGGCGAGGTTCTGGAGGCGCTTGGTTCGGCGGTGTCGGAGACCGAGGGTTGCCAGAGCTCGGACGGGGCGCGATGACCGACGTGTCGAGCGAGGTCCGCGAGCTTGCCGGCCGGGAGTACCAGTACGGGTTCGTGACTGATCTCGAGACCGACGTCGCGCCTCGGGGGCTGAACGAGGACGTCATCCGGCTGATCTCGGCGAAGAAGAACGAGCCGGACTGGATGCTCGAGTGGCGCCTCAAGGCCTACCGAGGTTGGCTCACGATGCAGGAGCCCAGCTGGCAGAAGGCCCGCTACGCGCCGATCGACTACCAGGACATCATCTACTACGCCGCCCCCAAGCCGAAGGTGGCGCCGGCCAGCCTCGACGAGGTCGATCCCGAGGTGCTGGCGATGTTCGACAAGCTCGGGATCTCCCTGGCCGAGCAGGGGCGCCTGAGCGGCGTCGCCGTCGACGCGATCGTCGACTCGGTGTCGGTGGCCACGACGTTCAAGGAGAAGTTGGCCGACGTCGGCGTCATCTTCTGCTCCTTCTCCGAGGCGGTCCAGCGCCACCCCGAACTGGTGAGGCGGTACCTCGGCACCGTGGTCCCGAGGAGGGACAACTTCTTTGCCGCCCTGAACTCCGCGGTGTTCTCCGACGGCTCGTTCTGCTACATCCCCAAGGGGGTGCGCTGCCCGATGGAGCTTTCCACGTACTTCCGCATCAACGCCGCGGATACCGGCCAGTTCGAGCGGACGCTCATCATCGCCGAAGAGGGCGCCTACGTCAGCTATCTCGAAGGCTGCACGGCCCCAATGCGTGACACCAACCAGCTCCACGCCGCGGTGGTCGAGCTCGTCGCCCTCGACGACGCCCAGATCAAGTACTCCACGGTGCAGAACTGGTACCCGGGCGACGCCGAAGGGCGGGGCGGCATCTACAACTTCGTCACCAAGCGGGGCAAGTGCGCCGGGGCGAACTCGAAGATCTCCTGGACCCAGGTCGAGACCGGCTCGGCCATCACCTGGAAGTACCCGGGGGTGATCCTCCAGGGCGACAACTCAGTCGGCGAGTTCTACTCGGTCGCGCTCACGGCCAACCACCAGCAGGCCGACACCGGCACGAAGATGATCCACATCGGCAAGAACACCAGCAGCACCATCGTCTCCAAGGCCATCTCCGCCGGCCACGGCCAGAACACCTACCGGGGCCTCGTGAAGGTCCTCGACTCGGCGAGCGGCGCCCGCAACCACACCCAATGTGACTCGCTGCTCCTGGGCGGCGACTGCGGCGCCCATACCTTCCCCTACGTCGAGGTGAAGAACCCGACCGCGCAGGTCGAGCACGAGGCGTCCACCTCCAAGATCGGCGAGGACCAGCTCTTCTACTGCCGCCAGCGCGGCATCCCCGAGGAGGACGCGGTGTCGATGATCGTGAACGGCTTCTGCCGTGAGGTGTTCAAGGAGCTGCCCATGGAGTTCGCGGTCGAAGCCCAGAAGCTGCTCAGCGTCAGCCTGGAAGGGAGCGTCGGGTGATGCTGCGGATCGAGAACCTTCACGCCAGTATCGGTGGCAACGAGATCCTCCGGGGGGTAAACCTGGAAGTTCACGCGGGCGAGGTGCACGCGGTCATGGGGCCGAACGGCTCGGGCAAGAGCACCCTCGCCCAGGTGCTCGCCGGCCGCGAGAGCTACGACGTCACCGGCGAGGTCCTCTACGAGGGCGAGGACCTGCTCGCCCTGTCGCCCGAGGAACGTGCCGCGGCAGGGGTGTTCCTCGCGTTCCAGTACCCGGTGGAGATCCCCGGGGTGGGCAACCTCTACTTCGTGCGCACGGCGCTCAACTCGCTGCGCCGCCGGCAAGGGCTCGACGAGCTCGACGCGATCGACTTCCTGTCCCTCGCCAGGGAGCGGATGGGCCTCGTCGAGATGGACGAGAGCTTCATGAGCCGCTCCGTCAACGAGGGGTTCTCGGGCGGCGAGAAGAAGCGCAACGAGATCTTCCAGATGGCGGTCCTCGAGCCGAAGCTCGCCATCCTGGACGAGACCGACTCGGGCCTCGACATCGACGCCCTGGCGGTCGTGGCCCAGGGGGTGAACGCGCTGCGGAGCGAGGGCCGGGCCATGTTGGTCATCACCCACTACCAGCGGCTGCTCGACTACATCGTTCCCGACGTCGTGCACGTCTTCGCCGAGGGCCGGATCGTCCGTTCCGGCGACAAGGACCTGGCGCTCGAGCTCGAGCAGCACGGCTACGCCGGCGTGGAGCAGCGCGCCGCCCTGACGCCGTCCGCCGCGCCGGTCGGAGCGACGCCATGACCACCACGGCCACCACCGCGTCGCCCCGGGGCCTCGCGGGCCTCGAACCCGCACCCGACGGCCACCAGCCGGCCTGGCTCGGGACGATTCGCCGCGCCGGCTTCGAGTGGGTGGCAGAGCATGGGTTCCCCACGCTCAAGGACGAGGACTGGAAGTACACGCGGGTCGGGCCCATCCTGGACGTCCCGTTCGAGCCGGCCGTAGGCGGGATGAATCACCGGCTGTCGTCGAGCGCGATCGACGAGCTCGCGGGCGACCTCGGCGGCACGCGGCTGGTCTTTGTCAACGGCTACTTCGCTCCCGAGCTGTCATCGCGCACGACGCTTCCCGAAGGCGCCACGGTGACCAGCCTCGCCTCGGTGCTGGCCGAAGACGCCGAACGTCTCGAACCGTTCCTCGCCGGCGCCTTGCCGGGGCATCGCCACGCGTTCGCTGCGCTCAACGCCGCGCTCGCCGAGGACAGGGCGTTCATCCAGATCCCGCCCGACACCACCATCGCCGCGCCGATCCACCTGGTGTTCGTCTCCGACGCCGGCGCCTCCCCTCTCGTGTCGAGCCCGCGGTCGGTGGTGCTCGCCGGTGCCCGAAGCCGGGCGACGATCGTCGAGACCCACGTCGGCAGTGGCGGCGTGTACCTCACGAACGCGGTCACCGAGGTGATCCTCTCCGACGGCGCCCGGGTCGAGCACTACAAGGTCCAGGACGAGGCCGACACCGCGTTCCACCTCGCGGCCCTGCACGTGCGACCCGGTCGCGACAGCAGCTTCTCCACCCATGGGCTGGCCCTCGGCGCCGCGATCGCCCGCCACGAGGTCTGGGTGCGGCTCGAGGCCGAGGGGGCGGAGGTGACCCTCAACGGCCTGTACCTGCCCGAGGGGAACCAACACCACGACAACCCGACGTTGATCGAGCACGTCGCGCCCCGCTGCACCAGCCGCCAGCTCTACAAGGGCGTCCTGGGCGGGCATGGCCGGGGGGTGTTCAACGGGCACATCGTCGTGGGCCCTGACGCGCTGGGGACCGACGCCAGCCAGACGAACAAGAACCTGCTCCTCTCCGACACGGCAGAGGTCGACACGCGGCCGCGGCTCGAGATCCTCACCGACGACGTGCGCTGCACGCATGGGGCCGCGGTGGGCCAGCTCGACGAGGAGGCCGTGTTCTACCTGCGCTCGCGGGGTGTGCCGCACCAAGAGGCCCGGGGCGTGCTCACCTACGCGTTCGCGGGCGAGATGCTGGCGCTCATTCGGGTGGGGCCACTGCGGTCCCATGTCGAGAGCAAGGTCGCCGAGCGGCTGCGAGCCGGCCGTGTCGAGGTGCGGAGATGACCGCGGTGCAGGCGAGTGCGCTTGTCTCGGGTCCCGGCTACGTCGAGGCCACCCGGAACGGCTCGGCCGGCTTCGACGTCGAGGGCGTCCGCCGGCAGTTCCCGATCCTGGCGGAAGCGCCCTACGCCAAGCCCCTCGTCTACCTCGACAGCGCAGCCACAAGCCAGAAGCCCCACGCGGTCATCGACGCGATCTCGGGGTTCTACGCGAAGGACAACGCCAACGTCCACCGGGGCGTGCACTACCTCTCCGAGCGGGCCACCGAGGCCTACGAGGGCGCCCGAGCCAAGGCCCAGGGGTTCCTCAACGCCGCCCACACCCAGGAGATCGTCTTCACCCGGGGCACCACCGAGTCCATCAACCTGGTGGCCCAGACCTACGCCAAGACCCATCTCGGCGTTGACGACGAAGTGCTCATCACGGCGATGGAGCACCACTCCAACATCGTGCCCTGGCAGATGAT
>Ga0163150_10010341_pt1 | contig 10115 bp, 7 predicted proteins | sample OliLakLV19P2IB_FD_148628 | JGI IMG/M metagenome (GOLD analysis project Ga0163150, IMG submission 148628) | Freshwater microbial mat bacterial communities from Lake Vanda, McMurdo Dry Valleys, Antarctica - Oligotrophic Lake LV.19.P2.IB | ecosystem: Environmental > Aquatic > Freshwater > Lake >...
CTCCAACTCCCAGTCGATGGCCAGCGGCGACAGCGTGGGAACGATCACCGGCCGGCCGGGGTCGACCAGCGTGGTGCTGGGCGGCTTCATGAAAACGTAAGGAAACGTCTCCTCGCGCTCGCTGGCCTTCTCCCGCCCCCCTTCTTCAATGTGCTTGGCGTAGTTGCCGGCCAGCAGGAAGAGCTTATTGGGCCGCGGAATGGGGGTGAGAAGCTGCGCCGTTTCCGTGGCCAGGCGGGCAGCCGCGGGTAGCTTGCCTTCGCCGCGGGCAACCCAGGCCGCCAGCTTGGCCGCCGCCGCGAAGCCGGCCCCGTCCGGCGGAAGATAGTCCAGCAAGTCGCCGCTCTCCGGCAGGGCCAACGACTCGTGCGTGGCGTCCGAGTAGGCCCGCGCCCCGGCGGCCAGCGGCACCAGAAAACTCTCGTCGTATAGGCCGACTTGTACAACGTCGCCCAGGGAAAAGCGGCAAAGTCGCATGGTGGAAGCTCTTAGGGTGCGGTGCGTCGGGCGGCAGTCTCGCCAAAAAGGGTCGTCTATTTCGGGTGCCTGTGGCAGAGCGAAGCGATGCCACGGCCGCAGCGCTCCGAGGAATCCGGCTTAGGTGCCGTCAAGCGCGCACCGTTAGCCTTGCAACATCAGCGGAATTACCGTGACGCGACCAGCTTTGACGCCGCGGGGGCGAAAGTCAAGCAGCCGGGCCATACTGAGGCGGTTACTGGTGGCGGGGCGCCAAGATCCTTTCCTTGGTTCTCGCAGGCACGCCCGATCGTCGCCAGTCGCCCCTCGCCGCCCGCGGCGTTCGGGCTGGTGCCGCGCGGGGCGCTTTGCTAGACTCCCGCCCCCGCAAACGACTTCCTGCCCGCTCCGGCGCGGGCGAGGAGACATTTCGACCCAGGCCAGGTTTCGCCTTGGACGCCGGAGCGAAGCGCCGCCCCTCCGCGGCCGCCGCCGTTGATCGTTTCCACTTGTCGCCCATCGACGGGAGTAGTCGCGATGCGCATGTGCTGCGTGCTGGCCTTGCTGGTGGCGTCGTTGGCAGCGGTTTCGCCGCCCTCTTCGGCGCGGGCGGAAACGCCGTGGCGGCGGATGTTCACCATCAACCGCGTCAAAGCCGATCCCGAGCAACTCTATCCGCTGACGGAAGACTGCGGCCCCTGGATGATCATGGCCGTGACCTTCGTCGGGGAAACCGCGGAGCGCGATGCCCAGGCGCTGGTGTACGAACTGCGAAAACGCTACCGCCTGCCGGCCTACACCTACGAGATGACGTTCGACATGAGCGAACAGCAACTCGGCCGCGGCTTCGACGCCTACGGCAACGTGAAGCGGATGCGGTATCTGAAGTACCACAACGAGCGCGTGGCCGAGCGGCGGGAGATCGCCGTGCTGGTGGGCGACTTCCGCTCGGAGGACGATCGCGACGCGCAAAGCACGTTGCGGCAACTGAAGTATTTGCAGCCCGGCTCGCTCGAATACGAAGACGGCGATGTTAGCCGCCCCGTCAGCCGCCCCTTGGCCCATTGGCGCTCGTACCTGGAGAAATCGTTCGTCCGCGCCGGCATGCGGAAGCGCGAGAAAGGCCCCCTGGGCCGCGCCTTCCTCAGCACCAATCCGCTCCTCCCGGACGAGTACTACGCCCCCAAGGGCCTGGACAAGTTCGTCATCCAGATGAACGAGCCGGTGGAGCATTGCCTGCTCGATTGTCCGGGCGGCTACAGCGTACAGGTAGCCACGTTCACCGGCTCGGTGCGGCAGACGCGGCCGGGTGAGAGCCTGGACCAGGACCTTCCCAGCCGGCTGGCCGACGCGGCCGACAAAGCGCACCGCATGACGATGGCCCTGCGCGAGCAGGGCTACGAGGCCTACGAGTTCCACGATCGCTGCTGCAGCGTGGTCACCATCGGCAGCTTCGAAAGCGTGGGGACCGAGCGTCCCGACGGCCGGACGGAGCTCGATCCCGGCATCGCGCGGATCATGGAAGAGTTCGACGCCACGAAGGGCAGCGACGGCGGGGTGGGCCGCGGGGCGACGTACCGCCCCAAGTGGCTTCCCAACGGAGTGGACTTCGACGTGCAGCCGCTGCCCGTCGTGGTCCCCCGCCGCTCGATCGTGCAAGACTACGTGGAAGACAACGGCGCGTAAGGCGGGCGCAGTTCCCGCATCAACGAAGGGCAACTCGTCCAACTGCCGCTCCCCCCGACGAGGCACCGCGCAATACCGATCGCAGTACGCTTCGCTTGCGTGGCGGAGGCTGCGCGGGGCAGACCTCGGTGCTCGGAACCGCAGTGAACGCCACGATCTTCGTGGCGAGGCTCCCTGGCTTGCTTGGTTTTCAACACCAATATCTCCAGGAAAATGCCGATTTCTTTTTGCCCCGTTGGTTCCGGCCGAAGGCCGCGCTAGAATCGTTGTGGTTCCACGGGACGGCTCGTTGCTTGCGAAGTATGTTCGTCGATTCGCGTCTTCATGGCGGCTGATCGATCTCTTTCCCACACTTTCCCAACCATGCTCATCGGATACGTCAGTGACGAGCGGTACGTCGCCTTGCCGGACGTGCTGCTGGAGTTTCAGGGCGAAGGTCGCTCGTATGAGGCCCGCTCGCGAGCGACGGGCGCGGTCCATGCCGAACTGCCGCCTGGCGATTACCGCGTGACGCTGCAAAAGAGCGGCTACGGCGCCAAGAGCGTTGCCCTTCGCGTCGATCCTGCCCAACCGCCGCATCAGTTTCGCTTGCTGGCCGACGGCCTGCTGGGCTACGCCTGGCCAAAGTGCGTGCGCGGGGGCGAGCGCTCGGAGTTCCGCGTGCATGCCGTCGAGGCCTACAAGCTGGATCTGTGGCGCTACGGCTGGGAGAAGGAGTTCATTCGCAATCTGGGCTGGCACGACGAGCACGGGCCGCGGGCGACGATGCAAATCACGCCCGACGGAGATTACACCCAATCCGGCGCGGCTTGGAACCGGCAGGGCTACAACATCAAGGTTCACGCGCAATACGTGGAGGCGCCGGAGCGGAGCGGGCTGTATTACTTCCACGCCCGCACCCGCGGCGGAGCGGCGTTCGCCTTTCCCTGGGTGGTCGCTCCGCGGCGGCCGCGGCACAAGTTGGCCGTGCTGGCCTCGGACATCAACTGGAACGCCTACAACAGCTTTGGCGGGCGGAGCAACTACATCCACGCGGCCGGCTTTCCGCCCACGCCCACGATCAACTCGCGCCAGGACTTGTTTCGCTATACCGACCCCGAGCACTTGATGTACGACCGGGACGATTACGACCCGCTGTCGTTCGACCGGCCGGAGCCGTTCAACAACGTCGAACTGGCGGAGAAGATCACCGACGTCATCGAGAGCCGCACCGCCTGCCACCTGGCCCCGGCCGAATGGCGGATGCTGGGCTGGCTGGAGCGCGAAGGCATCGACTACGACCTGTACGGCGAGACGCAGTTGCACTTCGGCGACTTGAAGCTGGACGACTACCGCGTGCTGGTGCTGGGTCCGCATCCGGAGTATTGGTCGCGGACGATGTACGCCGAGCTCAAGGACTGGGTACACAACCGCGGCGGCAAGCTGGTTTACCTCGGCGGCAACGGCCTCAACTGCGAGGTCGAGTTTCTCGATCGCCAGGCGATGACGGTGAAGAACGGCAACGAGCGGGAGCGAATCCGCCGCGGCCTGGAGAGCCGCTTCCACCACCGGCTGGAGTCGGAAGCCAACGTGCTGGGTGCGGTCTACACCGACGCCGGCGCCATGACCGGCGCGCCGTTCCGCGTGGTCGACGCCGGCCATTGGGCCTTCGCGGGGACGGGGCTGGTCGCGGGCGCCGTCTTCGGCGAGAAGAGCCTGCACATGCGCTGCGCCGGCGGGGCCTCCGGGCATGAGACCGACAAGGTCTCGCCGTCGTCGCCGAAGAACGTGCACGTCATCGCCAAGGGGATGAACCGCGACGACGGCGGCGCCGACATGCTGCTCTACGACACACCCAGCGGCGGAGCGGTTTTCTCCGCCTCGTCGATCACCTGGGTAAGCTGCCTGCCGGTGGACGACGGCGTTTCCAAGATTACGGCCAACGTGCTACGGCGGTTCGTGGCGTAGGGTGCGTGAAACGCACCGCAATCCTCACCATTATCCTGTGTCACCTCCGCACGACTGACACGACGATGGCATCCGGCGGGCACTCGTTTCCACCAGCCGGAACGCATCAATCGCGGTTGATTCATTGATGCGGGTGGTGTCTAATGGGCAGCGGCCCGCTGGGACGCACGCCCGCATGCCCAGGTCCGCCGTTCGATGAACCGTTGAGGCGCCGCATGCCGTTGATTGCGTCAGGAAGTTCGCTAAACCGCCGGCAGATACTGCAGGCCGGCTGCGCCGGCGCGCTGGGAATGTCGCTGGCCGACGTGCTGGCCGCTCGGGCAACTGCCGACGGTGCGGCGGCGTTGCAACCGCGGGCGAAATCGGTGGTGCTGGTCTTCCTCACCGGGGCGGCCAGCCATCTGGAGACATTCGACCTCAAGCCCGACGCGCCGGAAGGCATCCGCGGCGAATTCAAGCCCATCGACACCGCCGCGCCGGGCGTGCAGTGGAGCGAGCACCTGCCGTTGCTGGCCCAGCGGGCGAAGCACGCCGCGGTAGTGCGGACGCTGTCCCACCGCAATCCGGCCCATCTGATGGGCACGCACCATGTCCTCACCGGCATGCCGATTCCCACGGTGCCGGAAGACGCGCAGCTCGACAAGGTGGCCAGCCGCGAGGATTGGCCCTGCTACGCGGCGGCCCTGGATTACCTGCGGCCGCGCGGAGACGGCATCCCCAGCGGCGTGACCCTGCCCACGTTTCTGCTCGAAGGGCCGCTCACCTGGCCCGGCCAGCACGCCGGGCTGCTCGGCCCCGCGCACGACCCCTGGCACATCACGCAAGACCCCAACGATCCGGCCTTCCGCGTCGACAGTTTGAGCTTGCCGGACGGCTTCACCGTCAATCGCATGAACGATCGCGAGGCGCTGTTAGCGCAAGTCAATCGGCAGCGGGACGCGGCCGACTCGCTTTCTTCGGCCGGGGCCTTCGCCGGGTATCAGCAGTCCGCGTTGAACCTGCTGACTCGCGGCGAGGTCGCCCGCGCGTTTGAACTGCATCGCGAGGACGACGCCACGCGAGAGCGCTACGGCCGGCACGCCTATGGGCAGTCGCTGCTGCTGGCCCGTCGTCTCGTTCAGGCCGGCGTACCCATCGTGCAGTGCAACATGGGGCACGTGCAAACCTGGGACAACCACGGGGCGATTTTTAGTACGCTGAAAGATCGGCTGCTGCCGCCCCTCGACCGCGGGCTGTCGGCCCTATTGGATGACCTTTCCGGCAGCGGCCTCTTGGACGAAACGCTGGTGGTGGTGACCGGCGAGTTCGGCCGCACGCCGCAGGTCAACGGCGGCGCGGGGCGCGACCATTGGGCCCGCTGCTTCTCGGCTTTGTTCGCCGGGGCCGGCGTGGAAGGGGGACAGGTCATCGGCAAGTCGGACGCCATCGGCGGCGCGCCCGTCACGCGACCGTATCGGCCCAACGACCTGGCGGCGACCATTTACCGCGCCCTGGGGGTGCCGGCCGAGGCCCAGATTCGCGATCGCTTCAATCGGCCGCTGCGGCTGTGCGACGGCGAAGCCATCGAGGCGCTGTACGGCGCGACAGGCTGAGACAATCCCACCAGCCAGGTGGCGCCTACGACAGCTCTGAACCGGATGCCACAACGCGCCGCGGCTGTGGCATTCGCTTCGCTCTGCCACAGGCACCCTCGTGGGTAACGGCGCAGGCGGCCAACGGTGCGGTATAATCGCCGTCTTGCGTCCGCCCGCGGCGCGGTTTCCGACTTCGGCATTCCGGCGGTTCAGTCGATGTCTTTGCAAAAGTTCATCCACCCGGCCAAGGTCTACCGGTTGGAGTTTCCGTCCCACTGGGAAAACCTGGTGCAGGACGAGGGCCGCTCGTGCGGGTTCGGTCCGCGCGACCGCAACGACGTAGGGCTGTGGATTTCCATCATGCCCTTCAGCGCCGATACCGACCGGCTGGCCGAAGATCTGCCCACGATCATGAACCAAGCCCTGCAACGGGCGGAGACCAGCGAGTTGCGCCGCGACGGCACGCTGCGGCACTACGGCCTGAAGGCCGACATGTTGGCCGCGGACCAAGGCGGCCACTACTGGATAGTCGCCGGCGGCGACATCGTGCTGTTCGCCAGCAGCCAGGTGCCGCCCACGGAGAAGTCCATCTGGAACCCGCTCTTCGACGAGCTGATGTCCAGCCTGGAGATTACCCGCGACGAGGAGTTGTTCGCGAGGAAGCTGGCGGTGGAGGTGCTGGGCATGCTCCGCGAGCGGCACCCGGACCAGGACTTTCAACTGGACGACCAGGGCATCCGCGGACGTAACCAGGTGGTCTACCTCAGCAACCTGCGGCGCGACTTGCGGGCCTCGCCCGACGGCCGCGAGGAGATCATCAAGCACTTCGTCGAATCGATCGGCCAGTCCGCCCAGATGGACATGGGCCACGAGACCTGGGACGACGCCCGGCCGCGGATCGTGCCGGTGCTGAAGCCCCGCAATTACATGGTCCGCGGCCAGGCGACGGAGCACTTGCACATCAGCGAGTGGCTGGCCAACGTGGTCATTTGCTACGCCATCCGCAGCCAGAACCTGTTTCGCTTCGTCACCGGTTGGGACGTCGATCGCTGGGAGATCGACGCCGCCACGCTGCACGATGTGGCGATCGCGAACTTGCGCGAGTTGGAATGGCCGAGCCCGCTGGAAGGCTCGCGGGAGGGGGACGGCAGCCGCTTGATCGTGGTGGCCACCGAGGACAGTTTGGCTTCCAGCCGGCTGCTGCATCCCGACTTGCACCGGCTGTTCGCCTCCGGGCTGGGCACGCCCTTCCGGGCCGGCATCCCCGACCGCAACACGCTGGTCTTGTATTCCGATCGCAAGCGGCTGCGGCAGCGCATCGAACGGCGTTTGAAGGCCGACCATCGCGGCTCTTCGTACCCCGTTAGCCCGCGGCCGTTCTTGGTGACGGCCGATGGGATCGCGCTGGCGACGGTGTGACGGGCGCTGCAATCAAACACTGACTGTCCGCCGCCGGTTCGCGATAGGCGGCTTAGTATGCTCGACTGCGCACTTCGTCGGCTCTCCGTCACCGTCGCATGCAACACCGCTTGAATTTTTTTCCGCTGCCGCATGGACACAGCGAATTACGAGCGCTCCTCGGTTTAGACGGGTGAAGCGACCTTCGGCCTTCCGTGTAGCGTGTCAACGAATCTGTTAGATAGTTGTGAACCTTGACTCTCTTTGGGGTACCCAACTTGCCAAGATAGCCAAGCTTCGTGTGAGCCGTATCTGCGGCGACCTCCTGGTCGGGTGTCAAGTCGCGCAAGTCCAAGTACATGACGTCTTCCGACGATAACTCCACACCGTGCGGTTCGGTCGCGATGACAACGACCTCCTCGGCATCGGGGTACTTACGCTTGACCGCGAGGCAATAGTCATACATAACCTGCCTCCGTACTTGCCTATACTCGTCGCGGTCCTGACCATCTTCAAACGCGAGCGTAATAAAGATGAAATATGGGCAGTTCAGCCGCAGAGGTTGTACAACCCGTGCTACCAAATGGCCTGGCCGCCTAGCGTGTAAGAACTCACCTAGAGCGTTCGCAAGCTCGCGCCGAATTAAGCGGTTCTGTGCGGCAAGCGCGCGAACGGCGAGTTCTTGGGACGAAAACGGAAACTCCGGATATACCGGGGACGTTCCACCAATAATATAACTGTTAAATAGCTCTATTATTCGATCCCAAACATAGCTGACTCGGTAGGCGACTTCGCGAGCCTTCCACTCTTGGCTCGCTTTGAGTGCCGCCCACTCACCTTCAGCAATGCAGACGAGGCGACAATCCTCACCCTCAGGAAAGTTGAAGAAGTGCTCGCCTTTGTGATCGGCTGATTGAAGATAGTAGGCGAGCAAGTCGTCCTCCCCTGGAGCGAAGATACCGAGGCCGCTGCGGATAAACTCCTCCTTTTTTGTCCGGTATCCCACGAAATCCGAAATCGTATCCCGAGCACTCATCACACGGGGAGAGAAGTATCGTCAAAGACATGCACAAATCCTCGTTGAGGATCCACATCGCCAATTGTGAATGGAAGGAGCGTACCCTTCCAACCGGCTGCCTTGCGCAGGTTCTTTGCCCATGCGCCATCGGAAGAATGAAGATCAGGGAACGGTGAAGGGCCCTCGTAGTGGGCCTTGCCTCGAAGAAGCGAACACAGCATTAGGCTGCCGCTTCCGCCCAGTAGTTCTGCACACCGCCGTGCGACGTCGTGCGCAACCACGATCCGATGAAATCGGACGGTCGAAGCATCAAAAGTGACTGGAAGCCGCTCAATGCACGCCCGATCGAGAAACAGCCTGTCTGGATGAGTGCGGATCCATCGTTCGGCACCCCAAAGCTGCTGCGCGCCACTCGCGACGGCGCGCCTGAACCAGCGCGACCAGTCCTGGTCCAGGTTCCCGGTGTTAGGGAATGCGCAGTCCTTGTCCGAGAAGATTAGAATGTCGTTTCCGAAGACAACGAGCAGGTCGCAGACTTCCTTCCCGTGACCGGTGGTCCCACTGCGCTGGTCGCGGTAGATCCCTGGGTAGCTCCAAAGTGACAGAAAGGACCGTTCGCACAGTCGCCCTAGCACGCGTTCGGCGTGCGTAACGCCGATCTGCTTGACGATCGCGCGAGAGGACTCGGTCATGCGGCCTCCGGAGTGACACGCTGCCACAGTAGTTCGGTCTCGACGCGTGTGACAGGACAGGACAAATGAGCGTTACGTTTGTTCGCGCTCGAACCGCAGTGAGCAATTCTCCCTTCATGACAAAGACAGTCAATCCCATGAAAATCATCGCCGTCGAAACGCACGTCTGCCACGCCCGCATGCGGAACTGGATCTTCGTCAAGGTCCGCACGGACCAGGATGGCCTGTGGGGCTGGGGCGAAGCAACGCTGGAATGGTGTACCCGCGCGGTCGTCGGCGCGGTGGAAGACCTCAGCACGCTGATCGTCGGCGAAGACCCCACGCGGATCGAGCATCTCTGGCAGATGATGTTCCGCCAGCACTTCTGGCACGGCGGCGACATCGTCCGTTCGACCGCCATCAGCGGCATCGACCTGGCGCTGTGGGACATCCTGGGCAAGATCCACGGCGTGCCGTGCCACAAGCTGTGGGGCGGGCCGGTTCGCGATTACGTCCGCACGTACTGCCACCTGGGGGGCGGCAAGATGGAGGACTTCTACGAGACCAAGCCCTCCGACGCCGGCCGCTTCGCCGACATGGCCCGCCAGGCGGTGGAAGAGGGCTTCACGGCCTTCAAGACCATGGCCACGCCTGAAACCATGCCCATCGAGGGGCTGCGGCCGATCAAGTACGCCGTGGCCTGCGTGGGGGCCCTGCGAGACGCCGTGGGCGACGACATCGACATCATGGTCGATTGCCACGCCCGGCCCAGCCCGCGGATGGGGCTGAAGTTCGCCAAGGCGCTGGAGCCGTTCGGCCTGTACTGGTTTGAAGAGCCCTGCTGGCCGGAGAGCGTGGACGGCCTGGCCGAAATCCAGCACGCGGTGACCACGCCCATCGCCACCGGCGAGCGGCTGATCGGCCAGCACGGCTTTCGCGAATTGCTGGAAAAGCGGGCCGTCAGCGTCATTCAGCCGGACATCACGCACTGCGGCGGCCTCAGCGAAGTTCGCCGAATCGCCGCGATGGGCGAGCCGCACCGCGTGGCCCTGGCGCCGCACAATCCGCAGGGGCCGGTCAGCACCGCTGCCTCGCTGGAACTCGGCTTCGCCACGCCCAGCTACATCATTTGCGAAAGCGTCCACGGGGACGTTCCCTGGCGGCAGGACGTGGTCAGCGAGGGCTTCACGGTGGAGCGGAAGGGGCGCATCGTCCGCCCCGGCACACGGCCCGGCTTGGGCATCGAAATCAACGAGGCCGAGGTCCGCAAGCACCCCTTCCAGCAAGAGATTTTGCAGCGCAGCTTTTACGCCGACGGGGCCGTGGGAGATTGGTGAGCGGGCCGAGCCACCCGTCAGTTCGCAT
>Ga0163150_10010343_pt1 | contig 10114 bp, 6 predicted proteins | sample OliLakLV19P2IB_FD_148628 | JGI IMG/M metagenome (GOLD analysis project Ga0163150, IMG submission 148628) | Freshwater microbial mat bacterial communities from Lake Vanda, McMurdo Dry Valleys, Antarctica - Oligotrophic Lake LV.19.P2.IB | ecosystem: Environmental > Aquatic > Freshwater > Lake >...
GTTTCTGGGGTGCGAGCAACCCGCCGCTCGGGGACCTGAACGGCGACACCACTGTTGATGCCCTTGACCTCAGCATTCTGCTCGGAAACTGGGGGGCGTGCCTGTGACCATGCCCGGGCGCCGCGGTCGCGCCGTGTTAAACGGAATCCCGCGCCCGCTGCTCCCACAGGCGGCTCGCTCTCAGACATGAGAGTGTCACGGTATGAAACCACCACGACGCCCCGAAACCACGCTCGCCCGAGCTCGAGCGGTTCGCCTCGGGAACGCGAGGCGAACCGCGATCTGCAACGTGACAGTGACGCGAAAGCCTGCACAGCGGTTGGGGACTCGGGTCTCCACGACGGAGAAAATCGCCGAATCCCCGACGCCTTAGAGTCCATCAATTGAAGAGGAACTCGACACCACCGTGACCGGCGCTTCCATAGACCGATCCGCTCTTGCCGCCAACGCGCACCCAAATGGTCGTCGTGCCCTGCGAGATGGAGTATGCCGCGTACGACTCACCGAATGAGCAAGAGACGTTGTCGTCAAAGCAACCGAGCGACGCACCACCGCAGCTTCCGAACGCTTCAATGAGCGTGTCAAAGTTCGCGTAACCGAACGGCGTGGTGGGCACGGCTCCGCAGGTGCTCACTTCGAGCGTTCCCGCAGTCCCGGGCAACGTAACCTTGAACCAGACATCGTCGACCATCGAGCAGCTCGCCGGGAACGGGAGCGACGAAGACGCCTGGAACGTGTCGAGGAACTCGGTGCTTGGGAACCCGGCCGACAGGAAAACCGCTTTGGCACCGCTGCAGTTGTCCCACGCAGGCGGGCATTGAGTGATCAAACCCGTCCCGTAGTTGCCGTTGGGAATGATCTTGCATCCGGTGTTGGGCATCACCTGAATGCACGGACCCACCGCCGAAATCGTGAACGGATATGCGCCTGTCCCGTTGAACGCCACAACAAGGTTTTGCGCGAGCGCACTGGCGACGGCCGCGGCCGTCGCGTTCGCAGGCACGACGTATGCCGTCGGCAGGTATACGTCGTAGTGAACGGCGCCGCTGCCGCAGTCGATGTCGAAGTGGCAATCAAGTGTCACGGAGGTCTTCTGTGGCCAGTTGACGAAGCCCGTGCACGGATTGGTCTGCAGGCACTGGAGCGCAAGCGGCTGTGAGTTCGTCGCCCTGTCCTGATCTCCGTCTTTTCCAATCGACCAGACATAGATGTGCCGTTCACCCTCTTCAGCGATGCATCCGAGGACCGGCACCTCGTGGTGCTCCGGAATCGGTGTCACGAGCTGCGGCGCAACGCCTCCGAACGCGGCGCCCAACGCGCTCGACCATGCCCACGCATTAGTAGTAGTGAGCGTGGGCGCTCCGGAGATCGGCGCGGTGAGCCCGTCTCCCTTGACGATCATCCATTGTCCCTGAGTCGCGCCAGCCGGGATGTCGCCCACGCGTGCGGTGATCACGGTGTCCGAGGCGGTCAGCACGCGCGCGGCAACGCGGCGCTCGGGTACGAGTTGACAACAAAGATCGTCCGGAACTGTTCCCATGCCCGAACCGGTGATGGTAATGATGGTGTCCTTGCAGACGGTCGTGACGTCGACGCCGGTGACCCGGATGCCGTGACATTCACCCCATGACCCGAGCAGCGCGGCGAGATCGGCGGCATCGACGATCGCGTCGCCATTGATGTCGCCGGCCCCCGATCCGCCCCAGTTGCCCAGGAGGATCGCTAGGTCCGAGGCGTTGATGGTGCCGTCAGAGTCAAAGTCGCCAGGGCAGCCGGAGCCGTGGCTCGAATCCGTCACGAGAAGCATGAGAGACACCACAAGCGTTGCGCGCGCGGCGCGGATCGTTTTCATCATTGGCCGGTCCTCTTGAAGGGTAAGTTCGAGCGAGACGTATCGCCCGTTCATGTGCGGTACTGCTCGCCCGTTCTTCATGTACTTCGTCCGGATTGGACGAATCGCACCCGAATGCCGCGACAGCAGTAGCGACTGATCGTTCCGGCGCTCTGATTCGGCGGCGCTGCATCTCGCGAGTGGTTCGGTCCCGGCGCTCATGGCCGCTATCGCCCAGAGCAAACTGCCAGCGACAGGTGCTGGGCCGATTCACGGCTCCGCCGCGCTCCTCTTTGTTTGACGGCTAGTCCCAGTGTCCACCGCCGGCTGAAGTGGCGACAGCGCAGATCACTCGTCTGGAGTCGGACGGCAGGCAAGCGAGTGTGCAATGGGCCGACGCAATTGAAGTTCGCTGAGTACCTTCACTCATCCCGACGGCGGCGCAGAATGTGCCGGCTCGCGGCATTTTGCAGATCGTGTCGCCTTGTGCCCCGCGGACATCGCGGGGACGGGTCATCGTCCACCAACCGTGGGCGGAACACGGGATCTCGGCGCGACGGTTCATGAGGACCGTGAAGAGGACGAACGACTTCAGCGTGAAGCCGCGACGATGTTCAGCGCATTTGAAGGAGACTGATGATGAGCATGAGAGATCGTGGTTTACGTGAAACTTGCGCGGCGCAGCGCCGGCGATGCTGCTCGCGGAGCTGCGGCCAGCGACCGTGTCGTCGACGGAGCCTCGATGCGCGTCTCGCGCGACCAAGCTTGCGCCAGCATGCGCGCCGATCACCTGTCGCGGGCCACGGTCCATTCGCCAAGCAGTATGGCGAGATCGCGCGAATCGACGACGTGATTGCCGTCGATGTCGGCGGCACCTGCGGCCGGGCTGGCCCACTGGCCCAGCAGAATCCAGATCTCGGCACCATCGGGGGCTTCGTCACATTCGCCCACACGCTCGGCATGCGACACCTGGATGAGGGCGTCACCACTTGTCGACGAGCGGCAGGATCTTGCGATCTCTCAGCCATGCAAGCTCGTCGAGATCGAAAATCGGCATTCGAGAATTTGCAAACGGCGTGGTTTCGTTCAGACGGGCCCAGAATTCCGATCGCGCCGGCTCCGCGAGGATCGAATGGATACGTCGGAGATGCTCCACGTTGAGACACCACATCTTCGCCATCGCTCGAGCAAGCGATTGAGAGGCGGACTCCCGCTGATCCTTGTTGGCCATGTGACAGAGAATGGCCTGGTTGCTGGCGTCGAGCCTCAGAATGTCGAGATCTACAAGGTAACGCTCGATCTCTGCGTCGGCGGCAGCGAGCACTTCCGGTGCAACATCGGTTCGCGTCCGCAGCCACTTGTCAACGGAAGGCGACCATTGGGTTGCAGTGAAGACCAGGGGCGTCGCTTCGCGAGCAAAACGAAGTAGCCACGCCCGACTGCAACCGGGCGCGCCGAAGTTGTCGAGGGTTTCAGCGATGGCGAGCGCGCACCGTTGTCCGCAACGGGTCTTTTCGCGTCTCAGTTCGACGAGCCTGTTGTACCCCTTTGGATTTTCGCTCGAGAGCGTCGCGTAATTGCGTGCGGGTGGTGTGCGCAGTATTCCTGTACGCAGTGCGGCAACTCTCGACAGGTCGTCACGGTAGATCCGTCGCGCCGCTTCAATCGCGGCGTGCAGCTTTGAAGCGCGTTGGGCATCTTCGAGGATCGCTTTCATTTCTGGGGAGTCCGACGACAGCTCGTTGCCGGGGGCGGCGGCTCGATCGAGCAAATCAAAGCAGTCGACCCATCGCGCGCGTTCCCCGCCTCCGCGCTCTGCTTCGGCGCGAAGTGCCTCGCGGAGCAACGCAATCCGCAGGATGTCGGGACCCAGCTCGCCGAAGCGCTTCGCGTCAGCCTCGTTCAGACTCAGAGCCATGTCCTGAAGACACTGAGTGGTGAGTGCGTCTCCCCTGCTGCGATACTCGACGGCGAGTTTCATCCACGCAGATTGAAGTTCGTCGAGGTGAGCCCAAAAGTCCGGCGCATCTCGGTTCGCGCTGTCTGCGTGCCAGGCGGTCGCCTGCAGCCGGCCCCCCGCGTCAATTGCTAACTTTGCCTCTTGATCGAGCCTGCCTAGGTCCTGCCTGTACTGATCAAAGACGGCTCGGATTGCGCCTACAACACCAGCGTCCAGATCGAGCTGTCGGACGAGCTCCATCAGCCCTTGCTCGGAGACAAAGTAGTCAAGCTCCGTCGGATGGCTGGCGCTCTCATCCGCGGGTTGTGAAGGCGGTGGTGCGCTTGTCCCATCCGATTGTGCCGAAGCAGGGCCGGTCAACTCCAGTAACCCGAACAAGCATATGAGCGGCATTTTGAATGGCATAAGAATCATTGTTTGTTACTTCTGAGCGGTCCCCAAGTTCGTCAACACAACGCGTTTCTCGACGAAAGAGGACCCAGCGCGTGACACCATCCCCGGTCTCGGGCCCGTCCGCGCCTGGCAGAACAGGCGGCCGGCCGCCGGTCTCGGCTGGGCAATTTCACTCACTTCCCCCGCCGCGAGACTCATGACACTTCTCCATTCGCGGCAGTTTGCGCGCTGCGTAGTGGGCGGGTTGCGGTCATAGTCCAAGGGTGACGTCCGACGAAGTTCGACTGGTGGGGCAAACCGATCAGGCGAGATGTCGATCTTGCTGCTACCCGCGGGATGGGCGAGGTGCGGTCCGTGGCTAGCGTCCTCGCCTTCTGTCGCTCTGGATTGCCAGCGGCATCGGTGACGGGCTTCACCTCTGGCGAAGCCCGCCTCGATGAAGTTCTCGCGGCGCGTCGCGTCGAGTCGCCTTGGACCGGCGTCGTTGCGCGTGGGGTCGAATGAAAGGCGACGCCGCAGACTAAACTCGGGGTCCGGACAACATGTCTTGTACTCCACGATTGAAACAACGACCGCAGGAACAGCCCGATGACAATGGAGACGAATCTGGCGGGAAGGATTCGCAACACAAGCCTGGCGCTGAGCACGCCTCTGCTTCCGCTCTTCGAAGCGGTAGCTAACGCGATACATGCGGTGGAGGACACTGGGGGTTCATTGAGCCGCGGACGAATTCGCGTAGAGATCCGGCGAGAGACATCGCTGGGCTTCACTGACGACAGTGCGAGTCGGAACGAGTCGTCGCGCTCTATCGAGGGATTCATCATCACCGACAACGGAGTGGGTTTCACCGACGCGAACTACCGTTCATTCGGAACGCTGGACAGCGAGCACAAAAGAGATCGCGGCGGGCGCGGCGTCGGTCGCCTCAGTTGGCTCAAAGCTTTCCGCGCTGCGGAAATCAGGAGCGTGTACACGTCGGAAGACGGGAAGCTCGCACGTCGAGATTTTCGGTTTTCTCTTCCAAAGGGAATCGTGCCGTTGGAGTCGAAGGCCGTCGCCCGTTCGCCGGGCTCCGAGATTCAACTGCTCGGATTCGAGGCCCGGTACAAGGCGACGGCGCCGAAGACATGCAGGGCAATTGCGAACCAGTTGCTCGATCACTGCCTCTGGTATTTCGTTCGTCCGGGTGGGGCACCGCAGATTGAAGTCCACGACGATCAGGAATCGTTACGCCTGGACGATCTCTACGAGAGCCACATGCAGGGCGCGTCGAAGGCCGAGGAGTTCAGCATCGGCGAGCATCGCTTCATCCTCGCGCACCTTCGCCTCTCGGTAACTTCGGGCCGAGAGCACGCGGTCTCTTTCTGTGCCAGCAAACGACAAGTCCTGTTGGAACCGCTGAAGGGCAAGATCTCCGGCCTAACGTCAACGTTGCAGCACGGCGGTTCTGACTTCATTTACCACTGCTATGTGGAATCGCCGCTTCTCGATGAGCGAGTCTCGTCGGAGCGCACGGCCTTCGATCTTGCGGAAACGCCCGAGGGGCTGTTCGGCCACGAGGTGTCCAAGCAGCAGATTCGCAGTGAAATCCTGCAACGAGCGAGTGCGTATCTGCGCGATTCACTCGCGGAAGCATCACGTGCGAGCCGCGAGCGCATCAACGAGTTCGTGGGGAGAAAGGCCCCGCGCTACCGGCCGATCATGGAGCGGATCGATCCTAATGACCTGACCATCGAGGCAGGAATCTCCGACAAGGACTTGGAACTCCACTTGCATAAGCAACTGGCCAGGCTTGAGTCGGAGCAAATCGAGTTGGGACACAGCCTGCTTCGACCCATTGCCACGGATGAGCTGGAGTCGTACTCGGCGCGACTTGAGCAATACGCCTCCGCGGCGGTCGATCTGAAGAAATCAGACCTTGCGAATTACGTATTTCACAGACGCGTCATCATCGATCTCCTGGAAAACGCACTTAACATCGGCGACAACGGCAAGTACGCCAGGGAGAAGTTGATTCACTCTCTTGTGATGCCGATGGGCAAGACCTCCCACGAAACGCATCCGGCAAACACGAACCTGTGGTTGCTCGACGAGAAGCTGGCGTTTCACGATTACTTGGCTTCAGACAAACCCATTCGCTCGACGCCAGTCACGGGGTCGAAGGATCTCGGCGAGCCTGACTTGCTGGCGCTGCAGCTGTTTGACAATCCGTTTCTCGCATCCGAGAAAGAAGCGATGCCACTTGCATCCGTCGTGGTAGTCGAGTTCAAGCGGCCGATGCGCAGCCCAGGGAACCGCCGAGAAGACGATCCGATCGAACAAGCCTTGCTGTATCTCGACAAGGTGCGCCGGGGCAAGGTGACAACCCATTCCGGACGCCCCGTTCCAACATCGCCGAACGTTCCAGGATTCTGCTACGTCGTCTGCGACCTGACTGAGGCTATGCGTACGAAGTGCAGGCTAAAGGGGTACACGCAATCTCCCGATCAACTCGCGTTCTTCTCGTTCAATCCGAACTTCAACGCCTACGTCGAGGTGGTGTCGTTCGACCACCTGGTGAACTCAGCTCGAATGCGCAACCGGGCCTTCTTTGACATGCTCGGCCTACCAACCGAATGAGCAGCCTAGCCGGGGTCAAGGATCGCAACCCATCGCAGCATCTGGTGTGGCACGACCAACTGTTAGAGATTGCGAAGGCAACGAGGCGCCCTATGGACGATCGCAGTTGCTCACTCTCCGGGTGGACTATGACTCCGAAAGTTTTTATCTCCTACAGCTGGTCGTCGGAAGGGCATAAGGAACGCGTCCGTCAGTGGGCGGAGCGCCTCACGGGCGACGGCGTGCACGTGGTGCTCGACATCTACGACCTCAAGGAGGGACACGACAAGTACGTGTTCATGGAACGCATGGTCACAGATGCCACCATTACCCACGTGCTGGTTGTTTCTGACCGCACGTACGCAAACAAGGCCGATTCGCGCGAAGCAGGTGTCGGCACGGAAACGCAGATCATCTCACGAGAGGTCTACGAGAAGGTCGCGCAGTCAAAGTTCATTCCACTGGTCTGCGAGTTCGATGCGGCCGGCGAACCATGCCTTCCTGCGTTTCTAAGTTCCCGAATCTGGGTCAACTTCTCGACCCCGGAAGCAACGAACGGGAATTGGGAACGCCTAATTCGCGTGCTTTTCGGACAGCCAGAGTTTGAACGACCGGCTCTGGGGAAGCCGCCGGCCTATCTCACCGAAAAGCCTTCGAGCGGCGCCGCGTCCATTCAATCCAAACTGGCAATCCTGAAGCACGCCGCGCTTCAGGGAAAGCCAGGCATCGCTCTGTACCGGGAAGACTTCATTGGAGCTCTCTTTTCGCAGGCGGATGCGATGCGCGTACGGCAGCAGCCGGATGCTGCGCAGCACGCCGTACAAGTTCTTTCTGATTGTGGTGGGCTCCGCGCACTGCGGAACTTAATTGTCGACTGGCTCCTGCTCGAAGCGTCCGTTGTCTCCCATCCGAGTCTTTCGGAGGTCTTGCACGACGTCCTCGAACGCTTGCTTAGCCTGAGGGGCCGTCCCGCGGAGGTCACTACTTGGAACGAGTCATGGTTTGCGGCGCACTCCTTCTTCGTCTACGAGACGTTCCTTTACATCGTTGCGGCTCTCATCAAGGTGCGTGCCTACGAGGTTCTTCGTGACATCTTCGAGAATGGATACCTTGTTCCGCCCCATCTTCGCTCCGGAAGCACGTCGCACGAGTCGTTCGTAGGATTTCATGGTTCCGCAGACGTACTCCAGCAGGAGCTCGCAGCGCCCGGAAAGAGGCTCTTCAGTCCTGCCGGCGAGCTAGTGAAGAGACAGGCTGATCGCAGCGATCTGCCGTTGGCTGATGTGCTGCAAGCCGAACTGCTCGTCTTGCTCATGGCCTTCGTCACGCCATCTGGCTGGTGGTATCCGGGCACATTGTTCTACGCCTCGTACAACACCGACTTCCCGCTGTTCGCACGAGCGACCCGCAGCAAGAACTTCGCTCCGATCAGGACCATTGCGAATGTCACGGACGGCAACGATCTTCGCAACCGAGTGCGCGACAACGGTCACAACGCTCGTCTCAACAAAGCCCCAGATGTCTTTACGGGGATGCATCGCTCCTACACAGAGCTGATGCACCTCGAGGAATTGGACACGCAGAGGTAAAGCAATTGGAGCTAGCTCAGCTTCCCCTCACCGTTCCGTAGATCGCAGAGTTCGCGATCAGTCCGAGCCACAGCGGGGACCAGGGCAGAGCGGTCGCGGTGCGGGGGGGTTCCCCAACTTGGAACTCCAGTTGAACCCCGCCGATGTAGTTCCGTTCGAACACGTTGCCCGGATTCATGGCCCACGGAATTCGAACGTCTTCGCTCTAGGACATCGTGAATGGCCACCCCGGACGTGTGCGGATCGTGCCGGCCGCGTATCCCTGTCCCGGCGGCGAACGCGTGAAGCGGGCTCCTCAATCCGCCACTCGCTCAGTGGTCGTGTAAACATGGCCACAGTGCCGGCATGCGCGACGACGCCAGACGCGCTGCATCAGTGCCGGCCGCACGTTGAGCACCTCGTTGTGCCCGCAGTTGCAGCGTGGACACCGCACTCCCTTGTTCGGCTTTGGCGGCGCGGCGTCCGTTGGCGGAATCAATTCCTGCGCACCGGGTGCGACATCTGGAGCGATGACCTTCTTATTCGCCTTCTGCCTCACGATGCTCTCCGGCGTCTCGCATCCTGCAGCGCGCGCAGCGAGATCGACTCCTGCCGCGGCGGTGCTTCTGTCACGATGCCGGGCACGCGCACGCCCTCGATGGACGCAGCGACCGCCGCACCCACCATGCAGTCGAAGAGATCGTTCTCACGGCCCGGCAGCTCCATCCAGACGTTCGCGCTGACGCCCGACTTCTCGTCGGTCAGCACATGGCAGCGCTCCGCCAGCAGATGGTCGGCAAACATCGTGTGCGTCTGAGGCGAGGAGCCCCAGACCGAAAGCGCGCCCGCGTCTCCCAGCGCGACGCCGAACCGCGAGTGAATGAAGCTCTTCCACCAGTTGCTGTCGAAGCGAAGCTGCCGCACCGCGTTGCGGCCGACCTGCGCGGGAATGATCCATCGCAATCCGACCCGATCGCCGCGCTTCTGCCTGTACTCGCTGTACTGGCGCGAGGCGGGACCGATGCCCTCGCCCTTCGAAGGAATCAGCGTGGCCGCCCAGCGCGAGTCGCGGCAGAACGGCCGCACGATCTCCGCGCTGTCGCCCCAGCCATAGTCGATCAGCGTCCGCGAGATGCGCATCACGGCGCGGTCCTTCCGTGTGAACTCGCGCTGAAGCAGCTGGTTCGTCAGCGCATCGAGTCCGCCGCGCAGACGGGCCTCGGCGCCGGCCGTCGGGAACATCCGCTCGAGCGTGTGCTTCGGCTCGCGTCGCTTCCATGTGAGCGACTTCTGATCGGGAAACGTGCCGTAGTCGATCACGTATCCGGTGAAGTCGGGCTCCCACGCCGCGACGAGCCACACGAGCATGTGCTTCTGCACGTCGATGAACGCCGTGATCGTCGAGGCCTCGACCGGCACCTCGCCGCGTTTCAGGTTGTTCGTGCGCGAGCAGATCTGCGCAGCCGTCAGGGTCGAGACCGTCTTCTCCTCGTCGGGGATCGGCGTGTTCTGGTACTCGGCGAAGAATGCGCGGTCGCCGCGGTCGATCCGGATGTTCCACGCCGACTGCAGCGTGCTGAGCTCGTCCTCTTCGAACTTGGCCTCCCACGCCACGATCGCCCCACCGTCCATGGGACCGCGGTGCTTCTCGTAGTACGCGGTCGCCTGCTCGCCCTTGCCGCCGTTCTCCTGACTCGTCCGCCGAAGTTCCGCGTACTTCTTCCAGTGCTTCTCAGCCGACTTGCCGGTCGGCCAGCGGTAGAT
>Ga0163150_10010349_pt1 | contig 10109 bp, 4 predicted proteins | sample OliLakLV19P2IB_FD_148628 | JGI IMG/M metagenome (GOLD analysis project Ga0163150, IMG submission 148628) | Freshwater microbial mat bacterial communities from Lake Vanda, McMurdo Dry Valleys, Antarctica - Oligotrophic Lake LV.19.P2.IB | ecosystem: Environmental > Aquatic > Freshwater > Lake >...
TGACCAGACCGCTCGTGGCCGGGGAGGTGGTGCTGAGCGTTGTGGACGCCAAGTCCAACGCTCCGCTTGGTGCACGGTTTTACTTGCACAATTCGGCCGGTAAGACGGTCCATCCGTTCGTCGAAAAAACGTCCTATGCCAAGCACGGCGACCCCTATTGGGGAGGCAATGAAGTCTTCATTGCTATTCCGACCAGCCCGGCCACTTTGAAACTGCCGGCAGGAAAATACAAGCTGCATGTCGAACATGGCAAGGAGTATTTGCCGCACGACGGTGAATTGGAGGTGAGCGAACAATCGCCTACTAAACTCTCTGTGCCACTGAAGCGGCTGTTTGATATGGCAGCGCTTGGCTGGTACTCAGGGGACACACACGTGCATACGCCGCCGCAGGACTTGACCGTGATGCAACTGGCCGAGGATGTCAACGTAGCGTTTCCCATCACAGCCTGGGCCAGAACTAAGGACGAAGCCCCACAAGGCATCAACCGACAGCCGGTTCCGACCAAGGGAGAGGCCAAGTCGATCGACGCGCGGCACCTGTATTGGACGCTGAATACCGAATACGAAATTGGCGACATTGCCGGCGAAAACACGGCGCTCGGCGCACTCATTGTGCTTGGTCAACGAGCACCGTTGACCAACAAAGTTCCCCCTGTGATCCAGATGATCCATGACGCACAAAGCCAGGGGGCCGTTGTCGACCTGGAAAAGCACGGCTGGGCATGGTCCAGCATGGTCATCGCGCTGGACGGGATCGATAGTTTTCCGATTGCCAATAACCGTATGTGGCGCAAGGATCCGCCGTTTAAAAATTGGGGAGAGCGTCCGCCCGCTTCGCTAAAGCTGACCGACGATAGCGCCGGCTGGATGCAGTACGTGTTTCAGACTTACTATGCCATTTTGAACACTGGCCTCGTGCTGCCGATTAGTGGCGGTACTGCCAACGGCATGATGGGCGTACCGCTCGGCTACAGCCGTGTATACGTCCATATAGATGGTCCCCTGACTTTTGAAAAATGGTTCGCTGGGTTCAAAGCCGGTCGCAGCTTTGTCACGAATGGGCCGATGCTATTAATCGAAGCCGATGGCCTGCGGCCCGGTGACCACAAGCAACTAGCCGCGGGCCAATCGCTTCCGCTGAAGTTGAAAATTAAGGCGGGAGGGACTCGCCCGCTCCAGCAAGTGGAAGTAGTGGTGAACGGTGTGGTGGTGAAGCAAATCGACGCGACTAAACAAGCTGCCGATGCGACCGGATTTCAAGTATGGGAGGTGCCCGTCACAATTCAAGGCAGCTCCTGGCTGGCGGTGCGCTGCATGGAGCAGCCGGTCGAAGAGATCGTCCAGTTTGCACACACGGCGCCAATCTATTTCGACGATCCGACTCGCCTGCTACGCCCGCGAAAGGATCAAGTCGATCTGCTGAAGAGCGGATTAGAAGGACCAATGAAACGCCTGGAGGGCAAATTGAGCAAACAGGCCTGGGGGGAGTTTGAAGCAGCGCGCGTGCGGCTGAACGGGATGCTGACGTCGGATTAGTGATTTATGAAAACGAAACTGGCGTGCCAGTAGCTTTGCCAGTGAGAATCACGTGTGCCACTGGCTTTGCCAGTACGCTTTGCAAGTCGACCTCGCATACTAACTCAACGCGCCAGCGAGGCGCGGCGTGTTCGACGAATTTCCTCGCTGGCGCGTCGGGTTAAAATGGCTTTTGTCCCCTTTCGCGACATTAGAAATCGCGCTGCCCACCTTTTCGGAAGCGGCGATCTATTGCATACTGCCTAGCTGTTGAGAATTCATTCTGACCGCCAGCCGACTCATCTTAGCAACATCATGGACTTGAAAAGCACCACCCCGTTCGATCCTGCCGTTTCTTTGCAATCCGTCGCCGCTGCCGTGGCTGCCGGCCAATTGACCGCCAGTGCCGAGGTCAACATCCGGGACTGGTTAACGGAAGCTCGCTATGCGATGTATGCCGAAGAAGTGGCACAGTACATTGCCGATAAGCGTTGGAAGGAGTTGGACGATGCTTTTTGGACAATCATTCCGTTTGGCACCGGTGGTCGCCGTGGCAAGATGTTCCCGATCGGCAGCAACGCGGTCAACGATCGGACGATTGGCGAAAGCGCACAAGGCGTGGCCAACTATATCGTCGCGCAATTCCCCGACAACAAGGATCTGCGCTGTGCGATTGCCTACGACACGCGGCACCGTTCGCGTCATTTTGCCGAATTGTGTTCCGAAGTAATGCTGGCGGCCGGGTTCACGGTCTATTTTCTGGACGGATATCGCAGCACGCCCGAGCTTTCGTTCTCGGTGCGATACAACCGCTGTCACTGTGGCATCATGGTCACGGCCAGCCACAATCCGCCGAGCGACAACGCAGTGAAGGTCTATTGGTCGACTGGCTGCCAGGTGTTGCCGCCGCACGATGCCGGCATTATCGAAAGGGTGATGAATGCCGGTGAAATCCGTCGTTCACCATTTGCCGAAGGGGTGAAAAGCGGCAAGGTCATTTTCTGCCAAAAGGAGGTCGATGCGGCCTTTCAATCGGCCGTGCTGTCGCAGGCACTCCCCGGCCCGCGCGCGTTGAAGATCATCTATTCTCCCTTGCATGGTGTCGGCGGTAGCGCGGTTCCGCCGGTTCTGGCAGCCGATGGGTTCGCGGACGTGGAAATATTTGGCCCACACGCGGAGCCGAACGGCGACTTTCCCAATGTGCCAAATCATGTCTCCAATCCGGAAAATCCGGCGGTGTTCGACATTATCATCGCGCAGGCCCAAAAGACCGGGGCCGATCTGATTCTGGCGACCGATCCGGACTGCGACCGGCTTGGCTGTGCTGCGCCATTGACGAAGGACACAGCCGGCCCGTGGCGCACGTTCAGCGGTAATCAGATTGCTGCCCTATTGACCGAGTATGTCCTGTCTGCGCGCAAAAAAGCGGGCAGCATTACGCCTGACCACTACGTGGTGAAGACACTGGTCACCACTGAGATGATACGCCGCGTAGCCGAGTCCTATAACGTCCGTACGCTCGGCAATCTGCAGGTCGGCTTTAAGTGGATCGGCATGACGATGGACGAGTTCGGACCTGACAAATTTGTCCTTGGGTGTGAAGAATCGCACGGGTACCTGGTTGGCACGCATGCACGCGACAAAGACGCGGCGGTGGCGGCGATGTTGCTTTCGGAGCTAGCCGCCGAGTGCAAAGCGGCCGGGCAGACGCTACACGACAAACTCGACTCGCTGTACTGGCAGTATGGTTATCACCAGGAGCAGCAGCTTTCGATCACCATGCCCGGCTCACAAGGTATGAAGGACATGCTCACGATTATGGCCAAATTCCGCGCCACGCCGCCGCAAAGTCTGGCCGGTATGAAGGTCACCTTGGTTCGCGATTACCTGTCTTTGACCGAGACAAGGCCGGGCAGCCCGCCGTTGCCACTGGTTGGACCTCAGGGGGACATGGTCATTCTTGACCTCGATGCGCCCGGCAATTACGTGGCCGTTCGCCCTTCGGGGACTGAGCCAAAAATCAAGTTCTACATGTTCACTTGCGAAGCGCCGGAGCTGCTGGCTGACTTGCAAGAAGCCCATGAAACCCTGCAAGCACGCATGCAGCACATGCAGCAAGAGTTGGCCACCTTTGCCAAAGTGGGCTGAACCCTCCTGAGTCGCTCCTTCATGTCGGTTTTTCGCAATACTGTGGAAAAACCAGCAGAAAGTTCCGAGTAATCCGCCCCATCGGACCGATGCAATATTGACCCGATCCTTACGATTCCGTAAGCTTAAGTGCTACGAAATTTTGGGGCAACAGATCGGTATCGACGCAGAGGATTTCTGCATGCGCGGACAAAGCAGAGCCAAATTCAGCTACCTAGCGATCGTGCGATCAGCATCGCGCGGTCTGTGCTGTTTATTGGTCGCGTTCCTGTTTGCCGTCCCGGCAAGCTGCCTGGCATCCAGCGGTCTATTGCGAACCGGTGACTCGATTCCGGTCGAAGAAGAAGCCAGGCCTAGTCACGCTGTCCGAGTCGCCGCGTGCGCGGTAGTGCAATCTCGCGACCGTAGTTGTCAGGTTCTGATCCGCCACTCTGCGCAGCCGCAGATCATCGCGGATTGTTTGTATATGGCCTGTTCATTCGCCTGTCAGAGCGAGCATCAGTTGCGGTTTGGCTTGGGTGCTCCGCTTCGTTGTTGAACCAGCGTTCTGTGTGCTGCTTTTCTGCGGCTGACTTCTGTTCCTTATACTTCAGAGAACCTAACACGGAGTGCGCGCATGGTACGGTTGGATCGAAATCACAACGGATACGGCGGTACGAACGGCGACAATAATGCTGGTATGCACCGGCTGGTTGCTGGAATCCATGAATTTCAGTCGAATGTTTTTCAATCGCAGCGGGAGCTGTTTGAGAATCTGGCCGGTGGCCAACGTCCAGGCGGACTATTCATCACCTGTTCGGACTCGCGTATCAACCCGAATCTGATTACGCAGACCGATCCGGGCGAGTTGTTCATTCTGCGGAATGTCGGCAATATCGTACCTCCTTTCAGTCCTACGACTGCGGACGGCGGTGCGTCGGCGGCGATCGAGTTTGCCGTGACCGCGCTGGATGTCGAGTACATCGTCATTTGTGGGCACTCGCACTGCGGTGCGATGAAGGGTTTGTTGCACCCCGAGGATTTGACTGAAATGCCAAGCGTCAGCGCCTGGCTAGGAAATGCGGAGAGCGCTCGGCGTATTGTCCGCACCAACTACACCGGGCTATCCGAAGAGGATCAGATGAGCGTCATGATCCAGGAGAACGTTTTGGTGCAGTTGGAGAATTTGCGGACACATCCGGCAGTGGCTGTTCGGCTGGCACCGCGTGGAGACCTGCGCCTGTATGGTTGGGTCTACAAGATTGAGACCGGTGAGGTCTTTGCCTATAGCGCAGATGAAGGGCAGTTCGTTTCGCTGTCGGATATGCCTGCGGCGCTGACTCAAACGGCGGCAACGAACTACGCCAGCATGCGAGCGATTTAGCCGCCGCAATTGTTCGTTCAACCTCGATCCCACTGCCAGCCGCTAGTGCATTGGGACAACTAGGAATTGTGTGCCACTGGCTTTGCCCAGTGGTATCTACGCATCATTGCTAGCAAGGGGATTGCCGCAATTACGCCGAAGGCGTTACATTCCATAGCCCCAGGTCGCGCAGCGCACCTGGGGTTACCTTTCCATCCAACCTGTTACCACGAAGTGATTACATTCATGGCCGGATCGCTACGGAAAGCCCAATCAGTCGATTGTGTAACCGCTTCGCGGTAACCGATTTTATTCGTCGGTAACTGCTGCGCAGCGAACCCTAGGCTTCCGAATCGAACGCCTTCGGCGTACAGGTGCCGCAGCGCTTGAATGATTTTCAGCACTGTTCGTCGTTGAAACAGCATCAGCGACTGCTAGCAGACTTGTGTAGATACCAATGGCTCTGCCAGTACTCTTGGCGAGATAGACGCCCACAGTAACCCGACGCGCCAGCGAGGAAATTCGTCAAACGTGGTGCGCCTCGCTGGCGCGTCGAGTTAAAATGTCTGTCGTCGTGTGTCTAAGGTGATGTTGCCTCAACGCCCTCCTCAGCACTGGCGGAGCCAGTGGCACACGAAAAGCAAGTTGTCAACAAACACCTAGCGGCTCAGGCGGTGGTGATTTCCTTCAGGCCCAGCTCTTCGCACATCATTTCGCGAATCTTGAATTTGCGAATCTTTCCAGTCACCGTCTGCGGAAACTGCGTGACAAAGCGGATGTAACGTGGCGCTTTGAAATACGCCAGATTGGCGCGGCAGAACTCGCGAATCTGCTGGTCTGTGACCGATTTGTCGTTGTCTACAGACGAAGACTCGTTGGGCATCTCAATGGATGCAGCCTGGGCACTGCCGGCCGAGTTCTCGCCCGGCAGGCAACGCGCCGGTGGCCCGTTTGGCACGACGACCACTCCCTCGCAGCCTTGCTTCAATTGAATCCAGGCACATAACTCTTCACCATATCTGGGATCAGGCACTCCGACGACTGAGGCCTGTTCAATCATTGGGTGCGTAAACAGAAACTCCTCAATCTCGCGCGGGTAAATATTCTCTCCGCCACGAATCACCATGTCCTTCATGCGACCGGTAATCTTGTAGTAACCATTCGGCAAGCGAATGGCCAGATCCCCGGTGTGCAGCCAGCCTTCGGGGTCGATGGCGTCGGCAGATGCGCCTGGGTTTTTGTAGTACCCCAGCATCACGGCGTGGCCACGGGCGCACAGTTCCCCTTGTTCGTTGTCCCCGAGTACTGCCTTGGTAGCCGGGTCAATGATCTTGACCTCCAGTCCGGGGATGGGGCGACCAACCGTTGTGACGCGCGTTTCAATGGGATCTTCGGTACGCGTTTGGGTGATGATCGGCGAGGCTTCTGTCTGCCCATAGCCGATGGTAATTTCGCGGCAACCCATCTCGCTGATCACGGCACGCATCGTTTCGATCGGGCAAGGACTGCCCGACATGATGCCGGTTCGCAGCGAGCTTAAATCGCGAGACTTTCGACTCGGATCGTTCAATTGAGCGATGAACATGGTCGGCACACCATACAGCGAGGTGGCCTTTTCGCTCTCAATCGCCGCCAAGGTGGCTGCCGGCTCAAAGGACTCGGCCGGGACCACCATTGCAGCACCATGAATTGCCGCGCACAGCGTGCCCAGCACGCAGCCAAAGCAGTGATAAAACGGCACCGGAATGCAGATTCGGTCGGCCTCAGTGTATTTGAAGCACTCGCCAACGTAATACACGTTGAACAGCAAGTTGCGGTGGCTGAGCGTAGCCGCCTTGGGGAACCCGGTTGTGCCCGAAGTGTACTGAATATTGATGGGATCCGTTGGTCGCAGCAATTCTGCTGAGCTTTGCAGGCTGTCGTACGGGACTTCCAGCCCGCGCTGCATCATGTCGTTCCAATGGATCGCGCCTGGCGGAGTCTCGCCGTGGATGGCCACGACCGTACGCAGCTTGGGGAAGTTCTCGGAGTGCAGCTCGCCCGGCTTGGAATGCGCAAGTTCTGGGCAGATCTCGGCCAGCATGGCGTGATAGTCCGAAGTCTTAAAGCGATCGACCAGTAGCAGCACCTTGGCGTCGCTCTGCTTTAGTACATAGCTCAGCTCAAAGGGACGATAGGCCGGATTGATCGTGACCAGCACGGCACCGATCTTCGCAGTAGCAAACTGAGTAATGACCCATTGCGGAACGTTGGTCGCCCAAATGGCCACATGCTCCCCCGGCTGAACGCCCAGCGCCAGCAGCCCGCGCGCGGCCTGTTCGACCTGTGCCAGAAACTCGCGGTAATTTATCCGCAGTCCAAGCTTGGGAAATACCAGCGCATCGGACAGCGGATACCGCCGCGCGGTTTCGTCCAAAGCCTGACCAATGGTTAGTCCGTCGACCCACGGCGTAGCGAAAGATTGTTCTGTCATTTCCCCCTCCTTGGCGGCCATTATGGGGCAATCCAGCGGGTGAATCAACTCAGATGTTTGCGAGATTAGCATGATGCGACAACTTTCGGTTATTGCCAGATCGGCTCGGCCATCCAGGCGGCCAGCGGGATGAACAGAAACAGCGGAATCCAAACGGCCGTCACCGGGCTGAGCAAAATGCTGGATCCCAGGTACTGGAAACCCAGCACGATCAACAAGAATCCGATTACTACGCCGAGACATAGCCCGATGGCGACGAACATGTTCCGATTAACCCCTTTGAGGATCAGGGGCAGCCCGAGAAACAGCAGCGTGAGATCCAGCACGGGCTGCACCATTCGGGCGTGTACCGTCACGCGGACATCGGCACCAAAATCAAGGCTGCGGTTATATAGGCCTTGCACCAGTTCCCAGGTTGACGAGTACTGCCGCCAGCCGTTGGGGTCGACCAACTGGTCAAATGCGATTTCACTGACGACAAAGCATTGGTCGGCAGCCAACCAGGCATTGTCGCTTGGTGTCAGGATCACCGGCTGATCGTTTAGCGACAGCGAAGCTCTTTTTGTCAGGTCGTGCGGTTCCGAGATAGCCTGGAACAGGTAGCCCGCCGGGTGGTCGGCGGTGGCGTCGTAGTAAATTGCAGCGTGTGCCGAGATGTGGCGGCCATACTGACTCAACTCGCGCGGCATCCGAAAACTCGGATCGGCAATGGTTCGCTGATTGGTCAGCACTTTGCCCCCGTTGATGAAAATACCCGTCTGATTGTCGAACAGCGGGACCAGCTTCTTGGCGGCATCCGGGGCCAGATCTTGCGTGGTGCGGCTCAGCTCTTCGCGAAAATGAGGAATCACCAGCTCGCGATTCAGCGCGGCAATAAGACTTAGCACGCCAACGGCAATGATCAACGGACGAATGATTCGTGCCTTGGAGACCCCGGCTGCCATCAGAGCCGTCATTTCGTTGTGTCGCTGAAACCAGGCGATGGTAAACATCGCCGAAATCAGTGTCAGCACGCCACTAGTGCGATCCAGAATCCAGATTAAGCGCGGGCCATAAAAACTGGCCATTAAGGTAAACAACGACCCGCCCGCTTTTTCGCTGGCCGTAACGAATTCATCCAAATGCCCCAGCGCGTCGGCGACGATGAACAGCCCCGCCAGACTGACAAAGCAGATGACGAACACCGAAATGAATTGCCAGAGTATATAGCGGTCGATAAGCAGCATGGCATCCTTACCATTTCGGACGAAAACTCCTGCTCGTCCAATGCAGTTCTATTCCATTAGGCGACATCGCGAATGGCCAGCGCCAGGAGTTCCATTCCTTGCTCAATCTTTTCTGGCGACTGCACTCCAAAACTCAGCCGAATCCGATTGGTCGGCACCGGTACTCCCTCGCTGGGATAACAGTAGTGCCCCGGCACATAGATCACCCCTTGATCCAGCGCTCGCTGGAACAGCGCACCATCGGTGCCGGTATCGACCGATTCAGGCACGGCCAGCCAGACATACAGCCCACCGGTCGGCACCTGCCAGTGTGTCCCATCGATCGGCGAAAGGTATTTCTCTGCCGCCTGCACCATTGCCGTTAGCTTAGTTTGATAAACGCCACGCAGCCGACTGATATGTGGGTCGTATAGACCTAGATCCAGCACCTTGGACATCACATGCTGCGACAGGTTCGGCGAGCCAAAATCGATATTCCCCTTCTGGTGCACCATCGGCTCGACCAGTTCAGCCGGAACGATTCCCCAGCCGACGCGAATGCCGGGGGCAAACGACTTGGAAAACGTGCCCGTATGGATGACGGTTTCGTTCGACGGATCGGCGGCCAGCAGGCTGGGGATATCCTCCCCCGCGTAGCGAAGCTCTCGATAGGCGGCGTCATCGATCAGATAAATCTTATGCGACTGCGACCAGCGTTGTGCTATTTCGACCAATTGCGGGCGGCGTGCAGCCGAGAGCGAGACACTCCCTGGATTGTCAAAATAGCTGACTGTGTAGATCGCTTTGACGCGCGATAATTCGCCGGACTTGGCCAACTGCTGCAAGGTGGTGTCCAAAGCTTCTGGAATTAGACCATTCTCGTCCGAAGCGACACCAATCGCACGCGCCCCAAGATTCGCCAGCACGCCTAAGAATACAAAGTATGTCGGGGCGGCGGTCAGGACGATATCGCCAGGATTCAAGAGCGTATCGGCCACCAGGTGCAGCAGTTGATTGCTGCCGGCAGTCAGAATCATCCGCTCCAGCGGCGGCATCTCGCTAGCTTTGCTGCCATCTGCCGCTTGGAGTCGGGCCAGAATCTGCTCGCGCAGTGGCGCGTACCCGTGCGTGGTGCCGTATTGCAGCGCGGCGTGCGCCACCGAGGGATCCGACAGCACCGACTCCATGGCGACTTTGGTTTCTTCGGCCGGTAGGGATGTCTGATCGACAAACCCGGCCGCCAGGGAAATCAGTCGCGGGCGCGCAAGGGCCATATGCATCAGGTAGCCAATCGGCTGGCCTCCTGACCATTTTGCTCGTTGGCTCAGTGCGTCCTTGTTTGCCATCTGCTGAGTTAACTTCCAATCTTGCCGCAAGTTAGGTGGGAGAGGAAGCGTAGTTTGGCTGGCCCTTCGGGTCAAGGG
>Ga0163150_10010350_pt1 | contig 10109 bp, 9 predicted proteins | sample OliLakLV19P2IB_FD_148628 | JGI IMG/M metagenome (GOLD analysis project Ga0163150, IMG submission 148628) | Freshwater microbial mat bacterial communities from Lake Vanda, McMurdo Dry Valleys, Antarctica - Oligotrophic Lake LV.19.P2.IB | ecosystem: Environmental > Aquatic > Freshwater > Lake >...
GATCGACCATCCAGCCCTCCGGCATCATTTCGCCGCGCTGCGCTTTCGCCTTGACCTTGCCGTAGGCGGCCACGGTGGTGGCCATGTCGAGCACCACGGCAGGTTCGCGCGCGGTGGGCACCGCGCAGGCCATCGGGTTGGTTGACAGCAGCATGCTGAGCCCGCCCCAGGCCGGCAGGTGGTTGGCATTGCCCACCGCGAAATAGAGGCCGATCATGTCATGCGGCAAGGCCATGCGCGCGTACAGCGACGCTGGCCCGGCGTGGTTCGACAGATGCGCGCCAACCCAGGCCACGCCGGCAGTGCGCGCTTTCTCCACGGCCAGCAAGGCGGCACGCTTCATCACCAGGTGCCCCATGCCGTTGTCGCCATTGAGCAGCGCCATCGCCGGCTTTTCGCGCTCGATGGTGATGTGCGGATGCCGGTTGATGCCGCCTTCACGAATGCGCCGCAGGTAAGGCGCCAGGCGAATCGCACCGTGGCCATCCGAGCCCTGCAGTTCGGCTTCGGCCATCAAGGTGGCGACGGTGGTCGCGTCCGCATCCGGCAGGCCGGCCTTCTGGAAGGCGCGGTCCATGAAATCGCGCAGGTGTTCGAAGGTGACGCGTATTTGCTCTGACATTCTGTTGTTTCCGAGGGTTGGAATGGCGGCTTTGCTAACGCATCCAGTAGGCCAGTGATGCGCCGATGGTCCAGTTGCGGCCTGGGGAGGGTTCGAAGAAACGGCCATTGGTCTCGTTGACAATCACCGAACCTGTGTAGCGGGTATCGCTCAGATTGTCGATGCGCGCAAAGCCGGAAAGAGTCCAGTTGCCGGTGCGCCTTTCAATTCCTGTACGGATCGATGCGGAGGTGTATCCGCCAGCGGTGTCGCTGTTGCGGTCGTCCACATACATCTGGCTGACACTGCGGACTTCCAGCGCCGCATAGGGCACGCCGTAGTTGAGCGTGCGCGGCGCGCGCCAGGCGAGTTCGGCGAACAGGCTGCGCTTCGGGATGCCCGGCATGTTGTTACCGGCGGCAATGGTGACAGCTGCCGTTGTCGGGCAAGGCGGTGCGCTGTTGCAGGCGCGGAAGTTGTCGGCGTATTGCGCGTTAAGCAAAGTGTAGGCGCCATGCACGGACCAAGCGCTGGTGAAGGCTTTCGAGATCGCGAACTCGATGCCATTGCGGGCAGTACGCCCCGCATTCTGAAAAACCGCGCGCCCGCCGGTATTGGCCAGCGTCACGATTTCGTCGCTGGTGTCGGCGCGAAAAAACGCCAGGTTCACGTTGCCGCCGGCAAAGCGTGCCTTGATACCGGCTTCGGCATGGCCACTGATGGCCGGTCGTAGTGCGAAGTTCAGTCCTGAGCCGCCTGCCGGGCTGTACGCCAGTTCGTTGAAGGTCGGGGTCTCGAATCCGCGGCCGGCGGTGGCGTAGACGTTGACATCGCCGCTCACACTCCAGACGGCACCGACGGCGGGCGTGGTGGCGCGGTAGACGACGGCGCCGCTGTCGTCGCCGTTGCCGCTGGCGATGAAGCGGTCCCTGGAGGCGAATGCCACGCGAGAACTGCGCACGCCGGCCGAGAGTTTCAACTGCGGCAATGCCTGCCATTCGGCCTGCACGAACTGGCTGGTGTTGACGACGCGGTTGTCTTCGTTGCGGCGCAGGGCGCCCAGCACGCCGACATTGGTTGCGCTGGTGAAGTTGTTGTAGCCTCGGCGCAACTCGTTTTGCAGTTCACGCGCAACACCCGCTGTGACCAGGTAGGCGCCGTCGGCCACGAAACCTGAATGGATCCAGCGCAGGTCCAGCCCATAGTAGCTGCGGTCAAGGTCGATCACGCCGCCGGCGGAGGTGAATGCGTTGCTTCCAACGGTTTGTGCGGCGACCGTGATGGCCTGATATTGCTGGATCGCGCGATCACCGCCATAACCGCTGATCCGCACCTGGTTCTGTGGCGAAAACGCATGTTCGAGTACCGCGCCGCTTTGCACCTGCCGCGTGCTCTTGCGGGTGTTGAATTGTTTGGCCACCGCCGTCGCCTGCTGCGGATTGGCCCTTGCCTCCGCGCGCGTCAATCCCAGGGCGTCCTGCGACGCCGGCATGTCCACGCGGTTCATGGTCCAGGTCAGGGTGGTGGCGTCGGACAGGCGAAACTTCAGTCGCGCATTTTCGAGATCGCGCCGTGCTGCGCTGTGATCCCGCGAACCATCGGTGGCAAAGCGGCTGGCGTCAAATGCGTAGCCGAGCTTGCCCACCGTGCCGGCCACCTGCCCACCGGCGCGCCAGGTGCCGAAGCTGCCACCGCTTAACGAATGTGTGACGCGCATGCCGCTCGGCGCGTCCTCGCTGAAGATCGCGATCACCCCGCCGGCGGCATTGCCATGCAGGGCCGAGAACGGCCCGCGCAGCACCTCGACCCGCGCGGCGGAAGAAAGGGAAAAATGCGATACCTGGCCCGAGCCGTCCGGCATGGTCCCCGGAATGCCGTCGGCGTACAGCCGGATGCCGCGCACGCCGAAGGTGGAGCGTGCACCGAAGCCGCGTGAGGAGATCTGCAGGTCCTGCGCGTAGTTGTGACGGTCGGCAATATTGAGGCCCGGCACTCGCGACAGTGTTTCGGACAGATTGACCTGGCGCTGGCCTTCCTTGAGCGTGCGGCCGGACACCACATCTACCGCCGCCGGCGTGTCGAAGCTTGGCTGGGCGACGCTGGTGACGGTGACCACCACCGAGGGGACGTCAGCAACGGCGGCATCGGGCGATGTTTGCGTCTGCGCATGGAGGCCCTGTGCGATGCCCAGTGCAGCAAGCATGGCTGCACGCAAACGGCTGCCGCTGATCGTCGAGAGGTGAACATGAGCGTTCGGCGAGCGCGCAGCGATTGGCGCAGCGTGTCCAGGCAAACCCGAAAGACTCATCGCCGCGAATGTGCCGGAAAACCGTCGGGTCATGCGGAAAGGTTCTGTAACGCGAATTCCCAGTTGATGAGCCGCTCAAGCACCGCACTCTCATAGTCGGCACGGCGATTCTGGTAGTCGAGGTAGTACGCATGCTCCCAGACGTCGATGGTCAAGAGCGGCTTCATGCCGGTGGTCAAGGGCGTTTCCGCATTCGAGGTTCTGACGACCCGAATCCTCTCGCCGTCGGCCACAAGCCAGGCCCAGCCGCTGGCGAATTGCGTCAATGTGGCCCCGGCAAATTCTTTCCGGCAGGCATCGACACTGCCGAACGATGCTTCGAGCCTTTGCCGCAGCATGGCGGGCGGCTCGCCGCCGCCACCGGGTTTGAGGCTTTGCCAATAAAAGGTGTGGTTGCAGATCTGCGCCGCATTGTTGAACACAGGCGCCTGTTCGACGCGGGTAGCCGTCGCACGCAGTGGCTGCAAGCCCGCTGCAGCCGTGGCCAGGGTAGCGGTGGCCCCGGCCAGGAAACCGCGGCGCTCGAGTTGGCGTTCAGGTGTCGACAGGTGGGTGTTTTGCACGGTCCGGCCTTCGCTTGGCTTTGGCAACGGTTGGGTGAAGCTGGCTTCAAGTGTAGCGGTACCTGGAGGCTGCGCCACGCCAGCCGATAGCGCGCGCATGCCTGCATGTGCCGATGGCGGGCCAGTGGCGCCTCGTATACTGGCGTCATCGAAAAACCTCCTCATCGCACAAGGGCTGGCAGAAATGAACCAATCGCTGATCGACAAGTTGGCCATTATTGAAACGGTACAGAACTGGGCAGTCTGGCGCGACGCCGGCGACTGGGAACGCTTTCGCACCGTCTGGCACGACAACGGCTGGATGAGTGCCACCTGGTTCCAGGGGCCGGCGGCCGCGTTCATTGAAGTCAGCCGCGCAGGTTTCGACAAGGGCGTGTCGATCCTGCACTTCCTGGGTGGAACCAGCGTCGATCTGGCAGGACCACGCGCGGTGGCGCAAACCAAGATGACCATCAATCAGCGCGCGCCGGTCGACGGGGTGATGGTCGATGTGGTCTGCACCGGGCGTTTTTATGATTTTTTCGAGAAGCGCGACGGCACCTGGCGCATCGTGCGGCGCCAGCCGATTTACGAGAAAGACCGCATGGACGTGCTCGATCCGGGCGTGAGCCTGAAGTTGGACGCGACCCTGCTGGCGCAATTCCCCGAGGGCTATCGCCATTTGGCCTACCTGCAGAGCCGCATCGGTTTCAAGATCAAGACCGACATGCCGGGACTGAAGGGCGAGGTGGTGCAGGCCTGTACGCGCGTGGCGCCAAATGGCTGGCCGGTGAAGCGGCGTGGGATGCGCCGCCGCTGCAAAGCGGGATCTGAGCGCCGAACGCACGATGTACGATTCGCAGTCCGCCCTGCGACAGCGCCGGACGTTTGATACCTGCATATCAATAGAGGCAAGACCCATGCGACTTTCGATCGCCAGTATTTTTGCGGCCTGCGCCGCCATCTCGACGCCGCTTGCCGCACAGGACTTTCCGAACCGGCCACTGAAGCTTGTCGTGCCGCAGCCTCCGGGCGGCGGCTTCGACACAGTCGCGCGACAACTGGCTGACAAGCTTGGGCCCCTGCTGGGTCAGTCGGTGGTGGTGGAAAACCGCCCGGGGGCCGGCACCCTGGTGGGTACCGAGGCGGTGGCGCGGGCGCCTGCCGATGGCTACACCTTGCTGTTGGGCGGCTTGTCGAACATTGCGCTCAATCCGGGCCTTTATCCAAAGCTGTCCTATGACCCGCAAAAGGATTTCGTGCCGGTGGGGCTGGCGGTCAAGTACTCATACACGCTGGTGGCGCGCAAGGACCTGCCGCAGGCCACGCTGCGCGAATTGATCGAGTACGCGCGCGCCAATCCCGAGAAAGTCACCTATGCATCGGCCGGCAATGGCAGCGGCCAGCATGTCGCATCGGCGGTCATGACACAGCTGGCCGGCGTCAGGCTGACGCACGTGCCCTACAAGGGCGCGCAGGCAGCGTACCAGGATGTGATCGCCGGCCGTGTCGACCTGTTCTTCGACATAACCTCGACCGCACGCGCCCAGGTCAACGGCGGCGCGGTCAAGGCGCTGGCGGTGTCATCGCGCGATCGCCAGGCGATTCATCCGGCGCTGCCGTCGGTGGCCGAGACCGGGGTGGCACCGCTGGACATGGAAAGCTGGTTCGGTGTGTTCGCGCCGGCCGCCACGCCGCCTGCGGCGTTGGCGCGGCTGCGCGCGGAAATGGACAAGGCGCTGGCCATGCCCGACCTGGTGGCGCGCTTCGAAGCCAGCGGCGGGCGGGCGATGCGCTTGTCAGTGGCGGAGACCGAGGCCCTGGTCAAGCGCGAGATCGAGCGCTGGACCAGGCTTGTGCGCGACGCCGGCATCAAGGGCGATTGATCAGCGCCTCGTGCGACTGGCGCCGCGCGCATTGCGGGTGGTCAAGATCTGCGTCGCCGTGCCGCTTCAGGCCCACATCACCAGCGACTGATCGGGCATGCGACCGATAAATGACCCGATGCCAATCCGGTCGCGCCCTTGATCGGCGGGCCCGCCCATGACTTCATGGGGGTTGCGGGAATTGAAAATCACCACATCGCCGGCGGTGGGCGCGTAGGTGAACGTGGTCGCGCCGGCGACTGCCGCGCGCGGCAGGTCATAGCTCTGCGGGATCTGGCCTGGCTCGACCTCAGGCGACCAGGGGGCGTTGTGCACGATGGTGGCGCCGCCATCACTCAAATCTTCGGCGAAAAAGTTCCAGGCCAGCTGGGCGTCGATGCGGCCGATCGAATAGGCGGGCGAGTTCAAAGGCGCGAAATCCGCATGCAGTTTGATGCCCTGCGAGGCCAGGCGGATGATGCCCGCGTAATAGGCGCCCAGTCCCGGCTCCTGACCGATACCCACCGGCGCAGCGTGGACCGCGGCCAATTGCGCGATGAGCCGCGCGATCGGGTCGAATGAAGCAATGGTGACCTGGCCAAGATTATGGTTCGCTGCGGCGACGGCGTGAAAATAATCCGCCTTGGGCCGGTCCCAGCGGTACTCATATTGCGCCATGCCGATATAGCCCACTGGCGGGGTGACGCTGTAATACTTGATGGGCCCGGCGCGGGCGGCGCGCGCGAACGCAGCGCATTCGGCGCCGTCGGCGAAGCCGCGAATGCGGATCGCCGGGATGCGGTTCTCAAGCAGCGCCGCCAACGATTCGCGCGTCAGCGGCGCCTCTTCCAGTGTGACCCAGGTTGCGGTCATGGCTGCGGCGCGGCGGGCTCAGTTGGCAGTCGCGGTCAGGTTGACCACCTTGCCGACGGTGTCGTTCCAGGATTTCACGCACTCGGCGCCGCAGCGCTTGCCCCATTTCGGCAGCACCGCTTCAAGCAGGGCTTTGCGGCGCAGTTCGGCGTCGCCGGCGGCCACAGGGACCAGGGCCATCTTGGCGGCCGGGCCTTCGCCGCAAGGCGCCGTGCCGGTATTGCAGGCGATGCCGATATCGTTTTCACGCTTGTTCTGCTCGAACACCTGCTTCTCGTACTTGCCCATTTCGCCCAAGATGACCTTCTGGGTGGCCTCGTTGAGCTTTTTCCACGAGTTCATGTTGGCCGCCATCATGCCGCTGGCCCAGTTGATGCCCAGCGGGTAGAGGAACTTTGCGCCTTCGAACCACTTGGCCTTGTAGCCGCCCAGGGTGCCGGTGATGGCACAGTCGATCACGCCATTGACCAGGGCCTGCTGCACATCGCCGAACGCCATGTTGATGCCGGAGCCGCCGAAGTACTCGACGAAGTCGGCCTGCGAGGCGCCCGAGGTACGGACCTTGCGCCCCTTCAAGTCGGCCAGTGATTTGAACTCACTGCGGCAGTAGAGCACCTGCGCCTGGAATGAGGTCATGGCAAGGGTTTTGAGACCCTGCTTCTCGTAATACTGCTCAAGCACCGGGCGAAAGCGGGTCGTGACTTCCCAGAAAGTTTCCAGGGTGGTCGAAACCCCGGCCAGATCGGTGGCGTCATTGATCGCGTTTTCGCCGGCGAGGAAGCCCAGTTGCGTGGCGCCAACGTCATACACGCCCTGGCGCAGGAGTTTGAACACTTCGGCGCCCTTCAGGCCCATCTCGTTCCATGGCTTGATGGTGCCGCTGAGCGCGCCGCCGGTGGCCGCCGGCAGGACTTTGGTCCACAGCGGCACTTCGAGCTGCTGCGATTGCGTGGTGATGCCCAGATTGCCGACCACGTTCAAGGTGGCTTTCGAATAAGTCTGCGCCAGGGCGCTGCCTGCGGTGAGCGCCAGCGCGGACGCGGCGATCAGGGAATGGATTGAAGATGAACGCATGTGACTCTCCTTGCGGTTGCGGGTTGGAACGATCGATCGGAAACAGACTATTTGCTGGCAGCCACCAGCGTCGGCAGCCACATGGCGATACCGGGCCAGGCGATCAGTGCGGCAATCAACAGCAGCATGGCAGTAAGGAACGGCACGATGCCAACGGCCACGTCGCGGAACGGACCGCCGCCGCGCACCGACTGTACGACAAACAGGTTCATGCCGATCGGCGGGGTGATCAGCGCGGCCTCGATCAGGATCACGAACACCACGCCGAACCATACCGGGCTGTAGCCCAGTTGCTTGATGATCGGTACCACGATCGGTGTGGTGGCGATCATCAGGGTCAGGGTTTCCACAAAGCAGCCCAGCACGAGATAAAGCGCGATGATGGCCAGCAGCACCGCCAGCGGTGGCCAGGACAGGCCCTTGACCGCGTTGGTGGCCAGGTCTGTGAGGCCGATGGTCGACATGACGAAGTTGAGGAAAAACGCCATCAGGACGATCAGCATCACCATGGCGGTCGTGCGCACCGTGCTTTCGAACGAACGCAGCAGCACTTCCACGCTCAGGCGCCCGCGCAAGATCACCAGAAACAGGGTGCCGATCACGCCAAGCGCGGAAGCTTCGGTGGGCGTGGCGAAGCCGGCGTAGATCGAGCCGACCACCAGGATGAAGAGCGCCAGCGGCGGGCCCAGGTGCAACAGGGCGGCAAAGCGTTCGCCCCAGGTCGCAGGCGCCGATTTGAGCGCCAGCCCAGGGCGCACCAGGCAGATGAAGAACACGAAAACCGAAAACACGACAGCCAGGGTGATGCCGGGAATCAGGGCGGCCAGGTACAGGTCGGACACCGAGGTTTCCGACAGTGCCCCGTAGATCACCATGTTGATCGACGGCGGGATCAGGATGCCGAGCGTGCCACCGGCGGCCACGGTGCCCAGGAACAGGGTCGGGTTGTAGCCGAACTTGACCATGTTCGGAATCGAGATGGTGCCGATGGTGGCGGCAGTGGCGACGCTCGAGCCGGAGGTGGCAGCGAACATGGCCGAGGCGGCGATGTTGGTATGCATCAACCCGCCGGGAATCCGCCCAACCCATTTGTCGAGCGCGTCGTACATGCGCTCGGCCACGCCGGAGCGCAACAACAGTTCGCCCATCATGATGAACATCGGCACGGCCACCAGGTTGAAGTCGGCGCTGGCCGTCCACGCGATCTCGCCCACTGCGCGCACCAGCGGGAAGTCCGAATACATGCTGCCGAGGACCGCTCCCAACACGCCCAGGCCGGCCGCGACAAACAGGCTCGAGGCGATGAACAGCAGCAACAGGATGGTGGCGGTGGCGAGCATGTTCAGCCCTTGGGGTTGCTGCCGGCCACGGCGACGGCCGGCGCATCGACGCTGGCGGCGATCTCTTCGTCGAGCGTGCTTACGCCCAACTCGGCGGTGATGGCGTCGGTGCGGCCGCGCAGCGCGCGGGCCAGGGCGACGACACCGGTGGTCGTCACCACGAAGGCGAACCATGCCAGGCCAAGCAGCCAGATCGCCTGCGGTATGGCGATGCGCAAGCCGAGGCTGGAATTCGAACGCGCGCCGGAGGCGACGTTTTGCAGCAAGGCCTGGGTGCACCAGTACGCCAGCGTCACCGCGATTGCCGCCAGCGTCAGTACGGACAGCACGTCGAGCCAGGCGCGTGCCGTCCTGGGCAGGAAGTTGTAAACCACCTCGATGCGGATATGCGCCTTGGAAAAAAAGGCGTAGGCCAGGCCGAAGGAAGTGGAGATCGCGAAGGCGTAACCGGACAGCTCGAAGCTCTCGAAGTAAGTCGATTTCACCAGGTTGCGGAAAATCACGTCGAGGGTGATCAGCACCGCCGAGCCTAGGATCATGGCGCCGCCACCCCAGGCGAACCAGCGCGAAATGCGCGCCGAGCCTTGACGCAAGCGGTCGGGGAAACCGCTCATGTGTCAAACCCGGGTTCGCAGGACTGCCCGGCGCCAGCCGCGCCCGTCAGTTGGCGGGCATTCGGGCTCCCTGCCTGCGCCTTGCAGCACCGGCGTGGCCTTTTGAAGGCGTGTTCGAGTCTATCCATCGGGTCGCTCTGATTCAAAGGGGAACGAAGTCTGGTCTGCCGCTTGATGCGCCGGCTCGGCCATTGTATCCACCAGCAAGGCATGCGCGCGCGCCCGCTGCTGGCGATCAACACCACGATCTATTGGCATGCGCTGCGCGAATTCGGCATTACCGATCGCATAGCCGGGTTCGGCCCCCTGCTCGCGCGCTACCGATTCTTTCGCAGCGATGCATTCAGGCGGCGCGACGCCGCGTCGGCGCGCAACGTGCTAAGTTGTCGCATGCACGCGTCAACGCATGCACCCCTGGAGCACGTGGCCGCTGCTGCCGCTGCCTGAGCGAAGGCCATCAATAACCCAAACCCGAGACATACAGCAATGACCAGCCCGGTAATCGACGTTCACACCCACATGTTGTCCCACGAATGGGTCGCCGCGCTGCGCGCCCACGGCGCCCCGCGCTATTCGCTCAAGCAGGTGCGCGGCGGCCTGGAGGCGATCCATCTCGACGGCGCCCCGTTCATGACCCCGGTGCCGCCGATGTTCGACTATGACGCGCGCGTCCGCATGATGGACAACGCCGGCATCGATGTCTCGGTCATTTCGGTCACCTGTCCGAACGTATTCTGGGGCGGGGAGGATGTCTCCACCCGCACCGCGGTGATGATGAACGATACCTTCGCCGCCGCGCAGCGGCAGTACGCCGGGCGCATTCACTGGTTCGCCACCCTGCCCTGGCAATACCCGGCGCGCGCGGTGGCCGAACTGGCGCGCGCGCCGGGTA
>Ga0163150_10010351_pt1 | contig 10108 bp, 9 predicted proteins | sample OliLakLV19P2IB_FD_148628 | JGI IMG/M metagenome (GOLD analysis project Ga0163150, IMG submission 148628) | Freshwater microbial mat bacterial communities from Lake Vanda, McMurdo Dry Valleys, Antarctica - Oligotrophic Lake LV.19.P2.IB | ecosystem: Environmental > Aquatic > Freshwater > Lake >...
GTTGAGTAGTGCCGCGATCAGAGCCGGTCGGGAATGGCGGCTGACCAGCGCCACCCGGCTTTGCTTGAGCGCGGTGTCGACCAGTGCGGCCAACGCGTGGGGACCAAGCTCACCGAGCACTTCGGCCAGCACGGTTTGATCGACGGCGGCGTTCCGGCCCGCCAGGCGGATCGGTTCCAGTTGGCGCGGGGGATCGTCGTAAACTTCGAGCGCGCCCTGGACCATGGCCGCGCGCAGCAGCGCGAAAGGATTGTTGGCGAACTTCGATAGCACGTCGATCGACGGGATCAGGCACTGCGTGTAGACGCGGGGGCCAACGCGGCCGCTGTACTCTCCGCCCGAGGTCGTGGTGCGCGAAACGCAGTAGTTGCCGCTCGCCAAGCGCCAGAAGTTGGTGCTCGCGGCGCTCGGGCCGCGCTCGACGAGCGAATCGTGCGACGGGCTCCAAACGGCGATCTCCTCGAGATCGGCGGAACTGATGCCGCTGCTGGCCGCCACGACCTGGTAACCGACGGCGCGCGCCGTGCGGGCCGACGTGAAAATGGCTTGTTCGATCTGCATGTCCGCGTGTTCTCGTATTTGGCCCGAAGAGACGAAGTTGGTCCACGCTATGGCGCCGCGCTACGGTGGCGGGCGCCACGCGTTAGCGCAACGATTGCACGAGCCACTCGAACGGTTGCGTGATGCCGCGTGGCTCGATGCGCAGCGGCACGCGGACGCGCCCTTCCTGACGCGTCTGGCGATAGGCGGTGCCCCCCACGACGCCGGCCGCGAAGAACTTGTGCGTGGGAAAGCGCTCCTGGCAGTGGTGCCAGAGCCCCGGCGTGTGCATGCGCGCGAAGCGTTCGGGATCGTCGAAGCAGTCTTCGCATTGATCGGCCTTGGTGAAGACGAGCGCCATCGGGCGCTTGCGCCATTCGAGGCCCCCGCCGGCGTCGAGCTCACCCAGGTAGCCAAGCAACTTCATCGTGAAGAAGTCCTGCTCGGCGGCCCCCTTGGCCACGCGCGGCGTGTCGATGAGCATCAACATGCCGGCACATTTGGTGAGGAACTTGCGGATCACCAGGTAGGTGTTCGGGTGGTCGACCTCTTCGAGCAAGGCGTCGCCGGCGACGTCGGGCATGATCAGCTCGACCGGCCGACGCTGCTTCGGCGAACGCACCTGGCAGTGTACCCAATTCCAGCGATCGGGCTCACTAGGCGTCTTGGCCGGAAACTCGCAGCTCGACAGGGCCGCGATCACCGACTGCTGCAGCGACACCGAAAACGCGCCGCGCGCCAGCATTTGCAGCCCGCTCATCTGCCGCGAGAGCATGTCGATCAGCATGCCGAGATAGACGGTCTTGCCGACACCCGGCGGCCCGATCGTGCCGACCAGCCGCGGCTGCACTTTCTGATCGCGCGATTGCTGCGCGAGCGCCATCGGCGCGCAGCAATGGCGGCACAATTCAGCGTCGAACTGGTTTGGGCCTTCGCAAACGTAGCAGGGCACCTGAAAGGCGTACTGTGCGAGCCGCCACGAATCGAGCTCGACTACGGCTTCTTTGGTCATGCGGACACCTCCTCGAGCGATTCATCTTGCCATTGGGGTTCGTCGGCCGGTTGCTCGGCAACCTCTTCGGGCGCCGACATGCCGATATCTTCGGAAGCCAGGTCGCACACGCTCAGCGCACAGCGGAATCCGATGTTGTGCTTGCGGGCGGTCGGGTCTTCGCCACTTTGAAACTGGCAGGTCGCCTGGGAATCGAAATAGGTGTCGAACCCGCCGCCGCGTAGGCTGCGAGCCGGCGCGGTGAGAATCAGATCTTGCGTCGGCACGCACCAGGCGCCGAAGTTGCCGGTCGTCCACTCCCAGACGTTGCCGACCATTTGAAGCGCGCCGCCAACCGTGATGCCCGCGGGATAGGCGTCGACCGGCACGGTGGTCAGTGGCCCCGTTCCCCAGAGATTGGCTCGTGTGGGATCGAAGGTGTTGCCCCACGGGAAGCGGCGCGGTGGGCGGTTGGCGGCGCGCAGTTGGATCGGCCAGCTCGCGGACTTTTCCCACTCGGGATCGGTTGGCAGCCGCTTGCCGACCCAGCGGGCGTAGGCCGAGGCCTCGTACCAACTGACGCCGACGACCGGATGATCTTCGAGCCCTTCGGGGCAGCGGCCGTGGTGCCAGAAGCGGGGCCCCGGGGAACCGGTTTGATCGATGAAGTCCAGGACGCCCGGCCAGATATCGGGCTCCCAGATCGACATTTGCTCGTAGCCGCCCGCATCGACAAAGTGCTGATACTGCCGATTGCTGACGCAGAAGCGATCGAGCAGGAACCGCTCGATGCGCACGACGGTGCCGCGTGACTCGCGATCGTCGTCGGCGTGGTTGTTGTCTTCGCCCGGCTCGCGACTCGTGAAGCCGACGGAGATTTCGCCGGTTGGCACGAGGGTCATCTCGGCGTTGAGGTGTCGGCGTGCCGCGGTGATCTGCCTCGAGGTGAGATTGCTGACAATCTCCTGCCGCAGCAACAGCGCATAGCGGGCTTGGGAAACCATTTGATCGACCAGGCCCGAGGTGTCGTCGGGGGCCGCTGCGGACTGCGATCGCGTGAGTTCGATGGGCATGCCAGCCGCCAGCGAGCGATTACGCGTGCCGATCGCCTGCAAGAGGGCAAAGCAGACGGCGACCGCGCCCGAACCTGCCAATGGTTCGACGTGTTGCCAGCAGCCGATCGCGAACATGGCCGTGCTCGCGCCCCCCATGCCGAGGCTGCACAGCCGGTTGGTCGCCATGGCGTCGCCAACGAGATGTCGCCAACCACTGGGCGGAGCGCCCGCCGAGGGAGTGGAACCATTGCCGCGTGGGAAGGCCGTGCGCCAGTGGCCGCCGGCCTGCGCTTGCTCGTTGAGCGCGCGCACCAAGGCAAAGCAAATGACAACGGCCCCCGTCCCCACGAACGAGTAGACGTTCTGCCAGCAGCCGACGACGAACATGAGCGCGCTGGCGCTTCCCATGCCGATGCTGCGTAGTTGACTCATCGGAACCTCTCCACACCAGTAAAGGCGATCCGGCGCCGCGCGACGTGACCTAAGGGCGCGTCGCGACCGGCGGCCGTGCGAACCTGTGGGTTATGCCACTTCCTGCCGGCCTTTGCCCTTGCCGGCGTGTCGTTGGATTCTCTCCTGTTGCAGGCGCTGAAACTGCGCGCGCACCGCTTCGAGCACGGGGTCGGCCGAGCTGGTAGCGGAAGCGGCGGGCGCTGCAGCGCCCGCGTGCCCCAGCGGCACGGGGGGCGCGCTGCGCCCCGTATGGAGCGCGCGCTCTTTTTCCCCGAGCTGTTGCGATTGAATCTCCAGGGCGCGGCGCAATTGACGCAGTTCGCCGGCCCACTGCGACCGCTCTTCGGCGACGCGGCGCCGCTCGTCGGCCGCTTGTTCGATTAGTTCGGCGGCGCGGTTGCGCACCACTTCGAGCTCCATCTCCAGTTCGGCCCGCTCTTGATCGAGTAGCTCAACGCGGTCGCGCGAATCGTCTTCGGCTTGCCGGCGAATCTCGTCGGTCTCGGCGCGCAACCGCAGCAGCCTGGCGCGGGCGTCGGCCAATTCGATGACCGTGGACGCGAGACGCGACGAGCCTGCCCGAGCCTGTTCGAGTTCGCTCTGCCGTTGACGCAACTCGTCCTCGCGCGCGGACAATCGCTGCGACAACTCAGTGACCTGCGCCCCTTGCACTTGGGCGTCGACACCGCGGGCTTGCGCAAGTTGCGCTTGCGCCTCGGCGAGGCCGGCGGTGGCGGCCTGAAGCGCATCGCGCTGGGCTTGCAACTCGGCCTGCAAAGCTTCGACCTGCAGGCGCGAATCGACAAGGTCCGATTGGAATCGCGCGACTTCGGCCAGCTTGCTGCGCACGCGCTCGAGTTCGGCCGACTGGGTGGCCGCGGCGATCGCACGCTGCTCGTCAATGATCTGTTGCTCGCGCTCGAGCGCGGCACGTTGCTCGCGCAACGCTGCGTTGGCGGCTAAGGTTTCCGCGTTGGCGGCCAGTGCTTCCGCGTTGGTGGACTGCGTCGTGGTCGCTTGTTGCTGCGCCTCGAACAGTTCGCCTCGGCACGCTTCGAGCTCGGCGACGGCGGCTTGGAATTGCGTGAACTGCAATCGCTGTTGCTGCTGGAAGTCGGTCTGTTCCTGTTGCAAACTCGCGCGCTCGGCTTCCCAGGCGGTGCGCTCCTGAGCGAAGGCCGATAGCTCGGCGGCGCTCGCCTGACCGGCTGTGGATTGCTGTTGCAGGGCCGCGAAGTCCTGCCGCAGCACGGCCAATTCGACCGTGGCACTGCGGAGCACTTCGCACTCGCGCTCGGCGCTGGCCAGGTCGGTAGCCAGCGATTGCTCGCGATTCGTATGTCCGGCGACCAGCGATCGTTCGCGCGCAGCGTGCTCGGCGACAAGCAAATGCTCGTGCGTCGCATGCTCGGCTGCCAATTGCTCGAGCGCCTGCTCTTGCTGTGAGAGTAGCTGTTGCTGCTGCGCTTGACGCGCGGTCAGTTCGTTCTCGAGTTGTTGGCGCAGCGACAGCAGCTCCGCCTCGCGGCGCGATTGATCCGCGAACCATTGCTGCTCGCGACCCTGATGGTCCGTCAACAAATGCTGCTCGCGGCGCTCGTACTCGGCCAGCACTGCCGCGTGACCCTGCCCTGCGGCGACTTGCTGTTCGCGCAGTCTTTCCTGCCCGAGCAGTAGCGCCTGTTCGCGCTGGGCCAATTGTGACGTGGCCAACTGCAACTCCGCCCGATTCTGGGCGAGCAGTTCTTGCGCGGCCGCTAAATCGGCGACATCGGCCTGATGCTGCGTGAAAAGGTCGCTGGCGCGCTGGACGTCCGCGGCTTGCTGCCGGGCGAAGGCATCTTGAGCGGCGGCCAACTCCGTTTCACGAGCGGCGAGCGCGGCAGTCGCAGATTGCAGTTGGGCTCGCGAGCTTTCGAGCGCCGCGGCTTCGTCGGCCAGCCGCTGAGCCCGTTGTGCCTGAGCGGCCGACTCGTCGGCAAGTTGCTGTGCGCGGACGTCGTGCTGCGTCGCCTGATTGCTGAAACCCTCATTGGCGGCCGCCTGCTCGTCGCGGAACTCGGTTTGAGCGAGCTGCAGCGCCTGTTCGCGCTGGGCCACTTCATCCGTTAGCGCCTCCACCGCGTGCCGCTCTTGCTGGACGAGCAATTCGGCGGCAGCCAGCTCCTGCGTTCGAGCATCATTCTGGCCGGCGAGCGCTGCCAGACGTTGCGCTTCAGCGGCTTGCGCTTCGCGATGGCGCTGCGCTTCGTAGGCGAGCGATTGCTCGTGGGCGTCGAGCTCGCTGGTGCGCTGGGCGAGTCGCTCAGCTTGCGACTGCAATGCGGCCAGGCGATCTTCGAGCTCACTGCACCACTGGTTGGTGAACTCATCGAGCTCCGAGAGCGTGCCGCGAAGGACTTGGGGGTCCAAAGCGGAACACAACGGCTCAAGGCAATCGTTCGGCGACGGGGGGATATTGAATGCCGTACTGGCAGTCACGATACACGCCCTTAGAGGATCGCTGACAACCCGTTACCGCGCATGGTCGCCGAGGCCGCATGCGGCCGATCGACGTAGCGTGGCGATTGCTGATTTCCGATCGGAATGACCGCGACAGATTGCTGCCGCCGGCGGCGTCTTGGCCGAGACAAAGAAATGTGGGCGCCGTCAGCACAACCGTAGGTCAGGATACGGATTGAGGCAAACATGCCGGCCCTGCGCGTAGGTCGCGCGCGCCCGTTTGCCGGCGGACCAGGGGCTCGCCGACCAGCGCCGAATGGCGTCCAGCGGGGGACGCAGCGCGGGCGCCCCGCCGTGACATTTGATGAATCGTGTACCCCTGTGGTCGATGTTTGGTGCAGCGACCTCACCAATCGCCACCAGAAAATGTGGCAAAAAGTCGACGACGTTCGGAAATATCAACGCCTGCCTGGCGTATCAGAGGCGAGTTGCGGCGGGCGCGCTACGCGCGTTTGCCTGACCCGTAACGGCAAGGCATGGTTGAATGCCCGGTGGGCGTGGTGGCTGACCTGTGCCGCGTGGCCGGTGACAGTTGCCGGTGCCCCCGTGGGCATTGGTATCGGGCGTCGGGAACGACGACATCGGGCGTCGGGAACGACGTGCGAACCCTGGTAGTGTCTTAACAGTGAATGGCACTAGGTTAAGGGATTCGGCTTGCGGCGCGGCGAAGCCAGGAGCACACCGACGAATGTCGTCACGCCGATGAACAGGTAAGCCAGGATTGTCCACGACCAACAGATGTTGTCGTCGATGCCTCCTATCGTCGTCCAATTAACAAAGACTGGCGAGCCCTTCCGAACCGGTTGATAGTCCACATCATATTGTGGCAGAGAGAATGCCGTGAAGCCGGCAAACCAGAGCCACCCGCCGAACAAGATCAGTTTTTGAAGGCGAGTCATCTGTCACTCTCATATCTGCTGTGTTTGATCGTAGGTGGCCACAAAAAGTCTTGCCGATTCACCAGTAGACGAGTAGGATACTGGTGCTGACCACGGCTGCCTACTTCTGAATCAAGTGCCGCAAGGCATTTTCTGAGGCCAGTCCTGCCGTGGTCAGCACACGTCGGACTGGCCTCTTTTATTGGCGGCCAGTCCGATACCGGGACTTCCAAAACCCGGGCGCGCCATTCGACACCGAATGTGCGCGCCCGGGTTTTTTCGTGCGCGCATGGGAAGGAGGTGTGAGATGTCATCAGTTACAGCCCGACGTGATGCGGTCGTCGTAGCGTCGGGCCTCAATGCGCAGTCCTAGCCGGGTGTGTTCTTTTGCGGGAGCGCGCCCGGCTAGGGCAAGACGACCACCTTTTGGAAGGATGGCCGAGAGGCAAGGCAGCCGACTTATAACCGGCAGTCCGGGGCTGGTGTGAGAGCCTGCACCCCGGCGTGGGTTCGATTCCCACTCCTTCCGTTATTTTACGCGCCTAGCCGCGCGCAGCAATAGCTCGCGCGCCCACGTCGAAGTCTTGCCGTCTGCGGCGCGGTCTAGTTCTGCGCGCTCGTCTGCTGTCAGGCGAATGCGTAGCTCGTCAGACTTGCGCTCGTCCGGTGGCTTTGGCGGTCGGCCGAATAGTTTTTTCATAGTGACTTATCATAGCAACAAAAAAGATATTGACAAGCCACTTATTGTTGCTACGATAAGTGAGTGAAAAGAAACCCCGGAAGGACGGCAATCCAACCGGGGCGAGAACAAAACTAGGCTTTCGCCCAGTCCCGTCTGACAACCGGATTGTACGCGAGAGCCGCAGTTGAAAGCTACTTGCCATGCCTCGCAGGGACTTTAGCGCGGTTCGAGACAAGTTCGCTCGCGATAGCGGGTTGCCCTTCGGTCGGATTCTCAGCCGCGAATACGTGCTGAGCGTGCTCGAATCGGAAGGGCACCAATATCGCAGCCGCGTGTTCTGCCCGCTGGTGACGCTGTGGGGCTGGCTGTCGCAATGCTTGTCGCAGGACAAGAGCTTGAACGAAACGGTATCGCGCATCCTGGCGCACCGCGTATCAACGGGCCTGCCAGCTTGCTCGGCATCGTCGTCAAGTTACAGCGACGCGCGCAGCCGCTTCCCTGAATCGGTTATGACCCGGCTTTCCAAGGAAATCGGCCGCAAGGTTCACGACAGCGCCGAAGATTCGTGGAAGTGGCGCGGCCGTGAAGTGTTCCTAGCAGACGGCACCGGGTTCACAATGGCCGACACGCCTGAGAACCAGCTAGCCTATCCACAGAGTCCCAAGTCGCGACCTGGGGTAGGCTTCCCAATCACTCGCGCCGTGGCACTCGTATCGCTCGCCACTGGCGCAGTGATCGACATTGCTTTCGGTCGCTACAAGGGCAAGGGGCAAGGCGAGCTTGGCTTGCTCGGAAAGGTTGTTGGCAGTCTGAGCCGTGGCAACGTGCTGGTTGCCGACCGCTACTATCCGACGTTCTCAACCGTCGTCATGCTGCAACGGGCTGGCGTCGATCTGGTGTCGATAGGCCACCAAGCTCGCGAGGTCGATTTTAGTGCCGGCCAGATTCTTGGCCCCAAGGATCACATTGTCGAATGGCGCAAGGGCACCCATCAGCCTGCGGGCATGGACAGGGCCACGTTCAAGGCGCTCCCCGATATTGTTTTGGTCCGCGAGTTCGCAATAGAGATAGAAGGGCGCTGGGGAAATCGCGAACAAGCTATCATCGTTTCGACGATGGTAGACCCCACGATTCCGCAAAAGGAACTGTCGGACCTGTACTGGCGTCGCTGGAATTGCGAACTCGACATTCGCAGCATCAAGTGTTCGCTGCAAATGGACGTGCTCCGCTGCAAAACCCCTTCGATGGTCCGCAAGGAAATCTACGCGCACTTGTTGGCGTACAATCTTTTGCGTGGCACTATGGTAGAATCGGCCAAGCGGAGCGACGTACAGCCGCGCCAGTTGAGCGTGAAGGGGACCATGCAAGCAGTCGAGTCATTCACCCCGGCTATGATGGCGGTGGACGGCAGCGACGTGTTGTACAATGCCCTGCTGACGACGGTTTCGGCTCACCGGGTGGGAAACCGTCCCGGACGGCTAGAGCCGCGATTCAAGAAGCGCCGCCCGTCGTGGCAGATATACATGACGAAGCCGCGCAACAAGTTTCGACGGCGGTTGGCTTCGCAAGCACAGGCATCTAGCCTGTAGAATAAAAAAAGCCCGCAGGTGGTACTGCGGGCCTTCTGAGCCGTGAAGCTCATGCTGACTCAACAACTGCATGGTACGCCTCTCGGCTTTTTTCGGCAAGCCAAGGGATCGCCATGCTCGCCATGCTCGCCATGCTGGGCTTTTATGGGAAGGCGTTGTGTCGTACGCCGCTTGAGTTTTGGAGCAGCGCCAATCGGCTTGCCGGAACCGCTCGAAGGATGAGTTTCTTCGTGGGATGTGTTGCAGCTATTTTCAGCTTACCTTTCGCGGCCAATCTGCCTTGGGGTAGCCTAAATCCCAATTGGGCGATTGTGATTCTCAGTGCCGTCGTTATCGAAGCGTTTCTTCAAGCCGTGTTCCACACGCATCAAGCAGAAGTAGTCGTCGCTGTCGAAAAATCAAAGCCCCAGCTTGCGCCAATAAAGCGTGGACTTCTAGAGTTGGCGCAACGGTGCCGAGCCATCGACTCGATGGAAGGCACGGTCGCACTGCTAAGGGACATTCGCCAGTTCTTCACCGAGCATGGCCTGTCACCCCACATCGTCGAAGGTTGCGAAACCTATCTAGGGCGGCTGACAGATGAAATGTCTTGGAGATCGATCAACCGCTTGGAAACGGCTCGCGTGGACGGCGAAAAGGCCGCATCCTATCTCTACAAGTTTTCGGAGAAGATCACCGCCGACGACATCCTGAAAGTTACGAATCCAGCGTTGCCGACCACCGCCAAAGCAGTTTCCTTAACCTAGTGCCATTCTGTCTTAACAGTGTGTTGCTAGGGCGAGTCAGAGCTGATTCAACGAGTCGAGCACTGTGGTGGCGAACCAAAGGATCAGCCCAAAGCACAGCAGGAAACCTCCTACTGCGGAAATTGTCTCCTCAATCCGTTCCAATAGCGTAACTGGTTCGTCCGGGACTACGCCAACCACGTACAAAGCGAAGTGGATCGCCGCGATCACTCCTCCGGCGATCACCATCTTGAATCCCAAGATTCGTGGCTGATGCCAGCGCTCGGGTCTGCCACGGCGGCGCGGCACCGGCCTGTCGATGATCTCAGGTAATTCGGTCGGCTTCTCGTCCATGCTGGTCAGGATGGGCCAGTTTGAAAGGGAAATCCTGCTTTGTGCCTATTGGTCAACGCCATGCCAAATATAGCAACGCAGGTAAACCGACCAAGAAAAACCAACCGGCAGCCGCAACTAAGCACCCTGGACTCTCGGTCGTGATATTGCCGCCGCGTCCCATGTACCCGGTGAAGCCACCAATCTCGTCTGGAAACCAGATTAACGCCAACGGAAGAAGCAACGCCACGCAGACGGCGGCTATCGCATCGATCGGTGCGCCCGATACAGGCGCAGCAATCACGTAAATTGTCGCGATGACCAAACTGGCGATCTTACTTTTCGTGACCACCACACGGT
>Ga0163150_10010355_pt1 | contig 10104 bp, 12 predicted proteins | sample OliLakLV19P2IB_FD_148628 | JGI IMG/M metagenome (GOLD analysis project Ga0163150, IMG submission 148628) | Freshwater microbial mat bacterial communities from Lake Vanda, McMurdo Dry Valleys, Antarctica - Oligotrophic Lake LV.19.P2.IB | ecosystem: Environmental > Aquatic > Freshwater > Lake >...
GTCTATTACCGAGCCCCTTCCTTCTGTTCGCTAAAAGAAACGTGGCGGTGCTCGACGTGGCCTGACAACCACTGGTGACAACCACGCCGGCGAGCGCGGGTAGGCGCCAGCGAGCACAGACGGAGAGAAAACCCAGCAACGACGGCACCTGTGAGCGTCGGTAAACCTCGGTGGAACGGGCGTCGCCATCTACGGATCAGAAGGCCGGGAGTTCGAATCTCTCTGGGCGCACTCGAAGAAGCCTCGGTAACCCCGGGGCTTTTTCATTTCCGCTCGGTCGTCGTGGGCGACGCGGCAGGGTTTGACAACCACTGCTGACAACCACCAGCCCCGGAACCGCGGCTGAGCCCCGAACCTGGGCGCCGTCATCGAGCGTCAGCCGTACGCCTCGACGAAGGTCGAGCAGGGTCCGCTGCCGTGCGACAGCCCGCGGGCTTAGCCCCGGCGCGAACGTGGCCAGCGAGAGGCGGTACCAGAACTGCGACGAGAGGGGCCAGCCTTGCCATCTGCGAGGCCCGTCAGCGCAATGGCGGCCCGTCAGCGAGCAAGGGGTTGCCGAAGGTCCGAAGGTTGAGCGCCACGCTCGCGGCACCCCCCTACCCCCGGGTGCCAGGAGCACCCACCAGGGGTACCCATGAGGATTAACCCAGAGGCTCCATCCCCTGCGCGCGCACAAAGAGGGTCAAGTACATCTCCAAATGCGCTTGGCTCCGATACCCCATGGGGGTATAAGGCGACCATGACACCACGTACGAAGGTCCAGTTGCTTAGCGTTCCGACCACCACGGCCCTGCCCTCTACCGGCACGGGCCTTGGCCCGGGAGCGTCGCCGCTCGCCAAGGAGCGCATCGCATCGGATGCGATCAAGCCGAAGATCCACCTCTCGAGGAGCCAGCGTCATGACGAACTCGCTGAACGGCTACTCGGAGCCGCCGAGATCGGCGCCGAGGGTCTGTTCAGGTTGATCGAGGAAGGTTCGATCAAGGGCCGCGACTTGGCAGTCACGATCGGCATCCTCATCGACAAGGTGTCGATGTTGGAGAAGCGCCAGGAGCCGCCAGCTACGAACGTTGCGGACCTGCTGCAGAACATGAAGCGAATGACCGCGATACAGGCGGAGCTTGAGAGCCGAGGGCTTCCGCTTCAGGGGTAGACTGCGTGTCCTCGCCGTCGCCCGGCCCGGGCCTTAGCCCGGAAGCGTCCTTAGAGCCGAGATTGCGCATACGGGCTCGCCCGCGTGGCGATCGGCGCTCTACGGGGCTCGCCTGGCGCAGCACGGGGGGTGTCTGCGGCACAGGTTGGACGGCGCAGACCCACCGCCGCACCGGATGCCTGCACCGCAGCGATGCCCAGCACCGAGTTTCGCCTAGCGGTGCTGGAGCCCGTACTCCGAGGTCGTCTCGAAGGGCTGGCAGAAGCGCCGCAGAGGGCACCTGTCCGAGAACTAGCGCTCGCCGAGTCGCGCAGTCCAGGCAAGAATACACGATCGTGGGCTTACCTTGACGGTGTCCGCTTTACCGCTCTCGTCCCATGCGCTACGATCTCACGATCGCAGTCGATTGCCTGCGGAGGTCGCTATGGGAGACGTCGTTTTCAATAAGAGCAAGTTTCGAGAGCTGATGCTGTACGTGGCCACCGAGTCGGCAAGCGATCCCAAGTTCGGGCGGACCAAGCTCAACAAGATTCTCTTCTTCTCGGATTTCTTGGCGTACGCCCATCTTGGCTCCGCGATTACCGGTGCGACGTACCAGCGACTCGACCAGGGGCCGGCACCGCGAGAGTTGGTGCCGGTACGGAAGGAGCTGATCGCCGAAGGGGCAGCTAACGAGGTCGCTCGGCGTACGTCACGAGGGCCGCAAATGCGCTTGGTCGCACTCCGACCGGCGAACCTCGGGGGTTTCGACGCTAGTGAAACGGCCGTAGTCGATCAGGTCGTCGACTCCCTGAGCGACAAGACGGCAGCGGAAGTCAGCGACCTATCTCACCTCATGTCGATCGGCTGGCGGCTCGCGCAATTCAAAGAAGAGATCCCGTATCGCACGGTGTTTCTCTCCTACCAGTCACCGACCCAGGGTGAACTCGAACTCGCCCAGGAGATAGCGTCTCGGCATGGCTGTCCCACGCACGCTGCTTGAAGGGGCGGACTTCGCCGATAGCGTCGCGCGCATCAAGGCGGCCACGAACGCGAGCCGTCTGGATATGGTGATTGCGACCGTCAAGGAGGCGATCACCGCAGCGCCCGCAGCGTTCGCGGAGACAGGGCCCGGCAGCGGATGCCGCGTCGTTCTCACCTCCGCGTTCCTGGGCGCTCCGGCTACCATGACCGTGTTTAAGGAACTCGGCTACGAAAAGTACGAGCTTCTAGAAATGGTCGTCATCCCCGAGAGCGAATCCGAGGACGTCCCGGATTAGGCGGTAGCCCTCGTGGGATCTCATTCCTGATGAGTGACCCACTACCCGTCAGTCACCGGGTCGAGGGCGAGCAGGCAAGCATCCTGCCGACCTCCCCGAGGTGCCTATTGCCCCCGGCGTGCCGATTCTGCCATGACGGCGACGGAGGCTCCCGATAAAGCTCGCGCTCGTTCTGCGAGGCTCCTGCCTGCGCGCTGCTGGCGCCGTTGAAAGAAGGCATCTCTCAACGGCCCCTACTGCTCCACGTCCAGATCGAATCCGTACTCCAGCAGCCGCTGCTGCTCGTCGCGAGTCATCTCCACAACGATGATGCCGCGCAGGTCGTCGAGCGGCGAATAACCTCGGCCGTCGACCACGATTCCGGCATCGTCGATCGTGGCGATTCCCTCCCACGGAGAGCCGGGGCCTTCGACGATCCGAATACGCATGTCGGCGAAGTAACCTCTCTCTTCGCTTCTGGATCGAGCACGCCCGCTAATGACACCCCTCGACGACCTCGAACGCACCCTTGCCGTTACTCCACGCGAAGGTAACGTCGCCGCTGCACGTCCCTTGCGCGAAACCGAGCCCCGAGCACTCGGCGAAAGCCGTCGCCGATTGATTGAACAACTGGCACGAGGTCGAGGATAGGAACGTCAAGTCGGTGACGCGCGGGAAGTTGCTCAACGTCCGCACCGTCTGGACAGCCCGCGTCTCGCGGCGTTCGTTTCCAGCACTATCGCGGATGACCAGGGTGAGATTTGAGAGGCCGTTGCCCAGAAGGCCCCAGCTGGTTGCGGCCGAGAAGCCGACGAGCAGCGGGATCGTTTGATCGGAGCCGCGTACGTCGCTGCGCTCGGAGCAGCACGGCAGGGTGAGGAAGTGCTGGCCGTTCCGTTCGAGCCGCACGGACGTGATCGTACCAGCCTTGCTGTAGGCCCAGCCCTGCGCGTTCGAGACGCCCGTCGCGACTCCGCTGCTACTCGGTTGTGGCAGCTCCCAGCCGTACTGGATCGGGCTCGCAGGGGCGGTGCCGTCGATCCGCTGATTGATCCAGGCAGCGTAGCCGGGAACGAACGTTGCCACGGAGGGCCCCGTACCACAGGCCAGGGGACCACTGGACACCACTCCGACTTGAGTAGGCGTACCGCCAACCGTCCGGAACACTGGGCCGCCGGAGTCGCCGTGGCACGCATTGGGGTAGCTCGCGTAGCAGAGTTGCCGTCCGGAGTTGAGGGCCACATCGAGGTAGGCGCAGTCGGTTACCGTGCGCGACGGTAGGTTCGTGGCGACAAACGCAAAACCCGGGTTGTCGATCACCACGCCCGGAAAGCTGGGAGTATCCACACGTCCGAACCCAACGACATCCACGTTGCCCAGCGCGGAACCGGACGCGGTAGGTGTGGTCGCCAGTTGAATGGCTTCGGGCACATACTGCACGCCGCCGTTGAGGCGGGGTGGGGAAAGAGTGGCGTCCGACACGAGCCTGATAAGCGCTACGTCGTTGTCGTTCGTCGCGTGATTGTACGACGGATGCGGTATCCACTGGGCAACCGGCAGCGTCGTCACGAAGTGGGTTGGTCCGTCTTGACCCGACTCGGCGTCGCCAATGAGAACACTGATCGGCGTACCGTTATCGCCGCAGTGCGCAGCAGTCAGGACCCAGTTGTTGCGAATCAGGCTGCCGGTACAGCTTCCGCCTGGTAGATTCACACGCACCACGAAGGGAAATTCGCCAGCGTATACCGGATCGCCGCCTACCACCTGCGGTTGTCGATCGGCTGCGCCTGCGGGTGCGGCCAAGAGCAAGAACAGGGCTGCGGTTACGCGAGTGAGCATCGAGGTCCCTCCGGTAGCGTGGTTCGAACGACGAGGGGTGCCACGAGCGCGGTAGGCCAGTCAATGATTTTGGTTGAACGCCTGGTCCACTGGGTCAGCGGTTGACCTTGTATGGCGAGGAGAACCCGCTCTGGTCATCTGCCACGCGCGAGCGGTGCGAGCACGCCGCCTGCGGTGTTGTAGGCCCCCGGGCTCTCGCCAGGCACCGCCGCTCGTGTCACGACGCGGCCACCACGCGCAGCACCGCGAGGTCGGACTCGATACAGCGGGCCGCGTCCGTGATGACGTGGCCCCGCTCTATGCTGGCCGGCCCATCTATCGGGTTGAGAGCGTCGACATGGACAACGAAGGGGAACGGCACCACCGGAACGAGATCACGCGCCTGTGGGTCATGCCGCTTGCGGCAGGGGAAGCACCGGGCGATCTCGACGTCAGCCTGGAGTTCGGCGGCGCACTCGTAGCAGCGTCCGAGCCCGTGCGGCGCTCACGGCCGCAGCTCGCCCTCGAGCTGCGCGTAGGCCAATCGGGTGGCGTCGTCCGCCAACATCCCGAACCGCTGCTCAAGCGCGGCCGCCCTCGTCGAGTAGGCGAGCCGGCGCTCGAGCGCCCAGCCCGACGTCAGTGAAGGGATGGCCGCGGCAGGAGGTGTACCTGGCGGGACCGTTGGCACGGCACCGCCGCCTGACACACTTGGCGGTGTTGTCGGTGTTGGCGGCCTTCGCAAACTGCTGGGGTTTTCTCGAAGGCCGCCAACTCCGCCAAGTGTGGACGGAGAGTGTGCCCCTTGGCGGTCTTCGGGGTTTTGCGCGCCGTTGGCGGTGTGCGGCCCCCGCTCGGGGTCCTGCTTGTCGTCCGGATTGTCGTCCGGCTTGTTGTCCTGCGGCAGCTCCCAACCCCAGGGGCCGGCCAGACCCGACTTTCGCGCAAGGACGCGCAGGCGCACCTTGGCTCTCTCGACGGTCCGCCACGTCATGCCGGCCGCCGTGGCTTCCTCGCGGATCGCTGAGGTAGCCCGCCAGCCGGGGGTGAGCAGCAGGTGGAGCCAGTCGCACGCCCCGGCGATGGCCGATCGCGCATCTTCGCGGTTGTCCTTCGCGTCATCAGTTTCGCGGTCGTCCGACGCGGCACTCCCGGCGGCGAGGATCTCGTCGGCGGTTTGCTCGATCGTCCCGCCCCAATGGACGCGAACCATGTCGGACTCGATGCCGAGCGAGTAGGTGATCGTCGGCCATGGCGGTGCGAGGTTGCCTTTCACTCGGGCGAGCAGGCAGCGGGTCTCGTCGTCGGGGTCGCGCGCCGCGAGCATCACGGACCGCGCCGCCCCGGTGATCCCGATGCTCCCGCCGCCGCGCAACTTCGCGTTCGCGCCGCCGGACTTGTTGAGATGGCGCACGGCGAGGAAGGCTGCGCCCGTCTCGTGCGCGAGTGCTGCCAGCGGGGTCAGGAGTCGCCGCATGTGATGATCTCTGTGGGAGTCCGTCTTGTCCGGAACGAACGCCATCAGCGGGTCCACGATGACCAGCTTCGCGTCTACGGCAGTGACCGCGGCCCGGATCGCCGCTAAACCCTCGGGGTCGAGGTCGGGCAGCGACTCCAGCCGAAACGCGACGATGTGCTCGAGGTTGGCTCCGGCGGCTTCGAGGCGGGGCCGGATGGTGTCCGCGAGTCCGTCTTCGGCCGACAGAATGACGACGCCACACGGGCCCATCACAGGCTCAGTCGCGTTCGGCATGGCGGCACCACGGGACGCCCTCGCGGCAATGTCGAGCGCGATCGTCGTCTTGCCCACGTCCGGATCGCCCTCGAGGAGCGAGACCTTGCCCAACGGGAGGCGTCCGTTCCAGAGCCACGCCACCGTCTCCGGCTTGACGTCGGCAAGGGCGACCCACGCCTCGCGCTCGGCCGTGCTATCCTTCCCCTCGTCGGGCGGCACCTCGCTGGTGTCGTCGAAGGCCGTCTTCCTCTTCGTGGTCACGCCGCCTTCCTTTCGGAGCGCCGCGCCTGTAACGCGGCGCTCCAATCCCCACCTCCTGGTGGGGTAGTTATGTTGATTGACCGGGCGCCGGCTGCGTGCAGGGTGTTGGCCAGAACTGGCGTCGCGCTCTTCCCTGCGAGATCGGGGTCGAGTCCGAGCGAGACGTCGCGACCAGCGACCAGCGTGCCCCATTCCGGCCGCCAGCTCCGTGCGCCGGGAATTCCGAGCGCGACGAGATCAACGCCGTCCTCTCGGGCAAGCGCGCACGCCGCGACAGCATCGAGCACGCCCTCGACGATGAGCACGCGCGTGTCGTCGCCACCCATCTCGGCGAGGTCAGGAGCGCCGTACGGGAGCACCGCTGCCAGCCCGCTGGGCAAGACGTACTTCCGCGGCCCGTCGCCCAGTAGACGGCGCTGCAACAGCGCGGTCGAGGCATCCACGCCCGTGCTCGCCGGCCATGGCAACGTGAGACGGTGGTCGGGGAAGCTGAAGCCCGAGCCGTCCTTCGCCGAGAGCCCGGACGCGGGCCAGGCCTTCTCACCGATCTCGCCGACGATGGCCTGCACGACACGATGTTGATCTCGCGCTGGCGGCAACAGGGCCCAGTCCAGCGGAACTTCGTCGTCACGGAAGCCCCGCGAGCGCATGTAGGCGTACCCCTCGGCCCCGAGCGGTGCCTCGACGAGCAACACGTCGTGAATGCGCGCCTGCACCTCGTGGCGCTCGCGGAGCTGCACCTCATCCACGGCCCTCGCTGGGGCAGGTGCAGGTCGCGGTGCCGATCTCCTGCTCGCGCTCGAGCACCCGCTCTCGGTGATGCCGAGCTCCCCCGCGATGATCTCGATTACCCGGAGGAAATCGCCGCTTCTCATGTTGGAAACCCCAGCTTCCTCCCGATCAACGCGATGGCATCACCCTTTGCGCCGCACCCGTGGCACTTGCCGGCCCAGCCGCCGCGCTCACTGGGAAACAGCGAGAACGAGGGCGTCTTGTCCTCGTGGAACGGGCAGCGGAACAGTCCGCCGCGCTCGCTGCGAGGGGTGAGGCCGAGAAGACGGCAGACGTTCGCGAGATCGCCGAGTGCTGCGCGCACCGCCTCGACCAGCCCATCGCTGAGCCGCCTATCCATCGAGGCTCTCCGCCAGGAACTTCTCCAGCCGTGCCCGCGAGAGGATGAGTCGCCGGCCGACTCGCACGGGGCAGATGCGCCCCTCGCTGATGAGCTTGGCGAGGGTGTTCCGGTGGATACCGAGAGCCCGTGCGGACTCTTCCATGTTGAACCCGAGCTTCCGCCCGTCGTCGCTTCCGGTGCTTGCCATCGATCTCTCCTTGGTTCTGGGCGCCGAGCGCCGTTCGTCTGCACCAAGTAGCGAAACGGGGCTTGCGCCGACGCCAACGCATCCGTTACAGGGTGACCGTGGACGCTGAAGACAGCCCAGGGGCCGCGAGAGAGCGAGCGCGTAGGAAGCTCGAAGCCGCGAGAGAGCTGGCGCGTAGGAAACTCGAAGAGGACCGCCGCGAGCGGTTCGCGACCCCGGTCGACCCTTCCACCGACCGATGGACCGGCATGAGCGCCGAGCAGGTCGAGCGTGGCGCGGGATGGGCGGACCACGTGCCGACTCAAGTGCATCCGCGTCCGGGTACCGAGGACGACAGGAAGCACGGCTCGCCCGAGGAGTGGGGGAGGTTCTTCGCTTCTCTGGCCAACGTCAGCGTGGAGCTTCGAGGCATCACCGACAGTCCCGTCCAGATGCTCAAGGAGCGTGGGTTGCGCGGGGATGAGCTTCGTGTGGCGATCGAGCAGGAGAACGAGTTGCGCAGGGCGGCGCTGCCACCAACGGACCCATGGATTGCACGCTGGCGCTCACTGCGCGGACAGATCGACGACGGCTTGCCGGATGCCGCGATCCTGCCGATGATCGAGCGGCATCGCGTCTGGCTTCGCCGCCAGGCCAAGGTGTTGTGCGGGCGTACGGGGATGGAACTCGACGAGGCCCTGACGCGGCGCGAGCATCGGGCCGCGGTATCAACTGCCATCCCGCTCTCTGACTTCATGCAGCCGAGCCGGCCCGGGGCGAAGCTGAGCTTGAAGACTGGCTACTGGGCGCTTTTCGTCACGAAGTACGAGCAGATCAGAGTGCCCGGCTCGGCAGCGGACCCGGAGACGAACCTACTCTTCCTCGCCCTGTCGTTACCCACGCGCGTGCTCTTTCGGCTCTGCGCCCGCGAGGGCTGCGGGTCGTTGCTGTTCGTCGAGAACGAGCCAGCCCAGTGCTGCAGCGTCGCGTGTCGCAAGGCCAGGTGGCTCACAGACCCCGGGACCAGGACGACCGTCCGCGAACAGACCCTGATTCGTGTCCAGCGCTCCCGCGCCCTGAAGCGCGCGCGGCAGATCGCGCAAAGAATGGAGACGGAAGGATGACGACCGACCATGCCGGCGCAACGACTCACGGTAGCCGCAGCGGCAAGGGTGACACGCTTCGCAGCGGCAAGCGACCAGCGGGCGAGGGCAGCGTGCTGCAGCGCCCCGACGGTCGTTGGATGGCGGCACTGCGCTACCACGACGAGGACGGCAAGCACCGCCGCAAGTACGTCTACGCGCAGACGCAGCAGGTCGTCGTGGCGAAGCTCGCGGCGGCCCGCGGCAGTGTTCGCAAGGGCGTCCCCATCGTGGCCGAGCGCGCGTCCGTTGAAGCGTTTCTCAATCGCTGGGTCGCCGCGCGCAGCAACATCCGCCCGCGCACGAGGGCGTCGTACAAGTGGCTCATCACGAAGCACATCAACCCGGGGTTGGGATCGACGAAGCTCGCGCGCCTGACGATCGCGCACGTCGAATCCTTCCTCGCCGGCAAGCTCCGCAGCGGCCTTTCCCCACGGACCTGCCAGTATCTTCTGGTGCTGCTCCGCATGGCGCTCACGAAGGCCGAGCGCGAGGGGCTGGTGGGCAGGAATGTCGCGCGCCTTGCCGAAGGGCTGAAGGTCGAGCGGCACGAGACGGTGCCATTCACGGTCGAGCAGACGCGATCGTTTCTCGAAACACTCCCGGGCACGAGGCACGAGGCGCTGTTCGTCATCCTCGCCGCCCGCGGCCTGCGCCTGGGCGAAGCTCTCGCGCTTCGTTGGGCCGATCTCGAAATCGAATCCGCGAGCCCGTCGCTGCGCGTCACACACACGCTGCAGAGGGTCGGCAAGGAATGGGAGCTAGCGCCGCCCAAATCGAAGTCGAGCCTGCGCGCGATGCGTCTCTCGGCCTCGCTGGTGGACGTGCTCCGTCGCCAGCGCGCCCGACAAGCCGAGGAACGGCTAGCCGCTGGTCTGCTCTGGGAAGATCACGGGCTAGCGTTCACCACGGCACTCGGTCGTCCCCTGGATCAGTCACACGTCCGACGCGAGTTCTGCGCGATCCTCAAACGGGCGGGACTGCCTCGTCGCCGAGTGCATGATCTCAGGCACGGTGCTGCGACGTTGTTCCTGCAGCAAGGCGAGAACCTGAAGCAGGTCAGCGCGGCCCTCGGGCATAGCCGGATCGCGACCACGGCCGATGTCTACGCGCACGTCCTCGAAGCCCTAGATGAACGCGGCTCCGATCGCATGGAGGCCGCGCTGTTCGCGAAGGCGTGACGACCCCCGCGGCATCTATTCGGCGCCGACGCCCGGCGTCTATTACCGAGCCCCCTCCTCCTGTTCGCTAAAGGCGACGTGGCGGTGCTCGACGTGGCCTGACAACCACTGGTGACAACCACGCCGACGAGCGCGGGTAGGTGCCAGTGAGCACAGACGGAGAGAAAACCCAGCAACGACGGCACCTGTGAGCGTCGGTAAACCTCGGTGGAACGGGCGTCGCCATCTACGGATCAGAAGGCCGGGAGTTCGAATCTCTCTGGGCGCACTCGAAG
>Ga0163150_10010360_pt1 | contig 10099 bp, 7 predicted proteins | sample OliLakLV19P2IB_FD_148628 | JGI IMG/M metagenome (GOLD analysis project Ga0163150, IMG submission 148628) | Freshwater microbial mat bacterial communities from Lake Vanda, McMurdo Dry Valleys, Antarctica - Oligotrophic Lake LV.19.P2.IB | ecosystem: Environmental > Aquatic > Freshwater > Lake >...
GCATGGACGCGCCGATCACACGGCGCGACTTCGTCAATAGCACGCTCGTCGGCGGCGGCGCCTCGCTCCTCGCCGCATCCGCACCCGCCGCCTTTCTCGAAAGACTGATTACGCAGCAGGACACTTTCACCGGCTACGGCGGCGTTGGTGACTACGCGAAGTCGAACGGCAACACGTGGCCCGTGCTGAACGCAGCGCACAAGCTCCGCGATGGCGCATACGGCCCAACCCTGAAGAACGTAATCGACGGTGGGGAGCGCTACGACGTCGTCATCGTCGGCGCGGGTCTCTCCGGCCTCACGGCGGCGTGGACGATCAAGCAGAAGGGCAACGGCACGAAGCGCGTGCTGATGCTCGACAACCATCCGATCTTCGGCGGCGAGGCGAAGCAGAACGAGTTCATCGTGGGCGGCGTGAAGATGACGGCGCCGCAGGGATCGAACCAGTTCGGTGTGCCGCGCGCAGGATCGAACAACCTCACCGACCAGATCTGGACAGACCTCGCCCTGCCGCGCGAGTTCGCGTACGAGGAGCCGCACGCGGATGTCGGCGGGCTGCGCATACCGCTCGACAATTACGCGCACATGGACGGCGTCAACGAGTACCAGATCGACATCGGCTACAACTTCAATGGCACGTGGCACAAGAACATCTGGCAGAATGACCTTGCCGATGCGCCCTTCAGCGAGGAAGTGAAGGCGGACCTGTTGAAGTGGCGCACCATGACGCCGCCGCAGACGCCGCGGGAGGAGCTGGACCGCATCACGTACGCGAACTACCTCGAGAAGACACTGGGGCTGAGGCCGGAAGTCACGAAGTACATCACGCCGGTGGTGGGATTGATCAACGGCGCGTCGCCTGACGGCGTGTCGGCGCACGCGGCGTCGCAGATCGGAATGCCGGGCGTGAGCAGGCCGCGCGGCAGGACGGGCTCACTGCCGCGATCGTTTCCGGGAGGCAACGCGACGATTGCGCGACACTTCGTGAAGTCGCTCGTGCCGGACGGAATTTCGGGCGAGAAGAACCACGACGGCGTGTTCGACGGGAAGGCGGATTTCGCGAAGCTCGATCGTGCGAGCAACACGACGCGCATGCGGATGGGTGCGACGGTCGTGCGTGTCGCACATGCAGGAAACGGCGTCGTCGTCACGTACGAGAAGGGCGGGCGCCTGCACAGTGTGCGTGCGGACAGGGTCGTGATGGCGTCGGGTGGCTGGATCAACAAGCACGTGATCGGCGACATGCCGGCGGACATGCGCGCTGCGTACGACCGGTTTGTGTATGCGCCGGCCATGGTCGTCAACGTCGCGCTGAACAACTGGCGCTTCATGCACAAGCTCGGAATCAGTGCAGCGCGCTGGTTCAGTGACGACTTCGGGTTCTCGTGCAACATCCGCCGGCCGATGATTGCAGGTGCACAGCGCCAGACGATGCATCCGGACAAGCCGACCGTGCTGACGTTCTACATGGGGCTCTATGCACCAGGGCTCAGTGCAGCGGAGCAGGGACAGCTCGGACGCGCGCAACTCTTCTCCACGAGCTACGCGGACTATGAGCGGAAACTGCGCGCACACATGACGCAGTTGTTCAGTGCGCCCGGCTTCGATGCCCGGCGCGACATCGCGGGAATCATCCTGAACCGGTGGGGTCACGCACGCATGCTGCAGCCGCCGGGTTTCTTCTACGGCACCGACGGCGCGTTGTCGCCGCGTGAGGTTGTGCAGAAGGGGTTTGGCCGCGTCGTCATTGGCCACTCGGAGCTGAACGGACACCAGAGCATGACAGGTGCAATGTCGCAGGGCGCGCGTGCAGCGGAGCAGGTGCTGGCGTAATTTCAGCCGCCGGCGCGACGCGTGCTGGTAGGGCTACTGCAACACCCTCGGGCGGGTCGTGAAGCATATTGGCCAACCTGCACACAGACACACGGCGCGGACGGCACACGCCGTAGCTGACGCGCGAACAATCAATCGTGAGGTCGTCATGATCCGTTCGGTTCTTCTCACAACCTTGATCGCTGTTGCGTGCACGAATGGCATGTCTGCGCGTGTGATGGCACAGGAGGCACCCAGCGCGCAGAGGGCCGTGCTCGTGACAGGCGCGAGCAGCGGCATCGGCCGCAAGATAACGGAGACACTCGCGGCGCAGGGCTACTACGTGTATGCGGGTGCCCGCAAGGCAGAAGACATCACAGCGCTGAGCGCGATAAAGAACGTGCAGGGCGTGAAACTCGATGTGACGGTGCCGGCCGACATCAGCGCCGCAGTGGAAACGGTGAAGCGTGGCGGCCGCGGATTGCATGGCGTCGTCAACAATGCCGGCATCGCCGTCGTCGCACCGTTGATCAATGTCGAGGAAAAGGAGTTGATCTCGCTCTTCGACGTGAACGTTTACGGGCCGTACCGCATCACGAAGGCGTTCGCGCCGATGCTGATCGAGTCGAAGGGTCGAGTCGTTACGATCAGCTCGATCTCCGGCATTCTTTCGGGTGCGTTCTTCGGCCCGTACAGCATGAGCAAGCACGCGATCGAGGCGTTCGGCGATGCTCTGTCGGTCGAGATGGCGCGTTTCGAGGTGACGTCCAGCCTGATCGAGCCTGGCAACTACAAGTCGGAGATTGGTCGCAACACGATGGCGCAGGCGGAAGCGGCGCTCGAGCGGGTGAAGGGTACGCCGTTCGAGCAGCAGGCACAGAACATGGTCAGGGCGATGGGCAATTACGAAACCTATCCAGAACCCGACGATGTGGCCGCGGCCGCGCTGCATGCGCTTTCCGATCCTGCCCCGAAACGGCGTTACATGGTCGTGTTCGAGCAGCGACAGGCGGAGGTCACGATCCGGAAGGCGATCGAGGAACTCGTGCAGCTCAACCAGGCGCACAAGTTCAGCTACGACCGCGAAACGCTGATCAAGATGCTCGATGAGACGCTGGCGCGCGTGAAGTAACGCTGCGGGCGGCGGTACGTGACCGCGGCCAACTGGCTCCTCGATTTCGCGGCACCGAGCTATCTGTTCGCGTCACAGGACTTTACACCGGTCTGTGCTTCTTCTACGATTCCTGTCTGCGCCTCCGGGTGCGGACTCCTCAATTCACACAAGTCCGACCTCTCAGGAGAACACATGAAGCAGTGGACCCGAGCGAGTCTTTTGGCATTGGCCGTTGTCGCGCTCCTTCCGGTTCAGTCGAACGCGCAGGACCGGCTCAAGACGATGCCGGGCTACGCGCAGGCGCAGAAGATGGCCGCGGCGCTGCGCGAGGCGCCCGCCGTGAAGATGGGCACGCTCACGCAGCTCGCATGGGCGGCGGATGCGAAGACGTTCACGTACATGCTGGACGGGAAGCGCTGGAGCTACGACGTCGCCACGAAGAAGGCGACTGAGACGGCTGCACCGCCAGCGGCGACGCCTCCGGGCGGTGGTCGAGGTGGAGTCCCGGGTCCTGAGCGGGGCCGTCAGTTCGAGTTCGCGAACTCGCCGGATGGCGCGCTGAAGGCATTCTATCGCGATCGCAATTTGTGGCTGAGCAAGGTGGATGGCAGCGGCGAGAAGGCGATCACGACGGATGGCAGTCTGGAGAAGCGCACGAAGTACGGCACAGGCAGCTGGGTGTACGGCGAAGAGCTGGACCAGACGACGGCGATCTGGTGGTCGCCGGACAACAGGAAAGTCGCGTACTACCGTTTCGATGAGAGCCCGGTCCCTGATTATTTCCTGCAGATGGACCAGGCGAAGCTGCAGAGCACGATCGATGTCGAGGCGTATCCGAAGGCGGGCGTGAACAACCCGATCGTCGACGTCTACGTGTACGATGTTGCAACGGGCAAGTCGACGAAGCTCGACATCCGCAACGGCCAGGCGTTCACGAATGAGGCGGTCGGACATTACGCGTACAACGTGCGCTGGACGCCGACCGGCAACGAGCTGACGATGAACCGGACGAACCGTCGCCAGAACATCATGGAGTACACCGCGTGCAGTCCGGAAACGGGAAAGTGCCGCGCGATCGTGCGTGAGGAGTGGCCGACCGGATGGGTGGAGAACTCGCCGCCGCAGCGTTTCCTGGCCGACAACAACCGCTTTCTCTGGGTTTCGGAGCGCAACGGCTTCCAGAACATCTACCTGTATGACCTGGCCGGAAAGCTGCACGCGACCGTGACCAACCATCAGTTCGAGGTTGGCAGCATCGTCAAGGTCGACGAGAAGTCCAACACGCTCTGGTATACCGCGCGCAGCAGCCCCGACAATCACATGAAGATGCAGCTGCATCGCGTCTCATTGACGGGCAAGGGCGACACGCGCCTGACCGATCCTGCGTTCCACCACACGATTACGCTGTCGCCCGACAACAAGTATTTCATTGACATCGCGCAGACGCACGACAAGCCTCTCGTTACTACACTGATGGATGGTAGCGGCAAGCTGGTCGCCGAGCTCTCGAAGAGTGACATGTCGCGCTTCGACGAGCTGAAGATGCAGCGTGTCGAGCTGTTCGAGTTCAAGGCCGGCGATGGCGTGACCGTGCTGCACGGGATGCTGCACAAGCCGTCCAATTTCGATCCGAGCCGCAAGTATCCCGTGCTGCTCAGCGTTTACGGCGGACCGGGCTCACCGGGCGCACGCGAGACCTTCACGCAGCCCGACCGTCTCACGGAGTACGGCTTCCTCGTCGTCACGCTCGATGGCCGCAACACGTCGGGACGCGGCAAGAAGTTCATCGACCAGATCTACTTGAAGCTCGGCACTGTCGAGATCGACGACATGGCAGCGGCAGTGAAGGGACTGTACGATCGTCCGTATATCGACCGCACCAAGGTCGGCATCTTCGGCACGTCATACGGCGGCTATGCGAGCGCACTGGCGCTGCTGCGTCATCCCGACACGTTCCAGGCAGCGTCAGCGATGTCGCCCGTTACCGATTGGCGTCATTACGATACGATCTATACCGAACGCTACATGTGGATCCCGCAGGAGAACAAGGCCGGCTACGATGCAGGCTCCGCAATGACATACGCGAACAACCTGAAGGGCCGTCTGATGCTGTACTACGGCACGGCTGACAACAACGTGCATCCGTCGAACAGCATGCAGCTCATCGCCGCGTTGCAGGCGGCCGGCAAGAGCTTCGAGGTGCAGGTCGGACCCGATCGCGGACACACCGCGCTCAACAACGATCGCATGATGGAGTTCTTCATCGAGAACCTGATCTCGAGGCCGACAGTCTTCTAGGGTTCGGCGTCTCTGCGAACAGTAAAGCCGCCGGCTCATACAGCTGGCGGCTTTTTCGTACCATCAATGGTCTCAGCCGGCGATCCCTTCGACGCCTGGTCGATCGTGATGAGCGCCACGCCGGCGATGATCACGGCCGCGGCCGCTCCCATGCGGACCGTGAGTAATTCGCCGGCGAACGCCCAGCCGAGCAGCACGGCGACGATCGGATTCACGTATGCGTAGGTCGACACGCGTGCGGGACTGACCACGCGGAGCAGCCAGACGTAGGCGGAGTACGCGACGAGCGCACCGAACGTGATGAGGTAGACCAGCGCCAGGATTGATTTCAGCGTGATCCCCGCGAAGTCCAGGCGGCCCGCCTCGCCCATCGCCAGTCCAACGATGACGAGCATGGTGCCGCCACACAGCATCTGCATGCCGACGGAGAGCAGAGCAGCAGGAGGAGCGGGCGCGCGCTTCGAATAGATGGAACCGGTCGACCACGCGAGCGACCCGAACATCAGGATGATAACGCCCAGCGGTCGCAGTCCCTCGCCGGTGAAGACGCCGGGCCCAATGAGCAGCGCGATTCCGCCGAAGCCGAGCACGAGCCCGAGGACGGTGCGCAGGCCAGGACGCGCCGAGTGGTTCCACTTCCAGTCGATAAGGACCATCCAGCAGGGTGTGACCGCGATAAGCAGTGCGGTGATGCCGGAGGGCACCATCTGCTCCGCCAGCACAACGGCGCCATTGCCGCCGAGCAGCAGGCACGCGCCGATGATCGCCTGTGACTTCCACTCCGCGCGCGTCGGTCGGCGCGGGGAGCGCGCCATCGACCACAGGTAAAGGATCGAACCTGCGATCAGGAACCGGACTCCGGCCATCAGCAGTGGCGGAATCGTCTCGATCGCGTACAGAATGGCGAGGTATGTGGAACCCCAGATTATGTAAAGGGCCGCAAAGGCGGCGGTGATCCTTCCCCGAGATGGCTTCGACATTCCTGAACATCCAGTGCAGTGGCCGCTCCGGCAAGTTGCCACAGCGCGCAGATCGCATAAAATCCATGTGACTGCCCCCCACCCGAGGTTTCGATGGCGAGTGACGTACTTGCGAACTACATCGCAGGCCGGTTCGTTCCCGGTTTTGCGGATACCCCGATCCTGTCGATCAATCCGTCGGATGCGCGCGACGTCGTTGCGCGCGTTCCCGATGGTTCCGCTGACGACGTTGCCGCAGCCGTGTCTGCTGCATCCGCCGCGCTGCCGGCATGGCGTCGGCTGACGGGGAGTGCGCGTGCGGAATTCCTGTATCGGTGGGCGGGTGTTGTGCAGGCTCGCGCAGAAGAGCTAGCACAGGAGTTGAGTCGCGAAGTGGGCAAGCCGATCGCAGAAGCGCGCGGTGAGGTAGCCCGCTGCGTCGTGATCCTGCGGTATTACGCGGGCGATGCCGTGCGTGCAATCGGCGAGGTTGTTCCGGCACAGGCGGTGGAGACACTGCAGTTGACGCTGCGCGAACCGCTCGGCGTTGTCGGCCTCATCACGCCGTGGAATTTTCCCGCGGCAATTCCGCTGTGGAAGGCCGCGCCGGCTCTGGCGTTCGGCAACACCGTCGTGCTGAAGCCGGCCGAGCAGTCGTCACGCGTTGCGGTGCTGCTCGCGGAGACCGCTGCGGCGGCAGATCTGCCTGCTGGCGTGTTCAATATTGTGCTTGGCGCGGGTGGTAATGTAGGAAGCGCGCTGCTCCGTGCGGAGGATGTGCGCGCCATCAGCTTTACGGGCTCGACCGCGATCGGAGCGCAGGTCGCAGTGGAGTGTGCGCGTCGCAATATCCGCTACCAGACGGAGATGGGCGGCAAGAACGTCGTGATCGTGATGCCGGACGCCAATCTCGATCTTGCGGCGAAGCTCACTGCAGCCGGCGCCATGCGGTATGCAGGTCAGAAGTGCACAGCGACGAGCCGCGCTATTGTGATGAAGGGTGTCGAGGACGTCTTCCATCGGAAGCTGCAGGAACAGGTCGATGCGCTGCCTCTTGGGCCCGTCTCGGACCCAGCCTGCGCGATCGGGCCGCTGATCAACAGCGCGGCGCGTGATCGCATTCAGGACGCACTGTCGAAGGCGTCGGCCGAGAGTGGAGCCGGAGCGTCACGCACGGACGAGCGTTTTGCGCATGGCTACTTCGTCGATCCTACAATCATCCGGGACGTCGATCCTGATTCTGCACTCGCGCAGGACGAGCTGTTCGGTCCGGTGCTCGCGACGTTCACGGCAGGCGACATTGACGAGGCCATCACGCTCGCGAACCGCACGCGCTACGGTCTGAGCGCCTCGCTCTTCACGAACGACCTGCGGGCTGCGCTGACGTACGTGAATCGCATCGAGGCGGGCCTGGTGCGCGTCAATGGTGACACCACGGGCGTCGATCCTCATGCGCCGTTCGGCGGCATGAAATCATCGAGTTCCGGTAGCCGCGAGCAGGGAAGTGCAGCGCGCGAATTCTACACGGAGATCAAGACAGTGCAGATCGGCGCATGAGCAACGCCCACTGGCCGGACAGCATTCGCGTGATCGACTCGCACACCGAGGGCGAGCCGACGCGTGTGGTCGTGAACGGCTGGCCCATGCTGCATGGCAAGACGATGGCAGAACGGCGCACCGAGCTGGCAGAGTCGTGGGATCACCTGCGCAGTGCCGTCGTGTGCGAGCCGCGTGGACACGACGCGATGGTCGGCGCACTGCTCACGCCTCCCTTGTCGGAGGGTGCCGTCGCGGGCGTCGTGTTCTTCAACAATGTCGGCTATCTCGGAATGTGCGGTCATGGCATGATCGGCGTCGTGCGCACGCTGCTCCATCTCGACCGGGTCCGTCACGGAACGGTGCGCGTGGATACGCCGGTCGGCGTGGTAGAGGCGTGGCTCGAGGATGACGGCTCGGTCGTGATCGCCAACGTGCCCGCGCGTTGTCACACGCGCGACGTCGTTGTCGATGTGCCGGGCGTCGGCACGGTGACGGGAGACGTTGCGTACGGCGGCAACTGGTTCTTCATCACGCACCTGCCAGCGCCGACACTCGATCTCGAGAATGTCGATGAGCTGCTCCGCATTACACGCTCGATCCTCGGTGCACTCAGGACAGCTGACATCACCGGTGACGATGGCGCAGACATCGATCATGTCGAGTTGACGTCGCATGGATATTCCGCGGATGCGGATGCCCGCAACTTCGTGCTCTGTCCTGGCGGCGCGTACGACCGCTCGCCGTGCGGCACCGGCACGTCTGCAAAGCTCGCCGTGCTGCATGCGCAGGGCCGCCTTGCCCTCGGACAACAGTTCCGTCAGGAGAGCGTAACCGGCGGTCTGTTCACGGGCTGGCTCGAGCAGGAGGGTGACGCGCTCAGGCCGTACATCCGCGGGCGCGCGTGGATTGTCGGAGAATCGGTGCAGCACTTCGACGCGACGGACCCGTTCCGCGCCGGATTCACTACCGCAGGATGAACGCGGACGCGATCATTGTCGGCGCCGGTATTGTTGGCGCAGCAGTGGCGGATGCGCTGACGCGCGCGGGCATGTCCGTGGTTGTTCTCGAGGCGGAGATCCCGGGCGGCGGCACGACCGCGAGCGGCATGGGTCATGTCGTCGTGATGGACGATTCACCGGCGCAGCTCGCGCTCACCACGTATTCGCGCGCTCTGTTCAACAAGATGGTGCCCGGCCTCCCGCCGACGTGTGAAGTGGACCGCTGCGGCACACTGTGGGTGGCGGAAGATGCTGAGCAGTTCGATGTCGTGAGGCAGAAGCACGAACTGTGCGCCGCACATGGAATTGCCTCCGAGATCCTGGATGCGCATGCGCTCGCGCAGGCAGAGCCGTTCCTGCGCAGCGGCCTTGCCGGCGCGCTGCGCGTTCCCGACGACAGCGTGGTCTATCCGCCTGCACTATGCCGCGAGCTGCTCCGCCGTGCCGAGGCGAATGGCGCGCGTATCGTGCGTGAACGCGCGATAACGATGGACGCAGCGTCGGTCATGACCGAAAGGTCGCGCTGGCAGGGGGGCTTCGTCGTGAATGCAGCGGGCGCCGCCGCACCGCAGCTGACGGTTGGTCTGCCGGTGGTTCCGAGGAAAGGGCATCTCGTGATCACGGACCGCAGCGCGGACTTCTGCAGGCATCAGCTCGTGGAACTCGGATACCTGCTCAGCGCGCACACGATGACCGCGGATTCGGTAGCGTTCAACGTGCAGCCGCGCCGGACCGGTCAGCTGCTGATCGGATCGTCGCGCGAGCTGGCGGGCTGGGATCGCAGCATCAATCGCGACATCGTGGGACGCATGCTGCGGCGCGCGATCTCCTTCATGCCCGGCATCGCAGGACTCAGCGCCATCCGCACGTGGACCGGCTTCCGGCCTGCAACGGAAGACAAGCTGCCGCTGATCGGTCAGTGGCACGACGGCACGTGGGTCGCTGCCGGACACGAGGGTCTCGGGATTACGACCGCGCTCGGCACCGCTGCGCTCCTCGCCGATCTCATGCTCGCGCGCAGGACCGCACTCGATGCAGCGCCCTTTGCGCCCGCTCGCTTGATGACACACGCATGACGCAGCAGAGCGTGGCCATCACGGTCGATGGCGAGCGTGTTATCGCAACATCGGGCATCAGCGTTGCGGCCGCGCTGCTGAACAGTGGTGAAACGATGTTCCGCACGTCGGTCACGGGTGAGCCGCGCGGACCTTTATGCGGAATGGGAACGTGCTTCGAGTGTCGCGTGACGATCGACGGCGTCTCGAAACGTCGTGCGTGCATGGTCACAGTCACCGATGGCATGGTGATCAGCCGCGATGTCTGAGCTGCGCGCACAGCTGGTTGTCATCGGAGCGGGTCCCGCGGGCATCGCGGCTGATC
>Ga0163150_10010362_pt1 | contig 10098 bp, 9 predicted proteins | sample OliLakLV19P2IB_FD_148628 | JGI IMG/M metagenome (GOLD analysis project Ga0163150, IMG submission 148628) | Freshwater microbial mat bacterial communities from Lake Vanda, McMurdo Dry Valleys, Antarctica - Oligotrophic Lake LV.19.P2.IB | ecosystem: Environmental > Aquatic > Freshwater > Lake >...
CTCATAGCCTAAGTCGAACAGGTACTGGTCGATGTACTGTTCCAGGGCTTCTTTATCGACTGGCCGCATGACACGAGGCCTTTCCGAGCGCGGAAGCCTTTGTTTTCGCCTCTAGAGCAAAAAAAAGGCAGCGGGCCGCGACCCACTGACGTACGGGCAGAAGCCTACCACGCCGATTGCGTCCCCTCAAGAGGGCGCGCCAAAGCAGTAGCACTGTAGCTGGACATATTCTCCAGTGCCTGCTAAGCTCTTAGCAGCCTTCGCCCTCCGTAAGAACTCATAGGTGGTACAAACGCCCATGCGAGCCGATGTGGTAGGCAAAAGCCGAAAATTAGGACCCGATAGAACTTCTGGTCCTACGGAAGAATGGGATGACTCTGCCCGACCATCCTTCGCTGAACGTCTGCGCGACTACGATTATCGTCCGGCATACGAGACTGCCGCCCCTGACTATCTAGGAGTTAGAGCTCTCAGGCTTGATTCTGACCCATTTCTGCTGAAAAGGGCGACGGGTAATCATGAGCTCCCGGTAAAAGACTTAAGAAGAAAGGGCCTCACATGGGATGACTTCTCCTCCCCGTTGAATCGAGATATGGGTAATCAAATCACGGCAGGGAACGGATTTGGAGCTAGAGATGGAGGCTTCCACTTTGGTGCGGACTTGGATAGCCCGCTCCTCCTGGAAGGGCAGCACCAACCTGTTTACACCCTCCTTTCAGGTACAGTAGTCCTGGCAGGGGATTCAAAGGGACGCGCTGGTATCCGAGTTGTTATTGATCACAAAAATGGGGTAGTTACCAAGTATTTTCACGCTACTGAAGTGTCCGTTAAGCCAGGAGAGTATATTAAAGCGGGAACACTGATCATGTTAACGGGCAATACGCCTGGATTCAGTCGACTCAATTCCAAAAGCATGAAAGAGCATTTACACTTCGAACTATGGATCGATAATCAAGCTATTGATCCAAAACCCTTGCTGGAGCGCCTGCTAATGAAACCGTGAAGGTGAACCTAACAAGGCCAACTCTGTCAACCAGCTTTGCACCGCTCTGCATGAAGGAGACCAACCATGGCGCCGGTAAAAGGAACCAGAGTATCCAGATCAAAGGACGTCAAGCAACAGTCAAAGGCTGTAGACGACCCTCAACCAGTACAGTTAATAAGAGATCCAATTGCATGGACAACATTGGTCGCCGAATACAAGCTCAGCAGGGGGCCGGGGCCAGTGTTACCGGTAATAGTAGGGACCTGGCCTCTGAGCTTGTCGGAACTAGGCGTGAAAAGTCCCCTTCCGGTAATCAAACACTCATTCAATCCACGCCACTTTGAGGAGCTCCTAATCGAAGGCTCGAGGCTGCTGGACCGTTGCCTTGAGACCACAGAAAAATGGCGAGAGCTCAGGGCCAAGGAGTATTCGCAAAGGGCCGAATTCGATGAGTTCTTCAAATTAGATGAGATCCATCAGGAAGAGATCGACGCTCGAGTTTATCTTCGAGAGTATGATCGTTTGGAGCCTTTGCATGGGGCTGAAGAGAAGAGTGCCGCACTTCTCATGACTGCAAAGGATAATTGGCAAACTCATTACAGGACCTGGTTTGAATTAAGTCCTGGTGCAACTCGTACAAAAGCCGAAAATCTTAGATTGGCGACAAGGGCTCTATCCTATCTAGCTGGGCTGCCCCATGCTGCGGACCCGCCAAAAGGAGGTAATTATGCATTTAATGATACTGCATTTTTTCCCGTGACGGATACTGATCTGAAAATAATTGAAAAAGGTGCGCTAGGCGACCACTCCGCTAATAGTCATGTTAATGCGCTCAGTTATATTTTGTCGCGGATGAGTGCCGAATACTCCAAAGACTCAATCGAAGCCCAAACTCTGTCTGCAGCCAAAAGCGCAGAAGCATCGTATCTTCAAGTTAATGATGGAAGAGTTGCTTCTCTAAAGTCTGAATTAGATGCCGCCGTGGCTGATGCGGGATTTAAATTGAGGCGTACTCAGGCTGCTCGCGACATTATGGATAGCAGAGTTCGTGCGGCCACTGTCGCGGGTGGTCCACTAAATTATATGGAACAAATGAAACGATTAGAGGAACTTTTTTTGCAGGACTTTGCGCTCGGCCGAAAGATGCTTGAAACCGCATCTAGTGGGCTTGTTAGTTTTCTGGAGTACAATGAACCTATTCCTATTGACCAACAGGTAGTAGATCGTTATCATCGAGTGCTTTTATGGGCAAGGCGAGCAGGTGCTTGGTTACTAGGAGAGACTGCTCTCGACCAGTCGAGGCATGTAACATTCTCGACTTTGAAGTGGAAGCCAGAAGAGTGGACCAAGCTACTGACGTCCGGTAGTGTGGCGACTGCTAAGGTCCCGATAGTGCAAGAGGGAGTGTTCGCCAAATTGAAGAAGCCGCGCTTGCGGGGAGTTGTTGCGTATGTGGTTGGTGGATCTGTTGACCGGGTCTGGCGTGCTGAGATTCTTCCGCCCAAAGCGTCGGGTCTGCAAAGTCTCTATATTGACAAAGTTATGCGCAGAGGAGTGGAGAATGGTTCCGGTGTATCAGGCGCTAGGGAGTTGCGCAATATTAGTCCGTTCGGAGAGTGGACTCTTAAATTGCATATCGATTCGGTCAACGCCTCGGCGAGACTGGACACCTGCGAGGGTTTTGAGTTGGAATTTCATTTTGATTGTCAACTTTAGCGAAGGTGAGCTGCTTGCTGCTGGACTCGTGCGTAAGCTATGGGTCTCTGGGCGTCTGTACTGTGCTATGGAACCATCGCCCGAGCTACCCTCGATTTCGCTCGACCAACCTAACAGGAGCCGACCACCCGTGATCCCCAGGAGCGCGATCAATATCTTCTACGAATCCGGTGCCGAGGATGCTGCGCGGTTCTACGCTGCGACGTTTCCCGACGTCCAGGTGACGAACGTACATATGGCGGAGGGCGACTATCAGGGGACCAAGTCGGGCGATGTCCTGTATGTCGAGTTCACGGTCGCTGGCATTCCCTGCGCCGGGATCAACGCAGGACCGGGGTTCCCACACTCCGTCGCCATGTCGTTCCAGTTCACCACCGAGGATCAGGAGGAGACTGACCGTTACTGGAATGCGATTGTCGGGAATGGCGGCAGCGAAGGCACTTGCGGGTGGTGTACCGACCGTTGGGGCATCTCCTGGCAGCTGACGCCGCGCATCTTTGCTGAGGCGCTCCGGGCAACGGGGCCGGAGGCGAAGAGGGTCGCCGACGCCATCGGCACCATGACCAAGTGCGATGTCGCCGCCTTCGAGGCCGCACGGGAGGGATAGCAACTTTGAATTTCACGCTGGACGGCGTGCTACCCTCGCCGTCGCACGCACTTCCGCTTCACGAGGCCTGTCATGACTGCGACCGAGACCAAAACCTACCAGAATCTCCTCCTTGAACGCGATGGCGATCTGGCCATCCTCACGATCAATCGTCCCGACAAACTCAACGCCCTCAACAACGAGACCATGGCCGAGCTCGAATGCGCGTTCACCGGCGTCCTGAACGATGCGTCGATTTGTGGACTGATCATCACGGGATCCGGCGAGAAGGCATTCATTGCAGGTGCGGATATCAACGAACTGGCGGTCCTGTCGCCGATCGCGGGCTCCAAACACGCGCAGCATGGCCAGAAGATCGTGCGGATGCTGGAGGAGATGCCGAAGCTGACAGTCGCGGCGATCAACGGCTTTTGCCTCGGCGGCGGGCTCGAACTCGCGCTGGCGTGTCATTGCCGGGTCGCGAGCCCGGTCGCGAAGTTGGGATTGCCCGAAACCACCCTCGGCATCATCCCCGGCTACGGCGGCACGCAGCGACTCGCCCGCATCGTCGGCAAAGGACGCGCCCTCGAACTCATCTGCTCCGGCAAGATGATCGACGCCAATGAGGCCCTCCGCATCGGGCTGGTTAATCAACTGGCGGGCGAGGGGCAGTCCGCCGTGGAAGCAGCGAAAGAGCTGATTCATCCCGCGAAAGCGAAGGCGGTGAGTCCGATTGCGGTCGCGATGGCGATCCAGGCGGTCAATCGCGGCATGGATATGACCCTCGCCGATGGCCTGAACTATGAAACTCAGCTGTTCGGCCTCCTCGCGACCACCAAAGACATGAAAGAGGGCATGACCGCCTTCATCGAAAAGCGAAATGCTGAGTTCACAGGGGAATAGAGACGACAAAATAGGAGAGTACCTTCGACTCCATGCTCGACCTCACCGCCAAGGACACGATAGTCGCCCCCGTGACGCCATCCGGCGCCGGGGGCGTCGCGATTGTGCGCCTCTCCGGGAGCAGTTCCCGCGAGATGGTTGCGGCGCTGCTCGATCCCGATGCCATTCATCGATGGGCGGCCCAGGATCCCCGCGTGCTCCAACTCTTCACGCTCCTCACGCCGGTCGAAAGGGCCGGTCTCGATCAGGTATTGCTGGTCTGGTTTGAGGAAGGCCGAAGCTTCACCGGCGAGGAAAGTGTCGAGATTCAGTGCCACGGATCGCCGCTGGTGGTCGAGCAGATTCTCCAGGCGTGTCTGCGACTGGGGTCGCGATTGGCGGAACCGGGGGAATTCTCGTTTCGCGCCTTCCGCAACGGACGTCTGGACCTCACGGCCGCCGAGGGGCTGCTCGCGCTTACTCAGAGCCGAACGCGTGCCGGGCATCTCGCGGCATTGCGGACCCTCGAGGGCGGCCTGCGCAAGCCACTTGAAGAGCTGCGTGCTCGGCTAGTCGGACTCATGGCGGAGTTGGAGGTCACCTTCGATTATCCAGAGGATGTTCAGGCCGGGTACAACCACGAATCGATCGCCAATACGCTCTCGCAACTGCAGGTCGATCTGCAGCCGCTTTTGGCGGATTATGAGCGTCAGCAGATTTGGGCAGAAGGATTGCGCGTAGTCTTTGTCGGCGCGCCCAATGCCGGCAAGAGTTCGTTGTTCAATGCGCTGCTCGGCGAGGATCGGGCGCTGGTCCATGCGACCCCGGGCACGACTCGCGATGTCATCGAAGCGACCCTCCTTCAGCACGGCCATCGCATTCGTCTGTTCGACACCGCGGGACATCGGGAGGATGCCGAAGGGGTGGAATCCGCCGGACTCGCCATGGCGGAGCAATATCTGGAAGATGCGCATTTGCTGCTCCATGTGGTCGATGGTTCCTCCCCGCCGACCGATGCCGATGTCGCAATCAGCGGCGCCCATTCCGCGCGCTTGGTCGTGTTGAACAAATCCGATTTGCCGGTCGATCCCGCGCAGTCAGGCTGGGCTATGAATCAACAATGCCGGGTCCTGCCGACCTCGGTCTCGACCGGCGCTGGCATCCCGGAGCTACGTCTGGAATTGGTCGAACTCGCCGCCCAATCCAGCGGGAACAGCATGGAAGCGCTCTATCTGACGCAACGTCAGTACGGACTTCTCCAGACTGTCGCGACCGAACTCGCCGCCGGCTACGACCTCGCCTTGGCCCTCCAACCCGAGGACCTCATCGTCATGCACCTTCGCGAAGCCCTCAGCGCGCTCCTCTCCATCACCGGCGAGGTCTACGACACAGCGGTCCTCGACGCCATTTTCAGCCAGTTCTGCGTGGGGAAGTGAGCGCTCTTAAGGAGAGGGGACGGGCCTGATTTGGAGATCGACAATGATGGGCCGATGATCAGAACCGATGTTCGGCCCGGTTCGATGCCTCGCAACTCCGATGGTCTCAGACACCAGCGCGTGGTCCAATCTGACGCCCAACAGCGGAAAAAATGTTGGCCAGGTAGAGCACGGTCCGAAGCCTGCGCGGCTGTCGCGAACGTCGGCGAACTGGCACAACTGCCTGAAGGAATGCATATCGGGAGTGACATTCAGATCGCCGATGATCAGTTTCGCGCCGGGCTCCTGAGCGGCCACCAGCGCAATGGCGGCCAGTTCCTCATTGCGGAGTGCGGTCCAGGACCCCATCAACGGCGGGTACGGATGGGCGCCGAAAATAGTGAGCGATTCGCTGCCGATGTGCAGTTTCAGGCGGGTAGAAGGCAATTGGCTGGTACTGAGATACTCCACCGTGAGTTCCTCCGGTGGGAGCGTGCTGAAACATGCCATCCCCATGTAGTCCTGCCGGGCATCCTCGATGTAGTAGGGGAAGCGCTCCCGAAGGGGCTGACACGCGGCGGCCCAGGTGGGGTCGTACTCGGCGAGAATCACGACCTCTGGATTCTCACGGGCAACGAGGTCCAGGAGCGGCTGGTAGTTGTCGTTGGTCTTGAGGACATTGGCGTAGATCACGCGCAAATCCGACTTCCCGTTACGTGTCCCTCCACCGCCTGACCAGTACACACTCCCAATCGCCAGCCCATTACAGTATGCCGCAAGGAGGAAGATGCTCGCGGGGATCCGCAACTGCTTATGTCGGGCGAACAACAGTCCCAGCATCACCAGCCAAAAGTATTGACTGCGGAACGCGCCGAGATTTTCCAGGAGCCATTGCCATGGACCCAATACCGCAGCGACCGTTCCGGCCACGCCAATCCAGCCCAGGATTAACGGGAGTTCATGCCACCAGACGCGTTGCGGGTTTTCCACCAGTGTTGCGCTCATTCAGCCCCCCGATAGCCCAAATCGATGATGACGGGTAGATGATCTGACCCGATGTTCGGGCCCAGTCGACGGTCCAGCACTTCGAACTCATACGACACCAGCACGTGATCGATCGGGATCATCAACGGCGGGAGGTCCGATGGCCAGGTGGGTTGGAGGCCGAATCCGCGTCGTGTATCCCGGACCAGCGCCTTTGTAATGATGTGCTGGAAAATGGCCGATTCCGGCGTGCAATTCAGGTCTCCCAGGATCACGCGCGGACCACCCGCCGCGATTGCTGCTGCGGTGATTTCGGTCAGCTCCTGATCGCGGGCCAGTTGCGCACCGCCATTGACCGGCGGATAGGGATGCGTGTAGAGCATCGTGATCGTCTTGCCCCAGCGCTCAAATTGCACATGCACCGAGGGCACATTCACCGGGCTCAGATGTTCGATGGTCAGACGGTCCAGTGGAATCTTGCTGAAAGCTGCCATCCCCATCGCGCCCCCGCGTGGCTCGCCGTGGTTGATGGGGTAGTCTTTTTTGAGATCATCCAGTTCATGTGCCCAATCGAGATCCACTTCGGCGAGGAAAATGATGTCGGGCTTTTCTTTCGCGACCAGGTCGTAGAGGAGGTCGTAGCGATTGTTCGTGGCGAGCACATTCGCGTGGAGAATCCGCAATGGCTCGGTCGGATTCGCCGGTGGTTTATGAAACGGATTCCACGGGATGCACGACCCGACATTGATCATCGACATCACGGCCATCCCAATCGCGAGCCACCGTCGCTTAACAAGAATGGCCCAGATCGCCCCTGCAAGCAGCAGCCAGAAATACTGCGGCCGGAAGCACGCGAAGTTTTCGAGCATCCAGTGGAGTTGCCCCAGAAAGGTCAGGAGAGTGCCGATACCCGCGGTCCAGAGGGCGATCTCGAAGAATCCGCCAAGGGAGATTTTCGTCTCGAGGAATCCACCGAGTTTGGGGCGAGGATCCTCGGAAGCAGGGGCTGGCATCGACATCATGATTATGTGAACAGCACACGTCGTGCCTGTAATTGGGGGAAATCCAACAGGAGGGTCGGTCCGCGGGCTTACGCCTTGCGGTTATGTAAGAAAGCTTCTACGTCCCGGAGCGCCACGGATTGCAGCGCGGAACTCCATCCCACAGGACTTGCTCCCTGCTATACTGTGCCGCTGGTCCGGACGTTTCCCGGACCCGTTTGGTCCGCTCCTCTTCATGTCGTGGCGGACAGCGCGTGAGCAGATCGTCAGGAGCTTCTCGCTTTCATGGCCACCGTATCTCGTATGCCTCGTACCCGCCCCGGGGTCGGCGCCCTCCTCCTCATGGCTGGCAAAGGGACTCGCTTCAAGAGCGAGCTTGCTAAAGTGCTGCACCCAATCCTCGGACGTCCCATGGGCGCGTACGCTCTCGATGCCGCCATCGCGGCGGGCATCGATTCGCGCGTCCTGGTCATCGGACACCAGGCCGATGCGGTCGCGGCAGCCTTCCCCGGCGAGACTACCGCGCTCCAGGCCCAACAGAACGGTACCGGACACGCGGTCAAAATCGGCCTCAAGAAACTTCCCAAAGACTGCACCACTGTAATAGTCATCAATGGCGATTCGCCCCTCCTGATGCCTGACACGCTCATCGCGCTTCTCAAATCCCATGCGAAAAAGAAGGCCGCGTGCAGCGTCGTGGTCACGATGCCCGATGACCCCACCGGCCTCGGACGCGTCCTCCTCGATGCGAAGGATCGCGTCCTGGGAATCGTCGAGGAAAAAGACTGCACCCCCGAGCAGCGCATGATTGGGACAGTCAATACCGGCTGCTATGCCTTTGATCGCGCGTTGCTCGAAAAGATGCTCAAGAAACTGGGCACCGCCAATGCGCAGGGCGAGGAATATCTCACCGATGTCCCCAAACTACTCGTGCAGGCCGGGCATTTGGTCCAGGCGGTCCATGATGTCGATTCCTTCAGCCTCATGCCGAACAACCGAGCGGAACTGGCGATGGCCGCCGCTGAATTGCAATTCCGGATTCTCGATCGACTCTACGAACAAGGCGTCAGCATCCCGGAACCGGACCAGGTCTACATCGAGCCGTCCGTGACCATCGCACCCGATGCTGTCATCTGGGGCGGGACCCATCTGCGCGGCAAAACCCGCATCAGCGCCGGCGCGGTCATCGGACCTCATTCCGAGCTCACCGATGCCGTCATCGGACCCGGCGCGAAAATCCGCCAATCGGTGATTGATCATGCGACTGTCGGCGCGAACACGACCATCGGCCCCTTCGCACATCTCCGCGGCAATGCCGAAATCGGCGCAAATGTCCGCATCGGCAACTTCGTGGAGATTAAAAAATCGACGCTCGGCGATGGCGCGAAGGCACCTCACCTGAGCTACATCGGCGATGCGACCATCGGACCGCGCTCCAATGTCGGAGCGGGGTCGATTACGTGTAACTTCGACGGCGTCCGCAAGCACCCGACCACCATCGGGGCGGATGTTTTCGTCGGGTCCAACTCCATCCTGGTCGCTCCGGTGACTCTCGGCGATGGCAGTCAGACCGCCGCAGGCAGTGTCATTACCCACGATGTTCCGCCGGGGCATATCGCCTTTGGACGGGCTCGGCAGGAAAACAAACCCCCCAGGGTGCTGGATGCGATCCGCAACCGTCAGCGGGGAGAGACGAAAGGATCGGACTCATGACCGACTACACGCTTCCCGCAGTGGTGCGCCCGGAAATCACCAAGACCGCGCGCAACAAGTTCCGCCAGACTGGCTTCATTATTGCGAACCTCCATGGCCGCGGGGCCTCGGAATCACTCGCGCTGAATGAAGAGACCTGGACTAAGTACCTGCGCACCATGCACAAGGGCGAGGTGCTGGAGATCGACATCACCGGGGGTGATGACCCCTCCACCCGCAACGAACTCGTCCGGATCCAGGACATCTCCCGGACTCCGCTCAACAACCGGGTGCTGCACATCGACTTCATGCGGCTGGAGCGCGCTCCGGAAGAAGAATACGAGCTCCCCTTGAGCTTCACCGGCATCGCCCGCGGCATCAAGGATGGCGGCATCATCGACCAGATTCGCCCGACTGTTCGGATCATCTGCTACCCGGCTATCAAGCCTAAAGCGGTCTCCGTCAATGTGGTCGACCTCAAGCTCGGCGACACGCTCCTCGCCAGCCAGGTGACCCTCCCGAGTCGTGTCCGGCTCGCGATTCCCGGCGACACCATTCTGGTCACCTGCTACAAGGCACCGGTGGTAGCCGAAGAAGAAGAAGCGGCTCCGGCGGCTGATCCGGCTCCCGCTCCCGCTCCGGCTCCCAAGAAGAAGTAACGATCCATGGGAAAATTCGGGCATCTCCTTGGTAAGCGAGCCAGCGGACCGCTGCCCGACATCGCGGTCTGTCTCTTCGCGCTCGGCAATCCCGGGCGCGAATATGCATTCACGCGGCACAACATCGGCTGGCTGGCGCTCGATCGCTGGATCGAGCGCCAACGCCTCCGCGTGAAAT
>Ga0163150_10010365_pt1 | contig 10096 bp, 7 predicted proteins | sample OliLakLV19P2IB_FD_148628 | JGI IMG/M metagenome (GOLD analysis project Ga0163150, IMG submission 148628) | Freshwater microbial mat bacterial communities from Lake Vanda, McMurdo Dry Valleys, Antarctica - Oligotrophic Lake LV.19.P2.IB | ecosystem: Environmental > Aquatic > Freshwater > Lake >...
GCCAATGGTGCCTGGCAATATTCAATTCCTACAGACGCTAGTCCAAGTACTGTTGATTGGGATAGTTTTATTGGTGATGCACCTAAACATGCCTATGATCCGGTTCGCTTTTTCAGATGGAGAAATTATCAGGATTATGGCACGGGGGTAGCGGGCGATCTTTTTGTTCACTTATTTTCTGCACTTCATACGGTAACAAGTTCTCATGGACCTAATCGAATTTTATCTGTGGGTGGTTTACGCTATTGGAAAGACGGCCGCGATGTACCGGATGTTATTATGGGACTTTATGATTACCCCGAAACAGATAAACATCCGGCTTTCAATTTACAGATGCGCGTGAATTTTGTAGATGGAAGTGAGCGCGGGGAAGGATTAAGATTGATCGGTACTGATGGATACATTGATATGGGGTGGGATGCTGTGAAAGTAGTTCATCATAAAATAAGCAACGACCCGGGTTATGGTGGTTGGGATTCATTTGAAACCTTTACCACAAGCCAGCAAAAAGATTATGAAAAATGGTATAAAGCAAAGTATCCAAAAGCAGCCACCAAAATAAGTGCTTCAGATATTGAGTTTAAAGCACCAAAAGGATATAGCGCAAACCTGGATCACCATGTAAATTTCTATAAAGGCATCCGTGAAAAAGCAGTGATTAAAGAGGATGCAATATTTAGCATGCGTGCTGCGGGCCCGGCACTTGCAACCAATAAGAGTTATTTTGACAAGGCGATTGTTAACTGGGATCCTGAAGCCGCGAAAGTCATTTAAAAACTATTAGCTAAAAGTTGCCTCAACAAACTGAGGCACTTTTAGTTTAGTACAAATTTGTTTTTTGATGGATCAATCAAAAGCCATTTAAATAGACTTTTTCGCTTCTATAAAATGATCATGAATCAAAAGAGTTATTGCTTAAATTGCAGATGTCGAGCCTTACCGCCATTCCTATGAAGAAGAAAATTCTCGCCATTTTAAGTTTTGTTTTATTGAGTTGCTCAATCTTTGCCCAAACAGAAGTTCAACAAGTTGAGAAGTTGAAAGCTGATGCGGCAGCCGAAGTAGAGAAGAATGCGGTGCTAGGCCAACAAATAAATGATATGCTGTTTAGCTTTTCCGAATTAGGTTTTCAGGAGTATGAGACATTTAACTACCTCACTTCATTGCTTGAAAAGCAAGGCTTTAAAGTAGAGAAAGGAATTGCTGGTGTGCCCACAGCGTGGATAGCTACATGGGGTTCTGGCAAACCAGTAATAGCACTTGGATCAGATGTTGATTGCATTCCTAAGGCGTCACAAAAACCGGGTGTTGCCTATCAAGATCCTATTGTTGTCGGTGCGCCCGGTCATGGTGAGGGTCACAATTCAGGGCAAGCACTCAATATTATTTCTGCACTTGCGCTTAAGAAGGTGATGGAGCGGGAGAAAATCAAAGGCACCATTATGCTGTGGCCAGGAATCGCTGAGGAGCTGGTGGGTACGAAAGCATATTACGTGCGGGCTGGATATTTTAAGGATGTGGATGCCTGTATCTTCACACACGTTGCTAACAACCTAAGTGTGGGTTATGGAGATGCTGGCAATAATGGACTTGTATCGGTACGATTTAATTTTGAAGGCGCTGCAGCTCACGCGGCTGGTGCACCATGGCGAGGCCGGAGTGCGCTTGATGCGGTTGAACTCATGAACATAGGTTGGAATTTCAGACGTGAGCATCTGGAACTTACCCAACGGTCGCATTACGTTATTTCTGATGGCGGAGATCAGCCCAACGTAGTTCCTTCCAAAGCTTCGGTTTGGTATTATTTCAGGGAGCGTACCTATCCTGCAATAAAAACTTTGTTCGATAAAGGAGTGAAGACAGCTGAAGGTGCAGCATTGATGACTGATACCAAATTCACCTATGAAATCTTAGGGTCCGCATGGCCAGGTCATTTCAATAAACCAATGGCCGAAGCAATGTATGAAAACATCAAGAAGGTTGGACTGCCTACTTGGACAGATGCAGATCAACTTTTAGCAAAAGCAACACAAATAGAAATGAAGGCGCCTAAGATTGAAGGTCTCGCAGTTAAGTTAGATACGATTAGTCTGCCAAGCCCCACTGGCCCTGTGAATGTAATGGGTCGCCAGCTGATGGCCATGGGTGGTGGCTCTGATGATATTGCTGACATTAGCTGGACGGTTCCTACCATTGTGCTTCGGTATCCATCAAACATTCCTGGGCTGCCAGGTCACCATTGGAGCAATGCGATTTCAATGGCAACACCCATTGCGCACAAAGGAATTGTTTATGGCGCGAAAGCAGAAGTTATGACGTTGCTTGATTTGTTTCTTAAACCTGAGATTCTTAAAAACTCATGGGAATATTACCGCACAGAGCAAACTAAAGATTTGCAGTATACCCCATTGGTTGGTGAAAAGGATATGCCTGCCATTACCTTGAATAAAAAGATAATGGATGAGTATGCGCCTAAGCTAAAACCGTTTTATTACAATCCTGCCAAGTACAAAACCTATTTGGATCAGTTGGGGATAGTTTATCCTACTGTTCGCCCTGATCAAAAAGAAGAAATTCGAAAACTCGAGGACAAAAAGGGGAAGTAAATCTTAGAAAACTTTGTGTGTTTAAAATAACCTCAAGCCAATTGCGTTAATTGGATGTTATGAGTTCATACTATAAACTTATACTACTATTTTTTTTCCTTCTAACAGTTTTTTCATCATATGGCTCCCATATAAGAGCAGGTGAAATCACCATCTCACAATCAGATTGCAATAAATCTAAGTTTAGCGTTACTTTAACAATGTATGGCGATACCGGGTCGCCAGTGAGCCCTGGTGGGGGAGTTCTAAGTTTTGGAGACGGGTTTAGCATTGTTGTTGGCGATGGAGATTTTACTCCACGCCCAGATCTTGCGCCAAAGGTTTGGATTTTTATTTTCCATGCAAGTCATCTTTATACAACCCAAGGCAATTTTAAAATATCATATTCTGAGCCAAATCGAAATGGAGGAATACTAAATATTCAAAACTCAAATGATGTTCCTTTCTTTATTGAATCGATGATTTCGGTTAAGGCAGATTTTTGCAATAGTTCACCACAACTGCTTGCAGCACCTATCGATCGAGCCTGCTCCATGCTGGCTTTCTATCACAATCCAGGTGCTTTCGATTCTGATGGAGACAGTTTGTCGTACGTTTTGACTATTCCCAAAGCACCTTCTAATCGAGTGGCTGCTTATCTGCCTCCGAACAACGTTTCATTTTACGGAACGAATTTCAATGCTGGAAACGAAGCCATGAGTGGGCCGCCTGATTTTACAATTGATCCAATTTCGGGAACCATAAGCTGGGATGCACCGAAAAGTTTAGGGGAGTATAATATTGCCTTTGTTGTTGAGGAGTGGCGGAAGATTAATGATGTATTCGTAAAAATTGGTTCTGTCACTCGCGATATGCAGATCATTGTTGAAGAGTGTATAAATAAGCGTCCTGATTTCAATGCTCCAGTAGATATGTGTGTTATTGCTGGAACTGCTATAATAACTGAGATTGTAGGTATTGATCCTGATGGCGATCCAATAAAGTTAGAAGTATTTTCTGGTATTTTTTCGTTGGTCAATAATCCAGCCGTATTGAATCCTTCCCCGGCAGTATTTAAACCTTCAGGTTCTCCTACATCATTTTCATGGACACCCTCATGCTCCGAAGTAAGAAATCAACCTTATCAAGTTACCTTCAAAATAAGTGACAACCCGAGCGCAGGTCCGCCATTAGTTCGATTTAGAACTTGGAATATTAAAGTGATAGCACCACCACCAGTTGTAACTCAAGTTGAACTGGACATTGTCAATAAAACAAACCGTATTACCTGGATGCCTTATCCATGTCTTGATGACTACAAGATAATTGTTTGGAGAAAAGTTGGATCTTATCAATTTACAGTTGGCGAATGTTTCGCGGGAATGCCTAAGTATGCTGGTTACAAGCGTATAGTTGAATTGCCCAGTAACGTAAATGAATTTGTTGATACGAATAATGGGAAAGGTCTTGATGTGGGTGCAGTTTTTTGTTATCGACTCACTGCTGAACTTGATGCTATTGGCGGAGCGGAAAGTAAGTTTTCAAATGAAGTTTGTGCCCCACCAATTTTGGCTGATGCACCTGTTGTTACTCATGTTTCGGTTCTGGCAACAGGCAGTACTGACGGCAAAATTATTATTAGTTGGCGAAGCCCGTTTGACTTGAGTAAGCCTGAATATTTAAAACCTTATCAATACTCACTTTTGCGCGCAAAAGGGCTAACGGGTGATTTGGAGCTAACAATGATTCAATCCGGTGCTATTCAAGACACAACATTTACAGATGTTGGACTTAATACAAAGAGTTTTGCTTATAACTACCGCATAGTATTACTCGCTAAAACATTAACGAACTCGAATCCTGTGCCTATTGATACATCTGCTGTTGCATCATCAGTTTGGAATGCATATGTACCTCGCGCAAATAGCATAGAATTAAATTGGAATGCTGAAACTCCATGGAGTAATGTTGATCCAATTAACCCATGGCATTTGATTTATAGACATAGTGAAAGTTCTTTACTAAAAGATTTTGAACTGATTGATAGTGTCAATGTGTCTGAGGCTGGATTCAGTTATTTAGACGAAGGAAAAAACGCCCCCCTGAGAGAATACGAATACTATTATTATAAAATAAAAACTCGCGGAACATATGGGAATCTGTCAATTCAATCTCCTCAAGAAAATTTTTCTCAGATTGCGACAGCAACAATTTTTGACGATACTCCACCTTGCGCTCCAACTATTGTTCAGACGAACAATGATTGTGATTCATTTAACTTAACAACACCCTGTAATCAGGTTGAGTATGAAAATGAAATCAAGTGGCTTGAACGATCGGGTGTTTGCGAACCAGATACATATTCATTTAATATTTATGCAGCTGCTTCATCGGAAGAAGAGTATACCCTGATTGGCTCTATTAGTGACTTTAATTTCGTTGATAAGAATTTGACCAGGAAGGCCAGATGTTATAGGGTTGCGGCTGTTGATCGTGCCGGAAATGTTAGTGATTTTAGTGATCCAATTTGCTTCGATAATTGCCCTTCCATTAATTTTCCAAATGTCTTTACTCCCGATGGTGATGCTTTTAACCCTTATTTTACAACCTATAATTCTGACGATATTTGTACAAGATTTGTAAATAACGTTTCCCTCACCATTTTTAACCGTTGGGGCCAACGGGTTATTGATATAAAGGATACTGGAGCGGTTCAATGGGATGGGACTGATGGTTCCGGAAATGAAGTTGCCACCGGTATCTATTTTTTTAGCGCTGAGGTTTTCTTTGATGTTAACGATCCGAACAAAAAGTTCGATCGCATAAAGGGTTGGGTGCAGGTTGTGCGCTAGTAATTCATTATTTTACGGAATAATTTAGTTGCACATGTTCACAGGAATAATTGAAGCACACGGGAGAGTGGTTGAGCTAAAACAAGATAAAACTAATAGAGCTTTTTGTATTGAAAGTTCTATTAGTCATGAGTTAAAAGTAGACCAAAGTGTTTCGCACAATGGTGTATGCCTTACGGTAACAGAAGTTAGTGGCAATCAACATTGGGTTACCGCTATTGATGAAACAATAAAAAAATCTGCTTTGGGTTTACTGAAGTTAGGTGACTATGTAAATCTTGAACGCTGCATGATAGCTAATGGCCGCTTCGATGGGCATGTTGTACAAGGACATGTTGATCAAACAGGAAAATGTGTCTCTGTTAAGGATGAGCAGGGGAGTTGGTTATTTGAATTTGAGTATGATCCATCGCATGGAAATGTGACGGTAGAGAAGGGCTCGATATGCATTAATGGTGTTAGCCTCACATGCTTTAATAGTTTGGAATCAAGATTTACGGTTGCTATAATTCCATACACCTACGAGTGGACAAACTTTAAAACCCTAAAAGTTGGAGACTTAGTTAACCTTGAATTCGATATTATTGGGAAGTATGTGAAGAGATTATTAAATCGATGATTGCACTTTTTATTACGCGAAGGCATTAATAATTTTATTCACAAACCAAATACCTAAAGCATGTTAGATCAATTAGTTAAGCTCGTAGAGCAAAATGCAGGTGATGCAATCGTAAAAAATCAGGCTATCCCTAATCAGTACAACAATGCTGCCATTCAGGAAGTAGCCGGTTCCATTTTTAATTCCATGAAAGGACAAATGGCGCAAGGAAATTTGAAACAAGTAGCCTCTATGTTTCAGGGAAAATCATCGGCAAGCAGCCTCACCAACAATCCTATGGTTGGTCAAATTATATCTTCGGTGGCATCAACTTTTGCATCGAAGTTTGGAGTTTCACAAACTCAGGCACAAAGTATTGTTTCAGGGTTGGTGCCTGCGGTAATGAATCAATTCATTAATAAGACCAACGATCCTAAAGATAACTCCTTCGATCTTGGAGACATGATGAAATCAATGAGCGGCAATAGCAATTTAGATTTAGGCAGTTTGTTAGGAGAGGTTGCTGGGGGAAATTCTAAATCAAACACCTTGGGCGCTCTTGGTGGTCTCGCTGGAAAATTCTTTGGCAAGAAATAGGCTGATAAATCAGGATCAGGCTTTCTGATCTTGATTTAATTTGTACCTCCTTCTTAAATAGGACGAAAATTGATATCCGATCCAGCCGCACCCCAATCCAATAGTTGCGCCAACGAGAATATCACCGGGAAAATGCACCCCAAGATAGATTCGGGTATAAGCCATTAAAGCCGCCCATAAAAAAATCCAACCAATCCATTTATAGATAGGCCTTAAGGTAAGCCAAACAAACAAAGCCACCCCAAACGTGTTAGCTGCATGACCCGATGCAAAGCCATATAAGCCACCTTTATATCCATCTACATAATGCAGCAGGCCTGCCATTGTGGGGTCTTGAGAAGGCCTTAAGCGGGCAAAAAATGGCTTCATTAAGGTGGAAGTAATCTGATCAGCCAAAATTATGGTTAGTGCTACACCAATGAAGATGAACCATGTCTCTTTCTTAAAGTTTCGGAACATTAAGTAAATCAGGAAGACGTATAACGGAATCCAAAAAAAGGTTTTGGTAATCACTATCATTACCGGATCGAGCCATGATGTATGGAAACTGTTCAGAGAAATCAACAGTTTCTTGTCCCATTCTATAAGTTGTTCGAGCATAGTTCTTTTTAAAAATTCTAATTTAATGGATTCAAAGATATTTAACCTTGAATCCTAACCTGTAAATTGTAACTTGTCAAACTGTTTTAGGCTTTAATTGTTTATGGAAAAATTTGATCTGGTCATTATTGGGGCGGGCCCTTCGGGCTATGCAGCGGCCATGCGCGCAATTGATTTTAAAAAGAAGACTTTATTAATTGAAAAGAATCAGATAGGAGGCGCTGGCGTTACCAACGGAGCCCTGTCATCAAAAACCTGGTGGGAACTTTCGCGCGAAGCATCAGCCTTTCGCAAAAGTTTGAAACGCTACAACATTAAAGAGCCTTCTATCAGTTTTAAACAAATTCAACTTGAAGTTAGGAAGGCAGTACTTGAACGAAAAAGTTTGCTTGAAGAACACATGCAACACCTAAACTCGTCTTCGTATGCTAACCTACTGACTTATAAATTAGGAATAGCTAAGTTATTAACACCAAACCAAATAGAAATTTTCCATGACGGTATAAGTGAAGTTGTTTGTACTGACAATATAATTTTAGCTACCGGTAGCAGACCACGTATTTTACCTGAACTACCAATCGATGAAAAAATTGTACTTACCAGCGAGGGTATTGAAGATCTTAATGATTTTCCTGAGAGTATGGTAATAGTAGGAGCGGGGGTTATTGGTTGCGAGTATGCAACCATCTTTAGCGGGTTTGGGCGTACCAAAGTTCATTTGATAGACAAAGGCGACCGCATTCTTCCTTTCGAAGATGAAGATGTGGTGAAGATTGTAGAGCGCAACATGGAAAACAACGGTGTGTTGATCCATCGCAACTCTAAGTTGATCAGCATGAAAATTGTGAATGGTCGTGTTGAGTATGAATTGGAATATACGGATGGCAGCAAAGGAACATTTAATGTCGAAAAGGCACTTGTCTCTGTGGGTCGAGTTGCGAATATCGAAAATCTTTGGAGTGAAAAAGTAGGGATTGAAATGACCAAGCGGGGTATTCATAATGATGATACCCAAACCAACGTGGGAAATATTTATGCGGTGGGTGACCTTACGGCCGATATCTCGTTAGTTAATGTAGGCGAGCTTGAAGGACGCTATGCCGTTGAGAAAATATTCAGTAAACCGGATCGTAAATTGGTTTACGAAAATATTAGCACGATTATGTTTTTAAGTCCCGAAGTGGCTGGCGTTGGCATGAATGAGACTCAGGCAAAAGAGAATGGGATTGATTATAAAGTAGTTACGTTAGAGTACAGCACAATTTCCAGGGCTATTGCCAAACGTAATACCCAAGGATTTATTAAATTGTTGGTTACTTGCGATGACCAAATGAAGATTTTAGGGATGAAGGTGGTAGGCAACCATGCAAGCAGCGCCATACAGGCTGTTGCCGTGCTTATTTCAATGGATAAGGGTATAGACGAACTCGCAGAATGTGTGCACCCGCATCCAAGTATTACGGAGGGAATTCAGGAGTGTGTACGCATGCTTATGGGAAAATCATTATTTAAGCCAACGGCTCTTAAAGGGAGGTTATCCTGCCGAACCTATAAAGCTGGGGTTTATGAAGATATAGTTTTTTAATCTATAGAGGATCGTGAACTAGTAAATTGAGGATGATATGAAAACAGTAGCCTTTTTTTTGAGTTTTATTCTGTTGAGTTCTTGTTCCATGAATCGATTGGTGCAAATGTCACAAGTATACAAAACAGCTCCATTTGAGCAGGTTGATTTTCATGAATTGATTCAGCGATACATGAGTAAGGAGGCAACCAATGGCGAAAGCATTGAAGGCGTTTATTCAGTATCTGCAATTGTTATAAAAAAAGGGAAAAAGCTTTTGAGTTCTGAAGATCGCGAGCGCGTTTTAGTTCGAAAGGAGAACTATTCTAAAGTTGCTATTTTGAAAGAAAGGGCTGGTTCGGATCGCGAGTACATCCAAATTTCACTTGATAAGGAAAAGCAACCGTCATATTCAATACGCGGTGAGTTTACCGGAATGACGGAAGCTAATATTTTAGTTTACACACACTTTGAGTCGCGTGACGAAAGAATAACCTATACATTCACCTACGACCGCACCCGCGAATTGCTTGAAGGGATCCGCACCGAAATGAAAGGGCAATCTGAAATAACCTACAAACTCACATACATAAAATTAAGCCCTTATCGGGAAAATCAGTTTGTCAGGAACTGAAAAACCGATGCTGGATGCTCGAAGTTAGAATCTAGCAACTGGAATCCAGCGTCTGATATTGAACATCTCATTACTATCTACTCAAGACTAAGGACTCAAGATTCCTCAATACTTTACCATAATCTCTTCAATTTCCTTCCGCTCCAGTTTAGGAACATACGTTTCAGGATGCGGGTATCCAACAGGAATTAATAAGAATGGCCTTTCGTTTTCAGGACGGTTTAATAACGAAGTAAGAAAATTCATGGGACTTGGCGTATGCGTAAGCGCAACCAACCCTGCATTGTGAATGGCTGCTAAAAGAAATCCACACGCAAGACCTACTGATTCATTCACATAATAGTTCGTTCGCTTCGATCCGTCAGGTAAAAAATCATACGCTTTTTTAAAAACGATAATCAGGTAGGGGGCAACTTCAAGAAATGGTTTTTGCCAATCAGTTTGTAAATGTTTAAGATCGTTAAGCCACTCGTCACTCATTCGGTTACCATAACTTTCTTTTTCTTCTTTCTCAGCTGCCACTCTGATTTTAGATTTTAATTCAGGAGTTGACACCACACAGAACGTCCACGGTTGTTTGTGGGCGCCAGATGGGGCTGAAGATGCAGTCTTGATAATATTTTCAATTACTTCAATGGGAATTGGTTGATCAGAAAAATGACGTAC